>Ga0114963_10001113_pt1 | contig 18554 bp, 18 predicted proteins | sample C_131016_EF_Meta_FD_87019 | JGI IMG/M metagenome (GOLD analysis project Ga0114963, IMG submission 87019) | Freshwater microbial communities from Lake Croche, Canada to study carbon cycling - C_131016_EF_MetaG | ecosystem: Environmental > Aquatic > Freshwater > Lake | place: Lake Croche, Canada...
CTGGCGCCAACCTGAGGCAGGAACCTCTCGGGAAACCCTGTCACAGAGGCATTCCTGGACGGTCTGAACCGTCTCAGGATTGACTTAGAACGGAGAGGGTGGGATTCGAACCCACGGAAGGTTTCCCTTCAAACGATTTCGAGTCGTTCGCTTTCGACCACTCAGCCACCTCTCCAGTGCCCAGGCCAGGCCTGAACCCTTAGAGCTTACCGAGCCCCGGTCAAGGGGTCTGCAGGAAGCCCCGCAGGCCGGTGAAATGCCAACCGGTGGGCCTGGGCTGCTGGCGACTGGCTAGGCCACTCACCCACACCTCACGGCCTTGGGCCAACTGGGCCCAGGGCCCCTGGCGTCCGCGGCGGGGGGGATGGCCCAGCCAGATTCCCCGCAGGCCTGGGGGTGCTAACTCCGGCAATTCACCGGCCGGATGGGGAAATAGCCCCCAGCGCTGGGCCCCCACCTCCAACACCGCCGCCCCCCCAGCTAAATCCAGGCTGGTGAAGCCCAGGCCAGGGCTCGCTAGGTGCCCCTGGGGTAATACGGCCAGGTGGGCGGTGAGCCGTTGCCAGCAGCCGGGGTCCTCTGGGGCCACCGGATCTAGCAACACCAACCAATCAAACCGCGGCACCCCCAGGCCCTCGCGCAGGCGGGCCGCCCTGCGGCAACTGTTGGCATCGGCCTGGTTGCTTACCAGCGCCCCGCGGCCCTGGTGGCGCGCCAGCAACAAACTGCCGGCCGGTTGATGCACCAAAAGCAAGCCATCGGCCAGCAGGCCATGGAGCTGCACCACCACTGCTGCCGTGATCAGGCCCAGCCCCGCCAAACGCCAGCGGCGCAGCGGTAGCAGCCAGGGCAGCAGTCCGAGGCTGAACAGCACCACCAGCCAGGGGTTGGGCCGACCGGTGAGCAGCTGGGCCAGCGGCAGCTGGGCAAAGCCCGCCACCAGGCTTAGCAACACCTGGCCAGGCCCGTGGAGCAAAGCCGCCGCCGGCCCCACCAGCCAGGGAAAGATCAGCACCAGCAGGGCACTGCCCATGGCACCAAGGGTGAGCAGGGTCACCAGGGGGCTGGCCAGCCCATTGGCGGGCACCGCATAGAGCGGCACCACGCCGAAGTGCAGCAGCTGCAGGGGCAAGGTCCAGAGGCTGGCGGCCATGGGTACCGCCAGGGCTGCCGCCACCGCTGGCGCCCAGGGCCCTGGCCATTGAGCCTCCAGCCGTTGTTGCAGCCGGGGGGCGGTGAGGATCAGGCCGGCGGTGGCGGCGGCACTGAGTTGAAAGCCCACATCGAACAGCCAGGCCGGTTGCCAGAGCAGCAGCAGGCCGAGGCTGAGGCCCAATAGGCCCAGCGGTCGACTTTTCTCCCCCGTTTGCTTGATTGCCAGGGCGGCAACCCCCATTACCAGGGCCCTCAACACCGACGGTTGGGGGCCCGCCAGCAGCAGGAACACCAGCATTGCCCCCAGGCCAGCGCAGAGCCGCAACGGCGCCGGCGCCCTGCGGCCCAAGGCCATCACCACCCCCAACAACACCGTGAGGTGGAAGCCCGAGGCGGCCAGGGCATGGCTGAGCCCGGCGGCGCGGAAGTTGGCTTGCAGGGCGCTGGGTAGCTCCACCACGGCACTGCCCATCACCAGGGCCGCCAGCAACGGCCCCTGCTCCGGACCGGCCGCCGCCACCAGCCGATCGGCCAGGTGTTGACGCAGGCGGGCCACGGGCCCCTGCCGTTGGTCCAGCACCCGGGCTTCGGCCACCAGCAGCCGGCTGAATACCCCCTGGCGGGCCAGGCGGGCGCCGCCATCGCCCAGCAACGGATGGGCGGCTGCCTGGGGCCGTTGCAGGGCGCCGCTGAGCTCCAGCCGCCAGCCCTCCCGCCAGGCCTGGGCGCTGCTGGCGCAGGGGTTTAGTAAGAGTTCAGTGCGGCCCTGGTATGGCAGCTCCAGGGCCAACTGACCCCTGCAGCCGCCGCCGGCCAGGGGCTGCAGCCGCGTGAGCAACTCGCCCCGCACTACCACTGCTGCCCCCGGGCGCTGCTGGCTGGGATCAAGGGGGCCGGGCCGGGGCCAACGCCAGTAGCCCCAGCTCAGTAAACAAACCCCCAGGGCCAGGCCCAAACACCAGCGCCGCCAACGGCCCATCCCGATGCCGCAAAGGGCCAGGGTTCCCCGCTGGACGGCTGCGGAGCAGCCGATAGCGTTCAGCGATCTGTGCTCCGGCGCCCACCGCCGAATTATTGACATGCCGCGCTGGTTGCGAGCCCATGGCCCCATGGCCCTTGCCCTGCTGCTGGCCCCCTGGGCGGGGGCGGCCCTGGCGGCAACGGTCACCGTGCGGGCCGGCGACACCCTGGAGGCGATCGCCCAACGCCAGGGGGTATCCCTGGAATCCCTGCGCCAGTTGAACCCCCAGGTGCAGCCCGAACGCTTGGCGGTGGGCACGGTGTTGCAACTGCCGCCGCCGGGGCCGATTGCGGTGGTACAGGCGGGCGACACCCTCGAGGCAATCGCCCAGCGCCAGGGGGTGTCCTTGGCGGCGCTGCTGGCGTTAAACCCCGGCGTTCAGCCCGAACGCTTGGCCGTGGGCAGTGTTTTGAAATTGCCGAGCGGTGGTTCTGGCTCCGCAGCCAAATTGAACGGGAGCCCCCCGGTCGCCCCAGCGGCGGCAATCCTGCCCAGCCCCGATGGCGCCACCAAGGAGGCCAGCGCCGCCCTGTTGATGAGTGCCGCCGAACGGCGCGACCGCGCCCAGCAATTGCTGGTGGACCCGGCCGGTTGGCGTTGGTATGGGGGCACCGCCGTCGACTGGAAAGGCTGGCGGCTGCACCCCGGCGGCGTGCGCATCACCCTGGTGAAACCGAGCAGCAAAGAGGTGGGCACCATCCGGGCCCTGGCCACCGCCGTGGCGGTGCAATGCGACACCCTGCGCCAAACCTGGCGGATTGACGGCCAGTGGGAAGCCTGGAAAACCCCGGGGGGCGGCACGGTGCCCGCCCGGATTGTGCTGGACCTCTGCAGCAACACCACCGACGCCCCGGCGGTGCCGGTGTTACCGCTGGAGCAAGGGGAAGCCCAGGGCCTCCCGCTCCGCTAACCAGGCTTCTGCCACCTGGCGGGCCAGGTGACGGATCCGGGCGATGGTGGCGGTGCGTTCGGTCACGGAGATCACCCCGCGGGCTTCCAGCAGGTTGAAGGTGTGGCTGCACTTCAGCACCCAGTCGAGGGCTGGGGCCGGCAGGGCCCGGGCGCAAAGGTCGCGGGCCTCGGCTTCGTAGATCTCAAATAACTGCTTGAGCCGTTCGGGGTTAGAGGCCTCGAAGTTGTAGGTGCACTGGCCCTTTTCGAAGGGCAGCCAGATGTCGCCGTAGGTGCGGCGGCTATCCCAATGCAGCTCCCAGAGGCTTTCCACATCCTGGAGATACATGGCTAGCCGTTCGAGGCCGTAGGTGATCTCGATCGACACCGGCCGGCAATCGAGGCCGCCGCATTGTTGGAAATAGGTGAACTGGGTCACCTCCATGCCATCAAGCCATACCTCCCAGCCCACCCCCCAGGCCCCAAGGGTGGGTGATTCCCAGTTGTCTTCCACAAAGCGGATGTCGTGGTGGGCGGCGCGGATGCCGAGGGCCTCCAGGGAGGCCAGATAGGTCTCCTGGATGCCGTTGGGAGAGGGCTTGATCAGCACCTGGTACTGGAAATAATGCTGGGCCCGGTTGGGGTTTTCCCCATAGCGGCCGTCGCTGGGGCGGCGGCAGGGTTCGGCATAGGCCACCGCCCAGGGTTCCGGGCCGATCGCCCGCAGCACCGTGTGGGGGCTCATGGTGCCCGCCCCCTTTTCGGTGTCGTAGGGCTGCAGGATCAGGCAGCCCTGGTCCGCCCAGAAGCGGTTGAGGGTCTGGATGATGTCCTGGAAATGCATGGGGGCCCCTCGACCGCTCGAGCGGCCATTCTCAACGCTGACTAAGCAGATGATCGGTGATGACTGTGATCTGAGGGGGCCTAGCCCAGATGGGGCAAGGGATTTGGCTGTAGATCCTCTTTCTGGAGCCCAGGCCCGCTGCCCCCAATGACCTGGGGGCAGCGGGGGGATCTTTTATTGGTAAACAGTCTTTGTGAATACAGCAAACTAATACTAAAATAGGTCTGATTTAAGAAGTCTATATTTGCTTGCAAAGAGGCTTCAAGTAACCAGTTATACCGGCAGCTTTTTTAGGGTCAATCGGAGATTATTTTAGCCAATGGGAGTCAACCGTTCACCTTTGGCAACTTGCCCCGTGGCAACCCCCACTGTATTTTGATTGGAAATCTTGCAATCCATGCTGCATATGAATTCCGATGCCATTCCTAGCCCCGCAAGGCGGGCGATCCTGGCCGCTGGTGCTGCTGCGATGGCCAGTCAATTGCTGCCAAAACGGGCAGATGGTCTGGAGCTTAAATCCGGCCCCAAGCGAGTAATTCAAAAGGGCAAGCCCCCTGCGGGCTACAACATATTATTCATTCTTGTTGATGAGGAAAGGTTTTTTCCCCGTTGGCCCATTCCTGTGCCGGCCAGGGAATGGATCAAGGCCCATGGGATCACATTTACCAATCACCAAACGGCTGCTTGTGTATGTTCACCGGCACGGTCAACTGTTTACACCGGTCAACATATTCAGCACTCGGGTATATTTGACCTGCTGAATTGGCCCTGGCAGCCCGACCTTTCCACAAGTGTTGCCACCATTGGCCATCGCTTAAGTAAGCTTGGCTATTATGCCAGTTACCAGGGTAAATGGCACTTGTCGGCCAATTTAGATAAAACTAAAACACCGTTTGATGCTCCAGTTGCTGAATATAACAAGACAATGGAGTCCTACGGATTTAAGGATTTCTTTGGGGTAGGTGACTTGATTGATAGCTGTTTAGGTGGCTACACCTATGACGATGGAACCGCAGCCATCGCGGATGCGTGGTTGCGGCGCCAGGCCCAGGAGTTGAAACGCAATCAGCAGCCTTGGTTTTTGGCGGTCAATTTTGTTAATCCCCACGACACTACTTATTTTAATTCAGACTTGCCTAATCAAGATGTGCAAGGCAAGGCCAATGTTATGGAAATTGCCCGCACGCCCAATAACGCGATTTATCAAAAGAGTTGGGATCAAGTGCCTTTGCCTAAAACCCGTCACCAACCCTTCGATGAAGTCGGTCGCCCCAAGGCCCAGAAGATATATCAAGACGTGGACAATGTGTTGTTTGGGGATTGGCCGGATGAGGATCGACGTTGGCGTGCGCTTCAAAACTATTACTTCAATGCAATCCGGGATTGCGATCGCCAAGTTCAAAGGGTTTTGGATTCACTCCATAACAATGGTCTTGCCGATGACACCATCGTCGTTTTCACTGCAGACCATGGTGAATTAGGCGGCAGTCACCAAATGCGCGACAAAGGCAATTGCACCTATCGTGAGCAAAATCATATCCCGCTGATGATTGTTCATCCCGCCTATCAAGGTGGGAAAGAATGCGCTGCAATCACCTCGCAGATTGACCTGGTGCCCACACTGATTGGTCTTACTGGGAAAGATCAGGCCAGCCAGAAATCTGCGGCCCAGGGCCTTAAGGGCAAAGACTTCTCGGGCTTACTGGGGCGACCTGAATTGGCTCGGCCAAACTCCCTTCGGCCAGCTTCATTGTTTTGCTACAACATGATGTCGTATTTGGATGCGAAATGGGCGCGACGCATTTTCCCTGCGATGGTGGCAGCGGGATCATCTTCAGCAGAGCTGAAAGCCTTGCTAGAGAAAGATAAGCCTGATCTCAATAATCGTTGTGGCATCCGCAGTATCTGGAATGGTAGATATCGCTTCTCGCGCTATTTCGCCCCCAATGCGTTCAATACCCCAACCACCCTGGAAGCTCTGCTGGCAAATAATGATCTTGAGGTTTACGACCTTCTCAATGATCCCAACGAAACCAAGAATTTAGCTATTAACCCCCAGGCCAACAAAGCGCTTATCCTCGAGTTGAATAATAGTATGAACCGGCTTATTGCTGAGGAAGTTGGTGTTGACGACGGCTCATTCCTTCCCATTCGAAATGGCACCTTATTGCTGGCACCAGTCAGTGAACGCTAGGGAAAGTTTTTCGCTTGTCTGCCGATGGACCACCTTGTAATCCAGGCGACATACTTGGGCTGCATAAGGCTGTGATTGCTTGACCAGAAACCCAAGCTGACCGCTCGCGGTGATGTCTGGCAATCGTGTTCTTTATTCTGTCCAAGCTTTTTTCTAATGCTGAAGCCATGGGTCACGGCATTTTGCTGGGTTGGTGGCTGATGCTTGCGGGCCTGGGCCTGTCGCCCCAGGCCCAGGCCCAGGCCAGAGATGCCCAGAGCCCAATCCCCGCTGAGGCGCTCTCTGCCGAGCCAATTCCTACGGCACCCCTTCCAGAGTCGCCTCAACCCAGCGCCCCAGCCAGCTCTCAAGCCGACACCCCGCCGAGCCCACCAGCGCCGCTACAGCCAGCGGCCCCTTGGCTCACCTTGCAGCAGCTATTCGACCTGCCCGATTGGATCCAGCTCGGGGTTCAGTTGCAGGCGGAGCCGATGGCAAATCCCTATGGGGGCAGCCGGCAAACCACCAACTGGATGCAGCAGGTTGTTGGCAGTTTGTCGATTGGCACTGGCCTGGCTAAAGATCAAAGTAAATGGAGTGAATGGGACCACTGGCATGTGGATGCCAGCATCAATCTCTACAACGGTGATCCCACCTATGCCAGCCAGATTGGCGCCGCCCTGCCCCTGCAACAGGTGGCCCTACCCCTAGGGCTCTGGTTAACCCAAGCCCAGATCAGCCGCAGCAGTGGCGATGGCTGGTTTGGTTTTAAGGGCGGCATCCTTTCGATTATTCCTGATTTCATCTATTCCCCTATTTACGACTACTACATCCACTCCACATTGAATGACACCCTGAATATTTCTATAAATGATCTACCGGTTAATCCCTTGGCCGCCGTTGGTGGGGTGGTGGAGATCAAGCCCAGCAAAGATCTCTCTTTGCGCTATGGCTTGTTTGATCTGGCTACCACTAGGCCCATTGCCAAGATCTTTGGGGTAAACCCCCAGATCACAGTGGGGGGAACTGGTTTGGTGCAGTTGATGCAACTTAGTTATTCCCCCGATTGGCTAGGCCCAGCCCCAGGCACTGCCTTGCCGGTTTGCATTAACGGCAACCGCTACACCCGCCGCACCGCCAGTTGTCAAACCCCTGGGGCAATCCAGAGCCAATTGCCTTCGGGGGTGCTGCAGTTGGGGGGATACAGCACGAGCTATAGCGAAGATGGCAGCGGTTTGAACGGCACCCTTAGCTTCAATAGTGGCCTACCGCTTGGCCTGGACCACCGTTTTTGGATAGGCAGCAACTATTCCTTCAATACCAATGTTGATCCAACCCCGGTGTTTGTGTCTGCTGGCTTTGTAAGCCAAGGCCTTATTCCCTCCCGCCCCTTTGACGTATTCATGGTGGGGCTGGGTAAAACAGGCTTTTTGCCGTCAGTTTCCGCTTCACCGCCTAATTCCCCTTCCCAAAGTTATGAAGGGGTGGTGGAAGTGGGCTATCAAATCCAGCTAAATCCCACCTTGAACCTGCAACCTTCAGTGCAGTGGATCATTAATCCAGGTGCCAGGGGAAATATCCCAGGTGTCTTTGCTACCACAATCCAACTCACCTTGAACCTTTGAATCCCTAAATCCTCAGCTAATTTCAGTTTTAAAAAATTTGAGCTTCAGCAACTCAGCTCCAGCAGCCCCATTAGCCCGCCCGCCAGGGGTCGATGGCGGCTGCCGCTAAAGCCAGCCGCCTTGGCTAGGGCGAGCTGTTCGTGGCCCCTGGGGAAGCGGGCAATGCTGGTTTCCAAATAGGCGTATTCCCCATGGAAACCCAGTTGGCTGGCTAGGGGTACCACCAGATTGCGCAGGGCAAAGCGCTGCAGCTGGGCCGGTGCCCCATCGGTGCGGTTGAAATCCAAAATGGCCGCCCGCCCATCGGGCTTGAGCAGCCGCCGCAATTCGCGCAGGCCGGCCCCTGGATCAGCGAGGTTGCGCAGGCCGTAGGCGATCACAGCCCCATCAAAACTTTCCGATGGCAGGGGCACCGCCAGGGCGTCGGCCTGGAGCCAGCCCACCGGCAACCAGGGCCGTTGGGCCGCCCGCCGCTGGGCCAGGGCCAGGGGGGCCGCCGCCGCATCTATGCCCAACACCTGGCCGCCGGGCCGCAGGCGTTCGGCCAACAGCAGGGCCAGGTCGCCGGTGCCACAGCAAAGATCCAGCCACCGCTCCCCGGGTTTGGGGGCTAGCCCGGCCACGAGCTGGCGTTTCCAGAGGCGGTGCAGGCCAAGGCTGAAGAGATCGTTGAGCTGGTCGTAGCGCGGCGCGATGGCATCAAACAGGGCGCGTACGGCGGCGGGATTAGCTGCAGGATTGGCGGCTGAGGCGCCAGGTTTCACCACTGAATTCCCGCCGCCATTGCCGCTGATCCTGCCTGGAAAATGTGCACCAAGGGGGCCTCGGGGCCGATCACGGTGATCACCATCACCGTGGCCAGGCCCACGGCCGCACAACAAACCATGCAGCCAGCCAGCATCAGCGAAAATTCCTGACGGTCATTGGCGGTTTGCATCAACTGCAACGCCCAGGCCACCAGCGCAATCACCAGGGCCACCATGGTGAGCCCAATCAGTGAGGGCCAAAGGGAGCTGGCGCCCGCCGGGAGCATGAAAAGCAATGGTTAAAACTTCGTATTTACCGTAACGAATGGTTACGCCCATTGACTGGTCGCACCGCTAACCCCCGGCGCAGCAGATCTGCCTTTATCTCCTCCACCGTCAATACTCCGTCATGGAGCAGGGAGGCCAGCAGGGCCGCCGAGGCCCCGGTTTGGGAAAGCACCGCAGCGATGTGATCCAGGTGGCCAGCGCCCCCGGAGGCGATCACCGGCACCGGCACCGCAGCGGCCACGGCGGCCGTTAATTCCAGGTCGTAGCCCTGCTGGGTGCCATCGCCATCCATCGAGGTGAGCAGTATTTCGCCGGCGCCCTGGGCCACCACCTGGCGGGCCCAGGCCAGGGCATCAAGGCCGGTGTTCTGGCGACCGCCTTTCACATACACATCCCAGCCGCCCCCGGCCCGCCGGCGGGCGTCGATGGCCACCACGATGCATTGGGCGCCAAATTGGCGCGCCCCGGCACTAATAAGTTGCGGATCAGCCACCGCCGAGGAGTTAAGGCTCACTTTGTCGGCGCCGGCCCGCAGCAGGGCGGTGATGCCCTCGAGGCTGCTGATGCCCCCTCCCACGGTGAAGGGAATGAACAGCTCGGCGGCGGTGCGCTCCACCAGCTCCACCAGGGTGCCGCGGCCCTGGTGGGTGGCGGCAATATCCAGAAACACCAGCTCATCGGCGCCGGCGGCGTCGTAGCGGCAGGCCAGCTCCACCGGATCGCCGGCGTCGCGGAGGCCCACGAAATTCACCCCCTTAACCACCCGGCCGGCGGCCATGTCGAGGCAGGGGATGATCCGCTTGGCAACCACGGGACTGTTCAGGGGCAGCTTCAACGGTGCCACCCCGAGGGCGCGGCTGGCATGGGGCCACTGGTAGGGTTGCCGCGGAAATCCAGTCAGCGTCGTTGATGTCTAAGGCTGCTACCCCTTCAGCTATCACCATTGGCACCCAGGTGAAGATCACCCGGGTAAGGGATCGCATCCCCGCACCTTTGGTGAAACTGCTGCTCACCGATTCCCAAGGCCAGGTCATTGGTTTCAAGATGACCGACGGCAGCGGCGTGGGTGTTGAGGTGAAGCTGGGCGACGGCAGCAGCTACTGGTTCTTTGAAGATGAAATCGCCCCCGTGTGAGCCTGAACCGTTGAGCGATAACCCAACCACCGCAGGCGGTGCTGCCCGCCAGCTCCTTGGCATGAAGGGGGCCAGTGGCAGCACAAATATTTGGAAACTGCGGCTGCAGTTGATGAAGCCTGTCACCTGGATCCCCTTGATCTGGGGGGTGTTGTGTGGGGCAGCGGCCAGTGGTCATTTCCAGTGGACCCGCAGCGATGTGCTCGCATCGTTGGCCTGCATGCTGATGAGTGGGCCGCTCTTGGCGGGTTTCACCCAAACAATCAACGACTTTTACGACCGCGAGATCGACGCGATCAACGAGCCCTATCGGCCGATCCCCTCCGGGGCCATTGCCCTCTGGCAGGTGAAGCTGCAGATCTGGGTACTGTTGCTGGCCGGTCTTGGCGTCGCCTGGGGCCTCGACCAATGGGCCGGCCACAGCCGGCCGGTGCTGCTGCTGCTGGCCTTGGGGGGGTCGTTTGTTAGCTACATCTATTCCGCCCCCCCCCTGAAGCTCAAGCAGAACGGTTGGCTGGGTAATTACGCCCTTGGCGCCAGCTACATCGCTCTGCCCTGGTGGGCCGGCCAGGCCCTGTTTGGCCAGCTCAGCTGGGCCACGGCCTTGCTCACCTTGGCCTACAGCCTGGCAGGCCTGGGCATTGCCGTGGTCAACGACTTCAAGAGTGTGGAGGGGGACCGGGCCCTGGGCTTGCAATCGCTGCCGGTGGTGTTTGGCGTGAAACGGGCCAGCTGGATCAGTGCCGCCATGATCGACATCTTCCAGATCGCCATGGTGGTGGCTCTGGTGGTGCTGGGTCAGCATTTCGCCGCCGTGCTGCTGGTGCTTTTGATCGTTCCCCAGATCACTTTCCAAGACATCTGGCTGTTGCGCGACCCGGTGGCATTTGATGTGAAATACCAAGCCAGTGCCCAGCCATTCCTGGTGATTGGCATGCTGGTCACGGCACTGGCCCTTGGCCACAGTGGCTTTGGTGGTGCCAGCTAGGTTTCTCTGAATGTTTCCCCCCCGGGGCTGAAGCGTTGCCCCTGTCCCCCACCCCAACCCCAGCCCCCCAACCCTCCCGGCGCCGCAAAAAACTGCTGCTGGCTGCCCTGCTGGCGGCTGGAGCCGGCACCCTGGCCGCCACCGGCAGCTCGGCCCTGATCCAGGGCCTTGATGGCACGCTGCCCGATGCCCGAAGGATCAGCACCTTCAGCCGGCCAGGCACGGTGACGGTGCTTTCGGCCGATGGCCAGGTGTTGCAGAAACTCGGCCCCGCCACCCGCGAAAAGGTGGCCAATGGCCAGATGCCACTGCTGGTGCAACGGGCTTTTATTGCTGCGGAAGATCGGCGTTTTTACCAGCACAACGGGGTTGATGCCGTGGGCATTGGCCGGGCAGTGATCACAAACCTCACCCGTGGTTCGGTGGAACAGGGGGCCAGCACCATTACCCAGCAGCTGGCCCGGGTGGTGTTTCTCACCCAAGACCGCACGTTGCTGCGCAAGCTCAAGGAGGCGGCCCTCGCCTTCAAGCTCGAACGCCAGCTCAGTAAAAAGCAGATTCTTGAGCAATATCTCAACTACGTGTACCTGGGCTCCAGTGCCTACGGGGTGGCAGATGCCTCCTGGGTTTATTTCTCAAAATCCCCCAATCAGCTGACCCTGCCCGAGGCGGCTTTGATTGCGGGTCTGCCGCCGGCCCCATCGGTTTATTCGCCCCTGGTGAACCCGCAGCTGGCCCTGGAGCGCCGGGCGGTGGTGCTGCGCCGCATGCGGGAGGCGGGTTTTATTGACGATGCCCAGCTGGCCCGGGCCAATGGGGCGCCCCTGGATCTAAAGCCTGCCCTGCCCAAGCACTGGAACAGTGCGGCTCCCTATTTCACCAGCTTTGTGGCCCAGGAACTGCCCAAGGTGCTCACCCCAGAGCAGCTCGAGGTGGGTGGACTGACGATCCGCAGCAGCCTCAACCTCAACTGGCAAAACCAAGCCCAAAAGGTGATCAATGCCAACACCTATGGCGACCTAGAGGGGGCCTTGGTGTCGATGGAACCGGGCACCGGTCTGGTGCGGGCGATGGTGGGCGGTAGGGATTTTGAGAAGAGCCAGTTCAACCGTGCCACCCAGGCCCTGCGTTCCCCTGGCTCCACCTTCAAGCTCTTCACCTACACCGCGGCGGTGGCGGCCGGTATTAAGCCGGAGGAGGTATTTGTTGATGCGCCCCAGTGTTTTGGCAACTATTGCCCGAAAAACTTCGGTGACCGTTACCTCGGGGCGGTGTCCATGGCCGATGCCCTGCAGAACTCGCTCAACACCGTGGCGGTGCAGCTGCTGCGCAAGGTGGGCTTTGACCAGGTGATCACCACGGCCCGATCCCTGGGCATCACCCGCCCCCTGGGCCGCTTCTACCCGCTGGCGATCGGTGCCTACGAGCAAACGGTGCTGGATATGACCGCCGCCTATGCGGCCATCGCCAACCGCGGTATTTATGTGTCCCCCACGCCCTTTGAAACGATCACCGGTCCGGAGGGCAACCTGCTCTGGAGCCGCAGCAGTGCCGGCGATCGGGGCCGCCGTGCCGTGGATAGCGACACCGCCGACACCATGCTTTGGATGCTGCAACGGGTGGTGAGCGGTGGCACCGGTGGGGCGGCCGCCTTAACCGATCGGCCGGTGGCCGGTAAAACCGGCACCTCAGAAGGGGCCCGGGACCTTTGGTTTATTGGCACGATCCCCCAGCTCACCACAGGCATCTGGCTCGGTTACGACAACAACCATGAAACCGGTGGCGCCAGCAGCCAGGCGGCCTGGGCCTGGAACCAGTTCATGACGCCAGTGGTGAAAGACATGCCGGTGAAGCAATTTCCGCCCAAACCGGTGCTGCACCGCAGCTTCAAGCCGCCCGCCAGCTCCAGCGGCAGCGGTAGCCAGGGGCCAGCCGCGGCCCCCTGGAGTGATCCCTATGCCCACCAGCTCCTGCAACCGGGCGCCGGCGGCGGCACCGGCGCCCCAGTGCCCGGCCCCGGTGCCGCCGCCCCGGCCCCAGCCGCGCCGGCCGCCGCCCCCCTGGCTCCGCCTCCTCCCGCCCCCGTGGCGGATCCCCCCCCCGCTGAATAAGGCTCTTGATGCTTGCTTCGCTTGATTGGTTGTCGCTGCTGCACCCTGTGCTGGCGGTGCTGTTTATTTATCCGGTGGCCGGCACCGTGGTGAGGCTTGGCCTCTTGGCCCGCGAACGGCGCACGGGCTACAACAAATTGCTGCCGCCCACGGTGGGTACCGAGCACTGGGAACACGGCCGTTGGCTCACGGGGGCCGTGGTGCTGGCGGTGCTGATTGCCTTTGCTTTTAGTTTCCTAAGGGAGGGGGTGGAACCCGTCAGCCGTGGCTGGTTGCTGGCATTGGCATGGGTGGGCAGCCTGGCGGCCTTGGCTTCCCTATGGGTGGTGAAAACCAAGCTGCTGCGCGCCAGTTTTGCCCTGCTCACCTGGGCTGGCCTGTTGGGCCTGGGGAGTCAGCCCCAGATCTACCGACTTAGCGATCAACCCTTCAGCACCGCCTTCTGGGGTTCCCATTACTGGGCCGGGGTTTTAGTAACTGGTTTGCTGCTATTTAATTTGGCGGTGAGGCCTGAAATCCAAAAATCTGCCCAGATCTTGCGACTCCACGTGACTGCAAACATCCTGGTGTTGCTGTTGCTGGCGGTGCTGGGCATCACCGGCACCCGTGATCTGCTGCTGCTTAGGGGTTCGTGAGCGCCACCGCATAGAAGCCGTCGCCGCCCACCCCTGGGGTGGGCCAGAGCTCTAGGGCCTGGCCTTCGCAGCGCCAGCTGGGGTGGCGCCCGAGAAAAGCGGCGATTTGTTGCTGGTTTTCGGCCGGATGCACGGTGCAGGTGGCGTACACAAGCCGACCACCGGGCTTAAGCAGCCGGGCCCCCTGGTCTAGTAGGGCCCCCTGCAGGCGCACCAGCTCGGGGATTGTTTGGGGGGTGAGCCCCCAACGGGCATCGGCATGGCGGGCGAGGGTGCCGAGGCCGGAGCAGGGCACATCCAGCAGCACCCGATCAAATTGGCCCTCCAGGGCCGGCAGGTTGGTGGCATCACCCTCCTCCGTGCGTACGCAGCTGAGCCCCAGGCGCAGGGCATTGGCCCGCACCCGCTCTAGGCGCCCGGCGGCACAATCCAGGGCTAAAAGCTCCCCCTGGTTTTGCATTAGTTCGGCCAGGTGGGTGGCTTTGCCCCCGGGCGCAGCGCAGGCATCGAGCACCCTCATGCCCGGTTTTGGATCAAGCAGTGGGGCAATGAGCTGGGCAGCTCGGTCTTGCACGCACCAATGGCCCTCCTGGTAGCCGGGGAGCTGGGGCAGGGGGCCGGGCCTTTGCATGAGGCTGATCCCCTGGGGTTGATCGGCCAAGGGCGCCACCGCCAGGCCCGCCGCGGTGAAGGCATCGAGCACGGCCCCACGGCTGCTGCGCAGGGGGTTTACCCGCAGGTCAATGCTGGGGATTTGGTTGCTGGCCTCGGCCAGGGCGATGGTGCGTTCTGGGCCTAGCTGCTGCCAGAGCTCCTGCACCAACCAATCGGGCAACGATTGCTCAAACGCAAGCCTGGCGATGGGATCGCTGGGCGACTGCAGGCGTTCGCCGGCGGCGATGGCCCGGGCGGCACTGCGTAACAAGCCATTCACCACTGGGGCCAGCGGGGCCAGCCGTTGGCGTTTGGCCAGTTCCACGGCGGTGCCCACCGCCGCTGAGGCCGGCACCCGATCCATCGCCAGGAGCTGTTGCAGGCCCACATGCAGCAACCAACGCAGCCGCGGCGGTTGGCGGCTGGCGGGCACCTTGCCGAGCCGATCGAGCCAGCCATCCAGTTGGCGCCGCTGGCGGATGGCGCCGTAGGCCAGTTCCGTAGCTAGGCCGCGGTCTAGGGGAGCCAGGGGTTGCCGCCGTAGTTCCCGCTCTAGGGCGAGGTCCGCATAGGCCCCATCGCCCACCGCCTCCAACACCCGCCAGGCCACCAAGCGGGGCCCCAGTCCTGGGGGGGTAGGGGCTGAGTTGGGGTTGGCGGGCAAGGGTTGTGGGTTGTTTGACCCTTGATCCTGCCCTAGGGCCCAATGCTTGGCTATTTTGCCCTCATACGTTTGGGCTAGCGTTCGACATATTCACGAGCAGTAGGGCAAAGCCAGCTAGAAAAAGCCCGAGAAATGGCACTAACACGTCAGTGGTGGTCATGGCAATTGCCTGCAATACTGCGATTCTGGCGCATTTCGTTAAGAATTGCGAAGCTCAAGCCCCTACCCGCTGCTGGGGCTGCGGCAAATTCAATGCTGATCCGAGGTGGATTTTACTAGCACATAACCTGAAAAATTCAAAATTCTGTTTTAAAGTGTTATAGTGTGGTGTCCCCGCAGGATGGCATGACTTTCACTATCGAGCGCGCAGCACAAATTTTTTCGAGTACTCGCTCGGCGGATGTGGTGCCAGCCCTGACGGCACGCTTTAAGCAGCTTTCCCCTACGGATCAGTTGGCCCTGATCTGGTTTGCCTACTTGGAAATGGGAAAAACCTTGACAATTGCCGCCACGGGTGCGGCAAGAATGGAATTTGCTGAAAGGACGCTTAATGAAATTAAGCAAATGACTTTTCCTCAGCAAAGCCAGGTAATGAGGGATTTGGCTGAAGGTAATGATACACAAATCTGTAGAACTTATTCCTGCTGGTCTGTAAATATCAAGCTGGGCTTCTGGTATGAATTGGCCCAATGGATGAACCAGGGGATTGTTGCGCCGATTCCCCCCGACTATCAGATGTCCCCCAATGCGGCACCAATCCTTACGGAAATCAAAACGATTGAGCCAGGTCAGCAGATAACCATTCTCCGCAACTTTGTGGTTGATATGGGTTTTGACCCCGCCAAGCTTGAAAATATCGAGCGCATTGCCGAGCCCCTGGTGGCTCCCACTGCCTTAGCAGATCGTCAGGGCGTTTCCATAGCTGGCATCGAGAATCAGACGGTTGTTGACTATATGAACCTCTTAAATGCCAACGACTTTGATAACCTTATTGAATTATTTTTGCCCGACGGTGCCCTGCAGCCCCCCTTCCAGCGCCCCATAGTTGGCAAGGAAAAGGTACTGCGCTTTTTCCGGGAAGACTGCCAAAACCTCAAGCTCCTGCCCGAGCAAGGGGTAAGTGAGGATTCCGATGGGGGCTTCACCCAGATCAAGGTAACCGGCAAGGTCCAAACCCCTTGGTTTGGAGCTGGGGTGGGCATGAACGTGGCCTGGCGCTTCTTGCTTGACCCCCAGGGCAAGATCTATTTTGTAGCAATTGATTTGCTTGCATCCCCCAAGGAGCTGCTGAATTTCGTGCGCTGAATAAGGTTTTTTGTTTACCCGCCAGATTTGCTTGGGCTGGATCTTTCAATCTAAAGTCCAACCCAAGTTCAGCTGGGGGTTATTAATTGTTGATGCATGGCCGCTGGACCCCTATGGCTGGATGCAAAAGTATTTTTCTCGCTTTGCTTGTTCTGGGGCTGTGGCTTTCTAGTCTTTACTTGCTCCTAACTGGCCCAAGCTTGGGTTATTCTTTGCCAATAATTTTGTTTGCAGTTTTGTTGCGAACTTTTTTGCAGACCGGTTTATTTATTGTTGCCCACGACGCTATGCATGGCAATTTGTTGCCAGGTAAATTAGTAATTAATGATTGGTTTGGTGTTGTCTTCCTGGGCTTTTATGGGTTGCTCCCCTATGATGTTTGCCGTGAAAATCATATAAATCACCATCGTTTTTGTGGCCAGCCTGAGGATCCAGATGTTCCCATGGCCCTGTTGGCAAGGCCCATGACTTGGTATTTTCGATTTATGTATTCCTACACATCTTTGCTTCAGTTATTGGGCCTTGTGTTGATTTGGGGGTTGACTCTGCTTGTTTTGCCTGGGGAGTTGGGCCAATTGCTCTTTGGTTTGGCCTGCTTCTGGATATTGCCCATGGTGCTGAGTTCGGCTCAATTATTTGTATTCGGTACTTATTTTCCCCATCGCTCGGCGGTTGGTAACCAGGGAAATTCCAGCCAAGGGCCCGGTGGTTGTTTAATAGTTAGTACAGATTTGCATGAGTTTTGGTCGCTGTTGAGCTGTTATCACTTCGGGTATCACTGCGAACATCACAACAATCCAGCCCTGGCTTGGCACCAATTGCCCCTGGCCCGCAGGCAGAATTTGAAGGCAGCCACATATCTGCCCCTGGCTGGCTAGACTTGAAAATCAATTCAATTAATTCCCACAACCCTCATGGCTGAGGATAATCGTTGCTCTGGCTGGAGCCAGGAAGAGGCTCAACTGGCGGCTTCCATTTATTCTCTTGCCCAGCAGCGGGAATCCGAACGGCTGGTTGGGGTTGTTAAGGAGCGGGTCTCCGAGGTGAATGAACTTAATCATCTCTGGCAATTGCATGATTTTCTTAGTGCCCGCCGTTACGACATTGAAGGTAGATCCGAATTAGATTTTGATACCGTATTATTTACTTTTGCCGACTTTGTTAAAAGTCAGCTGTTAGTTCTCGATGAGTTGAATGGTTTGGCCCCCCAAAAAATCAGCAAGATCTCTGCCATGGTTAGCTATCTTCCCGACTAACCCTGGGATTCCATGAGCACTGCCCGCTGGAAACGGCTGAAACCGCTGGGGTCAGGCTGAACAATGCCACTGTTACCCAGGCGTTTTGAGCGGCTCAAAGCGGTGCTCAACGGCCGCATGGCTGATCTCACCGTGGTGTTGGAGGAGGTGGAGAAACCCCACAACCTCTCGGCAATTTTGCGCAGCTGTGATGCGGTGGGGGTGCTGGAGGCCCATGTGGTGAGCCTTAAGGGAAGGCCCCGCACCTTCAATAACACCGCCCAGGGATCTCAAAAGTGGGTGCCCCTGCGGGATCACAGTTCGATTGAGGCCGCCTTTGGCCAGTTGCGCCAGCGGGGCTTTCGCCTCTATGGCACCCACCTGGGGGTGGAGGCCGTGGACTACCGCCAGTGTGACTTCACTGGCCCCACGGCCTTTGTGCTGGGGGCAGAGAAATGGGGGCTCACAGAAGCAGCCACCACCGGGGTGGACCAGGCCCTGTTTATTCCGATGGGGGGAATGGTGCAGTCGCTGAACGTGAGTGTGGCGGCGGCGGTGCTGTTGTTTGAGGCGCTACGCCAACGGCAGGCGGCTGGCTTGGTGCCCCTGGCGGGGGAGGGCCTGGCGCCAGAGCTCTATGGGCGCACCTTGTTTGAGTGGGCCTACCCCCAGGTGGCCCGCTGGTGCCGCGACACCGGTCGCCCCTACCCAGCCCTAAATGAAGCCGGCGAACTACTGGAGGACCTGCCCCGCACCGTGAAGCTGCGCTACTGAATAGAGAGGCCTTAAAGGGGCAAAAAGATCTCGTTGCTGTTCGAATGGGGCAGGGGAGCTTGGTTGGTGCGGGCCTTGGGCAGGGTTAGGGCCAAGGCAAACAAGCCAAAGCAAATCAGCAGGTGCAGGCCGCCCACGCAAAGGGTTACCACCAGCAACACCACCGCCAGCACTTTCTCGAGGATGCCCATCACCTCATCACTGTTCCGGGCCCCCAGGGTCCAGAGCAGGGTGGTGAGACCCATCAGCAGCAGCGAAACCGGCATAGCAAACCGATTAACAGTTCCAACTTAGGGATTCTGCGCCCCATC
>Ga0114963_10001115_pt1 | contig 18542 bp, 23 predicted proteins | sample C_131016_EF_Meta_FD_87019 | JGI IMG/M metagenome (GOLD analysis project Ga0114963, IMG submission 87019) | Freshwater microbial communities from Lake Croche, Canada to study carbon cycling - C_131016_EF_MetaG | ecosystem: Environmental > Aquatic > Freshwater > Lake | place: Lake Croche, Canada...
AAAGGATAATATAAAATATTATATGTATTTTTTTTAATAATAGATAACATATTATTTATAATATTATTTATTTATATATGCTTATTGTAGTATTTTTTATTATGTCTATTACAAAAAATTGAAACTTAAAGAATTTGTTATAAAGATTTATTAGAATATAATATTATTATGACAACAATCGGTATTGATCTTGGAACAACTTATTCAGCTGTAGCCTGCTTTCAACATGGTAGGGTAGAAATTATTGCAAACGACCAAGGAAGTCGTACAACACCATCATGGGTTTCTTTTACAGAAACTGGTGAACGACTAATTGGTGAAAGTGCAAAAGGACAAGCAGTAAGTAATCAAAAAAATACTATCTATGATGTAAAACGTCTTATTGGTAGAAATTTTAGTGATCCAATTGTACAAAAAGAAATTAAAACAATGCCATTTAAAGTTTTTAAAGGAGACAATGATCGTGTGATGCTTGAATGTACTGTAAATGGTGAATCTAAACAATTTACTCCAGAGGAAATTTCAGCAATGATTCTTGTTAAAATGAAACAAACTGCTGAAGCATATCTTGGTACAACTGTTAAAGATGCAGTTGTAACTGTACCTGCTTACTTTAATGACTCACAACGTAAAGCAACTAAAGATGCTGGTCTTATTGCTGGACTTAATGTATTACGAGTAATTAATGAACCAACCGCCGCTGCTCTTGCATATGGTATGGATAAAAAAGGTGAATGTAATGTAATGATTTTTGATATGGGTGGTGGTACACATGATGTTACTGTACTATCAATTGATGATGGTGTTTTTGAAGTAAAAGCTACAGGAGGAGATGGTCATCTTGGAGGTGAAGATTTTGATCTTCGTCTTGTAGAATATTGCTGTCAAGAATTTCAAAAAAAATATAAAGAGGATATTTCCAAAAATATGAAAGCTAGACGTCGTCTACAAAATGCATGTGAAAAAGCAAAACGTACTCTTTCAACAGCAATGACAACAATGATTGAAGTTGATTCTCTTTATGAAGGTAAAGATTTTAACCTTACAATTACAAGAGCTAAATTTGAACAACTTTGTGATGATCTATTTAAGAAAGGACTTTTACCAGTAGAACAAGTAATGAGAGATGCAAAGATGTCAAAAGATAAAATTAATGATATTGTTCTTGTTGGTGGATCTACTCGTATTCCAAGAGTACAACAACTTCTTAAAGAATATTTTAACGGAAAAGAACTATGTCAAAGTGTAAATCCAGATGAGGCAGTTGCTTATGGTGCAGCAGTACAGGCTGCAGTACTTGGTGGTGTTAAAGATGAAAAAATCGAATCACTAATTGTACTTGATGTTACACCACTAACACTTGGTATTGAAACTTCTGGAAATATAATGACACCATTAATTAAAAGAAATAGTACTATTCCAACAACTAAATCACAAACGTTTTCAACATATTGTGATAATCAACCGGGAGCTACCATTAGAGTATTTCAAGGTGAACGTCCTCTTTCAAAAGATTGCCATTTACTTGGACAATTTCAACTTGAAGGAATTCCACCAATGCCAAGAGGTATGCCTCAATTAAATGTGACTTATGATATTGATGCAAATGGTATTCTTACAGTTTCGGCAGAAGAAAAATCAACAGGTAAATCACAAAAACTAACAATTCAAACAAGTGGTAATAATCTAACTAAAGAACAAATTGATGAAATGATTAAAGATGCTGAAAAATTTAAAGCTGAAGATGAAGCTCTAATGAAAAAAGTAGAAGCAAAAAATAAACTGGAAGGAGCAGTTTATGGAATGAAACAATCTCTTGGAGAAGAAAAACTTAAAGCTAAAATACCAGAAGATGAAATGAAAACTCTAAATTCATTTGTAGAAGATACACTAAAATGGCTTGAAGGAGATCACGAAGCTGAAGAATATACAGAAAAACTAGCAGAACTAAATAAAGTATTCAATCCAATGAAATATATGAGTCCAGAGGAAATGGCAGAAGCTGCTAAAGGAATGGGTATGTCAGGAATGCCTCCAGGATTTAAAATGCCAGAAGGAATGGATATGCCAAATGACGATGTAGAACCAGCTCCTGGACCAAAAATATCTGAAGTTGATTAAAATTTAATTTATAAAATTTTTTAATATATAATTATATATTAAAAATGTCAAGTATAGTTAATGATTATGAAACCCAATTTGAAGATTTATCATTTAATATTTCAAGTATTGAATCATTCACATCTAATAAAACGTCTGAAAATAAAAAATTTGGATTGTTATTAATAGTTTTATTATTAATTTTAGCTGCTTATGGATTTTATTATTTTTATATACTTAAAAAATAGATTTTATTCTAATAGATGATTATTTACTCTTAACCATTCAAAAACTTCAATTAATTCATAATATCTTGGTACGCGTCTATAATGTTCATGATCTAAATGTAGGTCAGACGCTAAAACAGCTGGTAATAAATTCCGAATATTTCTATTTTGATAAACTAATAATGTGTTGGGTAATTCAATTAAAATTTCAGATGTAAATTTTAAATCTAATAAATCAATAAAATCTTTTAATCCACCAACCGACCATTTAATTAAATAACTATATTCTCTCATTTTTTTATTTGGTAATAATTCTCTTCGAAACCATTTTGGTGTATATGTAGTTGGAAAACTTAAATCTACGCTATCATTTGCTTCTAAAATAGTATATTGATCATAATCAATCATAATAACATCAAAGTTATTTTCCCATCCAATATTCTCAATTTTATAATCACTATGAAACATATTATTAATTTGTAATTTATTTAGAAAAATTAGATTTTTTATTAATAGCGTATATTTTTCCTTATTAGTTAAGTCTGATATACAATCATATGGTCCGTTAGTATCTATTTTTGCAGTTTGATAAAGTTTTGAAATATAATATTCAAAACAATAATCTTTTGACGTAATATCTTTAGTAAAAGATTTTCTTTTTTCATCATTAAAAGTAAAAGTATTTTCATTAATATCAATATCACCATAATAAAAAATTTTCATAAAATATTTTTCATATAATTCCATATCACATTTAACTTTAGGCTCATTAAATAAATGAGTAATATTTGATTTTTTTTCATATATTTTTAAAATATGATTTTTGGGCATTTCTATAATTGGAAATATTTGTTCAATATCATATACTGCAGAATAAGCTCCTTTACCTAATAATGGTTCTAATTGCTTGCCAATATTATGTGCAATAAATTTATATTTAACATCATTGTCAATAGATTTAATACCTAATAAATCTTTGTTTTTTCCCATTTCATTGATATTACTGGCCAAATATTATAAGATCTTCCTCCTAATAATGCAGAATCATCAATATTATATAAAACCATATTAGTTTCTTTTGGAGCATCTATTATAGGAAGAATATCTACCGGATCTAATAAAGCTAAAGGCTCATTAAGAACCTTTTGTAATGAAAAATATTTCATTTTATATTTTAAATACTTATATTTATACCCTCCAAATTGTTTTGCAACTATATTCGGTAATAAAATACAATTATTTTCAATACTATTAATATTTATATCAACTAATCCATTTGAATGAATTATATTAAAGCCATATTTTTCAATTAATATTTTATTTACGTTTGTACTATGATATAAACCAGTATGAATAATAAATTTATTAATTTTTTGATTATTATTATAAAAAAATATTTTTGCAATAATATACCATTCCATAATTGAGCTAAGTATATCATCTATGTTATCAATAAAATTTTTATTTTTGTTAATTACTTCAGAAATTATTATATTAGTATTAAGATATTGTTTATATATATTTGTAAACTTTATATTTAATTCATTTAAAAGTATATCGTTTTTATAAAATTCACCTAAATTTTCAATAAAATAATTATGTTTAAGATCAAAAAATGAAGTTAATAATTTTAGATATTCTGAAACTGTCATAATTTGAATTGAATTTAAATATTTTTTATCAATAATTAAATTTGGTTTTTCTAATATTTTTAATGAGAAAGGAACTAATAATGGTCTAATATCTATACCATCTATCTTATTATTATTTTTTAAATATAAGTTTTTTAATTTTTGATTATGTTTTGTATCCCATAATTCAATTAATTCGTTATTCATTCTTGGTACTTCTTCAAGTAATATTTTACTTTTTTTTGTTTCTAAAAAATCGCTTATAAATATACTATTATTTTCACAGTATTTTTCACTTGAATGATTATCTGAAAATAATAAAATATGTATATTATTTTGTTTATTAATTAAATAAATATAACCAATAATTCCATTTATATATGACATTAAATTATATTAGATAATAAAAATTGAATTTATTTTTATTATTTTCTATCTTATTTAAAAAAATAATTTACTAATATAAATTAAATGATTACCACAAATCAAATAAGTAATGATACTATATTACCATATAATTATAGTATTTTTATAGAAGAAAAAATTAAGTATACTTTTTGTTCTAATAAATATGGATTAAATAATATTCATTCAAATCCATTTAATATAAGATTAAGTCATACAAAAATTTTATCAGATGAGTATGTTGAATACACATATATATTTGATAAATCAATTTTACCTTTTATAGATATATATAATATTATAATGAATTTATTTAAAAAATGTAAATGTGATTATTGTCAATATTTAAGAAAAATCTCAAATATACCATTTGATGAAATTATTAAGTGTATACATCAAGGTCATACATCATATAAAATTATTAATAAAAAAATTTAATAAAGTTCATCATATTCGATATTTAATCTTGCATTGAATTTTCTTTCTTTATTATTTAGATCAGTTCCAATATATACTCCATTTTGATAATAGATATTTGTTAATGTTAGATTATTAAATTCACCATGTTTATCTTTTAGAATTGTATTATTTGGAAAATGAACCCTAACTACATATAATTTATTTTTATCAAAGCCTAACATAAGTTTTAGATAAATTTATTAAAATTTATAACATTATTTTTTCAATTTTTAAACTATAATATTAAAATTCAAAATATTCTATAGTCAATCTTGAATTAAATCTTCGTTCACGTTTTTGTTCATCATACCCAATATAAACATCATTTTTTTTTGTAATATTCCATAACGACAGAAAGTTAAATTCACCATAATTATCTCTCATAATTTTTCCATTCGGGTAATATGCGGTGATAGTATAAGATTTAGTTTTATCAAATGCAGGCATTTTTTTTTATATAGAGACTAATAGAATATTATAATATTTTTTTTCAATTTTTATTGATTATATATCATAAATTCTAAATCATTATTTTCTAATAATAATATATTTATTGCATTAATTCTTCTCTCAATTGGTGATCCTTTTGATTTTTTAGATTTAATTTTAATTTTTTTTTCAATTGATAATGCTCTATTTTTTATTAAAATTGAATCCCTACTTTTAATCCAACCATAATATTGCCATTCACCATTTTGTTTATTTGATGTAGTATATTTTGCTCCTCCAGTTATTTCTCCATTATGTTGTCTTATTCTTCTAGTTTGATTATTAGTAATTCCAATATATGTTTTATTATGATTTGAATTTATAAGTAGATAAATAATATAATTTTGATTCATATAAAATATATTATTTTTTATTTGTTTATTTTATTTAATTATTTAATATTATATCATATATGAATTTGACTAATATTTATATATTAAAACTAACAAATAATAAATATTATATTGGATATACTAATGATATAGCTAAAAGAATAAATGAACATTTTGAAGGAAATGGTTCGTCATTTACAAAAAAATATAAACCAATTCAAATAATAAAAATAATAAAAGAAATTCAAGTAAATAATGTAGATCAATATATTTTTAAATATATGAAAAAATTTGGAATTGATAATGTTAGAGGTGGTTCATTTAAAAATGAAATTTTAACAAAAAGTCAAAAAGAAATCTTAAAACAAAATAATTTACAAATTAATCCTATTGTTTTACAATCAAAACCATTAAAAATAGAAATTAGTAATAGAATTCATCCAGGAACATGTATAAAATGTTTAAAAGATGGACATAAACCAGAAGAATGTGAAGAAATATATGATAAATATAATAATAGAATAAATAATGAAAATAATAATAAAATAAAAATTGAATTTAAATATTAATAATCTAATTTAAAAAACTTTATAATGATGAATAAGCAAGAAGATCCGATTGATGAAATAGATTATTTAAAAGTAAATGAAATTGAACCATCGGCCCCTTTAATAGATCACACAGCATATCAACAAGCATCTTTATATAGAATTAATTGTATTTTTTGTAAAGAAGGAATTTATAATAATGTAAATTATTTACCATGTAAATGTAGATTACCAATTCATTTTGAATGTGTTAAAAATTGGAAACATTTAGAAATGTTATGTCCAATTTGTGAATTAACATGGGGAAATAAAAAAAATAAAACGTATTGGAATTTAATGTGTTTTATGTTATTATTAATAGTAATAGTTGGAGTAATAGTAATTTTTTATTATTTATTTCCAAATGAAAAAAATCATTAAAAATTAATTATAGTTTTTATATATTTTAATTTATATAATGACAATTTCTTATAGTTATGAACAATCAGAAATGAAAGTAGTTGATGGTCAAAAAACTAGACATTCACACTCAATAGTTGATGGTGATAAAGGAGCTACATATTATTTTTTATCTAAATCTGAAAAAGCGTTTAAAAAAGTTAAAATTATTGAAAAAGAAGGAGTATTTGAAGTTAAGATGAAAGTTAATGAAGATGAAGAAAAATCAATGTCATTATCTTTAGCTGAATTAAAAAAAATGGTTAAAGGTGATAAAGATTTATCATTTATTGAAGAATATATGAAAGAAACTAAAAAAGGTGGTAAACGTAAGTCATCTAAAAAAGTAGGAGGAGCTACAGGTGGAAGACGTAGAGTTTCTAAAAAAGTATCTAAACGTAGAGGTGGTGCAACTGGATTAACTGGTGGAAGACGTAGAGTTTCTAAAAAAGTATCTAAACGTAGAGGTGGTGCAACTGGATTAACTGGTGGAAGACGTAGAGTAAAAGCAATCTAAAAAATTGATTATTTTTATTATTATATATTTAATATTTAATAATAAATAAAATGCGAATATTAAATGATATAGAGCAAGATAGCTCGAATTGCGTATTTATTCAGATTGATAATTTTTTAAATGATTCTGAAATAAAATTATATCAAGAAAAGGTTATTAATATTGATGATTGGAAAAAAGGAATTTTTAATAATAATAAAACTCCAAGATTACAAAAATGGTTTCAAGATGATAATAAATACTTTTCAAATAAATGGATTAATCAAAGTCATGAAAGATGGATGTCTAATTTATCCGATGATTGGTTATTTGAATTAAGAAATAAAATACAAGAAAAAACAAATGAATTATTTGAAAAAATAATTGATCTTAATTTAACTGGATGTAATAAACCTCAATTAAATTCATCATTAATAAACTATTATAGAGATGGTAATGATTATATTAAATATCATCGCGATGATGAATCGATATTTGGAGATAATCCAACTATATGTATGTTAACATTTGGAACAGAAAGAGAATTAAAATTTAAAAGAATTCATAAAAATGAATTTACAAATACGGTTAATTTAAATAATTCAGAAGAATCTCTTAATAAATCATTCGTTATAAAACCAGGATCGTTATTTATAATGATGGGATCAGTACAAAAATATTATTGTCATGGTATTGAAAAAGATTCAACAATTTTTGAACCAAGATACAGTTTAACTTTTAGAGAACATAAAAATGTTCTATAAATTATTTTATAATGTAATATATATTATGTCAAAAATTTGTGATATAACATTTAAAATATTAATGATCGGTGATAGTAATGTTGGTAAATCAAGTATATTACTTAAATATACTCATGACGATTTTAATAATGAACATCTAACTACAATTGGATTAGATTTTCATGTAAAGTATCTTAAATTAAATGATAAAAATATTAAATTACAATTATGGGACACAGCTGGTCAAGAAAGATTTAGATCTATTATAACAAGTTATTTTCGAGACGCTCAAGGTATATTAGTCGTATATGATGTTACAAATAAAATATCATTTGAAAATGTTGAAAATTGGATTAAAGATATAAATGATAATTGTAAAAATAATAATAATATATTTTTAGTAGCAAATAAAATAGATCTAAATAGAATAATTAGTGAAGAAGAAGGTAATAAATTAGCGCAAAAATACAACTTGTTATATTATGAATGTAGTGCTAAAACTGGTGAAAATATACAAAATATATATTATAATATTTCTACTATTCTTTCTAAAAAATATATGGAAAATATTGTTAAATTAGAAAATATTGATTTTAATAATCCACCTATTGCTTCTAAATGTAATTGTTAAATTAATTTTCTATAAAAAATTAATAGCCATGGCATAAATGCTGCCAAAAAACACCAAATATTTCCAATTGATTTTTTCTTTCCAAATAAATAATAAGATATTATAAATGATAAACCATATATAATTGATTGAAATATACCATTATCTAAACCATATCCTGCTAATAATATTATTCCTATTAAAAATATTGCATAATAATAAGTGCTAAAATTACCTCTATTCCAATTCCATTGTAAATATGGTTTAGAATCAGGTGTTGGAGATGTACATTCTATTGGATTTTCTAAATATTTTTTTGTATAAATTATTGTAAATAATAATAATAAAACCATATAAATATTAACTTGTAGTGGTAGAATTTTATTTGAAAATAATAATATACTAATCCACAATACAATTGGTTCCATATTATTTATAAACATACCAATATTAGTAATTTTTTTATTCATATCGTTACATGGTTGATTTTTCCATATAAAATATTCTACTAATTGCATCAATACTACCCAACCATAAAAGAATGCTTCAGATTTAAAATTATCTAAATATAGAAATATACTTCCTAAAATACCAATTATAAATGTTATTAGAGAAATTTCTGGACTATAGCACATATACTATTTTTTATAAAAAAATTGAATTTAATAATATAACATATTATTAAATTTTATATTATAAATACAATGAGTAATTTAGAAGTTAGTGATAATATTTTAGTAAAAATTAAATACATAAATTCAATTACAAAATCATTACACAATGATAGAATACATATTATAGGTTTAATATCAAATATTAATGTAATTATTAATTCTATTAAAGAAAAAAGTACTATATCAGATGAAACAATAGAATATATTCAATCAATAGATAAATATTTAGATGAAAAAAAATTAGAAATTGAAGAAAAAAAGATAAAAATACAGAAATTAAAAATTGAATTATAAATGATTATAATCTGTAAATTAATATTTAAAAATATTAATGGATATAGTTCAAAAACGTATTAATGATTGTCTTCAAAATAATTCTCAAAAATTAGATTTATCTAATTTAAATTTAGAATATTTACCAAATTTACCAGAAAATTTAATAGAATTATATTGTGATCAAAATCAATTAATATTATTACCAGATAATCTTCCTAAAAATCTATGTATATTAAATTGTAGCTTTAATAAATTAAAATTTTTACCAAATTTACCAAATAATTTAGAATATTTATATTGTAATAATAATAACTTACTATCATTACCAAATGAATTTCCAAATACAATAAAAGGATTTGATTGTCGTCATAATAATTTAAAATTCTTACCATATATAAATAATAAAAACATAAAAGGGTATATTGTTGGTAATGAATTACCTAATCGTATACCTGGTGAAGGATTTTATAATTATTTATATCGATATTATAAAATAACAGAAGAAAATTCTAAAAATTGTATTAAAGATAGATCAAGTATAATGGTTTATATAACAATTTAAAAATACTTTTTTCTATTAAAAAAATTGATTTATTAATAAATTAATTTAACTAAAATTCATTAAAATTACCTAAATGGATATTGCATTAGAAAGAATTAAAAATTGGGAATCTGGAATTTTAGATTTATCAAAATTAGATCTTACCGAATTACCAGAATTACCAGAAAATTTAACAGGATTATTTTGTTATAAAAATAAACTGACATCATTACCAAATTCTTTACCAAAAAACCTTACAGTTATTGATTGTTCAAATAATAAATTAGAATTATTACCTGAAAATTTACCGAATAATGTTTGGATATTATATTGTAATAATAATAATTTAAAATATTTACCTGATAAATTACCTAATAAACTTACTAATTTATATTGTTCGGATAATAAATTAAAAGTATTACCTGATAAGCTACCAAATCTAACTGATCTACATTGCCGAAATAATAATTTATATTTCTTACCTGATACTCTTCCAAGTTCTCTTAAATTTTTTGATTGTTCTTATAATTACTTAGTTTCACTACCTGATAGGCTTCCAAATCTTAGAGAATTATATTGTAATCGGAATCAATTAAAATCAATACCAATTACTTTTCCGACAAATATTCAAATTTTACAATTATATCGAAATAATTTACTAGAACGTAATGAAAATGAAGCTGTATCATCATATGTAAAACGTTTAAATAATATAGAAGATACATATATTGAGCAATTAAGAAAAAATATTGAACTTTATGGCGGAGGAAGATTATAATAATATAAAAATTTATTTATATTTATATTATGAATATTGCATTAGAAAGAATTAATAATTGGACTTCAGGAATATTAGACTTATGTAATCTTGGATTGACAGAACTTCCAGAACTACCAGAAAATCTAGAAATTTTACTTTGTACAAATAATAAGTTAACAACATTACCAGATATACTTCCGATAAGTCTAAGAGAATTATTTTGTAGAAATAATCTATTAAAAAAATTACCGAATAATTTACCAAATAATCTTCAAATTTTAATTTGTGATACCAATCAATTAATCGAATTACCCAATAATTTACCATATGGTTTAAAAAGATTAGAATGTTATAATAATCAATTAATTTTATTACCAAATACGCTTCCACCAAGTCTTATTGAATTATATTGTCATTGTAATCAATTAATATTATTACCAAATACACTTCCAATTAATTTAATAAAATTATATTGTATTAAAAATCAATTAATAGAATTACCCGAAACCTTACCATTTAATCTTACCATTTTAGATTGTAGTGAAAATAATTTAACATTTTTACCAAATAATCTTCCGAAAAATCTTAAGGTTTTACACTGTGAAAATAATCAATTAGAAACAATACCTAATTTACTTCCAAATACTTTAATAGAATTACATTGTGATCATAATAAATTAAAATATTTACCAGATAATCTACCAACTAATCTTAAGATTTTACATTGTAATAATAATAAATTAGAATATTTACCAAATACATTTCCAAATAATATAGAATATTTTCATTATTACAATAATCAATTTTCAGATCGTATAGATAATGAATCTATAAATGACTATATTAATCGCTTAAAAAATCAAGATAAAAATATTATTATAACAATTTAAATTTTAAATATTATTTTTTTTTATTATAAATTAAATGTATATTAAATAAATAGTATATTAAGGATTTTCAAGAATACCATTTGGTGCACCATTCTCATCATATGACCAGTACCAAATTCCATTACCAATAATTGGCTCTGGTTGATACTTTTCGAATGCTGTATTGTACATATTTGAGATTGCATCAAGTACCTTATTTGTTCCGTAAAAGGGATGAGAAAGTACTGGATCATTACTGACTCCGTGACCAAGAGTTGCAACGAACACATCATCTACTTGCATACCATGAGCGTTGTTTTGACCACGAACTGCAAAACTGTAAACTAGACTTAGTCCACACATTGCAGTTGTACCACTCATTTGCTTTGTATGTTCGGGTGCATTATCTGGAAAGATCCAATGACCATTCATGAAAATTGGATGCCATGCAGTAATCCTTAGACCACTCTTGAAAACAACTGCTTGAGCTGTAGAAGATACTAGAGTTCGTACAATCTCATAAACTTCTGCTGCTACTCCACTGAATGAAAGAATCATATCTCCTCGAACAATATCCATAGCAGGCTTCGTTGTACCATCTGCCATTGTTACAAGACAATTACCGTCAAAGCAACCACCAGATGGATTGTATAGACCAGAAATTGCTGCTGCACTTACTGGTGCATAATAGGCAGATCTTGGTGTAGATGCCATTCGACTAATAGCATCAGTAAGTTCAGACTTGAATATACTTGCTGCAGAAGTTTGAATGGTCTTAAATAGAGGACCAGCATAGTTTTGAAGTCCATGATCTTTGAAATTTGCACAAAACTTTAGTTCATGAGCACGTGCAAGAGAAGGAATATATCCACGACCCCAAACATTGTAGTTCTTCTTTAGATCTGATAGAGCTAGTGCAACTTCTCCTTCAATATCTTTAAGAATTCCAATAAGAACTTCCTTGGAAAATCCATCCGGCATAGTTGTTAGAGAATCACGAATACGAGATGACATACTACGAATAATTGCAAGTGCTCCATCACCATCTCCCATATTTGCAAGACGGCATAGATCAGTGCACTTATTGATAAAATCAATACGATAAGAATCCACAATTGCATCAATTACTGGAGCAGATTCTTGAGAGATGATTTGTGCCATCATATTTACAAAATTTGTGGCAACCATATCTGGTGTTGGAATGAATGAGAAATGACCATTCATAATCTTAGAAATATCAACAAGAAGATCAACATTCACATTATATCCAAAACCACATGTAATGATTTCAGGTGTAAACCCAAATTTAGAAGAATAATTCTTAAAGAAAGCACCGTAATTTTCACCAGTGGAAGCACGAGCCGTATCAGGTTGTCCATCAGTTAGGACAATAATAATGTACTTGGCTTTATTGCTATGAACTGCAAACTTTTCTCTTTCCATATCAATTGCCATTTTTACACCTGCTTCAAGATTGGTAGAACTGGTTGGATGACGTTGCATAAGAGCAGTTTTAATTCCTCCCTTATTCATAGGAGTCATTTGAACAATTGGTGAAAGAAGTGTTGCCCTATCACTAAACATGACAACACCAGCATATGTTGTTTCAGGCATGACTGACATTGAAGCAGCTACAGCAGTGCAAACAACACCAAGATTGCATTGCCCGGTAGATTCACTACCAACAAGTGCTTCTGTTGCCATACTGCCAGATTCATCTATCACAAAAGTGACAAAAATTGGAGTAGTACCTGCAACAGGAGCAGGAACACTAATGCTTGTCTTAGAGACAGCATCAATAGTATATATATTACAAGGATCCATTATAGATTATACCTTTTGTCATTTCACCTATTTAATCTATAATTTTCAATTTTTATTATATTATATTATATGATATAATATAATATAATAAAATAAAATTTTCCTTCTATAAAAGACTATTATTAATTAGAGTGAATTATATATAAAAGAACTAAAATTAATGCTAATAAAAAGATTATCTAACATTAATTGGATTAAAATTAACTATATCACGATCATTTTTTTGTAGATTTATAGAATTTTTAGTTATATTTGTTTTCATAACTTTAGATTTTTCTGCTTGTTTATTTTTCCTAATATAACCTATAACAACAATACTACCAATAATTAATACACCGAATCCAATAAATCCAAGATATCTTAGATCTGGAGAATTATTACTTGTAGGTGGTTGAGTATTAGATTGAATTGGATCTTCTGAATTACTACTAGTTGAAATAGAAGATAATATTAAATTATAAATTCCATCACATCCTGGTTGTGCTCTAAATTTACCATTGATATAACTTTGTGTAATAGTGCAAGGATTTTCTGAATTTATCATTATAAGAGTCATATTTGATTCTACTTGATAATTGACAGTAATAGGATCGCTTGTTTGTAGAATACGACCATTTCTAGTTAGATTTCTAAATTCAAATGATATTGGTAGACAATTATCTAGAAGACATGGTTCTGAATTAATTGTAAAGTTAAAATTACCAATTCTAGTAGAAATATTTAGAGATTCACTTTCAGATATTTTGATTTCTAGTTTATCTAGATTTTTAATATCAATTTTGAGACTGTCTAGCATTTTGCAAGAATTACCAGTCCAATTATTATCACAAGTACATACCCCTGTATTATTTAAACATATTGTTCCATGATAATTACATTCTTTCCGGCAATTTATATTACATGTTTTACCAACCCATCCTGGTCGGCATTGACAAGTTTGACTATTAATATCATAATAACCCATAAAACATATACTTTCTTCACAAGTATTACCTAACCAGCCATGTTCACATACACATTTTTGAAGATCACTATTAAATTCTCCTCTGTAACATCTCATTTGAGTTGGTATAGGTGAATATATAATATTTGGTATAATATCACGTCTAATCATACTAATATCACATCTTGAACCAGAATACCCAATATTACATATACATTTATCAGCGTTTATACGACCAAATACACATGGAATTTCAGTTTGGCAAGTTGCACCTGAAAATCCAGGGAAGCATTTGCATTTATTATTTACAACATCAGGATATCCATTTTTGCAAATAATATTGAAGCTACTTGGAATTTTACAGAAATCACCAGAAAATCCATTATCACAATTACATTTAATAGTTTCATTAACTCGAGAACATATACCATGATTAAAGCATATATCAATTCTGCAATTCTTTTCACAATTCTTTCCAAAATAACCTTCATTACATTCACATTGATTATTAGAATTTCTATTACCATTTATGCAAATTCTTAGAGGATCACATGTATAAGTTTCTTTATTAAAATAAGATGTAAGTGGACATGTTATTTCTGGAATTTTACAACAAGCAACTGTCATTGTTCTTTTAGATGATATACATTTGTCCATATTATTTACAGTATTATCAATAAATGTATTGGCTTGAATACATTTTTGTGTTTGACACATAATATTACCTTTTACACATGTACATAATCCAATATCATTTCTAATAATTTGTCCATTACCAAGTACAATACCATTATACCAACATGTACCTTGTTCTAGTACACCAGTATTTATTATTTCACTAGTAGGTTTTAAAGATGGTCTTTGTGTAAAAATCATATTTGAATCAAAAGATATTTTAGAAAGAGGTGTTGGTCTTAATGTAGTTGAAATAGAAGATTCATAATATGGGAATCTTGTAGGATAAGCTGATTGCATTCCAGACATATTTGGATACATACTTGGTCGAACAGACGGCATCATTGTTTGAGGATTAGAATCAATCGAAGGTCTCATAGATGGAGGCATTGAATAAGAAGGCATCATTGTTTGAGGATTAGAATCAATCGAAGGTCTCGATGGAGGCATTGAATAAGATGGCATCATTGATTTAATATTTGTTTCAATAGAAGGTCTTGCATATGGAGATACTGATTGAGAATTAGAATTATTTGGAATTTTATCAAATATAACTCTAATATAAACCTTATAGGCTTTTCCTGTAGTATCTAAATATTGTTGAGGTAGTAGATAAACATCTTCTGGATTCATATTTAGTAAAATAGTTCTGTTAACCATGAAAGTTGCTTGTTGATAAGTAATAGGCATAAAATCACGAGTACCAGTAGGTGTTATTGACGCAGTATAATTTTCAATTTGTGATCTAGAAATAGGTATTATAATATCAGTATTAGTAAATTGTAGACTTCTACCAAGTATATCAGAATTACAATTACCAATATGAATTAAATTAGTACGTAAATTATCAGGATTACATGAATCACATATACCTCTAGATTCAACAATATTAGTGACAGTGCAAGGTAATTGTAGTGTTGCAATATAATTTATATCATTAAGATTTCTTAGATTACATACTCGATAATTATCTGGACAATAATTTTGATATTCTTCAATTGGCATATTAGGATATGTTCTACAAATAGATATCTTATTATCTACTTGAAAACAATTATCAGATGAAAATTGTGAATTTACACCTATAATAGAAACGAAAATAGCTAGAATCGGAAATAGTAACATTTTATATATGGATTAAAATCAATTAGATTTTAAATAATAAATAATCAATTTTTTTAGTTTAATTCAAAAAATAATAAATCAAACAACCTTGAAAAAAATATTGAAAAATAATATTTTTGTCATCTATAGAAAACCTCTCTTAAAACTAAAATATCAAATAGAACATCTATAAATTTACCTGCAATTGATCATGATAATGAAAGATGGTATTTGTGTGAAAAAAATTCAATTCAATCTAATAAATGGACATGTAAGGTGCAAACATACAAGAATTTGAATAAATTAATTGAAAATATTCAAAATAATTCTTTATTAATTAATGTACCAAATATTATTCCAAGATTTTTTGATAAATGGTATTTAGGAAAACAAATAGATTCTAATTCAGTTGTTAATATAAAAAATGATTAATTTATTTTTTAACAATTGATAATTGATTAAGATGATAATATGGTAAAATATTTTTTCTATTTAAACTTAATGATGTTAATAATAATGAAGATAAATATCCACCACTACTTACAAATATATGCCAAATTGCATGACCATGTAAATATTTCATAATCGAAAAAGTAGAACATAATTTCTCAATAATAATCCATGAAATACCAGCAATAAATATCATAAATATACCATAATTACCATAATTTAGATATTTATTTTTAATTTTATTATTATTTAATAGATATATAAAAATTAATATTAATGCTAAAAAAACTCCAAATATACCATTAAATACTTCTTCATAACCCATACAAAGAAATGTTATTAGAGCTAATAAATACATTTGATTAAAAAATAGAAAAATTTTATTATTTAATTCTGAAATATGATATAAATAATTTAATTCTTTTATACCACAATTAATAGATGGTATTGCAATTAAAATCATACTACTTCTATCAATTATACCAAATCCTATGTAATTTGTCCAATGATATGCAAATGATGCTATGCCATTAATAAATAATGCAGAATAAATTAAAAAAATATCATTATTTAGATGAAAATTATTTTTTAATCCATATAGTCCAACATAACTAATATATAATGATGTAAAAGCATTAAAATATTCAGGAGGACCGCCATAAAGTAATGCTTCACAAAAACTATGATCATTATTAAAAAAATTCATTAATTATAATATTAATTTTTGTTTATAATAAAAATTAATTGTTTTTTGAGATGATAAAATTATAAATAATATATTATTCAAAAATATGTATAATGGTGTTTAAATCAATATTCCAAAATTGAATGGTTGTCAGAATATTTCTAAAAATAATTTTTAATAAATAAGTTTAGTTTAAATTATTATATATAATATTATATATATATGAATTTTAGTCAACATAAAGTACTTTTAGCATCAGTTCCTGTAATAACATATGTTATTTATTTAATATATCTCTTTATTAGAGATGTACCAACAGGTATAATTAATTCACTCTTTGCAACCTTTGCATTACCAGCTACAATTATTGGTCAAGTAATAGTATATAATGTATTATCAATATTTGAACCATCCTCAATACCTACATACATATTATTATTAGGTGCTATAGCTTCAATTGCATTTACTGTTTATAAAATGGTTACATTTAAAAAAATTAAAACAAATACATTATCAAGAAAATAAAATTAAATAAAAAAAACTAATTAATGATATTATTTCTTTTCAAGATTCATAATTAGAGTACTAATAGTTCCTTTATTTAAAACTTTATTAATTTTATATTTTGATTCATTATCAAAACATAAAACCTCGAATTCAGAAGGTGTATATTTTTCTCCATTTTCAAATTCTATTTCACCTCCTTTAATATTTGGTGAAATATTATAATAGAAAATAAAAGTATAATATTTAAGATATTGATCTTTTAATCCAATATTATTATAATATTTGTATTCTACATCTTTTTGAAAATTATAATTTTTATTTTCTAGAAAGAAATTTTTTGTAAATTTTAAATTATTTCGCTTTGCATGACCATAATTAAAATCTATAAAATTAAAAATATTTGATAATTCATTGAATATAACTGAATTATTAGAACCAATATATTTATAAGAAATATTTAATCCATTTGGATTAACATAATTAAATTTTGATGTTTTTTCAAGAATATTTCTTAATTTTAAATTAAAATATCTATTAACAAATAACATTGTATTTATAACATTATAGGTTTTTATATATATAAATTTATTTTCAAATTTTTTAAGAAACTGAATTAATAAATAAAAATTTGACAAATAATTTATTACATATCTTCCATATCAACACCTTCTAACATCAGTCGTTCCACGCGCGACGGATGCCATACTTTCTTAGCTAATTCTTCAAAGTAGAGAGCACATCGTTGTGTAATGCGCT
>Ga0114963_10001117_pt1 | contig 18523 bp, 22 predicted proteins | sample C_131016_EF_Meta_FD_87019 | JGI IMG/M metagenome (GOLD analysis project Ga0114963, IMG submission 87019) | Freshwater microbial communities from Lake Croche, Canada to study carbon cycling - C_131016_EF_MetaG | ecosystem: Environmental > Aquatic > Freshwater > Lake | place: Lake Croche, Canada...
ATAAAAAATTGAATATTATTTATTATATTATAAATAATAATAGTTATAATATTACATACAATCATGAATTCATCTACCGATTTAAACCATAACCGAGTGCCTAATAACCCTAATCTTCGTCACGTTGTATTGCCCCCACCTCCAACACTTTTCCTCCCAAAAGTAACTAATCATACCAGCCTATTATCATGTCTTCATCATGTGCGCTCGCCTCATAATGCCCTTACTATTGAGTTTTGCGACATTCCGTTACTTTCCGCTACAATTACGGAATGCTTAAGCAATATAAAACATTTAGAGCACAGTTATAGCGAGAAACACAATAAATGGCAATTTAAATACGGGTCGGCGCCTAAATATAGCAACCGTATTCTATATAATAGAAGACAAATGGGATTAAAACAAGCTACCTTATTCTATGCGGCGTTGGAAGCGTTTGATAAATTTCCACATCATTTTGACGCAGAGGACCTCGATAGGCGCGACCTATACAGATTTATAGTGGATAGACATGGAGACGAAGATTCAACACCACCTTATTGCTGTGGCGTTGTATCGCTATATTATAATATTTATAATAATACTATTATTTTAGAAATTCACAAGGGCGAGGAAATTGATAGAGTTAAAACATATTTAACTACCAATTTGATTCGTCAACGCATTTTCGATGCGTTACATACAGCGGGATTTATTGCGTCGCCGTTTGACAACGATGAATTCAAAAAAGACATCGAAGAAAAAAAACACATGTGGGTAATGGAGTTCGTTCAATTAAGAGAAATTAAAGGCATGGACATAATGGCATCACTTTCGTAACAATGAATCATAAAAATTTTTAATAGCAGATTGTCTTTCAATTTTTGTCGCTTTTGGATTGTTTCTAAGAAATTCACTATATGAAATTATTCGGGACAAATTAAATATCTTTGATTTATATTCTTTTTTTCGCGGGCTTTCGAACAAAAAATTAGGCACCGAGTTGCTTTTAATAAGCATTTATATACTGTTAATATATATTTTTTTACATATTTTTATATTTACATAAAAGTATTTAAAGATCACACATTCTGATTTGTTTATATTGCTTCTCTAATTTAGGAAGCCGTTGTTTTACCTTTATTCTTATTTTATTTTTGGCGGCTTCATCTAAAAATAAATACTTTTCCGTTTTTATTTGGAACTCGTTTTTTAGAGCACCATTGTAAAACATCGTGGGAATGCGCTTGATATATTGGCCATCTTTTATGTGCGTTTTTAAATCATAGTATCGATACACTTCAAAATCGTTTGCCATTGGGGTTTTTGGGTTGGAACCCGAATTAGGGGTAGGCTTAACAAGCGTTAAGCACCACATGTTTGATATGTTTATATTATACTTTGTAAAATAAAAAATAAAAAATTTTCAATTTTATGTTATATCGCATAAAATATATTAAAGAGTTGCCGCTATATTTAATAGATTAATGCCACGTCAACCCAAGTGCGGCAACTGCCAAGCAGTCAAAACAGAAAAGAGCATATATAGATGTTATAATTGCGGTGTTTCTGGTTGTAGTGAATGTATAAAGACCGCGTGTTGCGACTGTAGCGAGAGAATGTGTAGAAACTGTAGTGGAAGCGGTGAACCAAATTGCGGATGTTATGGTACATGTTGCTCATGCGGGACCGATGTGAACCGAGGCTCCGATGGATGGCCGTGTTATAAGTGTGAAAAATGGTATTGTCAATCGTGTAAACATTTTTCCAAATGCGAAAAATGTAAAATGGATGTTTCGGATGAAGATGAAGATTAACATGGTTATAAACAGATATAAAATATTCTTATCTATATATTAGATAAGAATGACATCAAGCAAACTTGAATTATGTTATAATAGTTTATATTATTTTTTCTCGGAGTTCTCATTACGGTTTCGGAAACCCGCGACAAAGTTTGTAACTATTTGAAGAAACAAGCGTTAAAAGTATTTTAAATGATTGCTGATAAAAATACGATTTAAAGAGTGATTTTTAGTTTAGAACCAATTACTTTAAAATAAAAACCATTATACGGAACATTTTTTTCAAGAGCCTTTGCTAATGTTTTATCGCTCATATTTAATGATTTAATACAATCATATTTACATAAAAATTCTCGTATTAAATTATTCTCCAAATCAAATTGACCGATACCATTTTTATACAAGAGAGGTTCGCCATTTATCTCTTCAAAAACTTCTCGTAAATTGGCATCACAATCATCATATACTTTATAATAAAACCCTTTTGTTAAAATAAAATGCTTAACTGGATTATCTAATGCTGAGCTAGAATCATAACCATTAAAATGGGCTGCTGTTTTTCTATCTAAATATATATTTGTAATTTTTGTTTTGTCACTATTTAATTGGGCAATATAACCTAAATGTTGAGCTTTTGTTAGTTTGGTTGGGTTAATGTTATGAATGATATTTGGGTCTAAATCTCGGTCTACTAGTAGCCAACGATAACCGCAATATACAGTATTTTCTATAACCGCCTTATTAATACTGGGTCGTTTAATATTAATATCGTCTTTCATTGCTTCAGTAACAGTTTCATATACTTTAACAAGATGCAAGTTTTCGGGATGAACCTTTTGTAATCGTGGACCAACAGTCGACAGTGGTTCGCTAAAGCCAGTTGTAACCTTTGTTTGTTGTGAGTTTAATTTACACAAAATTTCTTGGCTGGTCCTCTCAAGATTATCAACCTTGTTTGATAACATATTAATTGTTTTTAAGAGCTTGTCTAGTATTTCATTGTTAATATTATTTTGGTTACTTTGCAATTTAATTTGTAACATTTCGTTTTCTCTCAATAATTCATTAACACTGTAATTATAATTTTTAATGTTATCATCGATTAATTTCAAAATCATTTGATAAGTTAAATTAATACCAATTAAAAATAATTCATTTTCATTTTCGTGTCCTTTAAGATTATTAACCTTATTTAAGCGTATAGTTTCGTGATTATGTAAAAAACTTTCAAAGTCTCTACTTTTATCTACAGAAAAACAGTGTAATAATAAACATTCCTCATATTTACTTTTATGGTCAGTATATCTATTTTGGATACCCTTTGAGCTGTGGCCTATTTTAATAACATATTTTCCATCTTCATATGTTTTAACTTTAATAATATATACCAATGGTCCCGATTGAGCAAATTCTTTTAATAATATTTTTTCTCTTTCCGAATACCTCTGTTTGGCAAGTTTTTCTTCCATTTCCTTATTTTTAGATTGTTCTAATTGTTGTAATTGTATTTTAAGTTCAGCGCTTTCTTCCAATAAAACTTCTTGTAATATTTCTTCCAGTTTAATAAAATAATCGTGAATTTCATTTGCCTTTTTTGTTTCAGCCCTTAAACAAAATTTTTTAAATGTGTTTATATTTAACATAAATGTTTCCTTGTTGTGGCCTCCTTTTGCAGTATTTGTTTGCTTTGCCACTTGGCAAAGCAATAATTTGTAGTCTAAATTAATTAAAAAATGTTTCTCTAAAACGCGTTTTGCGTTTACTTTTTGTCCAAATCCCAACCAATTCCATATGTCATCCAAATCAATTACAAAATCTGTCTTATAATCATACTTTAAATAACAGTAAAAACTAGCCAAAAAGATTTGTTGCTCATACTCAGTAAAACTATTTTTGACCTTTTCAATCATTTTTGACTTATAACTACCATTAAATTTGGTAATAGGGTTGGTTTCGATGAGATTTACGATGTCTACGCTCATTTTATAATTAGATATAGAGAGTAATCTTTAAATTTGTTTTTTTGCTTTAATAATTAAAAAGCGATAATTAATTATTAAAATTGGTAATAAATAGTGAGACCATAAATGGTAACAATATTTTTAATTGGAGTATGCTAAGCCGCCCATGCCGGACATTATGCGAAGCACATTATAATTGGTGGCATACACGCGTACCTTAGCAGTTTTGGTGCCCTCAACAGTGGCGTTGGAGAGAACAAGTTGCAGAGTAGCGTTATCAATGCGCGAGAAATTGCAGGTGCCACTGGGTTGGTGTTCCTCTGGGCGGAGGGCGAATGAATACACGTTAATGCCCTCATCGGGGTTACGGGTATGTGATTGGAAGGGCTGGACCCATGAGAAATAGGTTCCTTCGCGCTCAGAGAAGCGGTCTTGGCCGTTAAGCTGAAGCTTAGCGGTGACGACGGGGTTCTGTCCCCAGCAGTGTAAATCAAGGGAAGCATAGGTTAACACGAAGGTACCAGCATCAGAGACAGTTGAACCCTCAGTGTGGCCAGCGGTGGCCAAATCTTGGAGCTGTCTCAAGATGGCAGCGGTATTGCCATTGAATCCACCATAAATGGGTCCAGCACTTCCACCGCCAAACCCAGAACCGGATCCAGATCCACCAGATCCAGACCCAGACCCAGATCCGCCAGATCCAAACCCACTTGATCCGTAACCCAAACTGCCGATGTTATTTAATCCACCGCCATTAAGGTTTAGAGGAACAGTTGGGCCGCCCAAATTGGCCTCATTGTAGGGGTTCTGGGGTCCATGCCAATAACCAGTAAAACCAGCTGGAATTTCATAATCTAAAGCGCCAGCATCGGTAAAAAGACCACGAGCATCAATAAATCCGTGAGGGCGAGCGATAGACTGGGGGCCACCGAAAGCTTGTATAGCATTGGGTAACGCATCGACAGCATCAGTGTAGTTGAAAGGCTGGGCACCTAAGACCTTGAATAATAGGGCATCACAAACCAATGAAGAACAATAATCGACGTTCTGATCGGGCTGAACAACCCAAATGAGTTCCTTCACGGGGTGGTTGAAGTTGAGTTTGATTTTATTGGAAGATGAACCAACTGACTCATCACCAGTAAACTGGAGCTGACTAATCAAATACTCATGGGGGTTCTGGGCGAATCTGCGGCGCTCATCAGTGTCCAAAAAGACGTAGTCAACATACAAAGAGGCAGCAACTAGAGACTGATTGTAGGCAATGGCGGCGGGAACGGGGCGTCCGGGAGCAAACTGGTTCTTTTGGTATCCAGCGACAGCGGGGTTTGAGGGACCGCCAGGGCCTCCGGCAGACAAAGTACCAGTAGCGTTGTTAGCATAGGTGTCAGTGTTGCAGCTCAAGGTAGTAACAGCCCAAAGAACCTCATCAATAGGACGAATATCAAGATTAACCTTGACCTCGTGGTATTGAAGGGCAATTAGGGGAAGAGCAAGACCGGGGTTGCTGCAAAACCAAAACAATAGAGGAATGTACAGAGTGGTCTCGGGAAGGGCATTACGGGGAGCACAAACTTGACGAGGAGCGAAGGAGTCACAAGGGCCATCGACCTCAGCGAATGAGGGATCAGTAATAAAGGTTAGCTGGGTGGTGTTACCAACCATGTTCCAATAGCCGCGCTGTTGCTCGGCAGTCATAGTGAGCTGATTCCAAATGTGCATCCAGTCACCATATTGACGGTCGATGCGCTGACCACCAATTTCAACCTCAACTTGGGCAATGAGCTGCTCGCCGGGGTAATCTAACCAACGAGCATAAACACCGGATCCAACACCAACTGCGAAGGAGGCAATACCCATGAGCTGATTAATCTCGGGAAGGGTGACTTGTAAATAAGTGCGGTAGGCAAGATCACCATTTCGGCTAATAGTACATTGGACACGGCGTCCGAAATCCGCCTGGCCGTTAAAAGTTTGTTCGATTGATTCAATAGCAAAATTAGTGTATCTGCGATAAGTCACTTTCCAAAAAGTAATTTGAGGGTTACCAGTTAAATAGACGTCTTGTGCGCCATAAGCTACGAGTTGCATTAATCCGCCTCCCATTTTTATACATTCCTAAAAGAAAAAAATTTCGCGAAATATGTTTAATTATTTATTTTAACTATAAATAATTAGAAAATTTACCTACATATTATGAAAACATAATATTTTTATTAAGATTGTCTTTGATAAATATGGCCAAATATTGTTCGTCAAAAATTTCTTTTTTTCCTTCATGGTTTTTTGAAAAAATATATGACTTGTTGACCTTTTTTATAGACCATCCGCTATCAAGTGCGTTGTATATAAAGTTCATTTTTTGCCATTGGATATTGTCAATGTTGTTAGGTTCTGTATTTTTTTTAATGTCAATTTCAATATCCATTTATTTACTAAATGAAAGTAATTTTAATTTTTTAACTATTGTAAAAATAATAAATTATATATATCCAAAAATACAAATTAAATAATTATGACAATTTATATATATGCCATCATTTAAACCTAAAACTAACAAAAAAATTAAAGTGAGTAAGAAATATTCAACTACACTAGATGGAAAACATAATGAATTTGTCAATGAATTTAATAATAATGAATTGTTTACAATACCACAATTAAAGGCTGAAAAAAAGCATTTAAAAGAAGAATTAGCGAATACTTTCAATTTATCAATCGATCAAATTATGGAAAAAAAGGATAGAATAAAGGAAATAAATGAAAATATAAAAAAATTGAAGGAAAAAAAAACAAATTAATATTTAGATAATTCCAAATATATTTTTGAATACTTTGAAAACAAACAAAAAATTAATGTTATAAATGATAAAACAAAAGCCCCCACTTCTAAAAGTCAATTGTTATTCAATATTTTTAAGGTAGCAACCAACGATAATGAAGATGTTTACAGCGATGAAATAAACAATAAAAACATTGTACAAAAATATTTAACTAACATCGATGAAACATATTTCGATATGAAATCGTACGTTCATCAAGTAGATATATGTAAATCTTGTACTAAAGGAGAAATGATACCATTAGACGATGAAGGGGTGTTAATCTGTAATTCTTGCGCTGTTAGTATACCATTTTTAATAGAAAATGAAAAACCTAGTTATAAAGAACCCCCAAAAGAAGTATGTTTTTATGCTTATAAAAAAATTAACCATTTTAAGGAAATTTTAGCACAGTTCCAAGGCAAAGAAACGACACAAATACCGAATGAAGTAATTGAATTAATTGAGCTACAAATAAAAAAGGAACGTATTGGCTTGGAACAGCTGACACATTACAAAACCAAGGACATTTTAAAAAAACTGGGATTTAATAAATATTATGAACACATCGCATTTATTAAAAATAAATTGGGTATAAAACCTCCGGTATTTAGACCCGAATTAGAAGACACCTTGTGTAATCTGTTTATGGAAATTCAAGCGCCATATGCTAAAACATGCCCCGATTATCGGGTCAATTTTTTGAATTATTATTATGTTTTATTCAAATTTTGCGAATTGTTAGAGGAAAATGAATATTTAAATGAAATCCCTCTACTAAAAGATCGCGAAAAATTAATAGAACAAGACGAAACATGGAGAAAAATGTGCGTCGAATTGGACTGGGAATTTATACCCACGGTTTAAATATATATTAAAACAACTTAAAGACCGCCGGGGAAGCCCACTAGATTGAACCCAACGCCTAAACCAGCGCCAGACCGAGCATTAACTCCCATTGATGGTATGTAAGTGTCTAAAATGGCGAATGTGGCTGCGGCGGTTAGCGCAAGTAGAGCAATTTCTTCTAAATTTAATGACTTTTTGGGAATCGCAAAGGCAGCAATGGCAACCATTAGACCCTCAATTAAGTATTTAATAAGACGTTTTATAAATTCGGTAAAATTAAACATGCGGGTTATATAAAATAAATAGAAAAATATTTTATAGAATTAATTGTTTATAATATTTTGTTAAATTAAAACTTAAACCCAATTATTCCTAAATATATAATGAGTACTAACAAATCTTCAAACAAAAAGCTTTCCTTTGAACGCAAAAATAAAAAGGATGGTACACCTAATCCTAAATATGTCGACTTGTTAGAGGTCGATAGGCCTATTGCCGGACAAAATTTTGGATGTTTTTCATTTATTTCTCCCGACAAAATTGTAAAACAAAAGGAGTTTTATTTTTTTGAGGAATTCCTAAAAACATGGGAAATGAATAAATCCATGGAAAAATTCCATCAATTTCTTAATTTTGTTTCTTTCAAGTATAAGTTAAGGTTTGAGGAAGTAGTTAAAGATTTTGAGGATTTCGTAAAAGAAGAGCGTGAAACGATTATTCAATCGTCAATTGAAGACGATTACAAAACATTTATAGATAAGGAAGAGGATGAATTAGAGAAAAAGTTCAACATTAAATATAATTTCCAAACTTCTACGCGCGGGTTTAAATCGCGCGGCAATTTTGCTACACAAGAAGAGGCCGAATTGCGCGCCAAATTATTGCGCGAAACCGACCCTTATTTTGACGTATTTGTTGGTCCGATCGGTACATGGTTACCATGGGAACCAGAAGCATATAAAACCGGACGTGTCGAATATCTGGAAGAAGAGCTTAATCAATTGGTTCAAGAAAAGAAGAAGAATGAAACTGCTGCTAAAACCGCGTTCGATCAGCGCTTAAAGGAAACCAAGCAAAAGGCAATTGAGGAAAATAAGAAAAATGCTGAAAAATATGGCAATGCTGTTACTCAAGACATTGATGATGAGGGCAACTTGATCGGCGCTGGCGCTCTCAATACAACGGAAAACACGTTTTCCGATAAGCCAGTTGATAGCATTACTGCGGCAGATATTCGCGCTGAATTATTTGAAAGTGAAAACGTGGTTATTGGGAAAACGGATAATGGCCGTTCACTTTTGAAATCGGGTCCATTTGCTTTAAATAAATAATACAAAAAATCAATATTATAATTTTATTACCATAAACAACAAATGTTAATAAAATTTATTTACATACACATGGAAAATCGGGTGAACATTTTTTACCGTCTGTTTTATTTTGCGAATAACAACCAAACCCCTTCCCAGAAAAATTAGGATTATCTTTTAATACACCATTCAATGATTCGCCTAATACTAACCAACATCCGGGCGGTCCATGGTCGGCACCAGTTATCGTATAATTTGAACTTTGAAAATAATTCGAACAATCACTTTGAGTTAAATCTTGTAAATTGTGCGACGCACAAGTACCGCTAGATATCCATTGAAACCCATTATCGCTAAAATGTTCCTTTACGATGCTATTTAGTAAATAATATATTATTACTAAAATAACCAGAACTGCTAATACTTTTACAAACAAGGACAGTTTTTTCATAATTTATAATATACGCACATATATTTTAGTATAATTATAGTAACTTTACTATAATTATATCAACAGACTCACCAATTTAATGTCTGCGTCTGCGTCTGGTTCCACCATTCATACTCTTCCCCATACTCTTACTCTTGCCCATCATTTTCCCCATCATTTTCCCCATCATCATGCCCATGCTCTTGCCCATGCTCTTGCCCATCATCATGCCTTTGCTCATTCCCATGCCTTTTCTAACGGTACGTCTAGCCATTGCTTTATAATATACCTCAACAAAAAAAATTTTTCTAAATTTAATTTTTTTTAATTAATTTCCTAAATTCTTTCCCCCATTTTTCCTAAATAATTCACTAATTTTTTCCGCGTTTTTCCTAAATAATTCACTAATTTTTTCCGCGTTTTTCCTAAACTACGAAATTAAAAACTAATAAATTTTTGAAAATATAATTATATTATTTTCATTTTGGAAAAATAATAATATGATTTTTTGGCATCAGTGCCGCATCATTATCACCAATAAAACTTGGTTTAGCATAATTTTTGTTACTGGTTTCGCTTTGTTTTGGATTATTGCTATACATCGCAATGATTTGGCTAACTAACTCGCTTCGCTGTATATCATTATTGTCCAAATGTACTAAATTTATATTTTTATATGATTTTTGAGATTGGATTGCGTTGTATTTTTTAATAAAATCTTTTAGCCCATTGTTTTCATATTTGTCGCTTTGGTCTAAATCTCCGGTTATCACCATGCGACTATTGGTACCTATTCTCGTTAGCAGCATATACATCTGGTTGGGGCTACTGTTCTGCATTTCGTCGGCGATTATAAACGAGTGCTTAAATGTGCGGCCGCGCATAAAGCCTAGGGGCGATATTTCTATCTGACCATTTAGCATCATGTTAGTTACTTGCGACTTCGAAAAATATTCTTCGAAGATATCAATAATGGGCCGCGTCCATGGGTCCATCTTCTTCATAATAGTGCCGGGTAGGAAGCCGATTTCCTCCTCCACTGGCACCACCGGCCGTGTAATAATTATCTTATCTATTTTGCCGTCTTTTAGGTTCTGAATGGCCGCATTACACGCTAATAAGGTCTTGCCGGTGCCGGCGGGCCCAATAACCGCCGTTATGCTGTCGTTCTTGTTATTGAGTGCGGCAACGTATTTGCGCTGGTTTTCGGTCTTGGCTTGGTATAAAAAAGTGAGCTTACCACCTTCTTCTTTAAAAGTCTCCTTTTTCATATAAAACTGGACTTTTTTAGAATAGCTGCTTACCATTCGTTGGTTATAAGACAATGATTTGGAAAAAAATAGAGCAATTGTAAAAATATGGAACAATCGCATGTAATATAATTATAATAAACGATTAAATCTAAGTAGTATTTGTTATATAAATAATAATTATAACAAATATTTGAAATGTAAAAAAGGTGTAATAACAAAAATACATTATTTTTACAATATAATTATAGCTATAAAAACTATAATTATAATAATACATAGTAATATATACCAATTTACATGTGCATACGGCGTCTAGTACGTTTGCCACCATACTTCATTCCAGACCCCATACCATAATTCATGCCATTGTATCCCATACCATAATTCATGCCATTGTATCCCATACCATAATTCATGCCATTGTATCCCATGCCATTGTAAGACATGCCTTTATTCATACCACCACGCTTCATTCTACGCATTGACCTTCTTCTACGCATCGACATTTTACGCATTTTATTATATAATAACTTTACAAAAAAAAATAATTTCCTAAATAAGAAATTTCATTTAATAAGAAATTTCCTAAATAAATAGAAATATTATTGATTTATGTTTATACTGCGCTTCATTTTGGATTTACATCATGGAACACGCTTTTATAATAACTCTTTATGTTATTATAAGACAATGATTTAAAGATAATTACACTTGATAATAGTAATCATTATATATAATTTTGTTTTTTATACTACGAGACATTTTTGCTGCCGAAATATGTTCGTATTCGGCCGCCTTAGCTATGGTTTCCCACGTCCCTAAAATGGTACCAGTATTTGCTTCTATTTTTTGCACTTTTTTACCCGTAGAAGATGTCGCCTTATATTTGTGTTCATCTTGTTTCAATGATAACCCATAATATGGAGTTGATTTTAAACTGTTAATTGGGGAATATTAAATATTTATAAAATTGAAAGTAAATAAATAATGATTATATATTTATACAGAATAATTATGGAAGAGCTATGTATTCCTTGTGAACCAAAAAAAGAAAATAAATGTCCTCATGGAAAAAGAAAATCAAGATGCGTTGATTGTGGTGGTTCTGCTATTTGCGAACACAAAAAAATAAAAATACAGTGTAAGGAGTGTGGAGGTAGTCAAATATGTATTCATAAGAAGTTAAAAACTATTTGTAAGGAATGTGGCGGAGGCTCCCTTTGCGAACATAATAAAAAGAGAAGTGTTTGTAAAGAATGCGGCGGTGGTTCATTTTGCGAACATAATAAATTAAAAACACAATGTAAAGAATGCGGGGGAAGTCAAATATGCGAACATAATAGATATAAAGCAGAATGTAAAGAATGCGGGGGAAGTCAAATATGTGAACATAATAAAAATAGAAAAGTTTGTATAGAATGTAAAGGCGCGTCTATATGCGAACACAGTAGAAGAAGAACAAATTGTAAAGAATGCAACGGAACAAATATATGTCCACATGATAAAATAAAGCAACAATGTAAAGAGTGTGGTGGAAGTCGTATATGTATTCATAATATACAAATAAGCAACTGTTTTCCATGTAATGGCTCAAATATATGTGTTCATAATAAAAGAAAAGAATGGTGTAAAGAATGTGGAGGTTCAAGTTTATGTAAGTCTTCTTGGTGTGATAAAAAGAAACAAAATAAATATCAAGGTCATTGTCTTACATGTTTTATTCATTTATTTCCAGATGAACCAAACACAAGAAATTACAAAACAAAAGAAAAAGACATAGTTGACCGAATTAAACTAACATTTTCAGATTTCACTTGGGTTGCCGATAAAAAAGTCCAAGATGGTTGTTCTAAAAGACGACCAGATTTATTATTAGATATGGGTTCACACATTATTATTGTTGAAATTGATGAAAATAAACATACGAACTACGATTGTAGTTGCGAACATAAGCGGTTAATGGAATTATCACAAGACCTACAACATAGACCAATTGTATTTATTCGGTTTAATCCAGATGATTATACTAACCAAGACGGCGTGTTAGTAAAATCTTGTTGGAAGTTAAATAAGTTGGGCGTTATACAAATATCAAAAACCAAACTAAAGGAATGGGAAGAACGTATAGCGACATTGAAGCAACAAATACAGTATTGGATTGACAATCCAACAGAAAAAACAATAGAAATTATTGAATTGTTTTATTAGGTTGGGATTGGGACTGAAAATAATACTTTATTTATTTCTCTTAAAACATTAGACAAATCAAAGCCGTCATCATTAGGATTGTATCTGATTATTTTATTCCCTAATGATAATATGTATTCTTCTCTTATTTTTTCTTCCGTTGGGCTTCTATCTTTGTGATTAAATTCATCACATTCTACTACTAATTTATAGTCTATAAAATACAAATCTGCTTTATACTTACCAATTGTAAATTGTCTTTTTAAACTTAAAATATCCTTGTATGAATTCTCAATAAATCCAATTGTTTGGTTTTCAATACACATACCTATATTAATTTGTTTTACATTATCTGATACATCTACAATATATCTGTTTCTTAAATTATAAGAATTCTTTAATAATTCAAATGCGTCTTCTGTTAGATAATATTCTATTTTGTTTTGCCCTCCGTTTTGTTTTATATTTTTATGTTTATTTTTGTCAATAACATAATGAACATTTTCCTTATAATTTTTTTTTAAATTTTTAACAATAGTACATTTTGTATTAGACAAGTATAACAATTCATCTAAATTCCGCGTAAATAAACTCATAATCAATTATAATTTTATTTATTTTATAATAAATAAAATCAATTTTTATATAAAATAAAAACTCTTTTTTACATTTTCAGATTATTTTCACGGTAAGCGCCAAATATACTTTTATCCGCTTATTATTTTTAAAAGCGATTTTATAAAAGCGACCACCAATTGCCTTTCGTGTTTAAAACCGCTCCTCCAAAATGAGGAACTATTTTTTATAAAAATATTAATATTACATTTTATTTCGCTTTCTCTGTGCAGAAAGCGGTGTAACTACCACTTGCTCTTTTTGACTGCTATTTTGGGCCCTTGGCCTCTCTTTTTGACGTTATTTGGGTCATATTGTTCCTCATTGTCGTCGTCGTTGAGCTGCTTGGACAGCTCCCAGAAGTCTTTGGAGCCGAGGCGGAAATCGTTGTGAGCATCTGCCTTGTACCAAAACACTTGGTCTTGGAGTTTGTTGGATTTTGCGTTGTTATTGATGACGAGACACTCAAAATTCTCCGTACATTGGTCCATCACTTGGCAAAACGACTCCAATGTGGGGAACATGCCCGCATAATTCTCATAAATACGCTTCCGATTGGCGATATAGGGTTCGCGCAAAATAAAGACGTAATCAATGTTAGTTCTGAGCGTCGGCGGTATGCCTAATGGATATTGCATTGTGATGAGTAACATCACCTTCCAGTGCCGCCCGTTCATAAAAAGTAATCGCATCATTTTATCCCGCGCCCACGTGTTGTCATAGAGGCAATCGTCTAAAATGACGAACGTGCGTGGATCAATAGTGCTTTTATTGAATTGTTCAATTTCTTTCTTGACTTGCCGCAAAACGCCGCGTTGGCGCTTCAATATGTTCTCGATGATGGCCGTATTGTATTCATTATGGATAAAGAGTTTTGGTACCAATTTGCCGTAGAATCCGTTACCTTCTTCCGTGCCAGCGATGACGGTGCCGATAGGAATATCTTGATGATAGTATAACACATCGCGAACCAAAAACGACTTACCGGTGTCACGACGTCCGATTAAAACGACGACTGGACCTTTAGACTCATTCGGTTTAAAACTGATGCTTTTCATGTCAAATTTTTTTAGCTCTAAATTCATTAATATACTTTAGAAATAAATTTTATATAAAATAACGTATGAATTAGTTTTCAGTCCTTTATATAAAATTAAAAAAATATGCGGCATATAAAAAGAAAATAGTTACAACTATAGGAATAAATATTTGTATGACAATTACTCTAAACATAATTATACTAACATAATTAACCAACCCTTTTTAATATATTTAGCATATCTAATAAATAAGATTTATAACAAATAAGTTAAATATAACTTTAATTAATATTTTTATTAGCTAATGGCTATTGAAGTTAATTATAATAAACGGAAAAACACACAGATTTTTTCAAAATTTATGAGCAATAGTAATCTGAACTTGGATACAGTTCAAAATTATATACCAATATACGATCGTTTTTTTTCATTAAATGCGAACAATTTTAATTCAATTAATTTTAATAATAAATTGTTTATTAGCGATATAAAGGACAATAAACACAATAAAAATATCGACGAGACGCATATATTTAATTGTAAATTACAGCATATGGTGGATGAAACCTATAATATAAATACAAAAGTATTTATCAAAATGGCACCGCTTCTGGATCCTTTCAAATATCTTGTTGGTAAATATAACTATACCGATCCTAATTTGTTTACTTTACCGACATATGATAAATCAAATAATTGCCACACAAAAATTAATAACCCAAATAATTCAGCGTATATTGATGGACTTTTTTCATATTTAAGCAGTCAAATATTACATCAGCATAATTTTATACATGGTTTAGACTTTTATGGATCGTTTTTAGCCATTAAGAACGATTATAATATAAATATTATAGATGATATTGATTATTTAATACAATCAGAGTTTTTTAATAAACAGCAGAGTATTTTGTTTCATGTAGAGGATTATTCACATTTAATTTCTAATACATTTGATAATAAAATAAAACCCATTAATATATCTTCTAGTTTAAAATCTAATTTTTCTATTAAATCAATCAATGATGATATATTTGAAAATATATTTGAAAAAAAGGGCGAAATAATACCATTAACCCTTGACGACATTAAAAATTCCAAATTAGATTTGGTTGATATTACAAACAGCCCTAGTAATTCGTTTAATGATGTACCAACCCATACAGAAACATTAAAATCGGGGTCATCGTGTTCTTCGAGAACATCACATACAAATGAGGATGATATTAGTGATACGGAAAGCGATAGCAACGAATCAGAATCAGAATCAAATTCTGACGTAGAATCAGTTTCCTCATCAGAACCAAATAATATTTCGGAAACTATAGAGGATAACAGCATAGATGAAGAAACACTGCTACTAACATTCCCAAAATTTCCTATTCAATTAATATGTATGGAAAAATGTGATAATACATTTGACGATTTAATTTTAAATAATAATATAAACCAAGACGAATGGTTTTCTGCGCTAACGCAGATAATAATGATATTAATAACATATCAAAAAATGTTTTCATTTACACACAACGATCTTCATTCTAATAATATAATGTATGTTGAAACTAACAAAAAATATCTCTATTATATATATAAAAAAAATACATATAAGGTCCCTACTTTTGTAAATTATATAAAATCATAGATTTTGGCAGAGCGATTTATAAATATAGAGGTAAAATCTTTTGTAGTGATAGTTTCCAATTGGGTGGCGACGCATCCACTCAATATAATACCGAACCGTATTTTAACGATAAAAAACCGAGATTAGAGCCTAATTTTAGTTTTGATTTGTGTCGATTGGCGTGTTCGATATTTGATTATTTAGTAGAGGATATTGATGATATTAAGAATATCAGCACATGTTCGCCAATAGTAAGACTAATAGTAGATTGGTGTCTCGATGATAATGGCATAAATGTATTATATAAAAATAATGGTGCTGAAAGATATCCAGATTTTAAATTATATAAAATGATTGCTAGGCATGTTCATAAACATACGCCACAAAATCAGTTAGAAAGGGAAGAATTTAAAAAATATAAAATTAATAGCAAAACCATACCAAAAAATGAAATTGTTATTAATATAGATGAATACCCTAGTTACATTTAATAATATAATTATTTTAATATATATGTATATATAATAAATGACAAATTTTGGATTTATTATATCTAGACATGTCAATTCTAAATCTACTAATCGGTATTGGAACCAGTGCGTAAAATTAATAAGAGCGACCTACCCATATAAACAAATTGTAATAATTGATGATAATAGTAACCAACATTTTGTTAGAGCTGATTTTGCTTATAAAAATTTACAAGTTATTCAATCTGAATACCCCGGACGAGGAGAATTATTACCATATATATATTATTTAAGGCATAAATGGTTTCCCAGTGCCGTAATTATTCATGATAGTTTATTTATTCACAAAAAAATTAGATTTGAAAAATTTAGACACCCAGTATTACCATTATGGCATCATAAATATGATAAAGAAAATATAGGGAATATTATACGCATCGCATCGGCTTTAAATAATAATTCCATATTATTAAATAAATTGGCGGGAAGTAGTGTTGAACTGTTAGCTTTAAATAGAGAGCAAAATTTTAATTTATGTTTTGGAGCTCAATCATTCATTAAATTGAATTTTTTGGAATTATTACAAAATAAGTACAATATTACTAATTTAGTAAATGTTATTAATAATCGAACAGATCGTTGTGCGTTAGAACGTGTTTTGGGGTTATTATTTTGCGAAGAGTATCCCATATTAACTACAATTAACTCGTTGTTTGGGGATATAATGACAAAACATCGCGCGTTTAGTTATAAATACGATGATTATTTATTCGATTTTAAAAAAAAGAGGGTAATATATCCTTTTGTAAAGGTCTGGTCTGGACGCTAATAAAACAATCTTAACTCTTAAACCTTAAAAGGGAGGATTATCAGTAAATGCTACTGGAGAAGTAGGAGCCCCCGATTCATGAATGACGGGCTTAAGTTGGTCGACAATATAATATCCTAAAATCACGCTTATATACACAACTAGAGTATCGCGTATTAGTAATTTAAGAGGTTTAGGTTCATTGTCGACATATCGCATTTCCAAAAATTTGGCAATAAAAAAGATTATTGAAATTAGAGCCGCTACTAAAAATATATTATCCATATTATAAAATATTTTTACAATTATAAAAATATAACGAATCCGCAAAGTACAACTAACAATCAAACAATCAAACAAATGATCATAAATTAAGTTAATATTTCAATATCGTCTAATAATAAATCGGGGTCCAATTTAACATTTGGCGGATTAATAACATGAATGTCTAAATTATCCAACGAAATATCCTCATTGGAAATTTTAATTGATTCGCTATCGTCGTTGTCTGCGGCTTCCTCCATTTTCCGCTGCATATTCCTCAAGTTGCTTATTTCTTCTAATCGCTCTATGGTTTTGGGAGCACTTATTTCCTCTTTTTTGCCGTTGTCGCTCATCACTGTATCTACATCGTTAAACACCAAACTAACATTGGGGGTTTTGTCGCCTCCAACAATATTTACATTTGGAACCAGTTCTTGTTTTATACCCTCTTTAATTTCTTGTACCTCAGTTTTAGCGGGTTGAGCAATAATTTGTTCTTTAACCTCTTCAACTATATCTTCTTCGGTAGTTTCGTCCATATAAGCGCGTAAAATGTTTTCAACGGGGATACTGTCTCTAACAGCATTTAAAATGCATTCTTGGATTATGAGCTCAAGCTCACGATTATGTTTTTGTGTCTGAAGCGGTAGCATATTTACCTCAAATAAGTAGACGTTTTTGTAGACCTTTCTCGCCACATTAATGTAGACTTTATGAATAAAATCGTCTAGTTTTGGAATATTGATGTCGATTTTTTTCTGTTTTTGGCCGACACGCATAGCTGTTAGTAGCTTTAGTTGAATAATATGGATACAAGTGACCAATTCTTCTAAATAAGAACAACCACTTCGTTCTATAATTCTTTTTCGTTCAGTTTCAATAATAATGGGATTCCATTTGGGAATACGTGTAATAAAGTTTTGAAATGTCATTAAATATTTGTCGGTTTCATTGTTGTTTTTACATAAAATATATGATTCGTCAAATATAGATTTAAACCCCTCAATAATAAGTGGGGTTAGAATAGTTAACAAACGAGCACCCCATTCATTCTTTGATTCGTGTAACGAACTAACATTAAAATCGTCCATATTGTATTATTTTAA
>Ga0114963_10001119_pt1 | contig 18485 bp, 19 predicted proteins | sample C_131016_EF_Meta_FD_87019 | JGI IMG/M metagenome (GOLD analysis project Ga0114963, IMG submission 87019) | Freshwater microbial communities from Lake Croche, Canada to study carbon cycling - C_131016_EF_MetaG | ecosystem: Environmental > Aquatic > Freshwater > Lake | place: Lake Croche, Canada...
GACGCTTCCGATGGCAGAGCGCGTGTCCGAGGCCACAATGATTTTTACGAGGAAGTTCTGGGAATCGCACAAGTTCGACGAGACTGTAAAGGTCGCGGAAGGAGACGCATTTATTCGCGGTCGCGAGCAAATGTGCCGAGAGTTATCCCCTCAGGATGTGATTGTGAGTTTAGTCCACCCGAAGAATACGTCGGCACGTAGATTGCCGGAAATCAAGGAACCGAATGGATGCCATTACGGGTTCAATGAAAAATTGTATGCTTTGGTGTCAGAGATTGGAGTTGCGCTGGTCGAGGAAGTTAATACTTTATCATCCCAAACAGAGAGCGGCGAGACTTCTTGCCACGACGAGTCCCGCGACGGCGACGACCGCCATACGGCATAGCACCACCAGAAAGAGGCGACGGGGACAGAGCAACGCCTCCCGTGAGGACCATGCGGCCCTTGGGCTTGATTCCGGCCTTGCGGAGAGTGCGGCGGATCGTCTTGGCCGACACCTTCTTCAGAGAGCGATGGCGGCGACCGCCATCCATTTTACCAGGAGGAATTTCAACAGCAGTACCAGATCCGTCCATTTGTTTTATAATTTACCGCAGAGAGTTTTTTACGCAGAGCAAGTGAGGCATGTGGGTTCTACAGTGAACTTTTGTGCCCCCGTTGCCGCCTTTGTCCTCAAATAATAGCACCCCGTCTTCAAACCCTGCTTCCACGCATACACATGCATTGACGATATCTTCGCATATGTGGGCTCGGAAAGGAACAGATTCAGCGACTGCGACTGGCAAATGAACGGAGCACGATCTGCTGCCATATTGATGAGCGTCTTCTGCGGAATCTCCCAAGCAGTCCTATACAACTCCCTCACGTCCGCAGGAATCTCAGAGATTGTCTGAATGCTCCCGTTGTGCTCGATGATTTGAGACCGGACATTGCTTGTCCACAGATTGAGATTGGTGAGTTCCTCTACCAGATACTTGTTCACGACCATGAAGTCGCCGGCAAGAACACGACGCGTATACAGATTGGACGTGAACGGTTCGAAACACTCGTTGTTGCCGAGAATCTGGGATGTGGACGCAGTAGGCATTGGGGCAACAAGCAGGGAATTGCGCAGACCCTTGCTCGCTCGCTCCTTCAGACTATTCCAGTCGAGATACTCTGTCTCCTTTGGTTCGTCCTTCCACAAATCATACTGAAGTTCGCCTGCTGACATCGGCGAACCCTTGAATGACGGATACACGCCACTCTCAATCTCTCCGAAATGAGGGATGTCCAAGCACGTTTCAATTGCCCGCTTACGACTTCCGTCGACGGACGCAAAGTAGATGTTCTCGAAGATTTCGCGATTCAACTTGGCTGCTTCTTTGCTTGCCCATGGATACCGAAGCATCGCGAGAACATCCGCGAGTCCCTGAATCCCGATACCGACAGGGCGATGACGCTTGTTGGAGTTCTCGCACTCAGGAGTAGGGTAGAAGTTCTTATCAATCACAATGTCGAGATTGCGGGTCAGCACAGACGTATACTGGCGAAGCTTCTCGAAATTGAACTTGCCATTCTCCACGAACTTGGGAAGGGCCAGTGACCCCAAATTGCATACTGCCGTCTCGTCAGGACTCGTGAACTCCATGATTTCGGTACAGTTTCCAGTGAGGATTCCATTGAATACACCTGCGTGGTTCAGAGGCTCATTAAAGCAGTACGTGTCATCGTATCGTCCAACATCAACTACACACTCGACCTTCACGAACTGCTCAGCATCTCTCTGTGGTTTTCTAGTCGCAAATGTTAGACGCTTTGGCGAGAACCCGATGGTGCTCAACTTGTATAGACTGCTGGACGACACAAGTAGTCTCCATAGAGGCTTACACTCAAACTCCTTCGTACCGCCGAAACCGTCCGGTAGCATGGTCAATCTCGCATCAAATGCCTTTGTTACCTTACTATGAACGCCCATAGTCAGCAACATAATACGAATCTTGTCAAGGAACTCGAAGCGAATACTAGCGACCTGAATAGACTCGTTTGTTCCATTGCGAGCAAGACCACCATCCGCATCACAAAGACCTTCGAACCATCGAAGTTGTGTGTTTAGAGATGAATGTAGAGGAACGGTGAACTTAGGTAGCATGTCTTCGAGAAGTTGAGTATTCAGTCGTCCGGACGCATCTTCCACACCCGTCATGCTGCGGATCTCAAGATATGGCACCAAATTCTTCTTCTCGCCGTATAAAGAGCAACTCGGTCTTCCATTCGAGTATGTCCCATCTCCACAGAAGAAGCCGTGCGTATAGGGGCGAGGGAAATCGTTGTTCGAAGAAATTGTAACAGGAGCCTTAAACTTTTTCAGTTTCATTCCACCTACTAGGTTTTGGGCGTCGACACGCAGACTATCCTTGATAGACCGACTATCCGTATAACTCTCGTGGACGAGGAACTTGTGGTAGGGTGTGCAGGTGAGAGTTGCCCCATTACTTAGATTCACGGTCAAGAGCTTTTGCTGACTCCCGGTCTTTCGAATTGTAGTCTCGGACCACTCGTCTCCATTCCAGACTCGGACTGTCTTATCGCACAGGTCCTTGATTGGGAAATGTCCGTTCTCTGTCAGAACGAGTGTTTCAGGAGCAACGCATAAATTTGAACTCTTGATTGTGCCAAGATGCTGCTGATTGGACTTGGAGTTCGCGGCATCCTTGTAGCACAGATACGGGGTTCCCGTCTGAATCTGCGCATCCAGAATCATCTGCCACAACTTCTGGGCAGGAATAGACTTGCGCCCCTTGCCTTCTGCCTCATACTTGGCGTATAAAGCATCGAACTCCTCGCTGTGGCAGTCAGAGAGACCGGGACACTCGGAAGGGCACATCAGGGTCCAGTTCTCGCCCTTTTCCATCCGCTTCATGAACAGGTCGGGAATCCAAAGCCCGTAGAACAGGTCGCGTGCCCTGTCTTCCTCTGCGCCCTGATTCAACTTCAACTTGAGGAACTCCTCGATGTCTGCATGCCAAGGTTCCAGATAGATCGCGAAGGAACCGTTACGCTTTCCACCCTGATTCACATACTTGGCCGTATCGTTGAATACCTTGAGCATCGGCACAATACCGGTAGACTCGCCATTCGTTCCATGGATCTTGGATCCGCGCGCACGGATGTTGTGGACGGATAGACCGATACCGCCAGACCACTTTGAAATCTGGGCGCAATCACTCAGAGTCTTGTAGATACCTGTAATCGAATCGTCTGACATCTGCAGAAGGAAACAGGACGATAACTGAGGAGACTTCGTTCCAGAGTTGAACAGAGTCGGCGTGGCATGGATGAAATAGCCGTGCGACAGAGCATCGTATGTCTCCTTCACATGCTCGAAATCGTGACCGTGGAGTTGAATGGCAACGCGCATCCACATATGCTGAGGGCGCTCGATAATGGCGCCATCCTTACGAAGCAGATACCCCTTCTCCAGAGTCTTGAATCCAAAGTAATCAAACCCAAAGTCGCGAGAATAATCGATCATTGCCTGATAGGTGTCCCTGTGTTTCGTTACGAGGTCGTGATACTCGTCGCTAATACCTTGCGTAGGACCGTGATAGAGAGCCTCAATACACTCCAGAAGAGTTGCAGGTGTGTTCTTCTGGTGGTTGCTGATGACGATACGTGCGGCAAGCTTCCCGTAGTTCGGGTGGTAGCGTGCCTGCATCATCGCGCACGTCTCTGCAGCAAACTCGTCCAGTTGTCCCGTCTTCATTCCGTCCTGGAGCTGATTACAAACCTTCTGGGCAACAAGATCCGGATTCACATGGTCAAGACCCTCAGACAATGAACGAATACGCTGAAGAATCTGGTCAAAAGACACGGGGACACGGTCACCATTGCGCTTGACTACGTAGATATGCTCTGCCATATTGACTGTTAGTGTGTATATTCAGGCTACGGGAAAATCCATTTCTCACGAAGAAACTAATTTCACCGAAATGTGATGCGCTTCCATTTCCTTTACCAAAACTCCCAGAGAATACGGGAATGCCATCTTGACGGATTCAGTATCCTTCTTGGCATCTAATAATCCTGTTTCAGGATCCATGAGCAAGGTTGCACCGTCACTGCGGTCCATCATGCTTTCGTGTAAGAACTTGGATGCTCCGTGCGCAATCAGCACGTCACGTTCCATTTCACCAATACGAAGACCGCCTTCTGCTCCGCGTCCTTCTGTCGGTTGATGCGTCAATAATTTCTTTGGACCAGTCGATCTGTAATTGATTTTGTCTTCCACCATGTGTTTCAACCGCAAGTAATAGGTTGGTCCCATAAATATCTCTGCCTCCAACATTTCTCCAGTCTGACCGTTATACAGGATTTCATGTCCATACGGATGAAACCCTGCCTTCTCAAGCAGAGACTTTGTTTCAGGAACTCTGTTCTGTGCTGAGAAGGGAGTTGAATCGATCGAGCAACCCATCTGGACACCGAGTTTCGTAGACATGGATTCTGCGAATTGTCCGATCGTCATACGAGAAGGGAATGCGTGGGGATTGACAATCATGTCGGGACGCAGACCAGTGGATGTATACGGCATATCCTCTTCGGTGATACGCATACCTACAGTTCCCTTCTGACCGTGTCGAGCAGAATACTTGTCTCCAAGGACTGGAATGCGTGCTTCTGCCACACGGATCTTGACTGCCCGAAGACCTTCCTTCGTGACATAGCGATACACAGAGTCAATCACTCCATGCTGTCCTCTTTTGGGAGCATACGAAACGTCGGTATACCCTGTGACATTTCCCGACTTGTTCAAGATAGGACTCGCAATTCCAGCAAGAATGGTTTTGTCATCAATAGTCACACCTTCGCGAACAAACCCGTCGGCATCGAGCAAATCGTAGTTGTATCCTTCTTTACGAGGAACCGTGTCTCGGAACTTGGGGTTCGTTGCAAGATTACCGAACTCTGTGTGTGTTTGCGCCATAACATCAATCATGCTCTCTTCGATATCGTAAGAGTGGTAGTAGGTGGTGTGAAAGAGTCCGCGCCTCAACGCAGAATCGTTGAGTAAAATCGAATCTTCCTGATTGTATCCCGAATAAATGGCAAGTGCAACAATGGCGTTCTCACCGTAGGGCAGGCATCCCATCATAGGATTGTAGGTCCACGTATTCGATAAAGGACGCTGAGCGTAATTTAACCAGGTTGCAATTGTATCGAAACGCTTATTGAATGCCGTATTGAACCATGAACATGCCTGCTTGGTTTGCTGGCAACTGAACATATTACGGGGTGCCTGATTGAAGTCTGAATGGGGTATAATGCTTGCGGACGCCGAGAACATCGCAAGACCGTGAATTTCCGACGGAAGTTTGTCGGAGAACGGTTCCATGGAAATCTTCAAGGTTTCAGTTTCTTGAGCATCGACATAATCAAACAGGTTGCGCATATCATCCCACGTTCTTGCCTTCTTTGCCTGATCAGATCCAATGCCTTCGCGATACACAGGGCGAATAGGTCTTCCGGCATCCGTGAAAATATTGTATTCGTTCTTAATACGATTCCATGCGAGTGAAACGTTGAATGGAATGTCGTTTGCCCGACGTGCATATAATAACATATCGTGAACACTTTCAGTGTTTCCGTCCGTTATGACTCCAACTAAGTCTGAGTTCAAATATACCTTTGTCCATCGAGGATCCCACGTCGACGGATGAATCAAGTGGAGTTGGCGAAGTCCGAGTTCGTTCAAGAATGCCAAAATAGGTTTGGATGGAGTTGCAGTCGAAAGCGTGCAGAACAATGCCATGGACTTAATCATCCCGATATTGTGTCCGTCCGGGTTATCGGTGGGACACATAAGACCCCATGAACTTGCATGGATGCGACGGGGTTCCACAATCTTGGTGCTTTTGTCCATCTGGAGATTGACGCGACGAAGATGGGCCACAGAACCCAAATAGGCAAGACGACTCAGTTCCTGCGAGATTCCGTCCTTTCCTCCCCACTGACTCTTGAACGATTTCTCGAAATCCGCAAGGAATGCCCATGAACGCCAGAATGAACCGATACGCTCTTCCTGAATGAGGTCCGTTATCTTGTTGCCGGCATAGACCTTCTCGTTGTAGTGAAGCGTCGAGTCCATCTTCATCAGCATAGACTTCACGGTTTCCTTGTAGATGCTTCGGAACTCTTGGAAACACAGTTCGCCAGAAGCATCCAGACGCTTGAACCTGAAATGGTCTCTGTCGCTCGTTTTAGAATATCCTAGAGCAACGTCCATTGCCATCCGAGTCATCTCTCCCAGCAAATACGCTTTGCGACGCATACGGGATTCGCCATGCTCACAGTGAGGAAACAGGTCATCGGTCAAGTTCATGAATACAGATGCCTCACTGCGTGCGCGTGTCTGTCTCGCCAGAAACAGCAAATCCGGGTCTTGGTCTTCATCCTCCTCCTTCAACATCTCCTGTTCCGTGAACTTCTTGTGAGACAGAACCAATTCTGCAAACAGCATGTCATACTTCATCTTATCGGATTCAGGAACTCCTGCAAGAATCGTATCATACACATCCTTGTCGTTCGTGACACCCAGAGCATAAAACACGCTGAGAAGCGGAACAGGTTGGCTGAATCCAGGCAAAGTGATGGAGGCAAGTCTGTCTGTTTGTAGAGATCCGTAATCTGTGAGACCGGTTTTCTTGAAGTTTGCTCCGAGTTTCTTCTGCACTGCCTCGTCCGTCAAATCTGTGCTGTTCTTTGGCGGAATCACCAAGAAATGAGAGTATGGACCTTTTGTTCCGTCTTCGGACGCAGACCGGACACCAGCAAAGTATTCGAACTTTTCATCCACAAGCACTCCAGTTAACTTGCTTGTCTTCTCCTTCTCGACGAGTGTTTTCTTACCGGAAGAATCTCCAGTCGGAGGTCGACGCTTTCCGGAATAAAACATATTGTTGCCAAGTCTTTCTTGGGTCAGCAATACCTTCTCTGCTCCTCCGACAATAAAGTATCCGCCTAATTCATACTTACATTCTCCTGCCGCATACAGTTGGTCGGACGTCAATGTGGACAAGTAACATAGTTGACTGCGCAACATGAGAGGAATGCGACCTATCATGACATTCTCAAAGGACTTTGTCTCTTGCTTTTCACCAATGGTGTAGACTATTTCGAAAGTCGCGCGAATATCGAGAGCATACGTCTTATTCTCAAGGCGACATGCGTGGGGTAGAATTGCGTTTCCAAGTTCGTCGACGGGTGGAATATACTTCAATTTGGACCCATCGCGACCTCCGATATACACATCGATAGATCTGTCGTCTGTTAATGTTAACCTAGCAGGGTTTGACCCTTTCAAAAATTCAGGCAGTTTTGTATTCAACAAATCCGCATACGAATCCAAGTGGTGTTTCACAAGTGGATTCGATGTGTCTTTAAAATATGTGTCGAATACGTGTCGGGCAATGTCCATGTTCCTTACTTAATTATATAAAAGAATGCTGAAGGTGGGGATTGAACCCACGACAACGGACTTATAAGATCCGCGCTCTAACCACTGAGCTACGTCAGCATTTGTTCTATTCTAGATATCTTTAAATCTATTAACGCCAAAACCCATCATGCCTTTCGTGGGTAAATAGTCCGAACCCAAAAATGCACTTATAATTCTGCTTTGCCCAAATATCGTGTATCTGATCCTCGATTGACTTACCAAAGACACAATACGGAAGGATTGTGTCTCGATAGAAAGACTTCTTGTAAACACAAGGTTGGTTTGTATGATTGCAGTTTCTGGAACTTGCAGTATACCACGTTTCTGGGTGATTCCTTGCTGGAATTAACGAGTCTATCTTGCTAATGTGAGATGGGAATGTAACTTCTGGGTTCTCGATCCAAAACATGGATTCTGAGAGATAATCCAGTCCATCTCGCAAGATATGTTCGGGCGGAGAACTGCCCCACCAATGTATGCAGGCATTCGGCCACCCAGGGTTTGAACGAGACCTAGCACGAACTACATCATACCCATTCTTCAAAAAATCAATCGCATTCGTGATGAAGTAATTCACAGAATCACGAGTTGTGTTGATAGTCCAGTCGTTCTCGAGAAGCATAAGGTATTCATGTTTTGCATGATCATAAATTGCCTTGTATCCTGAACCCATCATTCCATTCTCTGTCAATGCAATGAACCTTAGTCCGAATCTATCGCATATTTCCTTCTCAATTTGCTGGGCATCAGACTTCTGACTGACTACAAAAATATCATCTGACATTTCAAGAAGTCCAGATTCTTTATAGGTAGTTAAACTCCGTTCTAACGTTACGGGAGCATTCCACGTATGAATACCGATAGATAACATTTTATAGACTATTTGTAGAGCGTTTAAGTCTTCACAGACAATTCCCTACAATAGTAATGTTGTCGGAAACACTGAGACCTGTATTTTTAGACGACGTGGTTGGACACGAAGACCCGAAACGCGTTCTGAAATCCTATCTCCATAAGTCTACGTATCCATCCAGCGTGTTTCTTACCGGAACTCCGGGCATTGGTAAAACGACGCTTGCATTATGTGCGGCAAGAACGTGTGGATTTGAAGTTCTGGAAATCAACGCGAGTCGCAGTATTCGGAGTTTTGTGGATGTAGAAAGATTGAAGGATGCATGTCGGTCTGCAGTGAATATCCATTCGTTCATTCGTAATGAAGTGCCGAAGAAGACGTGCGTGATTCTGGACGAAGTGGATGGAAGTGATCCGCATGCCCAACGCAAAATTATTGATTGGTTAAAGGATCCAGAACGGCGGGTTCCCATTCTGTTTACAGGAAATGATGTCCCAATGACATTCAAACGAAATATTGATTTAGTCCAAATTGTTCGGTGTTATCCACCTCGGTCTTCAGATTTAACGACCCTGTTTCCAGGAACAGACATTCTTCCGTTTGTGAAAGAGTGTCAGCACGACGTTCGTCGGTTGTTTCATCGAATTCAGTATGGGGAATCGTATAGTATTCCAAAGTATGTGTTACCGCCTACTGGGTTGTCGATAGAGGAGACGTTCCTCCGGAAGCAGGCGATGTTTGGACTGGAGGATGTGCTGAGCGAATATCGTGGCGGCAAACAGGGCACCGCACACTCATCGTGAGCCAGTTGGAAAGACAGTTACGATGATAGGTGTGTCCACACGACCGAATGCGCGTTGCGTCAGTAGTTACGGCATCCTGGCAAATCGCGCACTGCGTATCTGCGGGGGCATTCTCGAGTGCTTCGGTTCCAGAAGTAATTTCAGATGCGGATGGAGCAACAGGAACAGGGTCAAAGAAGTTCGTGAGTGGAAGCGTCATCACGAGAGATGCGGCAGCACGAGCAGTCCGAATCGACTGCTGATGGATGCGATTGGTCAGTTCGAGCAGACACATCTCGTTCATCATAAACCGAGACATAATGGCATCGCGCGATGGCGGGCGAATGAGGTTGATAGTGCGACTGAAAAACTGGTTACGCCCCTCGATAATACCTCCAAGCAGATCTGCAAATTCGTCCTCCATATTACCTGTTCAGAGCACTCAGTTTGAAAACCCTTGCGTTAATACAAAATGTCTGGACGCAATCGTAAACTAACTGCCAAAGCGCAGGAGCATATGGAAGAGCGTGCAGTGTCTCTTGCTGCAGCAGTGAAGAAGCGCGATACGCGTCGGAAGAATGCAGCGATTGCCCCAGAGATTGATTACTTGAGCAGTATGTTTGCAAAGACGAAGTTAGGTGGTCGTCGTAAGCGCAAGACCCGCCGCCGCTCACGCAAGTAGATTCGTGGAGGATGACTTCTCCTTGACATGCAATCCTGCCTTTCCCGGAACTGTATGATACTTACGAATTGCTGCAGTCGACTGCGCAAACATATCGGTCAGTTTTCCAATATCATCCTTTTCTAAATCCATCGTAGTGGAGACATTGATTTTCAATTTGTCTCCATTTCGTGAAACCATAATAAACTGCGGAGACTTTTGGGTTTCGGTGTGATACACGAAATTATCTTTTACTCCACTCGTAAAGTCCGTCCATTTCTCATTCAACTTCTCTGCCTCCTCCATCGTTGCCTTCATCTTGAATCCGAACCGAAACTTGGGAGATTGAAAAATGGTCTGGACGCACGGCACGCCCATATCGTTCTTCAGTTGACTCCTTGTGGTAGATTGTGTGGAACCCATTTGTGTGTTAATGGAACGAAGGTTGAAAACTACATAGCAACAAACACGATAAGCATAACAAAGAATACCCAGACTACAAACCAAGCGTTCATTTATGGGTATCACTCTTTCAGTATGAAAGTTACCTCCTCATAAACTTGTCCATAGGACCCACCTTGTGCTTTTTCAAATACTGAGCCCCCAGAAACATGATGGAATCCAACTCCCTCTCCTTTTTCGCCAGAACCTTTAGGGTAGCTTCCTCTTCATCCATCCCGTCGTCCAGAAACGCATGATACATTGCCTTATAATTGTTTTGTGAACTCGGTCGATAACCGTCCAACTGCTCAAGTGCCAGAGCAAACAGTTGTGCAATGGGGTTCTGGAGTTGATTGGTGATATAGAACTCCACATCCGGCTTTAACCCTTTCTGCCTAGCATAATCAACATGCTCAATCTTATCGCCCTGCTTCTTCTCTCCCTTCCGCTCCGCGACATACAGATATGCCAGACGATCGCCGACTTGGGGTTTGTTTCCGGGGTCGCGCTCCTCCATCCTATCTGCGAGCACACGATGAGCAATCTGACCGGGAACTTTATAGTCGTCACGTAGTTGCTTCGTGATAATATACTTTTCGAGGGGCATCTTGTTCTGCATCACTTGGACCAGCATGTCCTGGACGAACGTCTGGGCCTTCCTGATATCCCTTTGCTCCATGAGAATATCAAGGGCACCTCCAAACACATCCTTCACGATTGGCGCATTGTCTCGGCGCTTGATTGCGATGCCCATGGACTTGCGCTTACACTTCTTCACATCGTCCTCATACATCATACCCATATACCGCTTGCGGCAGAACAGAATGAATGGCAGGAACGTCTTTTCATACTCAATCTTGTGTGCCTTTCGACCCGATGCTGTGATGACGGATGCTGCCTTCTTTGCCAGTTCCATAGATTCGCCTAGGTCTTTGGTGGGAAACTTGATGAAGATAGAATCTGTATCTCCATAAATAACCTCGCCTCCAAACTGCTCTTCCACGATCTTCTTGGCATCGTAAATCTTCTGGCGCCCAACAGCAGTCGTGCATGCCGCAACCTCCAGACGCCGAATCGGAGACGTCTTGGAACCACACTGACCATAAATCGAGTTCGCAACGACTTTGTATGCCAACTGAAGACCATTGAGAACTGACTTCTGAGCATCATCCTCTGTTGTCTCCATCAACTTCCTCGTCTCCTTGCGCTTCTTCAGCAGAAGGTCGAGCGTCACCGGAAGTAGTCCTACCGTATTCGGGTTCTCAGTAGGTTGTGCGAACCCACAATAGACTCGACCTGCCTCATTACCCTCTGCGTCCTTGACATCATACATCACCTCATCCACATTGAACCCGTCTGCCTTTCCATAAATGTCGTGACGCGTGGTTCGTCCTGCCGAGTTCACTTCCTTTACATAAACCAGCGTGTCTGGCGACAGATTGTAGGCAATCATGTTGGACGGATACAGAGAGTTGAAATCAAGAACAGGTATGGGTTGGTCGAGATACATTCCGATCTTTGGAGACAGAACGATTGCTCCCTCATATCCCATATCTCCCTCCACGCTGTCCTGCGTCATGATGATCTGATTACGCTTGGAGGCATTGTAGACGACTGCCGAGAAAATCTTGATTCCCTGTCCACGCAGGAAGATGTATTGGGTCGGGACGCGACAGACATCTGCCATTCCGCGAGCATTCACAAGTGTATCGAGTTTCGCAAGCAGAGTGAGGACCAGGTCGCAATCCTGGATACAATACTTTGCAATATGTGCCCTATCATCCGCAGTTCCCCGATGCGACGCGAATATCATGTGATGGTCCACGTCGTCCTTCGCGAACGACCATTCGAGTTTACTCACGTCAAGTCCCTCAAACGTATCATCGGTTTCAATGACGAAGGAGTTCTTTGCAACCTCAGCAACCGTAAACTTGAATCCGTCCTTGTATGGGTTAATGGTGTTTGTCACCACATCCAGACGCACCAGATTTCCCACGAATAGTCCGCGCGTAGACTTTGTATGGAGTCGCACGCTGCTAGCAGTGAGGCGCTCGAACTTCACGACCTTATCGCGTAGGAACGTGGATGCGATATTATCCAACTTGTAGGAATCCAGGTTCTGTTCGCGCCGCATGCTGAGATAGAGGTCGAGATTGAGTCGACCGGGTGTATCCATGTATCGGACCGCAAACTTCCCACTCGCAAGTTCAAACGTCTTCTTCTCTGTCTTTACGTTATCGCAACGGTCTCCCCACTGATTTGACTCTGCCCGTCCGAATTGTAGTTTGACACCGCACCTCGATGCCCGTTCCGCAATGTATGCATCGTCGAATCCAAACGTGTTGTATCCGCACAGTATGTCAGGATTCTCATCGCGAATACACTCCTCGAACTTCTTTAGAAGGTCTCGCTCGTTCTTACATGCGACGAATGTAACGGACGGGTCCGCAGATGGCGTAACAGTTCCCGACACGAAGACAAAGCGCGCAACTGTCTCGAGTAGAGAATCGTTCCAGCGGAAACTGATACCGATCTGAGTGATTTCGTCCTTCAGGTTCGAAGACACTGGAAACTGCCCCGAATCAGAATACACTTCCAAATCATACGACCCTACGAGAAGCGGGATGGAAATAGCAGTATACGGTGCAACCTCAGTGTAGAATGCAGTATATGCGACATCTACATAACAGTTCTCCTCTAAGTCGGCGGAATCTCCGTCGAATGAGATGGGTGAGGCAGGAGAAATGTCGCGGTCGTGGAAGAGGCGAATGTACGGAGGTAGGTTTGCTTCATAAATGTCTTCTGTCTCAACTGTCCGTGTCTTTATCTTCATGCCGTCTCGGACTGCCTTGACTACAGACTTGAACATCCAGAGTGAAGGGAATGATAGTTTCCATACCTTTATGGGAGTCAGACCCGAGAACCCTTTCATTGCATCCAATTTCAGTTCCTGCGTAACCTTGATTCCGAATGTCTTCTTGCCAGTAGACTTTTCGATACCAACGATGACATCCATTGCATTCTCTGATTCGCCACTACGCAGGTAGAAATACGGTTGGAATCCAGTGATGCGGAGGCGAGCAATGTCTCCCTCATTCGTCCGCCCGTAAACGTCCACGACATACTTGTAATTGACATCGCGCTCGATCCAATCGCAAGGTTGAAGATATATGGACATTTTGATGCTTTAACTAATTACCGGAATCGCAATTCGTTTTCTTTCTGTATTCTGTGTAAAGATGTCCTTGTTTTACGCACAGACTCGCGACGAGAACATATCGTCCTCACATTTCCCAACTCAGTCCCAGCAGCAGTCCGGATGTGGCGGTCTTTCTGTCTTTGGATCCATGGCACAGTTTGTCGGCATGGTCCCTAAGGGAAACATGGGCAATGCGGCAGAGGATGGATGTGCCGTGGATACCCAGACCTCTCTCTTGTGGGGAGATAAGGGAACTACGCGTGAACCTGGACCCAAGCAGACGTTTCCTCGCCCTTATGCGACCACTCCGTTCTTAGCGATTGGAAACGTCGAGGGTATTGATGACCAGACCAAGGTTCTCCACGGACACTCTACTGCCAATCGCAAGGATATTCAGTCCGTCACTGATTCTCAGTTTCCGGTGTTTCAACCTCTTCTTCCACAGAAGGAAGCTGACATTGCTGCACACAACTATTTTGTAGAGCCGTTTCTTCGTGGAGGATATGCGTCTCGTCTAGAGGCGAACCAGCGCTTTGACTCGAAGTAACCTGCTTGTGAATATCCGCATCCATTAGTTCCATTGTCTTTCGAATACCGGCAAGAGTTTCCTCTGCCTCAGTCTTCTTCCGAAGATGCAGTGTGCCTGGTTTGGGAATATAATTTTCGCCAGAAGGCATATTTGCCAGCGGGGTAAGACGATCAATCGCATCAACGGGGTCTTCGGTAGACTCCATTGCGTGGCGCGCTTCTTCCTCCGAGCATCCTGTGACAGAACAAATTAGCATAATCGGGTCTGCCATTTTTTGTGTGTATGAATGTAAACACCGTGAAGATGCGTTTCATAGATTCTCTCTGTCCTCCGGCCCTCTTATATATTCTCTTCGTCGCCATCCAAGTTGCGTTAGACATTTCACTCGGAATGTTCATAACTGCCGGCATAAAGGTTGGTGGAGGTGTTCTTGGAGCAATATTCCTGAATGCTCTATGTGGAGTTGAACTCGGAGTCGTTGCTTGGGCTATCATCGCGACTCCATTCATAATAACCTCTCTTGCGACCGCAATAGCTATGGCACTAGACATCGACCATCGTGTGGCGACGACGGTCCGCGAAAATCTCGTGAACCCAACGGAAGGGTCTCTTGCGTAAACAGGTTTTCAGGGATTTGTGGTAGTAAGCGCAAGATGCTTATGAGAGTGCTGTATTGGGTGTATACGAGTGTGTTTCAGTGTAGGCGCGGATGCCTGAGGACTTTTTTCCAGGAAGATGCGCCTCGTAAGACCTTTGATATCCCAATGCCTACCCCAACGCATCCTTGGGTCTACATTACTGCTGTGTGGAACGACAATGAATGTGAAGATGTTACCGATATCATTACTGAGAAGATCCTGCCAAACGAGGTTCTTACTCCTTCACGCCTGCTGGAGCTGTCTGGACTTGTCGAGGAGATTGCGAGTGAAAATGATTCTGCTCGTCGTGTTACAAAGTGGGAGTATATGGACAGTCAGACGTTTGAAGTCCGTGAAATTACATCAGACGGACTAGTAAATGCAATCAAACCCAAGGTTGATTAATTACTTCATGCATAACGCAAAACCGTATTTCCAAGAAGCAGAAGACTTTGTTCGTCTGTCAAAAACATATGCCAAGCAGGACCTAATGGTTCTGTTTGATATGTATGGAAGTCCTCTGATTCTCATCCTAACCGTTATTTTCACGAAAAAACCACCTAGCATGATTTCTCTACTCGGTCTTTATCGTATTTTTCAAGTTTGGGTAGACTATTTCCGTTATAAGGGTTTGAAGACGCAATTTTATCAATGGAGTGACATCATGAATGCTGTTGGCGGTCCGTATATTTCTACGAACGACCCTCAGTATCATCCCTATGTGATTGCGGACGGGATGCAGAGAACGCAGACGGCATTATTTACCAATCGAATTCGGCACCGGGGTTGTCCCATCCCAGAAATTCGTAAGTAGGATCATCATCGAAACACTGTTGATCGTATGCCTCCGAAACAGCCGTCTGATCGAATACAAAGAATCCACGATACTCGGAAGGAATGTCGTAGTTCTGATCCTCAATCAGAGAAACAACACGCTCGAAGGCATGTGAGGTGTCTTCGTGTAAGACAACAATATCCGCATCGTCGGACCCATTCCATCCATTCTCAGTTAAGAACGCCTCGATATCGATCTCAGACACATTCGTAAGCTTACGAATCTGTCTGTGAGTGTGGTTAATTACGAACTCCATGGTAATATATTTACGATATTGGACCAGCATTTTCAAAATCCATTTTACGTCGGGATAACATCGTTGGGTCCTCCACGTATGACTGGCGCATAATCCGCGGTTCCTGCAACTCCAGTTCCAGTGAATCCAGCAGCTTTAACGACGCTCCATCCACCCATTCCACCGCGCATCTTGCGACTCCGCGACTTCTTGGACCGCTTTCCGCCCTTCACAGGGACTTCGTGTCCGCTTGTAACGCTAGCAGCACCTGTCGCAACCGGAGTGGTCTGCGCAAATCCATAATACCCTCCACGCTTTCCCTTCATAGTTTTACGACCGGTCTTCTTGCCACGACGCACCTTGCGAGACTTCTTATGAGGCATTTACTCTTGCTCGATAATTTTTGCTACCATCGAAAATGGATTTGGAAAATGCAGAGTAGGGACAGCATACTCCGAAACAGACAAAATGACCGCACTCTTTACGCCCAACCAGATGAATGAGCTCAAGGAGGACCGCTACAAGGTCCACGCCAAGAAGATGGCGGAGCGCTTGGAGCCCTTTGTTGCCGTGGCAGTGAAGTTCTATGCGGAGCAGATGCGCCCTGCGTCCCAGCGTATCCTCGACGACCTGAAGTACTCTGACTGGGCGTATGCCTTTGAGTTCAACTCGTATGACTTCCGCAACATCCCGGGCGGTGGGCACGTAGTGCCGCAGGAGCAGGTAGATAGAGATCTCAAGCACTACTTCTCCTACTACGACCTGATTTCCGCATCCGACCCCTGTGGCACCATGTTCGGCATCGGCCATGCGGAAGAGACCATGTGGTCCATCTGGCGCTGGACGGACTTCCCCACGCGTCTCCTCGCCGAGCTCGGTCTGGACCCCGAGCACTTTGACTTCAAGAACCTTGCGGGTGTTGTGACCGGGGATCCGCGCCTCTTCAAGGATGACCTCATCACCGAGTATCGCAACAAGGTCCACATCGTCTACAAGCAGTTCCCCAAGAAGAAGTAAAAAACAAATACAAAACACATCAAATCTAGAACTTTTTCACTGTCCAAGACCCGTCCTCTTCTTTCGTGCACGCAAGTGAGAAGTCGTTGCCCAAAGTGCGGAGATACTGGGAAGTCTTTAGGTCGGGCACCCGCAAATACCCTCCTCCATCCACTTCATAACAATCCGGCAGAGGCATCTTTTTCACGGAAACTTTATTGTCGTTCTCACGAAAGAAACCTTTGCCTCCAATGTCGCTCGTATACATCTCGTATCCACGAATCTTTCTCTTTCCAATATCTGCCTTATGAATGAACTTTGCGGTTCCCGGAGCGTTTCCTACGCACAGTTTCAACCAATCCTTCAACCAGTTGTATCGTTGTTCGAAGTTAGAACACATGAAGACGCAATTGGAATTGTAGACCCATATATCTGCCACGACAAATTCTAGAGGACCTACTTTCTCAACACGCAAAAAGGTGTCATTGCATACGCGCTCATCGACGCAACAGGGAAGTTTTGAACACTCCTGTGATGTCATCCATACACACACAGGAATGTTGTTTTCATAGGTAAATACTATCCAACCGGAAGTGCCGGTTGTTTGGGGTGACTCAAACAGTTTACGATCGGGAGGAGGAGGTTTCTTGAATACCGTTCGGAATGCCGGAGTCCATTCGTAATGACGTTGTAGACGATGGGACACGTGGTTCATATTCGGGCAGTTGTACTTCCTGCGTAGGCTGTGTTAAAGCGGAGAGGGGAGTCGTGGCTTCCGCAGTAGGGAACAGAGGGGCAACTACGGGTTGATACATAGTTTGAGGCATTTGTTGGACGGGTTGCTGAACAACTGCCGGTGCCTCACGATAAATGATTTTGGGTTCAGGAGGATACATGATACGGACGACTGCGAACGTAATTAACTGAAGAATGGCAATCACGGCAATTGTCGATAATGCGACATAAAACACGTCCAGAATAATCATCTTTACTGTTCCCCAGCGTTTTAGTAAGAATATTCTTACGCATAACACAAATGGACGCTAAGAAGATTGAAAAGATTGCAGAAGATGCTGTTGTTGCTGTTGTCGAAGAGGTTACGCAGAAGGATTGTGTGTGTGGGAAGTGGTCTCTTCGTATCTCTCTGACCCCCAAGACCCCTCCTCCTGCCATCTCAGAGGTTTTGCCGAAAGGAGTGAGTATGTCACCTGCTCTTGGTGCTCCGGAATCGGTATAACTCCGTTCCAAGATTCACTCTTGAAGTCCAGAATCTCAGATGTCTCTGTAACAGAAAAACGCTGGCGGACGCGTAGTTCTGGGATGTAACACCATCCATCATTTGCCCATACACGTGTAATTTGCTTTGAATTAGAGGTAGAGGATACTCCCGGCGTTCTTAGGACCAGCATTGTTATTTTCAGGTCGAACAACGCTTAAACCAATCTTTGCCCGTAGAACTGGACACGCGATCAGTATATCGGCGAGGATTTTGGCGTCATACATGGAGCCGTGGAGTTGAGAGGCAATAGGTTTCTCATGAAACACATGCTCATACAACTCGCTGAGTCTAGGAGGTTTGTATCCCCTACCGAACTTGGATGGGAGTCGGCAAATGTCTGCGCTGAGCACCATCGAGCAATACTTGGGACTATCGAGTCCGTAGAACAACTGAATCCCTAAATCCCATGTCATGGCATTGACTATCACGTTCTCGTCGAATTCCAGATTGTGTGCGACCACAATGTCGCGAGGAGTGCCTAGAAACTCGTATAGGGCATCGCTGAGAGGAACGCCCTTCTCATGTGCGATCTCATTCGTGATTCCGTGGATGGCAATAGA
>Ga0114963_10001120_pt1 | contig 18477 bp, 16 predicted proteins | sample C_131016_EF_Meta_FD_87019 | JGI IMG/M metagenome (GOLD analysis project Ga0114963, IMG submission 87019) | Freshwater microbial communities from Lake Croche, Canada to study carbon cycling - C_131016_EF_MetaG | ecosystem: Environmental > Aquatic > Freshwater > Lake | place: Lake Croche, Canada...
AGCGCCAAAGTGTTTGCGGACCTAGCTATGGGCTACACCCAGTCCATTGGCGAGGCACAGATCGCATTGCTGCGGCGCCCCGCGGGAACTCGATTTATCCAACTGCGCAGTGCTCGCCCGATTCGCGAGCCCTTTGTCGATCTGGTGATTGAAGTATCTTCTAGCGCTGCCACCTTCGTACGGCCTTATCGCCTGCTATTGGACCTGCCACCCCTGTATGAGGGGCCCGGGCCCGATCCCCAGTTATCAGGACTCGGCGCGGGGACCCACCACGCAGCGCACCAACTATCCTCCCCTCCAGAAGAAACGCTTCTGGCGGCCCCCAATGCGGCCCAATCGCCAGGAGGAAGAAATACCTATGGACCAAGTCAAAACATAGAAAGTTCGCCCAAAAAAGCGCGCAACACGCAGTCAGCGCCTACATCCAAGCCAGCGCGGATTGCATCGACTGACTATTTAAAGCCTGCGATACGAGTCGAGCCTGCCAGGGCCATCGCGGTCGAAACTGCGCCGGCCGAAGGACTTTTGGCTGACCCGAGAAATCCCGACCCGCCAGACTCGGCAGCGCATGCTGCAATGTTGGCCTCTGCACCGCAAGCCGCTGCGACTCCCGCGCCCGCAGCAGCAACATCCAAGCTGGTGCTCGCTCGAACAGAGCCCGATTTTGTGTCGATGGCGTTGGACTCGCTGGCCGGGATCCTGAAAGAATTCCTTGTCGGCCTTTGCACAATGGTCGCCGCAGTGGGGTACTTGCTTTGGAAGGGTGCACGCAAAAGAAAAGAGCAGAAAAAACTGCCAAGCATGGCTACCGGTACATCCTCGAAGCTCTGGACGACTGCTACCGAGCGCGACAAGGCGAGCTATGACGATGATCCATTGGACGCACTGGTGTCCAAACCCCGGACGCAGGCTGAAAACATGGTCTTTGCCGACGAAAGAGACCCCATTGCCGAGGCGGACGTGTATTTGGCTTACGGCAAAGACGAACCGGCTGAAGAGATATTGCGCGAAAGCTTGATGCAAGATCCCAAACGCCTCGCAATCTATCTGAAGCTGGCAGAAATATATGCCGCTCGCCAGGACACCACAAATTTCGCAAAATGCGCTGACCAGGTACAAGCGTTGGCGGGAATCGACAGCGCGGATTGGGCCCAAATTCAATCGCTAGCGCAGTCCATGGAGGCAGACAAGCTGGGTTACCAAAGCACTATGCCTTCCACCCCGCAGACCACTCCAAAAAGCGGGACGTTGGAATTCGATACCTCTATTTTGCCAAGCAAGGCCGATAGCACTGCGCCTTCCAGTCATCCGCCAACCGAGCCGATCAGGACCGCAAGCGGATGCGACCCCGTGCTATCCTTCGCGCCAGCTAAAGATGGCGCTGCGGTAGGCGCAACAACCCAATCAAAAGGCGCGCTCCCCTTTGATCGGGACGCGCTGTCACTAGACTTGGCAGCAAACCCTTCTTGGCAGACACAAAGCATTTCAGAGCAGTTGGAAATCTCCATGGAATTGGCAAAACCATTTATCGATCACAGCGACCTTCCGAGCACGCGCAGCATGCTGAAGGACACTATGGCCAATGGCTCCGATGAGCAGCCCAAACCTGTACAGGCCATGATGGCAAACCTCAAGTGATGCGGGCCACAGCGAACTGCATCAAGGTCTGACTATGCGGATGGTTTTGGGCCTGAGCTACAACGGCTTACCCTACCAAGGCTGGCAAAGCCAATCCTCCGGGCGCACCGTACAGGACCGGCTGGAGACCGCACTTGCATCTTTTACCGGTGCGCGTATTTCCACGATGTGCGCCGGACGCACCGACGCCGGTGTACACGCCCTGATGCAGGTAGTGCACTTTGAAAGCCCTGTGGACCGCAACAACCACGCCTGGGTGCGCGGTACCAATAGCAAATTACCCAGCGATATCGCCGTTGAATGGGCCCTCCCGGCGCCGCCTGATTTTCACTGCCGCGCCAGCGCGCAGAGTCGGCGCTATGCCTATGTGCTGCGCCAGTCCGAAGTACGTCCTACGCTGGAAGCAGGCCGCGTGGGCTGGAGTTTTAGGCAATTGGATGGCGCTGCCATGCGTAAGGCCGCTGATTACCTGCTGGGTGAACATGATTTCAGTTCATTTCGGGCATCAGAGTGCCAGGCACTCTCACCAGTAAAAAACCTGTTGCATATTGACATGGTGCAGCGCGGTGCCTACTGGCGTTTTGATTTCGAGGCCAGCGCCTTTTTGCACCACATGATCCGCAACATCATGGGCTGCTTGGTGCGCGTGGGCCAAGGCCTGGAACCACCAGAGTGGATGGACGCCGTATTGCAGGCGCGCGACCGCAAGCAAGCCGCACCCACGTTTTCCCCGGCAGGGCTGTATTTTCTGGGACCCCGTTATGCCGCCCACTTTGGCATGCCCGAGCACACGCCTGCGTATGATTGGCTTCCATGAACGCCCAGCCTACCGCCCAACGTACCCGGATTAAGATTTGCGGACTGACCCGCGCGCAAGATGTACTGGCCGCAGTGTCGGCAGGCGTGGATGCCATTGGCTTTGTACTGTATGCCCAAAGTCCACGCGCCGTCAGCGCCCAAGCTGCTGCGCAGCTAGCGCAATTGCTGCCTCCATTCATCACCCCAGTCCTCTTGTTTGTAAACCCTGAACCTGGTGATGTCGCCGCCGCATGCGCCCTGCTGCCCACAGCGCTGCTGCAACTGCATGGGGACGAAAGTCCCCAAACCTGCTCCATGCTGGCGGGTAGCGCAAAGCGCCCTTACTTACGCGCAGCCCGAATTCCCACCGGACCGGCAGGGGCGGATTTTGACCTCGTAAAATATGTTCTCGATTACTCACAAGCCCAAGCCATCCTGCTCGACGCCCATGTCGAAGGATTCGGCGGCGGCGGTAAGGCATTCAATTGGTCACTGCTTCCTCCAAGCGTCAACGCTCACCTCGTCTTGAGTGGTGGACTCACTGCTGCAAACGTGGGCGACGGCATTGCCCTGCTACGGCCACGGTGTAAATCGCTGGCCGTGGACGTCAGTTCCGCAGTGGAAGTCGATGCGCCTGGGGGCGGAACCCTCAAGGGCATCAAAGACTCCGAAAAAATTAATCAGTTTGTCGCCGCCGTTCGCGCAGCCGACCAACGCCTTGCAGGATTACCGTAAGCATGCTTGACTACCAACAACCCGATGTCCGCGGCCATTTCGGCAAATACGGCGGCAGCTTTGTCTCCGAAACGCTGACGCACGCTATCAACGAACTCAAAGCCGCCTACGCGCGCTACCAGCACGACCCGCAATTTGTGGCCGAATTCAAGTCGGAATTAGCCCATTTTGTAGGCCGCCCTTCGCCGATCTACCACGCCGCACGCATGAGCCGCGAGATGGGCGGCGCACAGATTTACCTCAAGCGCGAAGACCTGAACCACACCGGTGCGCACAAAATCAACAACACCATTGGCCAGGCCATGCTAGCCAAACGCATGGGCAAGCCGCGCATCATTGCCGAGACTGGCGCAGGTCAGCATGGCGTGGCCACCGCCACTATTTGCGCCCGCTATGGTTTGGAATGCGTGGTCTATATGGGTAGCGAAGACGTCAAGCGGCAAAGTCCCAATGTCTATCGCATGAAACTCTTGGGTGCCACCGTGGTACCGGTCGAGTCCGGTAGCCGCACCCTCAAAGACGCGCTCAACGAAGCCATGCGCGACTGGGTTGCGAATGTGGACAACACCTTCTACATCATAGGTACCGTGGCCGGCCCCCACCCCTACCCCATGATGGTGCGCGATTTCCAAAGCATCATCGGCAACGAATGCATTGCCCAGATGCCGGAGATGCTCGCTGCGCAGCATGCAGCACACACCCAACCCGACGCAGTGATCGCCTGCGTGGGCGGCGGTAGCAATGCCATGGGTATTTTTTACCCCTACATCCCGTTTGAAAACACGCAACTGATCGGCGTCGAAGCGGCAGGGGAAGGGCTGGACAGCGGTAAACACTCGGCGTCGATTCAGCGTGGCAGCGCGGGTGTCTTACATGGCAACCGAACGTATGTGTTGCAAGACGATAACGGCCAGGTCACCGAGACCCATAGCATCAGCGCCGGTTTGGACTACCCGGGCGTCGGGCCAGAACACGCCTTCTTGAGTGACATCGGTCGCGCGCAGTACGTGGGCATCACCGACAAGCAGGCGCTAGAAGCCTTTCACTACCTTTGCCGTACTGAAGGCATCATCCCGGCGCTGGAATCGAGTCATGCAGTGGCTTACGCCATGCAGCTGGCCAAGACTATGCGGGCCGACCAGTCCATTCTGATCAACCTCTCCGGTCGGGGTGACAAAGACATTGGCACTGTGGCAGACCTGAGCAATGGAGACTTTTTTTGCCGCCCAAGCTGCCAGGGGCAAAGCGTCAAAGGGGGTATCGAACACCCTATTACTCTGCATGGCTTAGGAGCCAAAGCATGAGCCGCATCCAAAGCACGTTTACCGCGCTGCAAGCGCAAGGGCGCAAAGCCCTGATTCCCTTTGTCACCGCTGGTTACCCCTACGCAGATGTGACGCCGGAGCTCATGCACGCCATGGTGGCTGCCGGGGCCGATGTCATCGAACTGGGAGTGCCTTTCTCCGATCCCAGCGCCGATGGTCCGGTGATCCAGCGCTCAGGCGACAAAGCGCTGTCTATGGGCATAGGCATGGTTCAGGTGCTGGAGATGGTGCGCCAATTTAGGCGCACAAACAGCAACACGCCGGTGGTGCTGATGGGCTATGCCAACCCCATTGAGCGCTATGACCAGCGCCATACCGCGCCCGGCGTGGCCAGCCCCTTTGTGGAAGATGCCGCGCAAGCCGGGGTGGACGGTGTGCTGGTGGTGGACTACCCGCCCGAGGAATGCGTAGACTTTGCAGCCCAGCTACGCGCCCGCAATATGGACTTGATATTTTTACTCGCCCCCACCAGCACCGACGAGCGTATGGCGCAGGTGGCAGCGGTTGCCAGCGGTTATGTGTATTACGTCTCACTTAAAGGCGTGACGGGCGCGGGCACGCTGGACACCGATGCGGTGGGCGCGATGCTGCCACGTATACGCCGCCATATCCAAATTCCTGTGGGCGTGGGTTTTGGCATCCGCGACGGCGCTACCGCTGCGACCATTGCCAAGGTGGCCGACGCGGTGGTGATCGGCAGCAAAATGATTCAATTGATCGAAAATGCAGCGCGCGATACAGTAGCCCCTACGGCCCAGGCCTTTCTTGCCGAAGTGCGCCGCGCCATGGATGCCTGACACCGGCTTGGAACCTGCAAGGCATGCACATGCAAAACACGGAGTATGACTATGAGTTGGCTTGAAAAACTGCTGCCTGCCAAAATTGAGCAAACGGACCCAGCGGACCGCCGCACCGTGCCCGAAGGCCTTTGGGTCAAGTGCCCGGGCTGTGAAACCGTGTTGTACAAATCGGACCTCGAGCAAAACCTCAACGTCTGCCCTACCTGCAGCCACCACCACCGCATCGGTGCGCGGGCCCGGCTGGATGGATTTTTGGACAACGAAGGCCGCTTTGAAATTGGTCAGGAAGTGTTGCCGGTGGACGCACTGAAATTCAAGGACAGCCGCAAATACCCCGAACGCCTGAAAGAGGCGCTGGAAAATACCAATGAGACCGATGCGCTGGTCGTCATCGGCGGATCAGTGCATGGAATTGGCGTGGTGGCAGCCTGCTTTGAATTTGAATTCATGGGCGGCAGCATGGGCTCGGTGGTGGGCGAACGGTTTGTGCGCGGCGTGGAAGCGGCCATGGAGCAAAAATCCGCGTTTTTGTGCTTTACCGCCACCGGCGGTGCCCGCATGCAAGAGGGTTTGCTGAGCTTGATGCAAATGGCCAAAACCAATGCCTCCCTCACGCGCCTGGCCAAAAAAGGATTGCCCTATATCAGCGTGCTCACCGACCCGACTATGGGCGGCGTAAGCGCAGGGTTTGCGTTTCTAGGAGACGTCGTCATTGCCGAACCCAAGGCCTTGATTGGCTTTGCCGGTCCGCGCGTGATTGAGTCCACCGTCAGGGTCACCCTGCCGGAAGGTTTTCAGCGCTCCGAGTTTTTGCAAACCAAAGGCGCGATTGACCTGATCTGCGACCGGCGCGAAATGCGCAAAACCGTGGCCGAAGCACTGTCCATGCTGCAGCGTCATCCGACCGACGCGGTAATTTAAAGCGACATAGTGCTAACAGCGACTTCAAGTCAGCAGCATCAAAACCGCGCCATCGAGCGGATGGATGAGTAGTCCCACGATTTGCAGCGCCAGCAGCAAAGCCAGGGGCGATAAATCTACCCCACCGACCAGGGGCAAGTAACGACGGATAGGGGCCAATAAGGGCGCCACCAGGCGGTCCAGCAAGTCGGACACTGGCGAGGCGGACTGTACCCAGGACAAGAGCGCATAGATAAAGACCATGGCCGTCGCGCCCGATACCGCCAATCGCAATATTCCCACCCCCGCCAGGCCGGCCACTGCACCAAAGCCGTAGGGCATGCCCTGAATCAGCCATAAGAGGGAAAATTGCGCTAATTCCAAAACATAGGCAGCGAGCAAGCTGGCCAGGTCTAGCAAGGCCAAACCAGGCAATACGCGCCGCAGCGGCAGCACAATCCAATCGCTGACGGCAAATAAAAAAGGGCCAATCGGGTTGCCGGCCCGCGCCGACATAGGGATACGCTGCTGCTGCATATACAGACGCAGCAAACACGCCCCGCCGATCACACCGACGACAAGGTCCAACACCATCGAAATAATTTGGTAAGGCATGTCAATAAGCATCGCGCGCAGCGAGCCATTCGCAAGAAGTAGGCGCGATGATAATCGCCAGCGGCAGGCTCTTAGAATCCCAGCTTCGCCCGGCAACCGAACTACAGCATCGAACGGCCCGCATTTTTTCCCCTCTTTAGCGTACATCCATGTCCGAAGCCACCACGCCGCCAGCGGCCCCCATCGATGAAAACCAGCTTATTTTGGAGCGACGCGAAAAGCTTAAAACCCTGCGTGAACGCCAAGCCCAAGGACTGGGTCCAGCCTTTCCCAACGACTTTGCTCCCGATCAGGTGGCAGCCAATGTGTTTGCTCTGTACGAGCATACAACTGCCGAAGCACTCCAAGAGCTCCAGGTTGAAGTCAAGGTCGCGGGCCGCATGATGCTCAAGCGCGTCATGGGCAAGGCCAGTTTTTGTACCTTGCAAGATGCGTCTTTTGGACCGAGCAATGGTCGGATTCAAATCTACGTCAAGGGCGAAGAAGTCGGAGCCGATAGGTACGAGGACTTCAAGCACTGGGATTTGGGCGATATTGTGGCCGCCACCGGTCGACTGTTCAAAACCAAGACGGGCGAACTGTCTGTGCATGCCAGTGAGGTGCGACTGTTAACCAAAAGTCTGCGACCTATGCCGGATAAATTCCATGGCATCCACGACCAGGAAGTGAAATACCGCCAGCGGTATATCGACCTGATGACCGATGAAGCGGCCCGCAAGCGCTTTGTGGCGCGTAGCACTGCAGTAAGCAGCATTCGTGCGTTCATGGTGCAACACGGCTTTCTCGAAGTGGAAACGCCCATGCTGCACCCCATACCTGGCGGTGCGAACGCCAAACCCTTTACCACCCACCACAACGCGCTGGACCAGCAAATGTTTTTGCGTATTGCGCCCGAGCTGTACCTCAAACGCTTGATCGTCGGCGGCTTTGACCGGGTGTTTGAAATCAACCGCAACTTCCGCAACGAAGGAATTTCGGTCCGTCACAACCCCGAATTCACCATGATGGAGTTTTACGCGGCGTATTGGAATTACCGCGACCTGATGGAGTTCACCGAAGCGCTGGTACGCGATGCGGCGCTCAAAGCAGTCGGTTCACTGGCCCTGAGCTACGGCGGCAAAGCGGTGGATCTAGCAGCACCGTTCCAGCGTTTGACGATTTTGGAAGCCATCGAAAAATACACCGACGCTGGCGCACAGGTGAACGATGCCGATTGGCTGCGAGCAGCTTTGCGTAAAGCCGGCCTGAGCGACGTCAAAAACCAATTGTCCAAGCGCAGCCTTGCGGGCTTACAAGTCCTGTATTTTGAGGAACATGTCGAAGACAAGTTGTGGCAACCCACTTTCATTTGCGAGCATCCGGTTGAAATCTCGCCGCTAGCCCGTGCCAGCGACACCGACCCGGACGTGACAGAGCGCTTTGAGCTCTACATCACGGGTCGGGAATTTGGCAACGGCTTTAGCGAACTCAATGACGCGCAAGACCAGGCTGCGCGCTTTGCTGCGCAGCTTAGCGCCAAAGACAGCGGTGATGACGAGGCCATGTTTTACGACCATGACTTTGTGCGTGCCCTGGAATACGGCATGCCACCCACCGGGGGGTGCGGTATCGGCATCGATCGCCTGATGATGCTGCTAACCGACAGCGCCAGCATCCGTGATGTGATTTTGTTCCCTGCATTGCGCCGGGAAAACTGAGCAGGCTCCGAGCGCCGGTGCGGGTGTGAGCAGCGCAATTGCCATGCCTGTAGCGGCGCCCTATTTGCGCGCTTATCCACAGGACACGGTATCGCAAGTACTCAGCATGCTCAGTCGCGGAACGGTGGGTGACTGGCTATTGGGCAAGTACCCGCAAGCGCATGCAGTGCGTACCGACGGGGCTTTGTACGCTTATGTGCAGGATATTCGGCTAAGCCATATGCGCAGTGCAGCTTCATTAAGCAAAGTGGCTTACGACAGCAAATTGCAAGTCATTGCCCATGCGCTAGGAACCCATACCCGCATTTCACGCGTGCAAGGCGCTAAGCTCAAGACCAAGCACGAACTTCGCGTTGCCAGCGTTTTCAAAGTAGCGCCAGAAGATTTTTTGCGCATGATCGTGGTCCACGAACTGGCGCATTTGCGTCAGAAAGACCATGACAAAGGTTTTTACCAACTGTGTGAACATATGGAACCGCGCTACCATCAATTGGAATTTGAACTGCGTGTGTACCTCACGTACCTGGATTCAGGCGGCAGCGCTCTATGGGAACGTTAAGGCGCGCAATGCCTGCGCGATATCAGCCTGCAAATCCTCGAGCGCCTCAAAACCCACCGCGAAGCGAACCAGCGAGCCACGGGCGATACCCGCAGGCCAGGCGCCGCGCATACGCGACAGGTTGTAGGGCACGACCAAACTAACAGGCCCGGCCCAGCTATAGCCCAGCCTGAACAACTGCAAACTATCGCAAAAGGCATCCACTTTGTCTTGGGAAAAAACCGGGTCTATCAGTACGCTGAACAGGCAAGCAGCAGCACCAGGGCCCGTGGAGGCACACAAATGCTGCCAATTGACATGCCCCGGCGACCCACTGAGCGCCGGATGCAATACCTGTACAAATGCAGGCTGTGATTGGCACCAAGCGGCTAAAGCACGCGTGCTCTGGTCTTGGGCGTAGTAGCGCATAGCGATAGACGGTAAGCCACGCAGGACCAACTCGGCATCGTTGGCGCCCACATTCAAACCCATGCGCATATGGCAAAGCTTGATGCGCATGTGCAAATCCGCATTCTGTGTAATGACGCTACCCATCAACACATCACCGCCACCGCTAGGGTATTTGGTGAGGGCCTGGATGGAAATATCCACCGCGCAAGGCGTTCCCGGCGCCAGATCGAAGGGCGCAAAAGCGATACCGGCGCCCCAGGTGTTGTCCAGGGCAACCAAGGCGCCGTGCTGCTTCACGATACGGGTCAAAGCAGCGAGATCGGGAAACTCTAGGGTGACCGAGCCAGGCGCCTCCAACCAAACCAGACGGGTCGCATCAGAGAGCTTGGACTGTAAGTCCTCCGGATCCATGGGGTTGTAAAAACGGTGGCGCACGCCCCAACCCACCAACTCCCCTTCCACCAGCGTCTTGTTAGGCTCATAACAATTGTCCGGCAGCAAAACCTCGTCACCCGATTGCAATATGGCCAGCGCTACCAATGCGATAGCCGAAAGGCCGCTGGGGGTGAGTACACATTGCAGCCCCCCTTCCAAACTGCACAGGCGCTCTTCGAGGGTATAGGTGGTGGGCGTGCCATGCAGGCCGTAGGTGTAAGCCGTCTTATCCTTCCACTGGCGACCGCGCATCGCGGCCACCGAGGGAAAAAACACCGTGGATGCTTTATAGACAGCCGCGGCCGGAGCGTCAAAGCCTCCCGGCGGATCGTAAGGGTGGTGAATCAGCGTGGTGCTTAGGTGCTTCATCCGTGTGGCCCGGCTAAACGCTCCATTTTTGGATCAACTGCGCAGGACGCATGGCGTCATAGCTCTCGAACGGCTGATGGATCCAGGGGTTGGTGGGCAAAAATTCCACCGAATAATCCGGGGTGAAAGTGGACAAGGCTTTGGTCCAAATCACCGCGCTACGCAACTCGGTAATAGGTGCGTAATTGTTTTTTAGCTGGTGAATCACTGCGTTCAGTGTATGGCCCGAGTCGGCCAGATCATCGACCAGAAGGACCTTACCTGCGATCTCGCCCTTGGGCGTAGTGATGAAACGGGCAATGTCCAAATGCCCTTGCACCGTGCCGGCATCAGAGCGATAAGAACTGGTAGACATGATGGCCAGCGGTTTATCAAACACCCTGGACAGTATGTCACCCGGACGCATGCCGCCGCGTGCCAGACACAAGATCGTATCGAATTCCCAGCCCGACTGAAACACCTTGATCGCGAGCTTCTCGATCAGATTGTGGTACTCGTCATAGCTCACGTACAAATGTTTGCCGTCTTCCGTCAACATAACCAGCTCCTTGGTAATTACGATCCTGCGGTTGATGCCGCTGCTACAAATAAAGAAGACTTTTGCTGGCCCCGCATTTATGGCGCCTGGTAAGGGTCACGCATGAGGATGGTGTGATCCCGATCGGGACTGGTAGACACCATGTGAATCGGCACACCGGTCAATTGTGCAATGCGCTCCAAATAGCGCCGCGCCTCGGACGGTAATTGCTGATAGTCGGTCACGCCCACGGTGCTCTGCGTCCAGCCGGGCATGGTTTCGTATACCGGTTCGCAGCGGGCGATCTCGTCGGCACCCATGGGCAAAATGTCGGTGAGCGCGCCATCTAAGAGGTATCCGGTACACAGCTTGAGCTCATGGAGGCCATCTAGCACATCGAGCTTCGTAATACACAAACCGCTTAGGCCGTTGACCTGTGCTGATCGCTTAAGCAAAGCAGCGTCAAACCATCCGCAGCGGCGCGAGCGCCCGGTAGTAACGCCTTTTTCAGCGCCCACCGTACTCATGTGGTAGCCCGGTGTTCCGGGCACTTCCCATTGCAATTCGGTAGGGAAAGGACCACTGCCCACGCGCGTGCAGTAGGCTTTGGTGATTCCCAGGATGTAATGCAACATGCCCGGCCCTACACCTGCACCGGCAGATGCATTGCCCGCGACGCAGTTGCTGGAGGTCACAAAGGGATAAGTGCCGTGGTCTACATCGAGCAAAGTGCCCTGCGCGCCCTCAAACAATAAATTAGCCCCGGATTGGTGCGCGTCATTGAGTTCGCGGGAGACATCGGCCATCATGGGGGTAAGCAGCTTGGCGTGCTCCATGGCCTGGGCATACACCGCCTCAAACTGCACTTCGCCGTCTTTCATAAAGGGCGCCAAACTGGGCCCGAAATCAAAGGCTTGAGAACCCAGAAAGCTGGTCAGCACATGGTTGTGCAATGCCAGTAAGTCGCGCAGCTTGTCAGCAAACCGCTGGGGGAATTTCATGTCCTGCACGCGCAGTGCGCGGCGTGCTATTTTGTCTTCGTAGGCCGGGCCAATACCGCGCCCGGTAGTACCTATTTTTTCATTGCCCCCTTTTTCACGGGCTGCTTCGCGGGCCACATCGAGCGCCACGTGAAAAGGCAGAATCAGTGGGCAGGCTTCGCTGACGCGCAGACGCGAACGCACATCGACCCCCACTTTTTCAAGCCCTTCAATTTCTTCGAATAATTTAGCAGGCGATAAAACGACGCCGTTACCGATATAGCACTTCACCCCTGCGCGCATGATGCCGCTGGGAATCAAGTGCAATGCCGTTTTGACACCATGAATCACCAGGGTGTGTCCGGCGTTGTGCCCACCTTGGAAACGCACGACACCTTGCGCACTTTCGGTCAGCCAATCGACCAACTTGCCTTTGCCCTCGTCACCCCACTGGGTTCCAACAACCACTACATTTCGGCCTGCATGTGTATTCATGGGTATGCTTTATTTTTGAATGGGAACGACGTGCCAATCAGTGCCCTGCGCTTCTAACACACGATCACAATGGAACTCTTCAATTTCATTTTCGTGACCAGGCAAAACGCAGACTACTGTTTCGCCTGCACTGCGCAGCTTGGAGATTGCACTGCGCAAATCCCTATCCTCGCCCCAGGGCGCGCGGATAGCCGCGCGCAAAGGCGGGCCGCTCACCACACCCACTAATGACTTGATGTCCAAGCTGAATCCCACGGCAGGCCGCTCACGACCAAACACCGAACCTACCGCGTCGTACCGGCCACCACGAAGCAAGGCATTGGATGCACCTTGGGCATACACCGCAAAGCGCGCACCGCTGTAATAAGCATAGCCACGCAAATCTGCCAGATCGAAAGAAACCGGGGTGCCTTCAAGATGTCCGGCAAGCCATTGGAGCTGGTCCAGCGCTTGCGAAATCGCCGGCAGGTCGGGTAACCATGCGCGCGCTTGCGCAAGCACCTGCACATCCCCATAGCAACGCGTGAGGTTTTGTAGGCCCTGACGCACTGCCGCATCCGAGCGGCGTGCAATAGAGGCAATAGCCGCCGCATCTTTGACGGCGAGGGCCGCGTGTATTTCTGTGGTTTCTAAGGGGCTCAGCGCAGCGAGCGATAAAAGGCTGTTGACAATGCGCACATCGGCCAGGTCCACCATAAAGTCCCGTAACTTGGCGGCGCGCAGGCAGTCGAGCGCCAGCGTCAGGATCTCCAGATCCGCCTCCAAACCTTGGTGCCCGTAAATTTCCGCCCCTAGTTGCAAGGGTTCACGGGTGGCATGGGGCGCAGCAGGACGGGTGTGCAATACAGGGCCGCAGTAACAGAGGCGGGCTACACCCTGGCGATTGAGCAAATGGGCATCGATGCGTGCCACTTGCGGAGTGCTGTCAGCGCGCAGGCCCAGCATCCGCCCAGAAATTTGGTCCACCAGCTTGAAAGTTTGTAAACCCAGCGATTCGCCCGTGCCGGTCAGCAGTGACTCCAGGTGCTCCAACAGCGGTGGCATGACCAGTTCATAGCCGTAGCAACGCGCCATATCCAGCAAATTTCTACGGATTTCTTCAATGTGGCGCGCCTCGGAAGGCAGCACATCGGCAATGTGATCCGGGAGGACCCAAGCGGACATGGATAAATAGGGATGCTGTTAAAAACGCGATTTTACCGGCCAAACCCCAGCCCCGCCTGGGCGGGGCGCAGGAATCGCCAGTGCGCCTATGCTTATTTTTTGACCGGAGCAGAACCCGAGCCACCGTTGCGGAAGACTTTGAAGAACTCGCTGGACGAAGGGTCTAACACCATCACATCGCTCTTATTGGCGAAACTGTTTTTGTAGGCCTCTAGGCTGCGGTAAAACTGGGCGAATTGAGGGTCGCGGTTAAAAGCCTCAGCGTAAATACGGGCTGCTTCTGCATCGCCTTCGCCTTTGATTTTCTGGGCGTCGCGGTAGGCGTTGGCAATCGTCACCTCGCGCTGGCGGTCGGCATCAGCGCGGATTTTTTCGCCCTCGGCGGCACCTGTGGAGCGCAATTCATTGGCCACCCGCTTACGTTCGGCCTCCATACGACGATAGACCGACTCGGTAATGGCCTCGACATAGTCCACGCGGGTAATGCGTACATCCACCACGTCCACACCCCAGGGCTTGGCGCCCTTGACCTTTTCCAGCACTTCACGCTTGACGTCAGCCATCAAAGCCTCGCGCTTAAGCGAGAGCAATTCCTTCACGGTGCGCTTATTAATCTCTTCCTGGAAGGCATTGCGCACCACTCGATTGAGTTGATTTGCGCCAGCCGCTTCATTAAGGCCCACGTTACGGATGTACTCCGTAGGCTCAGAAATACGCCAGCGTACATACCAGTCGATCACCACACGCTGCTTTTCCGCCGTCAGCATAGGTTCGGTATCGCTGCTATCTAAGGTGAGCAATCGTTTGTCGATATACGACACGTTTTGAAAAGGCGGTGGCAGCTTCCAATTCAAACCTGGTTCGGTGATGACTTCCTTGATTTGGCCGAGCGCATAGACGACCCCAAACTGACGTTGGTCTACGACAAACAGCGTCGAACTGGCCAGTGCTAGCAGCACCAACAAACTAGAAACAATAAATCCAATGCGGTTCATGCTGTTCTCCTAGCGCACGTCGCGCTCACGGGTGCGCGCCGCTTCGCGGCTGCGTGGGTCCACCGCGTTGGCTGCGGGCAAGGGGGTTGAGGGCACGGGCGCGGGATTGGCCGCATTCGCGGGCAATGCCGAGGGATCGCCTACCGCGTTCATTTGCAGTATCTTTTCCAGTGGCAAATTCAATAAAGCCGCGCCTTGACGGGTGTCAACCAGCACTTTGGTGACATTGGTGTAGATTTGCTGCATGGCGTCCAAGTACATGCGGTCTCGGGTGACTTGAGGCGCTTTTTGGTATTCGTTAAACACCGAGCGGAAACGCTGTGCATCACCCTGGGCCTGTGCTACCACACGCGCTTTATAGGCATCAGCCTCTTCCTTTAAGCGGGCTGCAGAACCCACTGCGCGCGGTATCACATCGTTGGCATAGGCTTGGGCCTCGTTTTTCGCACGTTCGCGCTCCTGGCCTGCTTTGAGTACATCGTCAAATGAAGCCTGGACCTGCTCGGGCGGACGCACCCCGCCCTGCTGCAAGTTGATAGCGACTACTTCGATACCCACTTTGTAGCGGTCCAAGATGTCTTGCATCATCGCGCGCACACGAGGGCCTATTTGGTCGCGTTCTTCGGACAAAGCCGCATCCATTTTCATCTTGCCCAGCACTTCGCGCACCGAGGTTTCCGCCGCTTGCACCACAGCATCTGTGGGATTTTTGCTTTCGAACAAAAAGGCGCGTGCATCGCTTAAGCGGTATTGCACCGCAAACTTAATGTCCAGGATGTTCTCATCTTGGGTCAGCATGGCCGACTCGCGCAAGCCAGTGGCCTTGAGCACGTTGTCGCGACCGACATCGACCGAGCGGATTTGGGTGACGAACACCAATTCATGGCGCTGAATCGGGTAAGGCAAACGCCAGTTAAAGCCCGCATTGACTGTGGATTTATAACGACCGAACTGTGTAATGACCGCCTGCTGGCCTTCTTGCACAATGAAGAAACCCGTCGCCAACCAAATCAAGACCACCACCGCCACAATCAGTCCACCACCGATCTGCATACTCTTGAAATCGGGCGGCAAGGGACTGCCGGTTCCGCGTCCGCCGCCACCACGCTTGCCGCCGCCCATCCAACCGTTCAATTTACGATTGAAATCGCGCCAAAGTTCATCCAAGTCTGGCGGGCCCGCATTAGCGCCATTGCGCTGACCGGCACTTGGGCGGTCGTTAGAAGTTTGGTGAGAGGGTGGCGCTTCGGGGCGGGTATCCGGTTTGACGTCGGGGCGGCCTTGGGGGGAAGGTTCCTGGGGGTTGGCAGAGCCATCCTGCGCGCTACCGGCAGGAGATTTGGAGTCATCCGAGCGGCCCCAACGGCTGTCATTAAGATTGAACATGCCGCGCAAACGCCCCACAACTCCGACAAAACTAAGCCTTGGCATTGAAAATTTCATTGTTATACCTTGCGATGTGCACACCCCGATTGTCCACAATTACGAGTCGGCCTCATAGACCGCGGGGGATTGGGACTGATCGGGCGCGAAATTGGCGTCGCCGGCAGCGGCTCGTGCGAGCAAGCTGCGCAACTGCGCAAGCCCGATTCCGGCCTGCGCGCTAAGAAACACCCGGGGCGTTTGCTGGCCGTCGAGTTCGAAAGCATCATGCATTTGTAAGGGCAGACGGGACTCGGGAATGGCATCGATCTTGTTGAACACCAATATTTGCGGCAATTTCTCGGCCCCTATCTCCACCAAAACACGCTGCACTTGTTCGATTTGCAGCATGTAATCCGGGTGGGACGCATCCACTACGTGCAACAGCAGGTCGGCATCCACGGCCTCTTGCAAGGTGGCCTGGAAAGCGTCCACCAAGCCATGCGGCAAATCGCGGATAAAGCCCACCGTATCGGACAGTGAAACCGAGCGCTCAGCTTCACCTAAATACAGTTGCCGGGTGGTGGTGTCGAGTGTGGCAAACAGCTGGTCAGCAGCATAAGCGCGGGCCTTAACCAAAGCGTTAAACAGAGTGGACTTACCCGCATTGGTATATCCGATGAGCGAGATATTGAAGGCACCGCGACGGTCGCGTTGTTTGCGCTGCGTCTGGCGTTGGCGCTTGACCTTGTCTAACTGCTCTTTGGTACGCTTGATGTTGGCAGCGATCATGCGCCGGTCCAGTTCGATCTGGGTTTCGCCAGGACCGCCGCGGGTACCGATGCCACCGCGCTGGCGCTCCAGATGCGACCAGCGCCGCACCAAACGGGTACTCAGATATTGCAGCCGCGCCAATTCCACTTGCAACTTGCCCTCATGGCTGCGGGCTCTTTGGGCGAAGATCTCCAAAATCAAGAACGTCCGGTCGTTGACCGGCATTTCTAATCGACGCTCCAAGTTACGCTGCTGCCCCGGGCTGAGGCTTTGATCGAACAATATTTCCTGAGCGCCCAGGCTTTGGGCCAGCAGCTTGATCTCGTCGGCTTTGCCGGTGCCTACAAACAAGGCAGCATCCGGAGCGCGGCGCTTGCAGACCATTCTGGCCACCGGCTCCATACCCGCAGTTTGCGCTAGCTGACCCAACTCATCCAGTGTGGAATCGAAATTCGCAAGGCCTAAATCAACACCCACCAAAATAGTGCGCGCGCTAAAGAATTCTTGTCGCGAGGTCAAATCAGGACTGCGCACGCAGCAGCCCGTTGGGGCCGCCCGGTAGCGGTATCAAGGAGCGTCACTGCCTTCGGCAGGCGTCAATGCAAAATTGACTGCACGGCCCGGCACGATGGTGGAAATCGCGTGCTTGTACACCATTTGGGTCACGGTGTTGCGCAGTAAAACCACGTACTGGTCGAACGATTCAATCTGTCCCTGCAGCTTGATACCGTTAACCAAATACACCGACACGGGGACGTGCTCGCGGCGCAATGCGTTGAGAAAAGGGTCTTGAAGAAGTTGACTTTTGTTGTTCACGATATTTTCCGTGTTGAAAGTAATAAGAACGGTTGAAGATACCACATTGGCAAGGGATTTTCATCAGCCGCAGTCAATAGGGGTACTGAAGATTTGCGGCTCGCTACTCAATCCTTGTCGGCATAGGGGTTCGTCGCCGACTTCATTTGGATACGCAAGGGTGTGCCCACCAGGTTAAATTCTTTGCGAAATCGCCCTTCGAGAAATCGTTTGTAGGCCTCAGTCACATGCTCGAGTGAATTGCCATGGACCACGATTATTGGCGGATTCATTCCGCCTTGGTGCGCATAGCGCAACTTAGGTCGGTACATTCCCGTTTTCTTGGGCGTCTGAAATTGCACAGCCTCCAAAAGCAAGCGCGTGAGCACGGGAGTAGACATTTTGCAGTTTGCCGCACGATGCGCCTGCGCTATCGAATCCCAAACCGGCCCCAAGCCTTGGCGTTTACGTGCAGAAATCAAATGCAGGGCGGCAAACTTTAAAAATCCCAAACGGGTTTCGAGCGAACGCTTAACCAGTTCCCGCTGGTATTCGTCCACCGCATCCCATTTATTGACCGCCACCACCACCGCACGCCCCGACTCGAGGATATAGCCTGCAATATGGGCGTCCTGGTCGGTGACGCCATCTATCGCGTCGATCAAGAGCAAGACCACGCTGGCCGATTCAATCGCTTGCAGGGTTTTGACCACCGAGAACTTCTCGATAGCTTCGAATACTTTACCTTTTCGGCGCAGACCTGCCGTGTCAATCAGTTCAAATTTTTGCCCGCTGCGCTCAAAAGGAATGGAGATCGTGTCGCGCGTGGTGCCCGGCAGGTCAAAGGCCACCAGGCGCTCTTCCCCCAGCCAGGTGTTTATCAGCGTCGATTTACCCACGTTCGGGCGCCCGGCGACAGCCAGCTTAATTGCACCGGGCTTACTTTCATCGGGCTCTAGCGCATCCGGGTCCGGAGCGAAAGACGCCATCACTTGGTCCATCAGCGTGCGGATACCTTGCCCTGAGGCTGCGGAAACCGCAATAGCCGCACCCAAGCCCAGTTCATCAAACTCGCCATTCTGTGTACTCTCCGTCATGCCTTCGGCTTTATTGGCCACCACATAACTGGTTTTG
>Ga0114963_10001121_pt1 | contig 18474 bp, 9 predicted proteins | sample C_131016_EF_Meta_FD_87019 | JGI IMG/M metagenome (GOLD analysis project Ga0114963, IMG submission 87019) | Freshwater microbial communities from Lake Croche, Canada to study carbon cycling - C_131016_EF_MetaG | ecosystem: Environmental > Aquatic > Freshwater > Lake | place: Lake Croche, Canada...
CGCATTGGCGTGCCCTTCGTGGGGCGCGCCTGGCCGTGTGGGAACCCCAGCCCAACTTTGCGGCCGCGTTGCAACGAAATCTGAATTCAGACGAGGGCGAGTCAGTGGTCATCGCGGCTGTTGCGCCGCAAGCGGGTGAACTGACATTGCGGGTGCTGAACAACCCACGTGAAAGCGGGCTCCAGCCGCCCGCCCGCCTGCTGGACTATCAACCGCGACTGTCGTGCGTCTGCGACTTGACGGTGCCAGCGCAGACGCTGACACAGGCGGTTGAGCCGCTTCAACTTGCCCACGATATGCCTCACCTGCTGGTGCTGGACGCGCCTGGGCAGGCCGGAGCCATCTTGCAGTCGGGCACTGCTGCTCTGCAAAACTTCACTTGGCTGGCGTTGCGTGTTGGCTCGCAAGCGTTGTACGAAGAGGACATTCCGAGTGACGAGGTGTGCGATCTGTTGCAGCGCGCAGGCTTCGAACTGGTGGCGGACGATCTCGACGTGCTGCCGCCTCACCGTGAAATGCTGTGGCGCCGCAATTCTTTGAAAGTAGAGGTGTTGCAGTGGCAGCGGCAACACGACGCTGCGGTGGCTGAGCTGGCCGAAGTCCGCGCAGAACTGCTGCTGAAAAACACCGAGGTGGTGCAACTGTCGACGCAGGCGACCGCCCTGCTGCAAGAAAACCAGCAGTGTCAGTCTGAGCTGCAAATTACGACTAGTGCGCACCAAGTATCTGAGGATGCTAGGCAGGCCGCGGTGGATCTTGCCGCGGCGCGCGAAGGACAGTTGAATTCGGCCCAAGCAGCGCTTGCAGTGCATCAAGCCGAGTTGGCGCAACAGGCTGCCGAGCTCGCGCGGTGGAGGGCGCTGACCGAACAGCAACAGCACCAAATCGATGCAATGGTGCAGGCACAGGCCGCTGCCGAGCACAGTGCCGCCGAGCGGCTGGCGCAGATCGACGCGCTGGGTGAGGACAAGGCGCAGCTGACAGCGGCGCGCGACGAGCAGATCGCGCTGGCGGCCGAGCAGCATGTCCAGATTGAGCAGCTCACCACCGCAAAGGCTGCAGCAGAACACTCTGCTGCCGAGCGCGCTCAGCACATTGAGGCATTGCTGCAGGCCCAGGCTGCCGCCGAGCAGACGGTTGCCGAGCGCCAAGTGCAGATTGACTCGCTCAGCCGGGACAAGGCGCAGCTGACCAGAGCCCGCGACGAGCAGACTAAGCTGGCCACCGATCGCCAAGCCCAGGTTGAGTCACTGACCAAAGCGAGGGCAGCAGCCGAGCAGATAGCAGCCGAGCGTGCCAAGCAGATCGACGTGCTGCAGCAGGCCAAGGCCGCAGCTGACAGAAACGTCGAGGCGCAGGCGACACAGGCCGAACTGCTGGCCACGGAGAAGGCCCAACTTCTGACGAATCGAGAGGCGCTGGCCAAGGATAAAGCCGATCTAGAGCGTCAACTCCAAGCCCAGACCAAGGCCACTTTGGAACTCACCCAACTCCTCAAAGTCACCGAGACGGATAACGGGGACCTGATGAAGCGGCAGCATTTGCTGAGTGAAGAACTGCTGAGGGCCGAAGTCCAGATCGAACTGATCAAGGACTTGTTACTGAGAGAGCCGGGACTGTAGGCCATGCTCGCCGCAGCATTGCGCAAGCTACTTGCCCGCATTTTTCCGGCAAGTGTTCACCCAGAATTTTCGATGTCGCACTTTGTTCCTGAAGCTGCGCCAACCTTGACCTCGTTGCAAAGCGGCGCAGATTTTTATGCCGTGGCACCGTCCATCGTCGCTGATGGCGACCTTCTTGAGCGTGCCCGCAAGCAGTGGCAGCTTGCCGATTGGGTAAGTCTGGCCAGCCTGAACGATGAGTCGCTGGTCCAACACCCAGATCGCGCGAGACTGGCGCTGCTCGCGGGCGCCGCCAAGTTGCAGCTGGGCGATCGGATGGGCGCGCGGAGTCTGTTGCGCCAATCGGCCGCTTGGGGCTGTGATGAGCGTGTGGTTGCCCGTATTTTGGTTGCTGGTGTACACAACACGCTGGCGCGAGTTGCGGTACTGATGGAAGCGCAAGAGCAGCGATCCCTCGCCCACTTCAGGCAGGCGATGGATGGCGCGGAGGCAAGCTCCCGCATGGCAATCCACGACCGAATTGCCATCGAGACAGCCCGCTTGTCGAAGGCTACTCCGGTGCGGTTTACCGCATTCTTCGGCCCTGCCCGTCAGGCCGCTAACCGCGGCAGCGATGCTCGCCGGGTTACGGAGGTGCCGTCTTCGTCGGACATGGCTCCGATCGCTCCGAGGGGTTACTCGGTGCCGACGGTACGCAAACTCGTCGTCCATGAGCTTGGCATGGGCTGGGCAAGCAACACGGTGAATACGGTGATCTTCAGGCACTACGGAATCGTCACTGACGACGACTTCCAATACACGGCCTTCTATGTTGACGATACGGTGTTGCGCGTAGTGCGCCGGACACTGAGCACCGAAGCGGTCGAGTTCCACGATGTCGAAGGCAGCTACAACTTGGTTGATGCACACAACAGCATCAGCCTAGGTGTGGATAGCGCAGGCTACCTGCACATGGCCTACGACCAGCACGGAGGTCTGCTGCGATACCGCCGCTCGCTTCATCCGACGAGCATCGACGCTTGGTCAGACGAGTTGTCGATGACTGGTGTCGCCGAGCACCATGTGACGTATCCCTGTTTCATTCAGGGATCGCCGCAGGCTCCACGGCAACCGCTCATGCTGTTGTATCGCGACGGCCAATGGAACAAGGGAACTGCCCGCATCAACGTTTACGACACGGAACGAACCAATTGGACGGTACTTCAGGAGGCCGTGCTCTCGGGCGCTGATCAAAATCCGTGGACGAGTAACCCCTATTGGAACCATCCGGCCACAGGTCGCGATGGTTCGCTGCACCTGTCGTTCGTCTGGCGAACGGATTCAATAGGTGAAGAAGCGCGCATCAACAACATCAACATTGGCTATGCAAAGTCGCTAGATGGCGGTGTCACTTGGCTCACCTCGCGCAACCAGCCCTATCGCCTGCCAATCACTCAGGTCAACGCTGAGACCATTCACCCAGTCTCTCCCGGTAGTAACCTGATAAATCAGTGCAGCATGGCACTTGATAGTGAAGATAGGCCGCACATAGTGTTTTACGCGGACGACCAAAACGGTATACCCCAGTATCAGCATGTGTGGCTCGACGGTGTTCAGTGGCGTCACAGAGTGATTTCCGACCGAGCTGGGTACTTCAGCCTGCAAGGGACAGGGACCTTGCAAATCCCGATCAGTAGGCCGGAAATATTGATCGATCACGAGGATCAAGCATTCGTGTTGCTGCGGGGTTATCCAACCCATGGCCTTATGTCGGTCGTCAAGCTTTGCCCGCCAGATTACCTTTTCGACGCGCGTGCCACCACAACTCTCTGGGACGAAGACCTTGGGCAAGCAGAACCGATCGTCGATCGTATTCGCTGGCAGCGTGAACAGGTGCTGACGATGCTGATTCAGTACAACTACCAACCTGATGGCGACCGGCCGGCGGATCGTCGTTTCTCTACTGTTCATCTCGTCGATTACCGGCTCAGCTGAGCTGACGACCTTGCACCACATAACAACCTTATTCGAAAGGGCTCTGAGCATGCAGGATGATCCGCGCGATGGCAGCCTTGCTGCGGCAAACGTCAACGCTGAGGCGAACGCCTGGTTCGACAAGGTTGGACGGAGCTGTCTGCAAAACTCGACATGCCGCCACAGGCCTCGTACCGCACAGCGCAAAAGGTTCGCTGCCTTGCTCATTGGCGGCGTCAGGCACAGCGCCAGGGCCTCGTCGGCGGCGCTTAAGCCCGACCTCGCACGTGCCCACAAGAAGGCAATCACTCCGCCGGTTGGGCACTTGGCCAAGCCGCCAATCAGCCTGCCCATATGTCCACCACGGTCGCCCACCAAAGGCACCGTGAGTGCCTCGTTCCCGATGAGCCGAGGCAGGGTCGTCGAATGCCAGGCGTTGTGCCTGCCGCTATGCACCCAACAACCCAGAGTTGACCTGTCGCACCAACACACCACAGCCCTGGTGGGCTGATTGACTTTTCACCTTCTTTTTGAACATGCAACAGACACCGCTTGCACAAGGCAACGCTGCGCTTCGTATCAAGGACTACGAAGCGGCAATCCGCCACTACAGCCTGGCTTTGGAGCGAAACCCCGAGTTGGCAGCCATGCTGCAGCGCAATATTTTCTTGGCTTACAAGTACAGCGGCTTGCCAGTGCGACCCGCAGGCACAGTACCCGTATCCACCGTGGACATCGTGGTGCCCGTTTACAACGCCTTGGAAGACGTCAAGAAATGCCTTGAATCTTTGCAAAGTTGCACCGACGGGCTGAGCGTCAAGGTCATCGTGGTGAACGATGGGTCAGATGAACCCACCACCCAGTGGCTGCGCGAGTACTGTGGCTCTAAATCCGTATTCAAACTCATAGAGCATAAAAATAATGCTGGGTATACCAAGGCCGTTAACACTGGACTGAAGGCCAGCACAGCCGAATACGCTATTACCCAGAACAGCGACACCATCGTTTCACATGGATGGCTCACAGGCCTGATTCGCTGTATGAACTCAAAGCCGACCATTGGAATCGTTGGCCCGCTATCCAACGCGGCCAGTTGGCAAAACGTGCCTGACCTGCGAGACGCAGAGGGCAACTTTGCCGTCAACGATCTCCCAGGCGGCTACACGGTAGATGACATGGCCCGCCTCGTACGCGAAGCGTCTACGAAGGATTACCCCAGACTTCCTTTCGTCAACGGCTTTTGTTTCATGATTAAACGTGAAGTGATTGACGCTATTGGATTTATGGATGAAGAAAACTTTCCGGTTGGTTATGGAGAGGAGAATGACTATTGCATCCGAGCGCTAGATTTCGGATTTGAGTTGGTCATTGCCGATGACGTCTACGTATTTCATGCCAAATCAAAGAGTTTTGGCCACGAGCGTAGGAAAAAGCTATCAAAATCTGGTACTGAAAAGCTCAAAGAAAAACACACTGTAAAAAAATATGACGAGCGCGTAGAGGCAGTAAAGAAAACTGACCAACTCGATAAAGTGCGCACGCGCCTGAAACAAGCACTGACAAGACAATCCTCGGGTCAGGCTGCTGTTGACCTAATGAACATGCGCGTACTTTTTTTGTTGCCTGTTAAGGGAGGCGGCGGCGGGGCGCATTCGGTGGTCCAGGAGGTCAGCGAAATGCGCCGTCTGGGTTTGTACGCGCGCGTCGCCGTCAAGCGCGATCAGGTTGCGAATTTTGTCAAAGCCTATGCTGACATCCCAGGCTCCGAAGATACCTTCATAGGCTTCGAAGACCGTTCCTTGGTAGAGGTTGCGGAGAGCTACGACATCGTTGTTGGAACCATCTTCACTTCCATGAAGCTGGTTAAACGCATCGTTGATGTAAACCCACATATCTTGCCCGCGTACTACGTGCAGGACTATGAGCCGATGTTCTTCCCTGAAAGTTCTGCGGAGTGGCAGCAAGCAAGGGAGTCCTACACCCTTGTGCCAGGAACGTTCATGTTTGCCAAGACGCAGTGGATCGTGGACCAGGTTGGGCGCGAACACGGCGTGTCGGTCCATAAGGTGCAACCCAGCATCGACCACGAGGTGTACAGGCCCGTCCAGCGGGGCGACACCAGCCGCCTGGACGTGACTGCCATGATCCGCCCACAAACGCCGCGGCGCGGGGCTGAGCGCACCATGCGCCATTTGGCAGGGCTGCATAAAACACTGGGGGATAGACTCGCAATCAATATTTTCGGTTGCGAGAGCGAACACCCTGAATTTCAGGATTTAGAGCGGGGTTTCCCTTTTGTGAACCATGGCTCGCTGCTGCGCCCGCAAGTGGCCGCGCTGCTGGCGGCAAGCGACCTGTTCATTGACCTTTCGGATTACCAAGCCTTTGGTCGTACGGCTCTGGAGGCCATGGCCTGCGGCTGTGCTGTGGGAGTACCTGCTGCGGGCGGTGCCCATGAATATGCCGTTCATAACGAGAACGCGCTGGTACTTGATACGCAAAACGAGTCGGCTTGTTTTACAGCCGTATCCGCCCTGCTTGGGGCCCCCCGCGAAGCATTGCAGCAGATGCGCCGTAAGGGTCTTCTGACGGCCGCCCGTTACTCGGTGCACGCCGCCGCAGTAAGCGAAATAGTGTCCCTGGAATCTGCGCTAAAGGCATGGCGGGCCACCCATCCAAAGCGCGAAAAACCCGTGCTGCACCTGTTGCCCAGCCTACGCGGCGACGGCCTACCGACCGGCTCGGGGTATGTTCGTGTCGTCCTCCCTTATCAAAGCCCAGCCGTTCTCCGCGAGTGGCGTGTAAGACAGACGAGCGCCTTGCCACAGCCTGGCACAGGGCATGCGGTTTTGATCCAGGGCGAAGCCACTGGGCACAGCCTTGAACAGTTGCAGCAGTGGTTGCCTGGCTGGAAAGCCAGCGGCGCCAAGCTTTTATACGAGATCGATGGTGATCTACTCGATGCTAAGGGACAGCGCGCACGAAACCATGTCGGCGATATAGAGACCACTGCAGCCAAGGTCCGCTTCCTAGCAAGCCAAGCAGACCTGGTGCACGTTTCAACTGAGTCCTTGGCCGCGCGCTTGAAACCGTTCAATAAAGCGGTGAGTGTGATCCCAACCGCGTTGGATGCGGATCTGTGGAAGTTGTCAACTCCACGCCAGCATGACCAGGGAGAATTCCGCCGACAGTCGAATGGCCCGGTGCGAATTGGGTATATCGGGGAACCCACAGACGACGAAGAACTCGACCTCGTTACCGAGGCCATGCGGGCAATCGAAGCCAAATACGGTTCTGCTGTCGAAATCGAGGTAATTGGTGGCTTTCATAAGCGCGCACCGGCCTTTGGCAAACGCATTGGATTACCCAAAAAAAATGACTATCTAAATTTCGTTAGATGGTTGCTGGAGCGCGTGCATTGGGATATCGGAATCATTCCATTGGCTGCAACGCCTTTCAACGAATCGAAGAGTTACCTGAAGTTCCTCGAATATGCTGCTATGGATATGGCTATCATTGTTTCAGAGAGCGTGACGTACGCCAGTTTAGCCAAGCATAAAGAGAATTCATGGGTTTCTACGGCATCAAAAGAAGCTTGGGTGCACGGACTCAGCCAACTGATTGATGACCCCAAAATCAGATCTCAGTACGCAGCCGCGGCAAACCAAGATCTTCGTCAGCATCACACTGTCGCCATCACGGGCCAAATCATCCAAAAGTCTATAGCTTTGCTGGCACCACAGGGACAGCATCATGCTACTTGAATTCGATGAAGCACACAATCAATGAAGTATCTGTGGGGATGTGGGGGGAGATTTTCGGCAGCCTTCGTAGCCTGAGAAGGGCGTAAGAATTTCGTGTGCGTAGGACGCCAGGGTTGAATAATTGAGCCGCTAGCAGATCGGCAAAAGAGTGAGGCATCGACTGACAAAGTTCGGTAACTGAATCGCCACGAGTCAGCATAGATCAAGATTGCGCAAAGATTATTGGTGAGTCTGGCTCGGCTAGACTGGTGGTCTGCTTGTGATCGCACATCTTTTGCAATGGTATATGAGTCTAAGAGCAGATCTCAAATCAGCTTTAAAGGTTGGGCGTCGAGTCCCAACATACGGAGCCTTAAAAAAATCAGGGTCGGCAGTTGAGATCAAATAATAATCATATCTATCTCGTCAAAGAACTCAGAACTCAGAACTCAGGTTTCCCCCTGCGCTTGCAGTCGATCTCGAATCCAGCGCCTACAAGGCTGATATGTTAGGTCTTAATGGAAGGCAAGAAACACTCAATAGCGCCTCTTGTGCAGTCAATCTTAAAGGTGTAATGATGAAAATAAAAGTAGATTATATTAAAAATATCTATAAAGAAAAAATTAAAATAAGCCAATTTGGGAAAAGCATAAGTCCGGAGAACAGAAAGTATTTTCAAGGCCTCGAGAAAATAAATTTTCCCGATAAGAGGGAGGGGAATAATATAAACTTGAAGAAAAATATAGTTGATGATGAGATTGCAGAAAGATGGAAAAAATTCGAGCATTTATATCTGAATGAGGAGCGCATTAAAAAGTTTTGGATCGCTGATTTAGAAAATTCCGTAGTGTATCCCCCTTACGGAATAGTTCGAGTTGGAAATATGATTATAAAAGATACGATCCGAAATGAAAAAATGCTCCAGAAGTTATTGCACGAAGTTTCACCGGAAAATATAAAAAAACTCATGCACTCAGAAGACTTTGAGGTTGATGTAGCCCTACCCGAGGCCTCGGTTTATATAGAATCATCTTCCTTCCTTCTCGGGTGTGGACTATTCGAAAATTATTTCAATTGGACCTTGAGATATGTATCGAAGATTCAAGTATATCAAAATGCCGAAATTGATAAGCTCATTGTGCCTGAGCCAACTAAAAAATACATCGGAGAATCCTTGGATTTCTTTAATGTATCCAAAGGGCAGTTGATTTATTTGGATAAAATCACTCGTGTAAAAAAATTGACCATATCATCTCCGGTGGCCTTGGGGAGATATGAAATATCACCACAAATATGTTTAAATTTACGTGAGCATGGGTCTGTAAAATCACTACTTCCCGCTGGCGATTTTAAATATTTATATATACCTCGTCGAAACGTAAAGATACGTAAAATCATCAATGAATGTGAGGTTGACAAGTATTTTGCAAGTATCGGTTTTAAGATATTCGATAATTCTGAGTATTCAATCGCGGAGCAAATAGCGGCATTTAAAAGTGCGGCCGTTGTTGTTTCTGTACATGGTGCGGGGCTAACGAATATCGTTTATTGTCGCCCAAATACGTTAGTAATCGAGTTGGTTCCAATGGGTTACGATCAAGGTATGACCTCTTATCGAAGTTTGGCGGACTTGTTTAATTTGAATTATGTTCAATTATTCGCCAGTGAGGCTGCCTTCGATCTGAAAGGAAATCGCTGCAATTCTGACGTCTCACTAGATTTGAATAAATTGTCGGGTATTATTAATTCGGAAATTTTATCGTATTGCGAAAATGACTCAAAATCATCAGAATTCAATGGGCTTGCCCTGGGAAATTAAGGTGGAATTTTAGCGGTGAATAATAAATAGCCTCAAAGAGTGAATCTAATGAATACTAAATTGACGCAATATTTGTACTTTGGAAATTTACCAGTGGATGAGCCTCAGTACAGGAACTCAAAGTTTCTTGGGCTGGCATTGAATCCTGAGCACAACAGGGAGATAAGACACGACATTAGAAAAACGCTGCCATTTGAAATGGAATCTATTATAAAAATTCAATCGCAAGATGTTTTTGAACACATATCCCCATTGGAATTGGTCCCGATTTTAAACGATATTTTTCGAGTTTTGATGAAAGGTGGGGTTTTCCGACTCTCGGTGCCCGATTATAAGTCCCCATATTATTTGGAGCGTTGTGTCTTTGATGAGCGGGGGGTAATTTTGGCTGACCTAAGAATGGGTGGTAGTGTTGGTTACGATAGAAAGGCAAAAAGACGAGTAATTGAATTTCTTCCTAATGGTAATTCGCATGTTTGGTTTCCAACGTATAATAAAATCTTGGATTTAATATCAAATTCTGATATAAACAAATGTCAGAAAATAGTTTTTTACCATCACTTCTTCGAGGACGGAAGTTATATTAATAATACATACCCAGATGATGAGATGCCCGTTAAAAGGGCACCCCCTCATGACCTGAGGGCAGGTGGTAGGCCATTATCAATTATAGTTGATTTTATAAAATAGAGTAGATTCAAACATGAATTGAAATTCTAGTTGGTTCGGGGTATTTCAGGGGTTTGGGGTAATTTGGGTGGCGGGCTCTCGGACATATGCGTACTCAGTGTGCGTGTAGTGGTGTTTGCGCAATAGCGGATTGCGATTCAAGCATAACTAGATTTAACTAAAGGCCGTGAGGGCTATACAAGGTAGCCATGTTGATTCGCTTCGGTTTAATGATCGCAAGTGGCATGGCCGGTTGGACCGTAATTGGATGCAGCCCAATGCCGATCAGCCAGACCAAGCGTGCGGTCCCCAGTCTGCGCCCGCCAGACCTCCTTTTCGACTTACGTACCACTGCTACGCTTTAGAACGAAGATTTCAGCTACGTAGAACCGCTGATTGACTGTGTCCGATGGCAGCGTGCTGAGGGGCTGACGACGCTGATCCAGCGCAACCACCAGCCCAACGGTGATATGCCGTCTGGTCGAAGTTTCTCCGCCGTTTCGCTCGTTGACTATCAATTTATGTGAGCTATAAAAATTGAATCAGCCCGATGAGATTCCCCCCTTCGTGTTGGCGACTGCCAATCGAGATTTGCGCGAAGGCCGGCATGATCAGGCGATCCGGCGGTACGTAAATGCGTTGCGAGAACTTCCCGCCTTTGGGGCCATCATTTCTGCAAATCTGGGCGTAGCACGTGCGCGCTTTCGACGCGAGCAACAGACAAAGCCCAGGCTAAGCGTTGTCGTGTGTGGCTGGGATCTCTCGCACAACGCCGCAGGTCGCGTGCTCACACTCGCGCAGATGTACGAAACCTTTGCCGATGTCGCCATCGTCGGCTCGGCTTTCGCTGCCACCGGCCCGGCATTGTGGGAACCCCTGGGATCGGCACGCAGCCGCGTCCATACGTTTCGTGTCGGTGACCACGCTAAGTTCCTGGAGCAAGCGCTGGAGTTGGTGCTGGCACATCCTTGTGATGTGGTTCACCTATCAAAACCACGCGCGCCCAATATTTTTTTCGGCATCCTTTTCAGGTTGCTCTGGGGTGCACGTGTGATTGTTGACATTGACGACGACGAATTGGCCTTCGTCGGCAAGTCGCAGGTAAAAAACCACGCTGAACCTCGAACTGACATCGACAGAGCCCCGGAACTGGCAGAGCTTGACGGGCCGTTATGGACGGAACGCGCCGTGGCGATGGCTGGGCAATTTGACGCGGTGACAGTTGCCAACTCCGAGCTGCAAGATGTATTCGGCGGCGAACTGGTGCGCCATGCTCGCGACGAAAGGCAGACAAACGTCTCCGCTGCGCGAAAGGCCGAAATCCGGCATGAGCTCGGACTGGCACTCGACGCGAAGGTGGTGCTTTTTCTTGGCACACCTCGAAAACACAAGGGTTTGATGCAGGTGGCCGACGCGATACGCAGTCTGGGACGAGCCGATGTGGTCTTTGTCGTCATAGGCACGTTCGTCGATCTGGAACTGAAGGCGCAACTCTTGGGCATGACAGGTGTTGCCATGCGCCTGTTCGACGACAAGCCCGTCGACCAGGTACACGAATACGCCTCCATCGGAGATGTCTGTGTGCTGATGCAGGACCCCGGCTCCCAGGTGTCCCAGTTTCAGACTCCCGCCAAGCTCAGCGACGCTCTGGCTGCAGGCATGGTCGTGTTGGCGACACCAGTGCAGGGCTTGAAGGATTTGATGCACGACGGTGCGGTGATACCCGTCACGTTGACCAGTTTGCCAGCGACACTGGCACGAGCATTCGCCGATGTTCAGTTTGCGGCAAAAGCGAGTAGCGCCGCGCGCCGCGCGCACCTCGAGCACCTGTCATTTGCGGCCAACGTGCCAGTTCTACGCGTCTTGGCCTCGTGCGCGGCGCCTGCCCGGCCGGACCCGATTGCAGAAGGGCTGTTCAAGTCAATCTTTGTTTCAAGCACCTGGCTGAAGTTTCTTCGTTCCAGCCCCGGACCGTCGCAGGGCGGCAGTGCTGTAACCGCGATAGGACCATACGGGCTGAAACCGGCCCTGCCTGCGTCAACAGGCGTCCGGATATCGCCTGCCACAGCAACCTCGCCGCGATTGCCTGGCCCAGTCGGACCGACTGCGGGGCAGCCCACAAAGCCGGAACCCACTGCGCAAGCAGTTCAGCGGAAGCTGCCGATCACCGTCCTCGTGATCACTTGGGACATCGGCCACAACCCGTTGGGTCGCTCCTACATGCTGGCCGAAGCGCTGGATCGAGTGGCTCGCAACGTGGTGCTTGTTGGGTTTCAATTCCCACGGTACGGAGACGACATCTGGGAGCCGCTGCGCGTCGGAAGGCTGCCTGTGATTTCGCTGCCAGGCAGCAACCTACCCGAGTTCCTTGACGAGATCGACCGCACCGTTGAACGCGTACGCCCAGATGTGGTGGTGTCGTGCAAGCCCCGCCTGCCGTCCATGCTGTTCGGCCTGCAACTCAAGCGCCGTTGGGGCTGCCCGCTGGTGGTCGACGTCGACGACCATGAACTGTCATTCTTCAAGAACCGAGAGCCATTGACACTGGACGCATTGGCCGCAATGCCGCAGGGCAGCGCCTGCAATACCCAAGAGCCGTACGAAGAACTTTGGACACGGCTGTCGGAAACCTTGTGCCAACACGCGGACGAAACCTTGGTGTCAAACGTCGCACTGCAGCGTGAATTCAATGGCACCCTGGTGCCGCACGTGCGCGACGAAAAGTTGTTCAACCCTTCCACCCATGATCGGGCGCAGTCGCGGCGCCGCTACGGGATAGGCGCTGACGCCAAAGTGGTCTTGTTCTTTGGCACGCCACGTGCACACAAGGGGATTGACGACCTGGCGCGTGCAGTCGGGCGCATGCAGGCTGAAGCCAGACTGGTCGTCGTGGGCAGTGCCCCGGACCGTAGCGTCACCAACAACCTGAACAAGCTGGCCCCCAACCGGGTTGTCTACCTGCCCAACCAGCCATTTGCTGACATTCCGGCGGTGATGGCAATCGCGGACATTGTCTGCCTGCCCCAAGACACCACGCACCCGATATCTCAATTCCAACTGCCCGCCAAAGCCATCGACGCGGTGGCGATGGGCATTCCGCTGTTGGTGACGCGCACACCACCGCTGATGCAGTTGGTGGACGATGGAGTGGCGATAGCGGTGGACAAGGACCGCATCGCCGAAGACCTGCAGGCTTGGCTCGAGGATCCGGTACGACTCGCGGCGTGGGGTCCCGCTACCCGCGCGCGCTTTCTCTCGCACTACAGCTATCAAGCAGCCGGCGAGCGTCTGCGGTCGGTACTGCAGCGCGCAATGGCCACGCGCGGGCGACAGTCGGCATTACCCCTTCAGGCAGATCTGGCGGCGCTGATCCGTCGCGCTGTGAGCAGTACAGCCCCGGCGCCGGCAAGGCCAGCCAATCGCAGCCCCGGCATCGACATCGTGCTGTTCTGGAAGCAGAACGACACCGGCCTCTACGGCCGCCGTCACGACATGGTGATCAAGTACCTCGCCACGCGCGCTGACGTGCGCCGCGTGGTGGTGTTCGATGCGCCGTTGTCAGAGGGTGACCTGATCCGCTGGCGTGAAACCGCGGGATCACCAACCCAGGACCGATTCATCTACGTCAAGACCTACGAAAAACTCCTCGGTACGCTCGACGGACCGAAAGTCAGCTACAACGTTTTTGTTCACCCGCCGGGCAAATACGCAGCCTCCGAGGCGCCACAACTGCTGCAGGACTACACCGAATTTGTCCGCAACGTTCTTCAGCGAGAAAACGTGAAGGCGGACAGATCGGTTTTCTGGGTCTATCCCAAGAATTTCCACGCAACGGCCCTGATTGAAAAATTCCGACCCTGGAAAACGGTGGTCGATGTCGTCGATGACCATCGCGCTTGGCCGGACATAAGTGATGACGAAAAGATCCGCCTGACAAACAACTATCGCGAATTGCTCGCGCGAGCCGACATGGCCTTCGTCAACTGCGAGCCGGTGCAGCGCTCCATGTCGGAATTCCATCAGAACGTCAGGCTGGTGCCCAATGGCTGCGATATTGATCCGCCATCAGTACAGCCCAAGAACAACGCCGCGTTCAATGAATTCATGGCTTGGAAGGGGCCCACCATCGGGTTCATCGGAAACCTCGAGGCCAAAATTGACTTGGAACTGATTGCGAAATTAGCTGAGCATTTCCAAGCGTGTCAAATCGTACTGATCGGATCAACCCATGCAAACCAAGCCGCACGCGAGCTTACAAGGTACACGAATATACGAATGCCCGGCGTCGTTTCCTATGAAGAGGCTGGCGCATGGATTTCAAAATTTGATGTTGGGCTCGTGCCGCACAGAAAAATGGCGATGACGAGCAACATGAATCCTTTGAAGGTATTTGTTTATCTCGCAATGAATATTCCAGTGGTTTCCACCGAAGTCGAGAATATCGAAAGTAGCAGTGGTTTGGTGCGCATCGCCGCTAGTCACGAAGAATTCATTGCTACAGTGGCAAGTTCTCTGAAAAATAGCCGTCTCAAAGTAGAAACATCGCAAGAATATTTGGCTCTAAATAGTTGGCGATCAAGATTCGCAAGTCATGTGGACGAACTCTTGTCAATTAAATAATGTGCGAAAATTTGACCCCGCATTAATTCGTTACTTTTTAAAATCTCTGCTCAACGCAGAGAAATTATTTTGCATTTCACTTGCCAATAGAATATTAAATGAATAATATAAACAGCTACAGATTATCAGTTAATAGCTGGTGGCCTCCGGGGGAGGATGCGGCCTCAGAATTCATGGCCTATAACAGGCATATTGATGAAGAAGAAACCTTGGCACAGTTCGATAAGGTTTCTGGCGCATGTGCCAAAATATATACAAATTCAGATGCCGGAATGAAAATCGCAAATTTTCTTGGCCATAGAATTAAACGGGATCAGCCTACTTCAATGATTCGACTGGGCGACGCGGATGGGAATGTTCTGTTCTCGCGCCTTGGGCTTTATTCAGAAATGAGTGAGTACTGCCTGCAAAAAATATCAAAGATATATTTTGGAGACAAGAGAGTAATGCTAAGTAACCTAGACTTCTTCGCCGAATCAGTTGTTGATGCGATAAAGAACGCCGATGTAATAGGCGGACCTGAACGTGGTACTTTAGTAAAAAGTTTTCATACGCACCTGCCCGATCTGGATGTGAGGGGTATGTGCGGCATGAGGGGCGTTTATAATTATTTGGCAAAAGAATTTAATCTTGGCGTTCTGGGGGATTCAATCTGGGCGAGCACTTGGTATAGTCGGCAATTACTTCCTTATTTCGAAAAAATACTAAATGAACTCCCTTATTTGGGGCTAATTACTTGTTATCCACAGTTGGGCGAACTGATACAAAAAAAATACGCTGTTGGCCGAGTTGAAACCATTCTTGTTCCAATGCAGGCCTCAATTGCAAAAAATGAAAAAAATACCAATCACTACCCTGATGCGTACTTCGGAATATTAGACTCCATTCGGCCGCCCCGACAGGGTGCTGTTTATTTAATTGCTGCTGGAATTTTATCAAAACCTTACGGAACGACAGTGAAATCTCGTGGCGGAATCGCCGTCGATATCGGTAGCACGGCAGATATTTGGATGGGCGCGATAACTCGGCCTGGGGTTAACGGCGACTTCGTGAATCGCTGGCGACTCGCTTGATGAAGCCCCTACCTGAAAAATTTAAGCCTCAAAAATACCATGGATTATTCACTAATAAGGGCTTTCGAAAGAGAGAATGTTCAGTTGGCAGACTTTCTGTCGAGCTTGGCTCGGCAGGAAATTTATTTTTTTCCGAATCCAGGGAATGCTGGCGACAGCATGATCGCAGCAGCCACCTATCAAATTTTCGAAGCTTATAGAATCAAACCCGTTATGTTGGCCGGCCCAGATGATGCTGGTCCCATTTCGGCTTCAACCGTCGTTCTTGGGGGTGGGGGGAATTTAAACCCACTTTACGGAGGAATGGCGGGAATACTCAAGGCGCTCGTGGGGAGAGGTAATCGAATTGTGCTGCTGCCTCACTCAATCCGTGGTCATGAGTCGCTAATTTTTGGTATGGGTAAAGATGTAACACTTCATTGCCGGGAACTGGCGTCTTATCGGTATTTAAGAAGTCTTGCAGCAGAGGTAGAGGTGTGTTTATCTCACGACTTGGCAGTTTATCTTGATCCGGAGAGAAATCTGAGTGAATGGAGAAGTAACTCAGAAAACAAGGTTAGATTTGAAGAGCTTTTGTTAAAATCTAAAAAAGTCAATCCTGCGAAAATTTCTGGGCGGAGCGTGTGGTGTATCCGCGGGGGAGCAGAAGGAACCTTGAAAGCTCCGAGGGAAAATTATGATATTTCAGTAATCTTCAAGCTTGGCTCCGGGCCAGAGGAAGCCCAAGCTTCGGCTGGGATGATGTTAGAGTTTTGCAGGCTCACAAGATCAGTAACAACCAATAGGTTGCATGTCGGCATCGCTGCTGGGTTGATGGGTCGCGAGTGCAAACTATTAGACAACAGCTATGGGAAACTCTCGTCTGTTTTTGATATGAGCTTGCGCAGTCGCTTTAGCTGCGTGTCGTTTGATGAGCAAACCAGGATGAAGGGTGGTATGTAGTTTCTGCGGTCGCCTATTACAATAGTTGTTTTCTGGTCGGGGCGGAGTTAAATTTAAATATTCTACATATAATCGACCGCTAAGACAATTTTTAAAATATCGATGGCTCGGAGCTGATTTGTGAAAATAAAGGAATCCATGTGACTATTCCTTGGTAGTGACTTTTTCTTGCGCTGTTAAAACATAATATTTTAGACGTGGGGAAATTTATATAATTTTTATGTGTTTTTGGCGGCGTTTCCGATCCGCTGGTCCTTCTTTATTATATTAGTTGGTGAAATTCGGAGGGTACTGATCTGCTCACTTCCAACCATACCAACCTGTGGTAGCAGTAGTTCGCCAAATAGAAGAATGATGATCGCTCTGATCTGAAGCTTGCCAAGGCCCCGATGGGTGCGCTCGGGGGTTCCGATGCATTGTTGATCGTCACTGACGAGAAGCCATCCAAGAGCCCCGATTTCGCATTGATGGGGTTGCTCTCGGAGCAGTTGGTGATACGTGACGGCCGCAACGTGTCTGACCCTGAGTGGGTGCGAGCCTCGGGCGTGGATTGTTTCTTCGTCGTCCGCGCACGGATGGCTGACATGTGGCGCAGATGAGTTCATGGGCCTCTCGGGCAGGCGCCTGGCGCAACTCGGCTATTCGAACTCGGTCAAATGTCCCTTTCGATCTCCTTTGTTGGGCCGTTCGTTTTCGCCTAAGTCTGTAAAATGAAATGAAAATCGATTGAAAAAAGCGTTGTGCTCAATTGATCGTATTTTGTTTTTATTGGGTTCTACCGCCGGCTATGGAATCCGCATCACTTCGACTTTAAATCGGGATTAAGAAGCAACATGCAGCGTCAATCTCCTATTGTCTTGACGGGGCTTTCGGCAGAAGACTGTGCGGCCTTCGGCAGTGCCTGCAGCAAAACCGGCAACGCGTGGATGCACATGCCCACCGCGCTAGTGCTGGCGTCACCTGACCTGGCGCTGGAAGCAGCTGGGCAGTGGGTCTTATGGCTCTATCGCGGGCCATGGCAACTGCAACTGGGTGCTCCGGCGGCCGAAGAGTGGCTGGCCGTGCACCGGCAATTACTGCGGCAGCGCGCTGATTTCGGCACACGGCTGGTGCTGGTCAACGTTGATGCGGATCAGCCGCTTGCCGTCTTGGCGAGCTTGGGTTTGACGCACGAGGTTGCAGAGATGTTTGAGCCTGCGGTCTCCACCGTTGGCGATGTCGGCCTGTCGGCCTTTCTGGCGAAGATCTTTGATTGGGCGGCGCCTGATTTTTGGGATGTTTTCGAGGCGCTGGAAGCCTCTTCCCCGGCCACAGGCCGGCTACCTGTGTTTCGCAGCGCACTGCAGATGCCTTCTGCCGAGCAAGTGCCGCTGCTCCATGCACTGGTGGTAGCTGGCGCTCAGGCTCCGGCTTCGCGGGCCGAGTTGGCAGCGGCTCATCAAGCGTTGGGGCAAGCCGAGGCTGCACGTGATGCGTTGCGCGGCGACGCGGATCAGTTGGCTTTGGCCCTGCGTGGTGCCGAGGCGTTGCAAGCCGAACAGGCTGCCCAACTCGCTGCATTGCGCGCCCAGCTAACGCAGCAGGCTGACCAGCTCAACCTGGGTGCCGTGGCGCTGGCCGAACAGATCGACGCAGCTAAGGAAACCCGTGGCGAGCTTGCGCGACGCGAGCACGAGCTGGCTGAGGCGCATGCGCGGGGCGAGAGGCTGGCCGCTACAGTGAAAAGGCGTGACCATTCGCTCGAGCAGGCCCATGCCAAAGCTGCGAAGGTGCAGGCTGATCTGACGGTTGCCCAACAATTGGCTGAGCAGGGCAAGGCTAGGGCTGCTGAACTCGAGAGCGAAAACGATCTACTGCTGCTGCAGATGCACCAAGTGCAAGAGGAGCTGGAGCAGCTGTTACTGAACAAGCGGCAGCAGAAAGCCGATGCCGACAGAGCACAAGCCGAACAGGCTGAGCAAGTCGCCAGCTTGCGTGCTGAGCTGAAGTCGCGCGACGATTCGCTCAACCAGGCCCAGGCAGCAGCAGGCAAG
>Ga0114963_10001122_pt1 | contig 18473 bp, 35 predicted proteins | sample C_131016_EF_Meta_FD_87019 | JGI IMG/M metagenome (GOLD analysis project Ga0114963, IMG submission 87019) | Freshwater microbial communities from Lake Croche, Canada to study carbon cycling - C_131016_EF_MetaG | ecosystem: Environmental > Aquatic > Freshwater > Lake | place: Lake Croche, Canada...
TATCCAGCAAATTCAAAGAATTGAAGCAGCAAAAAGAATATAGCCGCGAAATATTTACTGACGACCGCTGGAAATATAAAAAAGATGTCGAAAAACTGAAAAGTTTGTACGAGGATGCCAACAAGGAGTACAATGAAGTGTTAAAAGAGGCTAAATTTGCACTTGATTCAGCACAAAAAGCAGGGCTTTCAAAGGCTGAAGCAATTGCGCTTCTTGAAAAAAACAACTTTTCTAAAGACGAAATTCGAGCAATCATAACTGGCCGAAATATCCAGGCTTTATTCAAAGATTATAATAAATAACACGCTATGATTTTTCTTCAAGCGATTGAACCAGCGCAAAAAGTGCTGGACCACGCATTCGGTCTTAATCCAGACAGTGTTTTTGGCTTTCTTGTAGCATTACTTATTGTTATAATGCTTGCACTTGCCGGTGGCATTGTGTACCTTTGGCGTGACCACAACAAGACGTATAACAACATGATTGAAAAATACGAAACGTTGTCGCAAAACACTGTAACTGTAATCCAAAACAACGTTGCTGTATTAACCGCAATGAAAGACGCGCTTACTGACTTGGCTGATAAAACGCCCGATCAAATTAAAGAAACTGAAAACAGGGTCATTGCTGCCGTACAGCGCAGTGGTGATGATTTAAAATCCGTCATAACTACGTTAATGAAATGAGCGACGAATCAATGGATAAAGCAATGAGCGAATTTTTATCGCTTGTTCAAGATATTACCGGCAAGCAACCGGATGTTTATAATGCCGAAAAAGGCATATTTGAAAAGCATTTGCAGCCCGGGGAGTCTTGTGAGGACGAATCGGAGCAACCAAAAAAATACTACATTGAGGATGGCTCGGTCACGGTTATGTATGCCGGTCAAAAAAGAACGATGTATCGCGGGGATCGGCTGACCATACCAGCACATGCAAAATCTGTTTTTAGCGCAGTATCAAGCGCCACTATTTATTACTCATACGCCGTATAGATTAATTTTAAAAATATATTAAATATCTCTTTGAAATAGTGTAGTCTTAGGACTACCTTTGGCGTTATGAAGAACATTCGCCAATTCGGAATAATTTATTTGCTTGAATCGCAGGGCCGATTGAATCTTTTGTATTTTCAAACGGTGCCCGGATTTGATGTTGCCGATCTGGATGCTCTTGTACTGAACGGCGAAGTGTCATTTGATGGCACTGCATATTTTATCCAGACGTCGGACCATCATTTTGAGAAATTCCGCGTTTTCGCGAAAGCCTATCCTGGGAAAAAGAAGGGGTCGGAATTTGAATGGGCGAACTTCAAAAAGAAACACAAAAATTTCAGCGTTATTGTTGCTGAACTACTGCCGAATTTAGAGCGGCAAATAGAGGAGCGCAGGCAGTTGCAAATAGCCATCAATGCCGCACTCAATTCAGGCAATCGCAATCATGGCATGTTTCTCGAGCCGTGGCCACATCTTACCACATATATCAATCAGGGCCGCTGGACCATGCAATATTTTGCAGCGAATAAGGGGGGGCAAATATCCGCGTTTTACAAAAAATATCTGGATTGGTTTAAAACCATCACCGGCAATAACCCGGAGGAATGGACGCATGCCGTATTGAGCGAATCCGAGTTGCAGGAATGGACGGAATGCGAAGGCGATTTCAAAACAAGACGCCAGGTTATGAGTCCTGAAGGCGCAAAAATTCGCTTCCGAGATTGGCATATCATCTTTTGCTCCAATCACTTGCTGCGCTCGCAGTACAAAACCATCATAAATTACATCAAAGCAGAATTCAAAAATGGGTAAACTATCGCACTACATGACTCGGGTAATCCGAAACATCAAAAAAACATGGGATACCAAGCAGGATTCCAATGCGCTTTTTGAATATTACAAGCAAGAATACAAAAACGCTCGGTTTTTTGAGGGCTTTTGGCATATTACCCGTTTTGTGTATATGCTCACGCAAAAGCCAGAACGCAACAAATTTTGGCTTGATCTTTTTAACGAACATCGCGAGGGCAATCGCAGTTTCATGGATGCCGAGGAGTTGCGACTGTTTGACAAGTTGCCTGCCGAGTTTAAATGCTATTCCCTTTGCGATCAGTGGGAATTGCGGATGGATTATTTCATCTCCAAACCGGCTGCTGAAATGGCCTACGAGTTCCGGAAAAAACTGGGGCATGATTGTGTTTTGGTGGAAAGGACGGTAAAAATGGACCAGGTATTTGCCTATGTGCGGGTAGGCCAGTTTGATTTGATTATTGTTGCCGATGAAGATTGGCTTAATGACAACACGGATTTTATCACATCAAAATACTTCAAAAATGAATGAACTTGCCTTGCGCTTAATCACCTACATGGAAAGTCGTGGAGACGTTGTGTTTCGCACCGACAATGCGCTCAATATCGTATACCTGGAAGGCGCCAATTTTGATGGCACTCCGAACAACGATGCGCCTGATCGATGGAACGACATGCGATATCTGATTACTTTCAAGGAGAATTACCCGATTATTCTCTTTGCCCAGGTGGCAACTACCGAGCCCGGTATTGCACCCACGCATTCTCCAGAAGCCGCAAAGCGGGGTGGTGTGGGCCGGATTATCCTGGGCCAGCAAAAAGGCTGGAAAGTGGGATACCACAAGCATGACACGAATCATCCGGCACTCGTGCAATGTGCGGAAATTTTGGTCAATCGGGATATTGACAAGAACTACATGCGCACCGGCGATCCCGTGCGGCGGGCGACCGGGTTGAATCAGCATGGTACTCGCTTGGGATACGACGGGAATGCTGTTGGCTATTGGAGCGAGGCATGTTTGGTGGGCAAAGATTTTGCGAAGCATATTGAATTCATGAAGTACATCAAGGCGGGTCCGGAATTTCAGAAAGATCCAGATCATGTGTACCATACTGCCGTTTACGGCGCTGATTCATTCTATATCTGGTGCAAGAAGAATTATGCCGATGTCGTTTAAGGACGAAGCCCGCTTTGTAGGTGTTCCGCTTGTTCCTGCTACTCGAGAAAAGATGCCGCCAAAGGGTGTCGAATGGACGAGATGGCGCGACAAGGGCGTTTCCGACGAGGAATATGATGCTGCGTTTAATGGAGCGCCAAATGTGGCCGTTATCTGCGGGGAATGGGAGTTGATTGACGTGGATATCAAAAACGATCCAGACAGGACGGTGGTGCAGGAATTTGATGCTGCATTGCGCCAAGAATTAGATCCTGCGCTATATGATTCCTTGGTGAAGGAAACAACGCCATCTGGCGGCTTCCATTACTGGTATCGGGTAGATCCTACTTGTAAGCGGGCAAATATTGCTTTGGCCAAAAAGGCCTATGACGATGCCCAGCAATTTGAAACGGGCCGAGAATACGGAACGATCATTGAAACAAGGGGCCAGGGCGGCATTGGACTTTGTTATCCGAGTGAGGGCTACAAAAAAGTGGCACATACGGTGATGGATGCTCCGATCATCAGCGAGTATGACCGGGATCTGATTTGGATGATTGCCATGGCTTTTAATACCTATGTGGAGATGGCCGACAATCAACAGACTGTCACATTCCAAGATGGGCGCCGACCTGGTGATGTGTACAATGAGGAAATAGGTGTGTCCGAGATAGTGAGCATGCTCGAGGCTGAAGGATTCCGGGCGATCAGAAACACGGCAACGCATGTTTTTTTCAATCGACCTGGCGCAAAAAATAAGACCAAGGTGGATGCTACCTTGCACAAGGGAATGAAGTTGTTCTACTGCTTCAGCACATCCATTGGCCAATTTGATTCAGGTCGCGGTTACAGGTTTTTTAGCGTGTACAGCATATTGAAGCATAGGGGCGATTACAAGGCTGCTGCGCGGGCTTTAGCGGCTGCCGGATATTCTGATAAGCCGAGTGATCAAGTCCTCTCTGAAAGCGAATTACGCGATCAGAAATTGAGCGAATGGGAGCAGATTAAGGCGAGCGCTTTTGACATCAATAAAAAGCCGAACACTGAATACAATCTATTCATCAAGCAAAAGCGGGGGCCGTACAATTCGGAGCGGTGGGGCGTTGGATTCAAGGGGGCTCTGATCGTTTTTTCGGGTATTGAAAAATCAAGGAAAACGACCTTGCTGGGCGCCATGGTGGCGGATGGTCGGCGGCGAAAGCACGGCGTTAAAATTCGCGGCACGGATGATCTGCCATTTGAATGGAATGATATTGGGAAAGTGCTGTTTGTGGATACCGAGCAACCGGAATTTTATTTTTACCGGACGCAAAGAAATATCTGCATTCAATCAGGTCTTGGAAATACTGACGACTACCTGGCCGTGTCCATGAAAAAGGATTTGCCCGGGGATAGAATCAGGAAGATGGATCTGATTTTGGACGAATATAAGCCGAATACCATAATCATTGACGGTATTGCAGACTTTGTTTACGACACGAACGACATCAAAGAGAACAATATATTCTTTGAAAAGCATTTAAATCGCTGGTTGTCGCAGGGCTATACGATTGTTGTGGTAATTCACGAGAATAAATCGGATGGCAAAATTCGCGGCAACACGGGTTCTCTGATTCAAAGAAAAATGGACTATGGTATTTCTTCCAAGTCGGTGAGCGATACCATGATTGAAGTGACACCAAAATTTGCTCGCGGCATGAAATTCGATGCTTTCAACATGACGGCTGGACGGGATGGCATTCTTTATTGCAACAAAATGCCTGCCTATGACTTTGGCGAAGGCGAGGCGCCTCCGGATATTGAACCAGAAGCAATGGCCGCTTCTGATACTGAAGCCGAAATACCATCGGCATACGATGACATTCCATTTTAACATTTAAAATCAATAAAAATGAAAGGATTTTCAAAATTAATTTTATCATTTATCCTGGCATTGGCAGGATGGGGTATTATCAATTACGCGCTGGATCCCGCGCAAAACTTTGACCAAACTACGCGCTGGGGCGGCGTGGTCGGTGGTGCATCTGCAATTGCGCTGGCCTTTTGGCTTGCGCTGGATGCTATTGAGCAAATGAACGAGGAATAGCCATGCCGAACCACGCAATAATATTCAACCCCATCAACGCCGAGTTGGTGCATCAGGGGTTTCAGACATCCACATGCAGGCTGGTCCACAAGGCGCGTAATTCCGAGAAACTTACACCAGGCATGATCCTGCCAGTGAGGGAGCGCTATTGCCAGATGGGCTATTACAAGCGGCCAAAGCATGATCGCCTCAAAAACCGGCAATTGGCCTGGGAGTTTGTGGCGACCGGTGGCGTGTACAAATACGATTGGGATCGCCAGGGTTTCCATTCCGTGGACCTTGCCGATCCATTCACTCCAAAGTTGTACAACAAAAATCCATTTTTCATGCCCAATAATTTGAGTCGCACAACGATTCTTATTGAGGATGTGATTTTAAAGCGCCTGAATGACATTACAGACGAGGATGTGATGCAAGAGGGCTATGTTGAAGAAAGTGGTCGCTACGGGCTTCCTGGCACGTTTGAGGGCAATTGGCGGCGATCTCCGCTCGAAGCATATGCCGACGAATGGGAATTGCTTCATGGAAAGGATTCATGGACCGAAAATCCAGAAATAATTCAATTAGTTTTCAAAAAAATATAGCATGAACAAAGAAGCGCCGGTGATGCCTTGGCCTGAAATATCCAGGGTGATCCAGCAATTGCAATCAGAAAAAGACTATCGGCTGCTGCTTATGGTGGCCGTATCGTCATTTACGGGCCTGCGCTGCTCTGATTGGCAGAAATGCAGATGGAAGCATTTTATCAAGCGCGACGGCAGGACTCCGGTTGTCCGGGAATATGTGGAATTCGAGGAGCAAAAAACCAGCAAGTCGCGGCGCATTTATATTGGCGAAAATTTTGCCGAAATATTGCTCCAATGCTTTGCCGGGCTTCGGATCCAATATCTGGACACGCCATTACTGCCATCAGTGAAGGATAAAACCAAGGGCATTACCACGGGCGGCGCCAATTTCATTTTCAAGCAGAATGCGAAGCGATTAGGCTTGCCGTCCGACGTGACTACCCACACATTCCGGAAGTCGTTTGGAGCCCACGCCTACGCTACTTGGGGCCGCACCACGGATGCACTATTGATGGTGCAGAAGTTATTAAACCATTCAAGCGTGAACATCACAATGCGCTACATCGGTCTTGATCGGTTAGCTATTGGAAATTTTTATAAATCCCTATGATTACACCAATCGCCAAAGATAGTCATGTGGTTTTCCAAGTCGTTTCATTCAAAAACGACCTGGATGACGTGAAGCCGATCATCGAAAAAATGCGCGGCCAGGTCGAACATGCGGCCAAAGTTGGCCGGTTTGATTTTCTGAATGCGATGTGCGAAACAGCATCGGCCATTGCGACCGTCTATATCTGCCTGGAGAAGGCGCCAAGTATGGAATGGTTGAATGAAGAAATGCGCAACCTGTTAACCGATGAGTTTTGGGATAGCATGGTTGCTTGGGGTAAAATAATTGACGAGTTAACGCTTCAGTACAGCATCAACGAGGATGCGAAAATGAGAAAAACATTCTATTCAAATATTGGCTGTTACCAGCTGATAAAATTTATAGCAAATGAAATGGTTACAAGTATCCAAAAAGCGGAAGTCAATGGCCGACAAGAAGCGGTTTAAAAAGGAAACGGCGAGCGAGGAGAAAATTAAGCCAACCAATCCGCAAATAGCCTGGCGCAAAGAACGCCAGCAGCAGGCGAAAGCCAAGGCGGCACAAACGCATGTTAGTTTCCAAAATCATTGCGAGCGCGTTGGCGTTCCCAAACCGGTGCCTGAATACCAATTTGCAAAAGACAAAAAGCGGAAATGGCGGATTGACTATTACTTTGAGCGCTCTTGCGTGGTTGACGGGTATCCTAAGACCATAAAAATCGCTTTGGAGGTAGAAGGTGGCGTTTACATTCGGGGGCGCCACTTGCGTCCGGAAGGCTTCCTGAAGGACATGGAGAAGTATAATGCGCTGGCCGAATATGGCATCACTTTATATCGAATTACACCAGATCAGTTGTTTAAATATGACGTGGTGCATAAACTAAAAAAACTGCTTCATCCCGACGTTTATAGCCAAGAATGAAGCAGTTTTAAAACAATGATTTTTGGCCGTCGTCTGGCTTGGTGCCGTTCATTTTTGCAATTATTTCGGCATCCGTCATACCTTCAATGAGTTTTCGCATGGCGAGTAGAGTGTCGTATCGTTCTTGGTGCGCAATCTTGACGAATTTATCCGATTGGCCATAAATTTTTTCCCACACCTTGCGGCGCATTCCAAGTTCGATGTCAATTTCTTGCAAAAATTTCTTTTTCATAAATCATTATTTTAGCGGTGGCAAAAAACACCACAGGAGTATTGTTCTTCGCTCGCATCGTAATACGGTGCAAGATCTCCAAATAGATTGTTTTTTTCAAGGTCAATAAATTCTCGCATCGCTGGCATGTTGCTACGAATGCGATAATATTTGCCTCGTTTGTCTTGTGCGTTTTCTTCCAATTTCCGAACTAAATCAATTTCTTCAGGTACAAGATGCACCATTGCCGCATACTCTTTTTTTGACTTAAAAGGGCAAAATATGCAGCCTCCGCGCCGCATATAGGCAGGGAAATCCGGCTTCAGGTCATGCTTTTCAAGAAGATCTACGCAATCTTGGCGCGTATATCCGTTCTCCTGCAAGGGATAACGATAATTTACATGAGATACAAGTCCGTGATTCCCCTCTCTATCTGTTTCATCAGCATTTAACCCAATAAGCAATTCGCATTCTCCTATACTTTTCAAAAATAGATCAAGAGGTTGAATCTTGAATCTTGAAGTACAAAAACGGTCAGCTCCAGACGGGAAAAATTGCATCCTGTTTACATAGGCGGTAAGGCTGTCTACTTTCTCGCCTTTTGCTGTCACGCTGGCACGAAGTCGGATAAGACTAAAGTCGCCGCTATGAAAATCAATCAGCGCCTTTTCTACCTTATCAATACGTTTATACATTTCGGCATGTTCGCTGCCAGTATCCGTAAATACAGCAGTAGCGCCTTTCCCATATAGCAAACACATTGCTGTACTTTCAACGCCTCCTGAAAATGCAATAAATCGTTTCATAGTTTTTTAAGTTCAAAAGCAACAAAATCGCTCCGGTAATCCTGCGTTATGCCCACGTACTTGCCACATGTACATTTCACACGAATAAACGTTTTGCTTTGTTTCCAAAATCGTTTTTCAATATGCTCAAATGAAATGTGAGATTTGCAATGCGGGCAAGTCGCTCTGCTTTCGGATAGACTGAGTGTGCCGTCTGGAATATGAATTATTCTGCTCATTGGGTTTATTGGTTAAAAAGATAGAAGGTTTCATCCTTTTTGATGTTTTCTAAAACCTCCCTAACTGGCACGTTATTGGGCGCTTTATATTGACCATCTTCCCAAATAACACAAAACCCATCGCCCGGCTGATAGTCTACGCTTATTTCATTCACAAAATATGGCTGCAAAATTTCTGCTATTGCACCACACGTTGCCTTCATTTTGCCTTCTAATCTAATCGCGGCATCTAAAAGCCTTTTTACTTCTTTTTGCATCACTCAAACTGGGATGTTTATGGTTTTCATTTGCGCTTTATCATTATCACGTCTTTGGGATTGCCAAAAACTTGCGAGATTACAAGATTATTCCGATTTGCCCAATCGTTAATAATTCCCATAACTTGATACGGCCTTTTTGATGGCCATGATTGGGCATCAAAAAGGTAACCTATCAAAGAAGAACGTTCCATAGTGATTGAGTCTTCGTCGTTAAGCCTTGACAACAAGGCGCGAAGCACCTGACGCGATGAGTTAGGCTCGGGTTGAACTGGCGGGGGCGTTTCTGCGGCAGTTTCTTTCTGAATAGTAGCCATGGCATCAAAAAATGCAGCGAATAATCGGTTATAGCATGGGAGGCAAAAATCCCTTGACTCCTTTCTACCAGAAGTTGCATACATGGCGCCATCAATTAGTTTCCCATGTCCTTTCATGCGATTAAAATTGGGGGAAACGTGCATAAAATGTTCTAATGGGAATGCGGATTCCGCTTCAATTTCTTTTTGGCAGCAATCGCAAATTATTTTAAGAGTTCTCATTGGTTTGATTTTTTAGATTGAATCACGGCATTCGCCCGTACAATTGTCGCAACAATCGCAAACACTGTCGTCATCATAAAGTTCTTCTTGCATTGGGCAACTATGAGGCATATTAGCAAAATGCTTTTCGCAAGATGTACAAATAGGTTGGCACCATAAAAGCAATTTATTCACTTTATCGCTAATATCCATGGCGGTGAATTTTGCCCATTCAGGCGCGTTGCCCCAATCAGGTGTTTCCATTGTTTTGCTCATTTTTTGCGCCTTGGTTCTGGATAAAGTTGTTTCATAAGGTTTTTGTATTCCTTATCCGTTATTTCATGCGATTTTTCAATTTGTTCTAATCGCTCACAAAAAAGGCGCAAACAATTATACGCTGTTTGCTCATGCTCAAGCAATCTGCCCTGGTTAAGTTCCCAAAGGTCTTTCATTGCCTGTTTTGCGGTTTCGATAAGTTCTTTGTCTGTCATGTTGATTAAAAAATGCCGGGCGTTACACGCATTGCATGGCGCCCGGCAAATGAATTGTTTACTATTATTTAGTGAAATTAGTTAAAATTTCGCGAAGGTTTTTCATTTGATCAATCAACGAAAACGTTTCCTCCTCCAATTTTTGCACCTTTGCCTGTCGCGTCCGTACGATGGCTTGAATGAAATTTTGGATATACAGGTTTTGCTGGCTTTCGTCTGTAATTTGATTCATGAGCTCCAATGCAGCGGTAACTGCGTCGTCGTCGCTTGCTACAAAAGCGGGTGATTGACGGATGTCGCCTGCCGTTGTGCGAAGCAGCGATGATTGTTTGTATTCCATTGTTTTTTAAAGTTGCGGCTTTCGCCAATTATCAATTTTGGTTACTTCAAATTTTTGCCGGATCTTGGATTTTTCGCAAATGCGCCAATATTCCTTTAGCGCCGATTTTTCGTCTTTGGCGCCGATGGTGTGCATTTCAGTGAGGTTTTTTATTACGTCATTGAAATGCACGCGAATACACTTTAAAACATCTCCTTGCCCATATTTCACGCGATATGATTTATTATCGCACGCGAACTTAGGACGAATATAGGCGTATGTTTCGCCTCCTTTGCTTTTGCCATAAGAAAGCGTGATTTCTACTGTATCAATCATGGTCCAAAATTTTGAATTTGATCGGTTTCATCTCGCAATCCTTTAGATTTTGCTGCGCTAAGCCTGGTACGCCATTTGGAATAGGAATGCGATCATCCATTATGTCGTATATTTCAATCAATTTCAAAATACTATGATCCGCTGGCCATACGCGCGGAACTTTGCAATATTTGATTTCTTTGGCCAAATAATAAAAGTCAACAAATTTGCCATCGTGCATTACAACTTTGTGCGTACCATCTTTGCCTTCAACAAACTGCATTTCCAGCGTGATGAGTTGGCATTTCATCAGATTCCACACGTAAAATTCATATTGAGCGGCTCGTGATTCGCTCATATTTGATTCTCCAAGAAGCAAAAACCTATGCTTTATCTGGTCAATTTCAATAATAGGCGAAAAAAGCCAGGGCCAATTATTGAGATAAATGCCCGATTTAAGACCTCCAAAATCAATATATTGGCCACTGTATGTAAGCGTTTTGAATATCATTGGTGGCATGGTTAAAATTTTAGTTTTAATACTTGTTTTGCAAAATCTGTCAATCCGTCCAATTCCTTTTCCTTTTCGCTTCTTAAATCAAGTTCGTACTCACGCAGGTTTTTTTTTGCCCATTTCAATTTGATGTGCATTATTTCTCCTTTGTAGTAAATTGCTTCTTTTTCAAGCATCATTATCAATCTTTGGATACCTCCTTTATTGCGATTTTTAAGAAAATCTCTTTCCAAGAGATCGGCTTCGCTACATGGAGATATAAACAAAGAGGCTGCTATGTCCAGCATTAGTTCTCTAACTTGGTTTGCCATATTTAAAACGGTTCGTTATTCCAGTTATCGCGCTGCTCCTGGGCGCCAGGGCAGGCATCAATTAATTCCTGAACGGCATCCTGGATGGGAACAAATACTTTCCCGCTGTCGGAATAGATGCGCCATTGTCCTTTCACGCATTGCAGGGTAGGATTGGTCCAGCCTTCCATTTTATTGCGGTTTAAATTCCAAAGATTTTTCCCAATCAATGCCGGTCATGTCGGTAATTTTACCACAAGGCAAGTCATCAGCCATATATCCATTACCCACATTAAAGACGCCATAAAAATAGCAACATCCATTACTATCAACCGCGCGGGCAAATACCCATTCAGGCGCATTTCCCCAAGCAGCCTTATCTGGCCAAGGGATATTTGACGTATCAAAACCTGCATTTTCAGCCATATCGCACACCTCACTCCAATAATCGTGGCCTTCAGGGCTGTTTTCCCAAACAAATGCGGTTTGGATGGCATATTGCAAAGTGAATCTTTTGAGTTCAGCATTATTTTCATTGGCATTTGCAATGGCTCTGCTACGATACGGTTCTGGCAGCATATGAAGCCACTCTAAAACCGTTTTGGATTGCGGTGCATGGGGCAAAGAAACAACTGGGGGTTCTGGATTTGGAACTTGCTGCGGCAATTCAGCAACTGGGATGGCCTTAGCGGTATCGCCATTTAAGCAATTCAAAATTTGTCTTGCTTGCTTTACAGTGAGCAAAACGCCCCCTTGATATCTCAAGATAGCAGAATCTTCGCTTAAACCGTTTTCAATTGCAGACCCAATTTCTTCTGTTAAAAGATTGATCAAATCATTTGTTTCCATATAGGTATTTTGTGTCTTGAGTGAGTTTTGTGAGTACGTTTTTCAGGTCGAATGCGGCGCGTTTGGCCGCTGCGTATTTTTTGCTTGAATATTGTCGCTTCTGCTTTTCTTCAGCCGTTGCGGTTTGAAGTCTTTCTTTGAAGCGATCAAGTTCTGCTGTCACTTCAATCAGGATGTCAAGTCTGGTCATTTGTACCAATTTAAAAGGTTGGAAGATAGTTGATTCATTTCATCGGCCAGCGCATTTACTTTCACTGCATCGGTCATGCTGATTGCGTTCAACTGATTGCGCAGATATTCCAGGCGATCCACAATCGAAGCAATATGCTCAATCTCCGGATCACCAATGTAGCGCCCCATTCTTGCTAACCGACCTCTCACCAGCGATTTCATCATTTTAGGATCCTTGGTTCCCAAGTGATCTACGATCCTCAATAGTCCTCTGCTCTGAACCTCTCTGAAAATTAACGGCTGGATAAATTCGGCACATGTGTCGCAATATTTATCTAATAGTTCCAGGTCTGTCATGTTGAAAATTTTTGATACATTAACGGAATTGTGCTTTGGCAGATCCGGGCAACTTCAGCAATCGCTTCGAATCCCTTTGGCGTGACAAAATAAATCAATGCCGTACCCTGGCCATCTGCCGTGGCGAGCAATCCTTGCTGAAGCAATGATGACAGCACGTCGCGCACCATTGCGCGTTTCTCGCCTTGGTTCTTGCTGGTGCTTACCATTAGCGTGATACGATTCGCTGTTGCTGGCTCGTGCATATAATGCACTGCGAACAGCAGGCGCAATTGAATTTCGGATAGATCCATCTGGGTCTTGATGGCCGAGTACAACTGGCCGGAATAAACAAACCAGATCATGCTTTCCATTCTTCCAGCACTTTTTTCACCTTATTGGCGGTGATGGTGGATATAGAATAATGGTTGATTGCTTTTTTGAAAATCGTGATCATTCGGTCACGGTCCATGAACATGTAATGCGGCTTGCCGTCATAACCTTTTTGAAAGTACACCTCGCACACCCAGTTCGCATTGAATTCCTTAAATTTATCCATTGTTGCTTATGATTTCGTGAATTTTATCGGTGGAAACGACTGCGCGAATTGCATTCGCGCATTTTTTGAGTATTTGAAAGCGGGCCGCCGCCGAGGCGGCGGCATCAGCGGCAGCGGCGGCGGCAGCGGAATCGGCGGCGGAGCCCGATAAATCGCCTGAAGATATTTCCCCGCGGCCAAACGCATGCGCCGCTTCCAGCGCGGCAATGCTCCGCGCGTCTTTCATATAAGGCCTTGCGAATTCGGCGCATGCGGCTTTGTAAGCCGTTAATAGCCGGATTTCGCAATCTGCTACTTGCAGCAGCCAAAGCATCCAATCACCTAGCTCGCATTGCTCCCATACTTCGGCCAAACTTTTTCCTTTAGCCCAAATGTATGCTGGGACACAGGCGTCGTGTTGGACCAAATAATTTTCAAACTGTTTTGCATCCATGTTAATTGGATTTATTAATGATACAACAAAGGTAAAGTGCAGTTACAGGGCTGCCAAATAAAACAAGGACTATTTGGAATATTTTTAATTACTATATGTAGTGACATAAAAAAACGATCCCAATTTGCATCGAGATCGTTAAATTGATCTTTTGGCGTTGGAAAATTCAAAAATTGAATTTACCTTCGCCGTATGAATGTATCTTTATGGACATTGCGAACACTAAAGAAGGACACAAAGTTGCGCAATGCTGCGCGAATGTTCTTCATCCTGAAGCAAAAAACTTCAGGCAGATTCGCTTTTTCTGAAATTTCTGCCTTAACGGAGGATTTTTCGGAATACCAGATTAAAGAATACATCTCTCTCCTCATCCATCATGGATGGATCGGCCAGGATCGCGCTGGGTACTGTTATTTGCGCGGGGCCAAATTTTTCAAATTTAAATACGGCAACAGATTAAAGCAGCGGGAACAAGTAGTGAAGATTCCCGACTACGCACTCTTTGGTAAAGAGTCGTGGCGCAATTTTATTTCCGGCGCCTTAGTTGGCTTCGCAGCCATGGGCCTGAAAAGAAAGTTGAAGAAACAAAGGAAGGACGATGGAGCCTCACTCAAAGGGGGGGTAGATTCAACCGTTCCGCTTTCTTTGTCAATTTTAGAAACAACTTTTCAGGTATCAAAAAGCGAAGCCTCCAGAATGCGCCAGAACGGCTCACAATCGGGGCTGATTACCAACAAGGAGAATTTACTTCCGCTTGGAATATTTTGCGGCTACGAGGAAATGGGAGCGCTGCGCGAAGCCCAGGAAGCACACACCAACATACCTGGGAAATGCTTCCGGTTAGTGGGCGGGGAACTGAATATTCAATTGGCAAACCTGGTGGAGGCCAACGAATTTTTCTTCAAAACCATTCGGGTAAAATGACGGCAAAATCACCTTTTTTTTACCCAAAAAAAACCTGGGAACAAAGAATAAGGGACATTTATACCTTATCTCGAAACTTTTCCCTTTCCCTTCCTTTTCCCAGAACCTACTGCGCACTATTTTCACTAAAAATTGAAAGTTCTGAAAGTTGTGAAAAAGAAATTGGACGATCACGGCATTTACGAGTTTGTGGGCGAGGATCTCCCGAAAAACTACGAGGACCATTCCTCGTTCCGCTTCCGGCGCACTACGTCGCTGAAGCGAGCGTGGGATCGAATCGGATTGCCGGAATTTCCGATTGAAGTCTGCATATCTGCGGACGTGGATGATCTTTTTGACAGGACCGTGGAGCCCAGCAAGGCAAAAATCCGAGAATGGCAAATTGGATTGCAGAAAATGCTGGATTTTTACTATCTCTCCTGGGAGATCATTCTGCGCACCAGGAATGGCCAGCTGTTTATCTGCCTTGTAGACGCAACTTTGAATGAGCATGGCTTTATCACGGAAAAAGCGCTGTTCCGGCGCGTCGGCCATGGCAAAAAGATCCGGGATGTGATGCTGGAATTTGAGCGGATGGGTGTTGCCGAGAAGTTTTGGCATGCGAATCGATGCCATTGGAACGTGTCAACGGTGGGGCTGGCTTGGTGGCGGCAAATTACGGGAATTTAAATCAAAAAATCAGAAAAATGAAAATTCGTTTAACTCAAATTGATGGCAAATTGCCCAATCTTGCTTTGATGAAGTTGTCGCACTTTTACAAAGCAAATGGACACGAGGTTATATTTCAAGATACAGTAAAGCGATCCATTTTTGAACCTGATTACGATTTGGTTTTCGGATCTGCAATATTCAGCACGTCGGACAAGAAGATAAAATTATTTAGATCGCACTTTCCACACGCAAAGATTGGTGGGACTGGTAGTGGTGAAAAATGGACTGTTGAGGATTTTACAGGTGATTACCCAGATATTTACGACTATTCAATATATCCTGATTTTAAAAACTCAATCGGTTTTTCTCAAAGAGGGTGCCGTCTTCGTTGTAAGTTTTGCGTGGTTCCCGAAAAGGAAGGCAAAAACAAGAGCGTGAATAGTATTGAGCAGATATGGCGGGGTGAAGGATTCCCAAAGAATCTGCTTTTGCTGGATAATGATTTTTTTGGCCAGTCTGATTGGCGAGAAAAATCCGAACAGATTATTGCTGGCGGTTTTAAGGTGTGCTTTTCCCAAGGCATCAATATCCGTCTTTTTGACAAAGAATCTGCACAAGTATTGGCTCGAATGAAATACTATGACGATGCTTTTGCTCGTCGCCGTATTTATACGGCATGGGATAATCTGCGCGATGCCGGTAGATTTTTTAGAGGCATCAAGTATCTTACTGATTCGGGTATAAAGCCAGATGAAATAATGGTATATTTCCTATGCAACTATTGGCAGAAAGGGCTGACGGCGGATGTATGGGAGCGTTTTGATCGGATGGTTAAAATAGGACTTCGGCCATACCCGATGGTGTATGACATTCAAAATGCAGATTCAAATATCAAGGCTTTTCAGACTTGGGTTATTCGCCGGTGTTACATGAAAATTCCATTTGAAGAATATTTTGGCTCTGGATACAAAAAGCCTGAACCTACCCTGTCTTTATTCCCCGGATATCCTCCCTTTAATCCCGATCTAAACTAAAGAAAGCCATCCCGATGTGCTGGAATGGCTTTCTAAAAAGAATGCCGAAAAATAAAAAATCCCGCCTTGGATACCAAAGCAGGATTTTTCAATCGAATAAATTGGCAGGATTATCCCTGTACGCCTCCAGGAGCGGGTTTCAGTGCCGCAAGGGCATTCTGATACGCTACCTCTGATTTAAGCGCCTCATAGAGAAAATTAAAAAGATTCTCAATGGCATCTTTGCAGGCTTGGTTTACTCCGGTTTGAGCGAAAGTCTCAACGGCATCTGCCTTGGCTTTCTGGAATGCTTTTTCTTCTGGCACCTCCAATTTACCGCGCACCAGGTTGCTCACCCAGTTTTCGGCGATTTGCTCATGGTCGAGGTTTGGATTGAGAAGATTTTCCAGGCTGATTGCTTGGCGCTGAACGGTGGCCCAATTTTCTTGGCGAAGCAGATCCAAGTCTTGAATGTTCTGAAGCGCTGGATTGCTGGCTTTTTCTGCGACCAGCATTAAGATTGTTTCAAACATATTGTTAAAATTTAGTGACAAAAGTTACAGGCGCAAGTTGCGCTCCTCTGGGTCGTTGTAGTTCTGGATTTCCTCGTCGTACATTCTCAATTCGTTTTCTGCGGCTCCAATCACTTTCATCAGCAAATGCGCTTGCGCAACTGTCATGTTTTTCCGGTTATCCAATTCGTTCCGATAAGCCTGGATTTGCTTGGTGAGTGTTGACTTCGTTTTTTGCAGTTCGTCATAGTTCAGATTACGGTCTTCCATCGTCTAAAATTTTTGGATTTGAAACTGATTTGATTTTCGCTGCTATCCAGATCGATCTGAAAATCAAAAAATCCCAAACCAATCCGGTGATCGCAAATTTATAACCTTCGCCCAATATTTCGCCATGCCAGGCGTACATAGAAAAAAGCGGCGATCCCATGATCGCGTGTCGTATGCTATCGCCATCAACTAATCTGGTAATGATATGGTTGGCCACATCAAACTGGGCGCTGAATGAACACCACACCAGCATGATAAAAATTTTCCAGGTCATAAGCTAGGGATCTCGTCTTTGTAATCGTCCACAATCGATTCCGATTTCAAAAAGATATCCACCTGAACCGATCCGCCATCTGGTTTATTGGCGCCGAATTCGGTGTAGGTGTCGTATGTTTTTTTGCCAAATTTTTTTTGCCAAATTTTTTTTGGCCCGTATTGCGCCGCAAAATATCTTTAGCAATTTCCTCGGCGCGTTCTTCCGTGGGAGTCTGGCCGATAAATGTTTCGCGTTCGCGTCCTTCAGCATCGCGTTCGCGTTTCAGGATCAAGAAAGGATCTCCTTTTTTCATAGATCAAGATTAAATTTAGGTTTTTTATTCAGGTTTTCGTTGCTTTCCTTATAATATTCAAGCCATACGCTTGCCCAGTAAAACGGGCCATCTTTTCCGTCTTCCCAATCAAAAGCTTCAATTAAAGCCTCCTGCATGTTTTCTACCGGCATTTCCTGATTTTGATTCAGATTATTCAGCGCCTTTTCTCGTACATCAGGCGGCAGATCATTCAGAAACTCCATCACTGTTTTGCTCATTGTGCTAAATTGTTATATGAGCCCAGGTACATATTGACATAGGCGATTAGTTTTGGATTTGATTTGTCCAATTCCTTTGACATCCATTGAAGATAAGACAAAGGAACTTCGCTGATTTTTTTCCCTTTATGCTTACCGAAATGAATCATGGCGTCCACAAATTCCTTTGGGGGATTTACTTTCACCAGAAATTGATTACCAATATTCACGTTGGTAAGCTGCTTGTTTCCTGAATACACGTTCCAAACACCCTTGTACTCCTCAATGCGCAAGTCCTCAACGCGACCAAACCGCTCCACATTGCCCGCAAAATCCACCATGGTGCCAAATTGCTTGGCGGGGGATACTCGGGTGAGCCTGCCTACTTTCTGGTAATAGCGGGCCAATGACAGCGTAGGAACGGCATCTATCAATACCTCTAATTCCGGGTAATCGAATCCCACACCCAGTACGTTCACATTGAACACGGTATGGATGACTCCTTTCTTCAGGCCATGAATGATTTTTTCCCGTTCCTTTTTCTTCGTCATTCCCGAAACATAGGCTGCTCCTTTCACTTTGCTGGATAGGCGAGCGCATTGCTCTACTGATTGCAAAAACACCAGTTTAGGCTTTTTGCCATAGTGCGCAATCGCTTCCAAAACACGCTGCTCAACTGCCAGCGAGTAAGCATCCAAGGATTGATCGGTAAAATCGCTGCCATTGGCCTTTAATTTCAGCATGGATTGATCGCGCGATTCTTTGTAGTATTGAATCGGGCTCCAATAATCCGGCGCGATTTCCTGGATCTGAATGATGTGCGCAAAACCGTTGTACACGGAATTGCGATCCAGCATCCGGAGATAAGATCCGTCTATCTGGTTATGCAACCGGAATGGCGTTGCA
>Ga0114963_10001123_pt1 | contig 18467 bp, 13 predicted proteins | sample C_131016_EF_Meta_FD_87019 | JGI IMG/M metagenome (GOLD analysis project Ga0114963, IMG submission 87019) | Freshwater microbial communities from Lake Croche, Canada to study carbon cycling - C_131016_EF_MetaG | ecosystem: Environmental > Aquatic > Freshwater > Lake | place: Lake Croche, Canada...
ACATTACCGAAGAACTTGTTAAACTGATCACTGCGCAGCGGAACTTCCAAGCGAACTCCAAAGCCATTGAAACAGAAACAAGCTTGACCCAGACCATCATTCAGATCCGTGCATAACGGATCTAGTGATCTCTGATTGTCGTGTGTAACAGTAGGGTAAAACCATGGATCGTCTGACCCAGGTCGCGTTAAATTCGATGAGGTTGATGGCTGAAAACCAGAAAATCACCACGTCTAATCTGGCGCAGTCCAATTCGATTGGATTTCAGGCCGATCTGTCCGACAATTTGGGATCTGTTTACCTGAGATCCGACAATAGCGTCGAAGATCGTGTTTTTGGCACGCGTGGCGAAAACGGGATCAGTACCTCTCGCGGTAGCATGATACCTACTGATAGCCCGCTGGATGTGGCTTTGGATGGTGATGGCTACATTGTCGCACAAACTCCCAAAGGGGATCAGGTTTTAACACGTCGCGGAGATATGAAGGTTGGAAATGACACGTTTTTACGAAATGGAGACGGTAATCTGATTATAGGGGCTGGAGGGCCGATCGCAGTTCCCCCTTATAAGCGTATTGAAGTGGCTGCAGACGGTACTATTTCCATCCAGCCGGCTGGTGATGACAGCCCCAATATGACCCCGATTGGTCGTATTTCTCTTGTATCCACGACGGCTCAAAATTTGACACGTGGATATGACAGTTTTTTACGTCCTAAAAACGGCCAAATACCGGCTCTTGACCCCAATATGAAGCTCAATTCAAAGGTTCTTGAGGGGAGCAACGTGAATTCGGTCGAGACTTTGGTCAATTTGGTCGAACATTCTCGTTCTTACGACATGAAGGTGAAGCTGATCTCGACAGCCAAGGAAATTGATACGGAAACTGCGCGGTTGATGCGTAATGACCGCTAATGCAGGGTATTTTCAGCCCAAATAGGGTCTATTTTCCCTCAGTTCTATGAGGTTTTTCCTCGTTTTTTCAGATATATATGGCCATGCCAAGAAATTGGCATAAAAGTTGCTAATTAATGGGCGTGACACAGGAAAGGTCTGCCCATGTCTGATGCTTTACATATCGCCAAAACCGGTCTCAACGCCCAACAGACACGTATGAGCGTGATCTCGAACAACTTGGCGAACGTTAACACGGTCGGTTTCAAACGCGATCGCGCAAGTTTCGAATCTTTGCTTTATCAAACTGCGCGCGAAGTGGGTTCTCAGACTTCTCAGAACACCCAATCCCCCACCGGTTTGGCCATTGGTACAGGTGTGCGTGTGGCGGCTTCTGAAAAGCTCTATAGTCAGGGCAACATTATCAGCACCGACAATTCACTCGATATGACGGTTGAAGGTTCAGGCTTCTTCCAGATCCTCATCCCTACCGGTCAGATCGCTTATACCCGTTCTGGTAACTTCACCAAGGATTCTCAGGGTCGCGTTGTCAATTCGAACGGTTACCCGCTCGAGCCCGCGATAACCATTCCTCCTGAAGCTACTTCTATCACCGTTTCTTCGGATGGGATCGTGTCGGTTGCCCTTGCTGGCCAGACAAAATTGCAACAAGTGGGCACCGTTGAAATCGCAACATTTCCTAACAATGCTGGCCTCAAGCAGTTAGGTGGAACTTTGGCACTTGAAACACAATCATCCGGTGCGCCGAATGTGGGTGCACCCGGTTCGCCCCCGCGTGGCACGATTTTACAGGGGGCTCTGGAAGCATCCAATGTCAATGTCGTGGAAGAACTGGTCAGCATGATCGAAACACAGCGTGCCTATGAAATGAATTCGAAGGCCATCTCGTCGGTCGACGGCATGCTGAAATATCTCACACAGAATGTTTAAGGGAGGCGATGATGCGTAACCTTCATATTCTTGCTGCTTTGTCAGCTCTGGCACTATCCGGTTGCAATACGATGCAGGAAGCTCGTGTATCTGAATCTTTTCAGGCTAGTTATGACAATGTCGTCGCTGTAAAAGAAAAAGCCGCTGATGGGGCCATTTACTCTTCTGCTCAGACAGGCTTTTTTTCGGGAGATCGTCGCGCCCGCAATGTTGGTGATGTATTAACGGTCAATATTACTGAAACCATTTCTGCAACAAAGTCGAATGATGGCACGATCACTAGGAAGGGTACAGCTAATATCGGATTACCTACAGCTCTTTTTGGTCCGGTGGGTGTCATTGGTGGTATTTTTGGGGGAACCAAAGGTGGCTCGGCCGCTTTAGGGACAACGGTTGACCAGTCCTATGCTGGCACTGGTGCGGCCAACCAGTCCAATACCATTACTGGTACTATGACGGTTATGGTCACTCGCGTTTATGCTAATGGCAATATGTGGATTGAAGGTCAGAAGCTTCTGAGCGTGAGCCAAGGTGAAGAATATGTGCGGGTCTCTGGCCTTGTCCGTCCGGATGATATCGGCCCAGGCAATTCTGTAAATTCAAATCGTATCGCTCAAGCCAATGTGACCTATACGGGTGCCGGTGATATTGCCAATGCAACCAAGCAGGGCTGGTACGGTCAAGCTTTGGATGTGTTGTCACCTCTGTAATGAAAAAGGGTTGGAAAATGCGAATGAAATCTCTGCGTTTTCTTCTGGTTTCTTGTGCACTTGTTTCGCAGTCTGCGATTGCCCAAGTGCAGACACCAGCAGCACCTGCCAATGCATCTCCCGCACAGCAAGTGTTGGCCAATGCTGCTCCTCAGAATATCGCCCCGCGCGCTCCCGAGCGTATGGACCGCGTTAAAGATCTGGCGACCTTTGCCGGTGTTCGGTCCAATCAATTGGTGGGCTATGGCATTGTGGTAGGTCTCAACAAGACCGGAGACGGTAACGTGGCGGCCACTTTGCAAAGCTTGCAGAGCATGGTGCAGCGTTTTGGCCAGACCATTACTGATATTAACAGCCTGAACGCTGCTAATTCTGCAGCCGTGATGGTGACAGCTGATCTGCCCGCTTTCTCTAAGCCCGGCCAGCGGATTGATGTGACGGTTTCTGCTCTCGGCAAAGCAACTAGCCTCAAAGGTGGTGTGTTGCTGATGACCCAGCTTGTGGGTGCTGACAATGAAACCTATGCCATGGCACAGGGCAATCTGTCCGTGGGTGGTCTCGGTGTCGAAGCGAAAGACGGTTCCAAAGTATCCGTGAATATTCCAACTGTGGGGCGTATTCCAGGTGGCGCATCGGTTGAACGTATTGTTGCCAATCCGTTTGACACCATGCCGGCCATGATGATCAACCTGAACACGGCTGATTTTTCGACTGCCACCCGTCTGACCCAAGCCATCAACAAAGTGATGGGTGAGGGCACGGCATCGGCGATGGATGCCACCACAGTGCGTGTTATGGCTCCTCGTGATACTGATCAGCGCGTGGCCTTCATGTCTGCCATTGAAGATATAAAGATCTCTCAGGCGCCGCCGCCTGCACGTGTGATTGTCAACTCCCGTACCGGTACCATCGTGATTGGTGAAGGTGTGCATGTTACACCGGCTGCCGTTTCACATGGCAGTTTGACGGTTAATATTAAGGAAATGCAAAAGGTCACACAGCCCAATGGCGCCATTATCGCCCAGGGTGGGGTTGTTGCACCGGGTGGCCAGCCTGTGACGACACAAGATTCACAGATTACGGTGGATCAGCAGCCTGCCCATACATTCTTGTTTGCACCGGGCGCTGAATTGTCGAGCATCGTCGATGCCATGAATGCGGTCGGGGCTTCTCCTGCCGATCTCGTGGCCATTTTAGAGGCTTTGAAACAAGCCGGTTCGCTTCATGCCGAACTTATTGTGATTTAAGGGGAGGGGAAGACATGACCATTTCGCCTCTTAATAAAATCCCGACATCGCAAAAGTCCGCACTGCCGAATAGTGTTTCGCTTGAGCAAGCAAAAGCGGCGGGCGTGCGTCCATCCATGGATGACACAGCCAAGAATTTTGAATCCTTGTTCGTGCAGACCGTGTTGCAAACCATGCGCGATACAAAGCTTGAAAATGGCTTGTTCGACAATGAAGGTCAGAAGCCTTTCGAGGGCATGCTCGATCATGCCTATTCGCAATTGGTGACCAATTCAATGAATACCGGCCTGCGTGATGCGATCAAGCGGTCTTATGGACAGGCTGCCGAGGCCTATCAAAACCGTTTGGCGGGTGAACAGAATGTTGTTGCGGCCGCCAGCGTTAAACTTGCTACTGTGAAATAACTCATCAGAGACGTTAGGAAAACCGATGAGTGACATTTTAAGCATTGGCGCTTCGGGGATTTCGGCCTACCGGAAATCACTTGAAGTCACGGGCAATAACATCGCCAATGCGAATACGGAAGGCTATGTGCATCGTGATGCAACCCTTGCAACGGCTGGCGTTGGTCCAGGTTCGCCTTTAACTACGACATCACAAAGCGGTACAGGCGTTTCCGTTGACGTGATCAAGCGGGCATCTGATAGTTTCCTGCGTGATGCTGTTTGGTCAGCAAACGCTGCTAGCGCACAGGCGCAGGCGCTTGCTACAAGCATGGGGCAATTGGAACGGCGAGTTTTGATGCCAACATCGACTGTCAGCACAGCAATGCAGAAATTTTTTTCTAATTTGCAAGATGTTGCTAATAGTCCGTCCTCAATGTCCGCCCGAACAGCAGCTCTGACTGGCGTCCAGCAGATTGTTGATCAGTTTCATTCGCAAATTAGTTCAATTAATCAGGAAATTAGTTTTTCTGAAACGAATATCAGTACAGTTTTGTTATCAGCGAACGGATATATCGATCAACTGGCAAAACTTAATGCAAGCATTGCGGCATCAACAGGCTCATCGCAACAGCCCAATGATCTCTTGGACCAGCGCGATAAATTGGTGAATCAATTATCCCAATTGGTCTCTATTAAAGTAGCTGAAGAACCGTCAGGTAAAATTACTGTATATTTGGGTGACTCCACGGGTGGTGCGAAACTTGTTGATGGCGTCAAGGCCAATAAATTAGGGTCGCAGATTGTTGGCCAGCGCCTTGATTTTGTTTTTGATCCGGGCGGTACCAATGCGGTCACCAATCAGGTCACGTCAGGGACTTTGGCTGGATTGCAGCTTTATCGCAGTCAGTGCCTTTATACCCGCGACAGTTTTAATCGGTTGGCACTAGCTTTCGCCAATAATATGAATAATCAACATGTTCAGGGTGTTGATCTCGCTGGCAATAAGGGACTGCCGCTTTTTTCAACTGATACACTTAGTGGTGTGCCTTCGCAATCCAATCAAGGATCCGCCAAGCTGACAATTGATCCATCCAGCATGGGGACAACCACTTCCGATACCTATGTTGCTACCTTTGATGGGCCTTCACAACAATGGATTATTACTGCTCAGGCTTCAAAAAAATCTGTTAGCGGCTCAGGTGATTTGACGTTGGATGGATTGAAATTTCACTTTGAAGGAACCGCAAAATCGGGCGATAATTTCAAAATAAACCCTTTAAAAGATGCTGCAGCTGGCATGCGTTTGCTTATTACTGATCCCAGTCAATGGGCAATGTCTATGCCCCTTTATGCGGACACTAATGCGAGCAATGCTGGTACCGCATCGATTGCCATTAATGCTTCACAGCAGTCTATAGCTGCTCCAAGTTTAGCTCAAATTCAGAATGTTTTTAGTCAATCTCAAACACCTGGTGGTGCGATTGGTGTTAAATCGGATGGTATTGTCTCACTCATTCCTTCAGGTGCATCAAATGTAACATTGTCATCATTGCGTACTTTGCCGTCCGCAACTTTTGGTAAAGATATATCTGGGAAAGTACTCGATCCTGCTCAATTGATGATTGCCATTAAGCAAAGTTATAATCCCCGAATTTCTCTTTCGCTTAATGATGGAACCAGTCTTAAGTCAGTTTCGTTAAATTTTAATGCCGATTTACAAAAATATTTAGGTACGGCACCGTCTTCCGTTTATCCAGCCTCCACTGTTCCTGCAACTGTTTTAGCAAATCCTATTTCTGATGGTGCGACACCTCCTACCAATACGGTAACATTCAAGGATTTGCTTGCAGGGCAGTCTGTAACGCTTGCTGGTGTGACATTTACAGCATTACAGGATATGAATTCTGCGGATGTTGCAACGGCGTTTGCAGGTTTTAATGCTAGTTCACTAGGTGATTATCCGGTTGGTTCGACAACGCCTGTCGGTGTGTTTGGTGGACAATTAACTAATTGGTCGCCTGGGTCAGCGTCGGGTTCTACATTGGCGATAACTGCAAATTCTGGTGTTTCAGGTTTTGTGCCATTTACAGGATCCAGCAAGGATTTACATCTCTTTGACGGCTTAAATTCAGGCTCAATAAATGGTCTGGCCGATGCGATCAATGCTGATTTAAAATTTCAAGGCTATGGTGATCAACTGACAGCTAGTGCCGTTAATGGTGTTTTGACAATTAATGCTTTGGGCTCAAGCCAACTGATAAAAGCATCGATGTCGTCAAATTATGTTGTTGATCCTTCTGCTGTTCCAAGTCACCAATTTGCTATTGATGCAGCGGTTGAAAGTGGATTTGGTGGGACTAATTTACAGGTTTTTACTCGTGAGGGTCGGCAATTATCCGGTCCTGTTTTATCCCCGGATCAAGCTGCAAAATTACTCACCGTGGCAAATGGCTTCTTGCCTGATGCTGTTTATATGCCACCAATTGATACCGCGGGTTATCGTAATATTGGGTTGCAACAAACGAGTTCACCTTTAACAGTTACTGTTAATAAGGATCAAACGACTTCTATCCAAGTTGCAGCCTATCCTCAAACAGATAGCGCTCAGGCAACAGACAATAGTGGTTCCTTTATTGCTGGTGCTGTATACGACCTAAAAATACCTAGTAGCTTTAATCCTGTAAGGTTGAGCGGAAATGATATATTAGGTAAAAGTGCATCCGATATTGCTCAGCTTATGGTCAATAAGCTTACTGCTCAAGCTTCTAAACAGTCAATTAAGGGGCAACCCATTGATTGGGGTTCTATTGGTCAAGGGGCTATTAACTTTTCTGTTAATGTTAATGGCGCAGATCAGACTATTTCTATGGTAAGAAATAGTGTAATTAAAGCAAACCAGAAAATGGGTAATACGCCTTATTCTATTGATCTCACGGTCAATAATAAAGATACAGGACCAGTTACTCAAAGCTTTAAATTGACAAGAGTTATAGATATTAATGGTAATCCTACATCTACAGTTAAAGCAGAACCTATTCCTTATAATGATCAGTGGGGTAAATTGTCATCCACTTGGTCAAAAGATATTAGCTTTAATGTAAATCAAAGTGGAAATTTATCAATTAATCTGCCGCCAGAGGTTGGAAGCGGTTCAAGTAACATTACGATCGGTGGTACTGACGCTGGTGCTTTAGGTCTTAATCCCGGTGCCGTAATTAGTAATGACGCCTCTTTTACATCTAATGGTTTACCACCTATTCAAGTTAATATTTTGCACCAGGGCGGCCAAGATTATCTCAATTTTACTTTGCCTCAGTCTTTAACGGCTAATGCACAAACGCTTAATCTTTCAAGCTCTCAATCTGCGTCTTCTTCGCAATTATCTTCATTGGGATTAATGCCAACAATAACGGCATCAGCTGTTGCCTCTACTATACCGAGCAACTTAAGTATTGTTTATCTCGGTAAACCCTATACTTTGAATATTAATTCAACATCGGGTACGGATACTCAGAATGGGACTGATTTAAGTTGGTATACTGGCAGTGATGGCAAATTACGATTAACGTCTAAAACGAACGATTTTTCGATTTCGGCATCTAATGCTGGCCTTGGTTTTAATCAAACCAACAGTCCAAATACATTGATATATCAAGTAACTGGTTCAAACGCATCAACTATAGATTTTGATAGCCAAACCTCTGTTAAGGTAAATGTTTTTTTTAATGGTTCAACTCATCAGGTGACAATACCTTCGCCCGTTGATGTTGATGCTTTCGGAAACCTTTATTTTAGTTTTGACAAGTCGAATCCTAATAAAATTTATAATTCCGATACACCAGGAATTACATGGTCGGCTGACCAATTTGGTCATGTTACCTTGCAGTCTTCCTATAGTGATTTAAAAGTCGTAGCTAAAACTGTCGCAGATCAAGATAGTGCTAAATCAATTGGATTTATGGCCACAGGTCTTTCTTTGGCGCGTATTAATAACACTCTTACTTTTAAATCAACTATTGCAGGGCCGACTGGCGTTGTTTCACCAGTAATGGATACCAGTAAATCGATATCACGCGTTGCAGACTCTTTAACATTAACGGGGCCCGCTCCCGAAGACTTAATTGTCGCAGTTCAATCAAGCAATGTAAAAACAAGTACGATTACGCAAGGTGTTGCTGGAGATCCTGTTCCGGCGGTTCAGACAATTGATATTCCTTCTGATTTGCAACTATCGGATAGTATAAGTTTTAATATTCCAGGTATGGATTTTAACGGCCCCATTTATGTTTCAGGTGCGCAATCTGTTATTGATCTTTCTTCAATATTGCAAAATAAGATCAACAATTCTGGTGTGACACTAAAGCCAACTGTTTCGTATGATTCAAATAAAAATCAATTAGTCGTTACTTATGCCGATAATGGTTTTAAACCACCAGTCGTTTCAAAACTCATTCGCGGTAATCAGTTACCAAAAATTTTAAATACACAATCAGTCAATAATGGCGTTAAACCTGGTTCTGGTATCGCTGAAATTCAAACTCTACAAAGTACATTACCTATCTCAGTAGGTGATACCTTTAATGTTACAATGAAGCTTTCACCAAATGATACGGGTTTGCAAAGTTTTGATGTAAAAGTAGGGACTATTCCTACCACTCAAGATTTTGTTAATAATCTTAATAAACAAATTGCTCAAAAAGCAGGAATTGATGTTAGTGGGGGGTTACCAACTTCACCATCATCTGTTTGGCCTGTTTGGGCCACTAATAACAATGGTCTCATCACTTTAAAATGGCGTGATGTTGGTGATGTACCTCCCGTCAGTGTCGCTCAAACCAATGATATTACATCAGTCAAACGTTCTTTGATTGCCAGTTATCCTTCAGATATATCCCGTAAGAACCCTGTTACACCTGATTTTACTGTTAAGATTATAGCCCCAGGTAAAATCGAACTATTTGATAAAAATTCTGGCGTAAGTCTCGCGACGCGAAATTATACAGTTGGCGTTCCCGTTAATTATTTGGGAATGTCTTTTTCTATAAATGGTGATGCATCTGTCGGCGATACTTACAGTATTAATACAGACCCCACACGTACAGGTGACAATCGGAATGCTGTCTTACTTGTTGCTTTACAAAGCAAAGACGCTTTTGGCGCCAATTCGGGATCATTCCAAGATATTTATGCTGCTATGTCTACACAATTAAGTTCGACGGCGCAGGCCTCTAATGATACCTCAACTTCGTCGCAGGCTGCTGTCGCTAGTTTACAATCAGCTTATGATTCTAAGACGGGTGTGAGTTTGGATACTGAAGCTGCAAATTTGTTGCGTTTCCAGCAAGCCTATCAAGCCTCAGCCGAAGTGATTAATACTGCTAAAGCATTATTTGATGCTATTTATAAAATCATGTGATGATGGAGTGTAAGTTATGCAGGTCAGCAGTAAACAATTTTATGATACTCAGCTTAAAAGCATGCAGGACTTACAGTCAGATTTAAGTAAGCTTCAACAGCAAATATCGTCAGGTAAACAACTGACTAAACCATCAGATGATCCCATTGTTTTTTCACAAACATCACGGTTGCAACTGCAAATTGATAATATTGATCAATATGGACGAAATATTACATTAGCCTCTGCAAGAGTAAATCAACAAAGCTCTGTTCTTGGTCAAGCAGCCAACATTGCTACGCGTCTGCAAGAATTGGTTTTGCAAGGTGCCAATGATACAATGTCTGCTACAGATAGAAATGCCATTGCCATTGAGATGAAAAATTTAACCGGCCAACTTGTCGATCTCGGCAATACAGTCGATCAAAATGGGGAAGCTATTTTTGGTGGTTTTCGTGCTAAAGCTCCTGTATTTACTCCGGATGCAAATGGCAAAGTTCATTATTCCGGAGATAATGGCGTGCATGAATTGCAAGTAGGAGATGGCGTAACGGCTCAAGTTGGTGTTGATGGAACGAACACATTTATGGCAGTTCGCACACCAGGAGAAAGTAATCCGCGATCTGCGTTTGATATTGCAAATGATGCCATTGCATTGTTGCAAGCTGGAAAATCGACTTCTGGTTCTGTCGGTGAAATAAAGGCTATGGTTGATCATTTTTCTAATGTTCAAACTTTAGCTGGTAGTCAGTTATCACGTTTGGATACACAAAAAAGTATCAATGATAATACATCCCTGACACTTAAAACCACGTTGTCAAGTTTGCAGGATACAAATCTTGAAGTGGCCGCCACGCAATTCCAGCAAAAAAGCCTTAACTTAAATGCTTCGCAACAAACATTTGCCAAGATAGCTAATACAAGTTTGTTTAACTATCTGAAGTAAAATTTTGGTCTGAGCGGAGTTTTGAATAGTCAATAAGCGTGCTGGGTATTTATAACAATTGTACTGGGTATTTAATTGTTGTAATAACTGCAGCAAGAAATTTGTTTTATTTATGATGCGTGCTGGTCTGGGGCAGGGATGCCGATTGGACCCATAGGACCGGCTGGCGATGCCACAATATTGGGGTGATGATGGTCTGTTGCCGCCCGCAAATAAAGTCCTTTCAGCTTGGGTACGCGATCCAAAAATTCAACCCATTCCAAATCATAGGGCGGGCCCATCCAGTCTTTGGAGGCGTTGAGTTTTTCATTGATGCCTTTGATGGCAAAGCGGGCAAACTCAATTTTATTGATTTCGTCTTCGGTCAATTCGTTGCGGTTTTGTTGATTGAGTTCCACTTCCATCATGATGAGTTTATCAAGATGCACCGAACGGTCTCGTCGCATTTCTTCTGCGCCAGCAACGACATGGGCTGGGCCGTCTAGAACGCGTAATCGGCGATAAATGGCTTGCAATTGCTGGCTTTGCTGATTGGTGGAATTGGCCACAATGACGATCAAAACGGATAGTAAAAGTACAAAGCCCATAAACACAATCATGGCATCCATGATTAAACCCTTCCACTTGACGTATCATCATGCTTTTATACAATATAATCTTATAGCGCATGCCTCTCGACGTTAACAGGCACGAGAACAAAATTTCGTTTGTCCCCAACTCGATGCGCTTGAACTCTCTAAATTATTGACTATTTCCCTTAAATTGGCATGGAAATTGCTCGTTTCACTTTGAATTCATGACGTTTTTCCATGGTCTTTCTTTATAGTGACTTGAGGGTCTTTCCCGATGCCGGTTTCTGAAATCAGTGGTTCTCAAGATAGTGTTAGACATACAATTAGAACGGCAGCCAATGCCAGCGGCGGGGATTTTACCTATTTGCTGCGTCAAGCCGAAATCGAAAGCGGTCTCAATCCCGATGCTAAAGCGCGCACCAGTTCTGCGACCGGTCTATTCCAGTTTACGGAAGGCACATGGTTGAAAAGTCTGCAACTTTATGGGGCGCGTCATGGGCTCAATCAGGCCTCCAATGCTATTTCTAGCAATAGCATGACCGGCAGTGAACGTGCGGCTCTCTTGGATTTGCGTCGCAATCCTGAAATTGCTACCCGTATGGCGGCTGAATATGCGGCTGATAATGCCCGTTATTTGAAGTCCTCTGGTCATGATGCGATTGGGCCTACCGAACTCTATCTGGCCCATTTTCTGGGTCCGCAAGGCGCGACGCGCTTTTTGGACGGATATAAGAATTCACCAGATGCATCAGCGGCCATGGCTTTGCCGCGTGCGGCAGAATCCAACAAGCCGATTTTCTACAAAGATGGCCGCGCCGCCACCTATCGGGAAATTTACAATAAATTTGCGGGCCGTTTTGGCGATGTTGGCACACCGTCTCCGCAAATGGTGGCTTTGGCGGGCGATGTTTTGGCAGGAAAACAGTCCCAGCTCGATACAAGCATCAAGCCTAAAGATTTCCAACAGGCTTTTACCCGTTTTGCTAAGGATCAAACGGCTCAAGGTTCTATCACTCAGGACACGCCAAGCCTTTCACAAGAGAGTGCCAATAGCTGGGGGCGGTCATCACCAACCAGTAATGGCTTGACGGGTGTCCGTCAGGCTCCGGCTGAAGTTCAAGCCATTGACAAAGCGGCGGTCGATAAAGATGCCATGGCAAAATATCTTCAGGCCCTCAGTGACTGGAACAAAGATCCGAGTTTACAGCCATCCTTCTCCAATTCGACCGGTCGAGACGCGTCTGCAGGCCTGAAAAGCTGAAAAATAATACCGAAACAGTCTGGTTAACCCAAAAAAGGCCGCTTTGAGCGGCTTTTTTTAGATATATTGTATTTATGACTTTTCGTTTTCTTCATGCAGAGGTGTATCGGCGGGGAGGGGGCGTGCTGACTTGTTGCTAACAAGTTCTTCGGCATGCTCTTGCTTTATCTCGATATTAATATGAGGAGGCAGCCGAATATTGTCAAATTCCGTTGCTTCGATCAGTCGAAGTTTGACATAACCTTCTTCATTGGGATCAAGTGCCATAGATGGCTCAATGCTTTCAGTCGCATTCTCAGAGACTAACATTTCTTGATCGTCATCATGAGCTTCGGGCTCGTCAACGACAGCCTCGTGATTGTCATGGTGTTCTTCATGCGATTCCTCGTGGATTTCGTCATGGAAGGTACCATGCTCTGTATGCTCTTGATTTTCCTTAGATTCGGGATCATCCGCATGGGCTGCGGCCTCTTCTGCAGCCTTGGCTTTTGCTTCATCCTCAGCCTTTTTGGCTGCGGCTTCTTGTTCAGCTTTTTCGGCTGCTAATTCGGCTTCTATCCTTGCTTGTTCCGCTAATGCTGCTTCTTCCAGCTTCTTTTCGTCAAAAAAGCGCGCAACGTTGATGGAAAGAGGCGGTATAGAACTTTCATGTTGAAGGGAAGCCACTCGCAGCTGAACCACATTGTCCCAAGTTTGCAATAACCAAAGGCGCTCCTCAAGAAAATGCCTTAAATTTTCTTGGGCTGACAACAATTCTGTTAGTAGTCCCTTAATCTCTAAAACAACCGAACGGCGATCATCATCAGTTAAATTTTCAAAATTTAAATCACGAAGACGCGATAAAGACTCTGTCAAACTTAATTTGTAGGAGATGGGCTCGGGCGCTTTCTCCTCAACAGGTTCATGAACGACAACGGCCTCTTCGGCAGGGGCGGCTTCTTTTGTCTTCGCTTTTTTCGCCATAAATTAGGATCCGGTCTCATCTGCAGGACGTGCAGCGCCTTGGATTGAAATAGGCCCTAATTCATTGGGGAAGCGATCTGGATCGGTCAAGAGGCTAACCAGAGCTATTTCAACCACTTTTTCAGCTGCAGCTTTGTCTTCGGCGTCCACAGACATCTCGCCTTCAATGGCCCATTTTACCTTAAAAGATGTCATAATTTTTCTTCTCTCATGTGTAAAAGTGACTCAAATAGACCTTGGAAGAGGTCGGTATTAAGAATTAATTAACCTAACTTTGTTGAAAAATAAAGAGTTTTTGGGCTCAAGCAAATAATATACAATTTTTCTGGTTAATGGCACTAAAAGTTTCTTAAGCGCACCCGTCTTATTAGCCACGAAGCCACTCGGAAGTTTTCTGATGGGGCTCTCGAGTGAACTAATCGAGTTTAACCCTGCTAGAGAACTTTCTCTACGGCACTTCGAAACGGACGGAGAATTAAAATGGTTGGTATTAATACAAACGTAAACGCTCTGAATGCGGCCGCAAGTTTGGCTTCTAATTCAGTTATGCAAGCCACAGCTATGCAGCAATTGTCGACTGGTATGCGCATTAACAGCTCTAAAGACGATGCAGCCGGTCTTGCGATTTCCACAACAATGAATTCAAATATTCGTGGCCTCAACGTTGCAGTGCGTAACGCCAATGATGGTATTTCAATGGCGCAGACGGCTGAAAGCTCCTTGGCCTCTGTAACCAACATGCTGCAACGTATGCGTGAACTCGCTGTTCAGGCTTCAAACGGAACGCTTTCGACTGCTAACCGTGCATCTTCGCAGCTTGAAGTGAAGCAGTTGCAGAGTGAAATTGACAATATCAGTTCCACTGCAAACTTTAACGGCATTAAGTTGTTTGATGGTTCGGCAGGGAATATATCTCTCCAGACTAACGTCAACGCCGGTAACTTCGTAAAAATGAGCATTGGTCCTATGTCGACCAACACGATTGGCTTGGGTTCGCGTTCTTCACTGACATCAAGTGGTTTTTCTAAGACTGCTACTACTGGTCTTAACAATGTTATGCAAAGCGGTGATTTGATCATCAATGGTGTGACGATTGGTTCTTCAACGGCTGCGGATGATAATCTTTCTTTCAATGCAGCTGCTACGAACGTTCCAAGTGATAATGCTTCGAGCGCCATTGCCAAGGTTGCAGCCATCAACCGTGCTAGCGCCCTGACTGGTGTTACTGCTACAGTTAACCAGACCGTAGCTTCTGGTGTTGCCATGACAGCAGCTGTTGCTGGTCAAATTGGTAAAGCTGGCGTTCTTGCTATCAACGGTGTAACTACTGGAGCAATTACTCTTCAGGGTAATACCGGCCTTGATCGTCAGTCTGCTGTTACGGCCATCAATTTGATTTCTGCTCAAACTGGTGTTGTTGCTGTTGATACTGGTAATGATGCTGCTGGTGTGCAGTTGATTGCTGCTGATGGTCGGAATATTACTACTCAATTAAGAACTTCTGGCCTTACGGCTACTGCTGCGACTTTTGGTACTAGTATTGGTGTTAATATTGGTACTACTGCTAGTGATGTTTTGACAGGTACTGCTGCTACCCACCAACAAAATACGTTCTCAGGTACTTACACTCTTCAGTCAACGACGGGTTCGCCGATCACTATTTCTACCTCAGCTTCGACGACTGCTAGTTTGTCTCGGTCAGGCTTTAATGCTGCAGGCACATTTACTGCAAATACCAGTTTCGCGACGTCTTCTACCCGAAATGGTACTCCTGCAACTGCAGCAACCGCTGGCCTTGCTTCAGGTGACCTGGTTATTAATGGCGTTCAAATTGGTGCGTCTGTTGCTACTGATGATACCGCTTCTGATCTAACTGCAGTCTCTTCTCAGGGTGGTAATAGTGCTATTGCCATTGCTGCTGCCATCAATAAGCAATCTGCTGCAACTGGTGTAACTGCTAAAGCTGCACCCAATGTTATTGTCAGTACTTTGGGTGCTTACACTGGTACAGCTGCTGCTAATGGTCTTTTTCTTATCAACAATGTCGCTGTTACAGTTGGTACAACTGCCGGTTCGGTAAATACTACTGTTTCTACGACTCTGAATGACATTATCACTGGTATCAATCAGGTTTCGGGGCAATCTGGTGTTGTTGCTACTGATAATGGTAACGGTATCACTCTGACTGCTGCTGATGGCCGCAACATTTCTCTTACCTCTACCGGTGCTGCTACTCCGGCTGTTATGGGTCTTACTGCTACTACCGGTACTCCCAATACTGCAGCTGCTACCTATTTTGCCAGCGTGACTTTAAGTTCCTCTAACACGTTCACTGTAAAAGCCGGTGCGGCTTCAGCTTCTTTGGCTGATATGACTGCTCTCGGTTTTTCTGAAGGGACATTTGGTGGTGTCAATAACGGGACTCGCTTGTCCCAGGTTGACGTTTCTACATTGTCTGGTGCTCAAACTGCCTTGTCTGCCATTGATGCGGCGATTAGTCAGATTTCTGATCAGCGGTCTAACCTCGGTGCTGTTCAGAACCGGTTGTCCGGTGCAGTTGATAATCTGACCTCTTATACGACCAACCTCCAGTCTTCGGTCGGTCGTATCCAGGATACAGATTATGCCTCGACAACAACGACCATGAGCAAATCGCAGATCATCTCTCAGGCGGCTACTGCGATGCTTGCCCAAGCGAATCAACAGCCCCAGATGGTTCTCTCGCTCCTGAAATAATCCTTTTAATTCAGAAGCTTATAACTTTTCTATTAGCCGTCCAGCTTATTGCTGGGCGGCTTTCTATCTTCTGGCACGATAATTGCTGAATACCGCTTGAAGTACATTCTAGCTTCATAGGATCGTTTAAAGCGGAGTTATACGATGACCAGTATTAACACTAACATTAATGCGCTTTATGCGCAGTCAAGTCTGAGCGCGAATACGACCGTGCAAACGACAGCTATGCAACAATTGTCGACTGGATTGAGAATCAATAGCGCCAGAGATGACGCTGCTGGTCTCGCCATTGCGACACGTATGAATTCTAATGTCCGGGGTATTGCTGTTGCTATTCGTAACGCCAGTGATGGTATTTCGATGGCGCAAACGGCTGAAAGCTCGCTTGGCTCTGTCGTTAACATGCTGCAGCGTATGCGCGAACTGGCTGTTCAGTCCGTAAACGGCACCCTGACATCTCAAAACCGCGCAAATATGCAGATTGAGGTTGGGCAGCTTGTCAGCGAAATTGATAATATCAGCAAAACAGCAAATTTTAACGGCATTAAGCTTTTTGATGGTTCTGCTGGTAATGTTGTTCTTCAAACCAACGTGTCCACGGGCGATGTGGTTAAAATGGGCATTGGTTTGATGAATTCCCGTACTTTGGGGCTTGGAAATCGGTCTGCGCTCATGGCTCAAGGTTTTGAAAAGTCAAACAGTTCTCCCGGTGGTGCTAAGGCCCCAAATGCTCTTGGTCTGGGAATTTCAAGCGGCGATTTGGTGATCAATGGTGTGGTTATCGGTTCTTCAATTGCTTCCGATGACAGTAATTCTTTTTCTGACAAAGAATCTTCAGCTATTGCCAAAGTTGCTGCGATCAATCGCTCGAGCTCTTTGACGGGTGTACGCGCTGAAGCTAATCAGACCGTTGCGTCTGGATTGGCCATGGTCGCTGGTACGGCTAATGATAGCGGTAAAATTACCATCAATGGTGTCACTACTGATACAATTACCCTTAAAGGTAATCTCGGGCAAGATCGTTCATCAGTCGTGAACGCAATCAATGCAATTTCTGGTCAGACGGGCGTTAAAGCCATTGATACCGGAAGTGATTTCCTTGGTGTGCAAATGATTGCAGCCGATGGACGCAATATCACAGCATCTGCCACTAGTGTAAGCGGTGCAACCTTTGCTGGTGCTGCGATCGGACTGGATGTTCCTGTTGGTGCTGCTGGTGTTGCTCCTGCAACATCTTCAATTTACACTGGGACTTATTCGCTCCAAAGCACAACGAATTCGCCTATTACCATTGGAACACAAGTGACGGGTAACTTGTCGCATTCTGGTTTGAGTGCAGGCATTTATCAAGCAAATACTTCCTATGTTACTATGCAACCTCGATCAAATGCCAATACTGCTGCTGTTGGTGCTGCAGGTGGATCTTATCCACTTCAAGCCGGTGATATGGTTATTAACGGTGTGGCGATTCCAGCTTCTATTGCCACTGATGATACAGCATCGGATGCTTCATCGCCCAATTCCAATAAGGCGGCGAGTGCGATTGCAATCGCGTCAGCTATTAATAGAGTGTCTTCTCAAACGGGCGTCAATGCTGTGGCTAATCCGAATGTATTGGTTGGAACAGGGTTTGAAGCTGTGGCTGGTCATAACGGTAAACTTAATATTAATGGCACTGATATTAGTATTACTACCACAGCTTCAACTAAAGCGATTGATATTGTAAACTCGATTAATCAGCAGTCGGGTACAACTGGTGTTGCAGCTGTCGATAACGGAGCTGGTATCACATTAACGGCTGCTGATGGTCGTAACATCACACTCTTTACGGATACCGGCACTTTGACGGCAGCTGATTTGGGGCTCAATGCCTCACGTCTTGCCATCTCGAATGGTCAAGATCCATATTTGACGATTGGTGCTGCTAACAATACAACAGCAACCGTGAATTATGCTGGTGTTTCACTTATTTCCAGTAAGACATTTACTGTTGCAGGTGGTGCACGTTCAACGTCGATTGCTGATTTGGCGTCTCTTGGTATCAATGAAGGGACCTATGGTGGTTCTAACAATGGTGTCAAAATCGGAGATATGGATATTTCTAATGTCCAAGGTGCCAATGACGCTCTTTCTGCAGTCGATGCTGCACTGGCTCAGATCTCTGATATGCGTTCAAATCTTGGTGCTATTCAAAACCGCTTGACCAGTGCGATTGACAATCTGACTTCCAGTCAGACCAACATGCAGCAATCTGTTTCTCGAATTCAGGATACAGATTATGGGACAGCAACCACTTCTCTTAGTCGTGCACAGATTATCAATCAGGCAGCGACAGCAATGTTAGCTCAAGCAAATCAGCAGTCTCAGCTTGTCATGCAGCTGCTTAAATAGTCTGGGCTAAATATAGT
>Ga0114963_10001126_pt1 | contig 18414 bp, 17 predicted proteins | sample C_131016_EF_Meta_FD_87019 | JGI IMG/M metagenome (GOLD analysis project Ga0114963, IMG submission 87019) | Freshwater microbial communities from Lake Croche, Canada to study carbon cycling - C_131016_EF_MetaG | ecosystem: Environmental > Aquatic > Freshwater > Lake | place: Lake Croche, Canada...
ATCAAACATTTATGCCGGGGTTTCATTTTAATAGTATAAAAAAAATAATTTATGTAACTGAATACAATTTATATAATGCATACAATAACAAAAATAACAAAAACATAGAAGAAAAAAGTTGTTCAGCATGTAGTATACAAGGTTATTCGCCAAGAGCAAAAAATGCGATTGGTGCAGGTTCTGCATCTGGTACAACTGGGACACCGCGTAAATTATTTAATTCCCAAGTAATTCGTAATTTTAGAGGAGGAAATATTCAATTTGGGGATTTTTATTTAGGGAAACCCATGAATGTAAATTGTTTAGGAAAAATGGAAGGGATGCCTGGCGGAAGTGGAAGCCCTCCAAAAAATACGTTTTAATTTATTATTAAGTTTTGCAAGTTTTTTTAGTTTTGCAAGTTTTTTTTCTCAATACATAATATAATATAATGCCAGCAATTGGAACTCGCGCACAAGTTTGGCATGGAACTGCTCATCATACATCAGGAGGGTTAACAAAAGCTCATTTAATGAAAAATAAACACGGGCGTATCGTTTCTAGAAAAAAACATGCTTCTGCAAAAAGAGAGAAACGTTTAGTTAAAGCTGGGTTTATTACAAGAAAAGGCCATTTTGGATTTGTTAAAAAAAATTCTGGAATGAAAATGACCCGTGCACGCGGTTCTCGTAAGCATAAAAGACATGCGCGAGGTTGCAATTGTAAAATGTGCCGAACACATATGCGTGGCGGAGGCGTTTATGGACAATCTGTTGCACCATCCTCTTATAGTGGCGAAGGTACTGGATTTAATTCTAGTGTAGGTGTGCAATTTGCAGCAGGTAATGGTAATTAAATAAAAAATAATTTATAACATAAAAAATAATTTATAACATAAAAAATAATTTATAATTTTTTATTTTCTTAATATGTTTGCGTAATATATGTGTGTCATTTTTTACGCAAACATATGTGGTGATATAATTTTAGCAAAAAATAGAGATAAAGTATATAATCCATATGTAGAAATTATTCATGAGATAAAAAATAATATAGAAATTGCATATATTAAAGACAATCGTGGTTGGATTGAAGGAATAAATGAGTATGGTATTGGTGTAGTAAATTCTACTTTAGTAAAAGGAGCAGATGATGAACAATTGCCAAAAAAAAATTATATATATGAATCATTATTGCATAAAACACAAAAGGATGTTTTTAAGAAATTTAAATATATAGAAGGGCATAGTATTGTAGCAATTGATAATAAAGTATTTCATATTGAAAACAATAAAACAAAAATGTATTTAAATAAATTAAAAACAGATGCAGTTTTTTCAAATCATAGTATTCATTTTGATTATAAAAAAATAAAATTGCCAAAAGGTGTGAAATTTCGTAATACTATTAGGTCATCTCCATTTAAAATGGTTTCTTCTTTTTTACGTAAAAAAACAGTAGAAACTGAATTAGATAAAATAAAAAAAAATAGTAATAATCCAACATCAGAATTTTGTAAAGAAGATGATTTGTATGATAATATTTCTAATATTCTAAATAAAAATTATATTAATTTAGATCCAAGATTTCATTCATATAGAGATAAAAAGATGACATTAAAGAAATTGAAAAAAAATCATAAATATAAAAATATGCCAAAAATAAATGTAAATAATATAGTTAAAACAACCGCCCAAATTATTCTTAATATTACAAAAAAAGAATTAATTTTTTATAAAGATACAAATAATAAGAAAAATGTAAAATATATAAATAAATTACCTAAAGATTATATCCCAAAATTACATATTATTATTAAAAATGCACAAAAAAATACTGAACCAACACAAATATTATCAAAAAAGTATTTAAAGAAAACATATAAAAAATTCAAATATGATGAACATGCAGACCATAAAAACAACAAACAAAAACATAATAGTACAAAAAAAAATTTGAAGGTTTGATGTGTGTTTATATTGTTTTATATAAATAAATATATTTATATAAAACAATGGAAAACCCAATGGAAAACCCAATGAAAAAAAATAATGAAAAATTTGGGTTTATAATGACCCGACATGTTATTTCTGAAGAAACAAATAAATATTGGAATACTGCAGTGAAACTTTTAAGAACATTTTATCCTTTGAATAAAATAGTTATAATTGATGATAATAGTAATAAACAATATTTAGATTCAGATTTTCCTTATGCAAATGTAATTATTATAGAATCTGAATATCCTAATCGCGGCGAGTTGCTTCCTTATTATTATTATTTGAGAGAAAAGTTTTTTGATAATGCAGTTATTTTGCATGATAGTGTATTTATACATAAAAAAATCAATTTTGATAAATTAAATGGAGATGAAATCAAAGTGATGCCTTTATGGAATTTTAAATTAGATAAAGAAAATATAACAAATACTTTAAGAATTATTGATAAATTAAAAAATGCTTCTGTTATTAGAAAGAAAATTGTATTAGAAGATATTTTATTAATGAAACATGATAAATGGTTCGGATGTTTTGGTTGTCAAACATATATTAATCATAATTTTTTAAAAAAAATAGAAGAGAAATATAATATAACAAATTTAACATCGGTAATACTTTGTAGAGATGACCGTTGTTGTTTAGAGAGAATATTTGGATGTATATTTTTTATAGAAAATTATACATTTCTCTCTAAATATAATTCCATCTTTGGAAATATAATGACGGATCAAAAATGGGGGTTAACATTTAAAGAATATATAGAAAATATGAATACACCACATAAAATTAATTGTATTACAAAAGTGTGGACCGGTCGTTAACCATTGCTAACCATCGCTAACCAAATATTATAATATAATATATTTATATTATATCATGGCAGAGAATGAATACGTTGTATTAGGTATATTTACACATGGTGCTTCTAATTATTCTAAATCAACACCACCCGAGATTATTACACCAGATATGCAAACATTTACAGGAGGAAATGTATATTATATAAATGCTAGTCCTTATGGAATAGATGTATATCAACATCCTGACCAACAACAACGTGTTGCATTAATGTTATATACTAAATTAAGACCTATTATGGAGAGAAATTTTAGTATAAGAAGCGCTAGTGACCCAGAATCACAAAAAACCAAAATGCGTGAAATATTAGAAAAAACCGTAGAAAAAATTAAAGAAATAGGCGGGTTTAGAATAGACCGACGATTTGTAAGTCTTGAGAATCCTGAAATGACAACATGTCCAGATGAAGATTGTTTACAAATACAAATAAATCAACCATTAATGAATAAAATATATTCTCAAGATACTGGACGCGACGCACATCTCTATAATAGAGTATATCCTTTTGGCGACATTGTAGTATTTGCTACAAATAATGAATTGTTAAAACAATTTCAAAATAATCAACATGCATACCCAATATGGTGGCATGACTATACCCAAACACCGCCAACACCTTTACCACGTATTAATTTGGAATACCTTATTTCGGTTTTACAAAACTTCAACCCTAAATTAAATATTATTATTTTTGATTTTGCTTGTTCAGGTATTCCAGAAGATGAACGTAGTAGTGTCCGCATTGCAGGTCTAAAAATAAGTGCAGCATTAGCAGCAGCAGCAGCAGCAGCAGCTCGTGGTAAATATAGAACAAAATCACGAAAAAAACACAAAAAACACAAAAACAAAAAAACAAAAATACAAAAAAACAAAAAAACAAAAACACAAAAATACAAAAAAAGTAAATATTAAAATTCAGGATTACCAACAAATACTTTAGGTTCATTAATGATACCACTTTCTTTACTAATAAGAATATTTACTTGATCTATTATAAAATGACCACATATTACACTAAAATATACTAACAAGGCATCTCGGAAAATATATTTTAAACCTTTCAGTTCTTTCTCTTCTTCAGAATTTAAACTTGTAATTGTAAATCTAGATTCAATAAATTTTACAATAAAGAAAATGAGAGAAATAACGCCACCAATAATAAATATGTTTTTCATTTAAAATATATTTTTAGTTTCTAAAATATATTTTTACGCAAAAGAATATATGAAAAGAATTTAAAGAATTTCTACATCATCAATAATTAAATCTGGTATCAATACTATATTATCTGATTTATCAAAATTCTCTATATCTTCTATATTTAAATTAAATGGTTTATCTGAAATTTTAATTTTATCGTCATCATCATCTTCGTCTTGTTGTCTTTGTTGTGCTCGGATATTACTGATTTGTTCTAAACGTTCAAGCGATTTTGGGGCTTGCACTTCTTGCACATTACCATCGGTTGTTTGTGCATAATCTATATCATTGAAACTTAAAGAACCTACAGACCCTCCGGACCCTCCGGATCCTCCTGATAATTTTGATGAAGGTGATGAAGGAGAGGATGGATATTTGGGAGAGATGGGCGAACCAGTAGAATATTCTGTAGTTGGGTCATGTTGCGCAAGAATTGGTTTTTCAATAATTTGTTCTTTTACTTCTTCTACTACATCTTCTTCTATTGTTTCATCCATATAAGCTTTGATAATATTTTCAATTGGTATACTCTCTCTAATTGTATTTAAAATACATTCTTGAATAATCATTTCTAATTCTCTATAATTTTTTTGAACTTGTAATGGTGCTATATTAATTTCTAAAAGATACACATTTTTATATAACTTTCTTGCACTAGTAATATATACTTTGTGAATAAAATCATCTAATTTGGGAATATTAATATCTATTTTTTTTTGTTTTTGTCCTACACGCATTGCAGTAAGAACTTTTAATTGAATAATATGAATACATGTAACTAAATCTTCTAAATAAGTGCAACCAGATTTTTCAACAATTCTTTTTCTCTCTGTTTCAATAATTTGAGAATTCCATTTTGGTATTCTAGAAATTAAATTTTGAAATGTCATTAAATATTTTTCCATCTCTCCATTTTCTTTACATAATTTTATTGATTCATCTAAAATAGATTTATAACCATCAATAACCAAAGGCGTCAATACATTCAACAATCTTGCGCCCCATTCATTTCTTGATTCATGGAGAGAACTAACATTAAAATCATCCATTAATTATGTATTATTTATTGAATTTAATATAAGTATTTTAACTTAAAAATTAAACAACTAAAATGAAACAACTAAAATGAAACAACTAAAATTATAATATAATAATTATTATTATAATATTAAATATATTCTCTCAATAATAATACATAGATAAAATAATGGAAACTTTAAATTTAAATAAAATTTTGGATAGAGAGAATAAAGAAACTATTATAAAAAATATTTTGAATGATTTTGAAATAAATAAAAATAATCCATCTTTCAAAAAAGGTATTTATATATTTGGCGACCCCGGAATTGGTAAAACTTCTTTTGCTATCAAAATTCTTAAAGATTTAGATTATGATATTGTTAAATATGATGCAGGAGATATTAGAAATACTAATATCATTGAAGAAATTACAAAACATAACATGTCCGATAAAAATATTATGAGTTTGTTCAACAAAAAAATTCGCAAAATTGCTATCATCATGGATGAAATTGATGGCATGAATAATGGCGATAAAGGTGGTATTAATACTCTTATTAAATTAATTCGTCCTAAAAAAACAAAAAAACAAAAATTGGAAGAAGTATCAATGAACCCAATTATTTGTATTGGTAATTATAAAATAGATAAAAAAATAAAAGAATTAATAAAAGTATGTAATACAATAGAATTAAATACACCAATAATAAAACAAGTAGATGAAATCATTTGCACATTATTGCCTAGATTAGATAGCATCATTAAAAATAATATAATTAATTATGTAAGTGGTGATTTAAGAAAATTAAATAATATTTGTAATTTATATAAATATAAACCAGAATTATTTGTTCCCGAATTAATGGGAGATATATTGCAATTAAAATCATACAATGATGATACTAAAAAATTTATTCATAAATTAATGAATAATAATTATTCCATCTCTCAACATAATACTGTAATGAATGAAACAGATAGAACAAGTATAGGATTATTATGGCATGAAAATATTATTGATAGTATAGAAAAAATAGATAAGAGAGAATCATTGCCTTTTTATATAAAACAATTGAATAATATATGTTTTGCAGATTATATTGACAGAATCACATTTCAAAAACAAATATGGCAGTTTAATGAAATGAGTTCTTTAATTAAAATATTCAAAAATAATAAATGTTTTCATGAATTTCAAACACAAACACAAACACAACGTAAAAATAAAACTAACATGTTAATACCAACCCCAAGTGAAGTGCGATTTACAAAAGTATTGACCAAATATTCTACTGAATATAACAATTCATTATTTATACAAAAACTTTGTCAAAAATTAATTATTGATAAAAAAGATTTATTTGGATTGTTTATTTATTTAAAAAATAATTTCACAAATAGTGAAATTATCAATTTATTGGAAAATTATGATATCTGTAAATTAGATATAAATCGTATTTATAGATATATAGAAAAATATATAAAAGAAAATGCATCCGGAACTGCAGACAAAGATTATGAATTAGATGATGAAGAAATTAGTATTGAGAATGAATCAGAAATATAATTACTTTTTTTTACTTTTTTTTACTTTTTGTTTTTCCTTTTGTTTTTCTTTTTATTTTTCTTTTGCCTTTTGCTTTTTTACTTTTTGAATTTGGATATGCAAATAATAATAATGGCATAAAAAAAGATGTTACTGATTCAGAAAAATTAAATGAATTAGAGGTTCCAGATGATTCAGATGAACTAGATGAACTAGATGACTCAGACGAATCAGACGAATCAGTCATATAATATATACATACATATTTTATAAATCAAATAAATATAATTACAAATCTAAACCAATAAAATCTTGCATATCTAATTTTAATTCAAATGGTTTTATATCAGAATGAATATTATCCATTTCTTTTCGGATTATTTCTACTTTATTTTGTTGTGAAATAGTTGAATCTTTAAGTTTTTGAAGTAATTGTGATTTCTTAAATAAATTATGTATTCTATTAATTTCTTCAGAAACTATTTCTGTATTTTTTTCAGAAATAATGGGGGTCTCTGGTGCAATATAAATTTTACTTTTTAAAATATTATGAAACCCACAACTATAAGTATTTGTAAACCAACATAAAAAGGTAATTGTAAAAATGAAAACGTTCATGTTGAGATTAAATGCCATTATGGTTTGTTATTTATTATATTATTAATATAATAAATATATTTATATCAATTTTATTTTTCTTTATATTCTTTTTTATTTTTATTTTAAATTCTTTAAATTTTTTTTGAATTATCTAATAATTGTGGAAGTTGTTTTTGTTTGCTTATGCATTTGTTCCAACACTTGAATTCGCGCATTTCTCTTTTCTTCCCAATCTTGAATAGTTGCATCACTAATAACAATATTTAAATGATCCATACATTGCTTTGGAGAACTATAAAAAAGTGTACTAGAATGATTCTTGCTTCTACATTCACCTGTAGCTATAATAATTGAAAAAAACAATGCTTCATTGAGTGAACCCACCTTGTAATTAACTACTTCTTCAATTTCTTTCATTTGAGAACCAAATGAATCAGTTGTAGAATTTGTAATAAATACCTTTTTCATTTTGGAAATTTTATAAACAAAATTTTCTCCTGTTTCTGCATTTCTAATATTTGCACCAATACCACTACTAGTAGTATACACTTCCATTTTTCTACGTTGCATTCGTTGCTTCTTTTCATTATATACCTTTCTATAAATACATGTATATCCAGGATCCGTATTCTTCATTTCTTGAATCAACTCCTTAAAATTGCCAGGAGAAGAATTCTGAGAATTAATTTCATCATGATCATTATAATACTTGTACATTTTGTTCTTAAACTGTATACTTTGTATATATTGATTATGCATATTGTCTTTAAATTGTTTTATAATATTATATTATTTAATTCTTCTCTTTGTTTTTTTTGTTCTCTTTGTTCTTCCGGCATTTTGTTCAACATTTTTAACTGTTGAAGCAGATTCTTCCAATTTTTCATATGGAAGTGAAAGTGGAGGTGGAGTGGGTATTTCATGATATAGAGGTGGAGGATGTATTTCATGTTCATGACGTAGATTTGGAATTGGTACTGAATGCATTGGACCTAAAGGAGGAGGAGGCGACTTATTTAAATCGGCAACAGATTCATTAAAAGTATTAGAATCAATATATACAAATTTTTTGCGATCTATTGATGAAACGTTATATATATGTTGAGGATTTAAAAATTCAGCATCAGCAGTAAACTTTATTATATCAAAAACTAAATCAAACAAACATAGTTTGCTTGAATTTGTCAATGGGATAGTTTCATATCCACTACTTTGTGTGTATTCAGAATCATCAGGTAAAGGAGTTACAGCTAAACTATTTGTATTCCAAGAATTTTGAAATATACCATGTATAGAACCATCCGGTTGTATTGCAATGTTTACTAATACCATAACATGTCTAGTATGTTGTTGAGACTTAGAATATGGTCTTGTTGGGGGAATACTTTTGCTTGCAGCATAATCATGACTTGCTTTTAAATAATCCTTAACAGTAAAAGTTACAGCTACATAACAATTTAAACTAAAAATATTAAATAGAGTAGTAATAAATTTTTGTTTAAAAATTGTATCTTTACGAAAAAATTTGGTAATTACTGACGAAAATATTAAAGAACTAAATTTGTCACGATTTTTACATAAAAAATTTATACAATCATTTTTTTGCGCACGAGTCATAATAAAATCTTCAGGATCTATTTCTTCTAATATATCACGGTTTGTATAATTAGCTAAACAATAATTCAATGCTTCATTTACGTGTCCACCATGATATTTTTCATTTACAATTTGATTATCTTTTACAATTAATAATTTTGTAAGATCAAGCTTTTTATGTTCCTGTCTTATTTTTCGTTTTTGTTGGTTAAGATACTCTCTTAAGGTAGTCATAACAGAAAAATCCTTGAGTTTTAATGCAAGTAATGTTAAAAATACATATAAAATAATTCTAAAATATTTTTGCGGATTTGTTTGTATTAATTCATACAAATCTCTTTTATGATCATCCATATAAGTAAAATTGTAATATTGTTCTTCAATTAATGGAACATCTGTTTGGTCAGTACCTTGTTCTCCAGTATATACTACAAACCGCATTAAGGCTCTACCAAAAACATGCCCCGTTGTTATAGCCCAACAAATCCCTGCATTTTCTTGATTACGTGTTTCCCATGAGATTTGTCTTGTTATTCTTTTTTTAACAATAGATTCAATTTCTTTTTGATCAGTAGATGAAATTTCATCCTCATTTTTACTAAATCTTGCATTTATATCAATTATAGCATCTTCAATTGCTTGTTTGTTTTCTTTACTTAAAAATGTAACATAACCAAATTTATTATATATTTCTGCTTTTTTTTTAAGTGCTTGTATTAATTCTGGTTTAATATATTTAATATTTGATACTTGGCTGGAACTTATTACACTTTTGTTATATAATTCTACATATGTATTTGCTTCATTTAACAATGTGTTTATATTAAGAGGAGTTCTATTATTTAATATTTCTTCAACTGTCTTGCCTTCCATAAACTCATATAACTTTTTTAGTGTTGAATCAGTTTTTTTTAAACCAAACAAATTACCGATTCCACCTTTATATTTTTTAGTTTTGTTATATTTGTTATATTTGTTATATTTTTGATTTTTTGTATTTATATAATTAAATATTTTTTTTTTTATTTTTTTTTGTTTTTTTTTGTTTTTTTTGTTCTCTTTGTTTTTTTTGTTTTCTTTGTTCTCTTTGTTCTCTTTGTTCTCTTTGTTTTTTTTGTTTTCTTTGTTCGTTTTGTTCGTTTTGTTCTTTTTGTTTTTTTTGTTCGTTTTGTTTTTTTTGTTTTTTTTGTTCTTCCACTAACATTTTGTACAAAAGTTGATCTTCTCGGAAATTCCAAATTCATTAATGCAGAAGTTCTTTGTCCTCCAACATTTGCACCCTCGGATACTACTCCAGTGTTTCCAACATTTGCAACGGCGGAGCCTTGATCTTGGATAGAATTTTCAAAATGTTGGATAGAATTTTCAACATTATCAATATTATTAATTTGTATAAATTTAGATGAATCATTTGGAAAATCATCCAGTATAATTTTAGCACCAGCTGTAATGTTTATTCCAGTAAACATTATTTTGAACAACAAATTTTTATTATCATCCGTCAATGGAACAGTTTCATATCCGCTACTTGGTCTATATACAGAAACTTCTGGTAAAGATGTTAGAGCTAAACTATGTGTATTCCAAGAATTTTGAAAGATACCATGTATAGAACCATCCGTTTGTATTTCAATGTTTACTAATACCATAGTATGCATAGATTCCTCAGTTCCGAGACGAAATGGACGAGTCAGACCTATGCCTTGTCGTGTTGCATAATCACGACTGGCTCTTAAATAATCATTAATTTTAAAAGCTACAGCTACATAAAGTTCAAGTCTAAAAATATCAGTTAGTTTAATAATATCACTTTCCTCAATTGGCATAATTTCATTATAATTTCTAGCAAAAGTTGATGAATCTATTAAAAAATGAAATTTGTCATGATTTTTACATAAAAAATTCATACAATCTTCTTTTTGAGCACGAGTCATAATTTCATTTTCGGGATCTAGTTGTTCTAATACATGACGATTTGTGTAATTAGTTAAACAATATTCCAACGCATGTCTTTCTAATCCACCGTCTTCATTCATATCTACTTGTAAACCATCTTTTAAAACTACAACTTCAATTCCACGCATTGCAAGAACAAATCGTTTCTCATTTAATGCAAGTAATGTTAAAAAATTATACAAAATAGTTCTAAGATATCTTAGTGGATTTCTTGTTATTAATTCATACAATTCTCTTTTATGATTAGCCATATACCTAAAATTGTAATATTTTGACGGAACATCTGTTTGGTCAGTACCTTGTACTCCAGTATATACTACAAACCGCATTAAAGCTCTACCAAAAACATGCCCAGTTGATATAGCCCAACAAATTCCTAATCGCCCTTGATCACGGGTTTCTTCTGATATTTGTCTTGTTAACCTAGTTGGCAGAGAAGGTTCAATATCATTATCTGAATTTTGTTTTTCATGACTTTCATTATCTGAATTTTGTTTTTCATGACTTTCATTATCTAAATTTGGATTTTCATTATCTAAATTTTGATTATCTAAATTTGGATTTTCATTATCTAAATTTGGATTTTCATTCACATTATTATTTGCTTCATTTTGACGATTATTTTCTTCATCTTGAATTGAATTTGAGTTCATTATGTAATTAATGTATATATTATTTTAATTCTTCTATTTGTAAAATTTGTTCTTTTTGTTTCTCTCGTTGTTTCTCTTGAATTTTTTCTTGAATTAATTCTCTCATTTTGTTTTCTAAATATATAATTTGATTTTTTAAATGATTGTTTTCTAATTGTAATTGATTGATTTGTTGATGTTGTTGATTTAATACATTTTGTACATTTTGTTGTTGATTTTGTTGATCACGCATCATTTGTTCTCTTTTTATTTTGATTTCTTCTAATTGTTTAGTAACATCTTTTTTATGTTCTACTTTTCCAAAATCATAATTTTTCAATAAATCATCAATATCATGCATAAAAAATTGCAAAATATCTTTTTCAAAAACCAAATCGGTTGGAATAATTGAAGTATCATTAATAGTTGGATTCGGCATTTGTTTTAATAATTCTTTTTTATCAAAAGAATTATGTTCATGAGAGAAAACCAATATAGATTTTTTAGGATCAAGTTGTACAAAAGGTATCGTATAATCTTTCAAAAATTGTTTTTCTTCTGCAACTGCCGAAGATTCATTAAAACGAGTAATACGCAATAATTCTTTTTTAAATGCAAATGTTGCGGCGGTTGCATGATTTGGTCCATATGGCCCAAATTGATACATTTTATTTATATGTTTAAAAAAAATAAACATTGCACTAGAGCCAGCACATAATGCATTTGGTGTTTGTGTTAATCGTTCAACTGCATGACTAATACGTTCCGGTGGATAATAATCATCATCATCCATATATACAATAATATCTCCCTTTGCGGCATCATTCATTGCATTTCGTTTTGAACCAAGTGTCATTTTTTTATCATATTTCAAATATTTTACTTGTGGTATATGTTTGACTAATTCTTCTATTTTATCAGTTCCATCATCTACTATAATCCATTCTATTCTCTCTTTTGGATAAGTTTGATGTTGAAAACATTGAATCATCATTGGTATAAAAGGACGTCTATTAAATGTTGGGGTACATACAGAAACAAAAGGTAGTTTAGCTATAGCTGGATTAATTGCGGGTGCAACAACAGAAACAGGAACTGGAACAGAAGAATTTGTTTTTACATTTTTGTTTTTTTGTTTTTGATTTTGATTGTGATTTTTATTTTTATTTTTACCCATTATAATAAAATATGTATATTGCTTTTAAATAGTTCTTTTTTTAAAAGATTTTAAAAGAATATTGTTTTGTTGTTTGTTTTGTTGTTTGTTGTTTTATTTGTTTTATTTGTTGTTTTTATTTATATCCAATTGTGTGTAACATTTTATAGAAAGAATTATTTTTATATTTATGTTTTTTATTTTTTCCGCCAGATTGAGCTGTTTTTACAGGATGTGAAACAACATGACTTGCTGCAGAAGTAATTGGAGCATAAATTGGATGCATGAAACTTTGCCATCCTAAAATTAAAAATAAAATACCGCATACAACACCATAATAAGTACCTAATATAGAAAACGCATGCATAGTTAATATAAAACAAATTACTAAAAGTAAAGTGTTTGAATAATATTTAAATGCATATTGTACAAAATTAAATACATTTGCATTCATATTATTTATCACACTAAAAAAACTAAATAGAGAGAAAATAACCCACAAAAATACAATTGTTACAGTTGGTAAAGCGCCAATAAGCCATGTAATAATAAAACAAAATACAAGTATCCATGCGATGCATATTCCGCGAAAAAAATCAAACCCATCAAAAATACATATATCTTTCCAAGGTGCGCTAATATTACATGTTTTATATTTAAAAAACCATCCTAATTCAGAAAAATATAAATAAATAAAATATATATTATTGATTATGTACAAAATTATAAATAAAATGAAAAATATTATTGGTGCAAGTATAATAATAAATAATTCAGACATGTAATAGTTGATAATATTATTTATAATGTAATGCAAAGTAGAGTAATTAAATACTATGATACTTATTAATATTGATGAAAAATACATTTTAAACACATTTGTAGTTTTGTATGTTTGATAACTTCGTATTGAATCAATCAAATTATTTTTTACATTTATATGACTTACTGGAAACACAATTTTTGTAATACGTTTAAATACAGGTTGTTGTACTTCTGTTAATTTTCTAGGAGTATTTGTATATGGTTGCAATTTTTCATCAATAGGAAGCAAATTTGATCCACAAACTTTACACATAAATAAACAAATAATGCCTAAAATAAAATAAATCAACAATTTAAGTACAGTATGAGAAACATTATAAATATATTCTTGTATATTAGGTGGTAATGGAATTTTAAATGACATCTTATATTACCTCAATATAATATTATTATATAATAATATTATAACATGAATACCAAATATTTTATTTTATATTTAGCTATTTTTACTTTATTATTATTAATAGGAATATTTCAATGGGGTAGTTATATAAGTTATTATTTTGCTATTTCTATAGAAAATTTTTCTCTTTCATCTTCTCCATCTTCTCCAGAGAATAATTATAATAGTTTTAATAATACAAATTCATATAGTCAAACCATAAATATGCCATTATTTAAAAATACAAATAGTTGTGATAATTTTTGTGGACCTTCAGCTAAATGCGCAAAAACAGGAGATCAATGTACTTCTGATAATGACTGCCCAGATTGCGCTAAATCGGAATCCTCTATAACCGCGGATTCAAATATTGTTGCTGCGTCGGATGCAGGTAAATTATCTTTATATGCCCCACAATATTCTTCATTAACGAATGGTTATGGTATGGATCAAAAAATAATTATTAAAAATTATAATGAAAAACCGCCGGAGCCAAATTTAGGTTTAAATGTATGGTTTTCTAGTTTTTCTGAAGGAGAGAAATTATTTAAACAACGATATGACCCACCAAATAATTTAGGTAATATGCCTAATTATTCTCAATATTATAGCTTAACTGGAGAATTTAATGATACTGGTCCGTTGCCATCTAATACATATCTTTAAATATTTTATAAATTAAAATATTTTATAAATATATATATATGAATAAATATACCAAACGTAAAAAATACAAGAAAAGTAAAAAATACAACAAAACTAAAAAATATAAAGGCGGGACGGATGCATTATTTAAATCATGGGTTGATACTTTTGCTAGTCCTGTTGGTAATGCGATGGCAGATGAAGCTAAATCTGCCGCAAGTGGGATTGCTGCAGATGTCGCAAGTGGTGTTCCCGAATATTTATCTAAAAGAACAACCCACCCTGATGTAGCTAAATATACAACAAAAGAGTATGGTATAACAATTTTTAGATCAATTGATGATGCTATGTTTAATGAAATATTTAATGTATTAGCAGATCATTCTATTACAACACCAGAACAATTATTATGTATGAACCCATGTGCAATGTTTCAGATACCTTTCAATAAAATGAATACAACAAAAATTACATCTTTATTACAAAAATATGATATAAGTGAAGTCAATTTAAAAGAATTAACTGAATCTCAACAAATTGCCTTACTGTATCCTATTAATATATATTTGGAGACCAATGGATTTCTAAGTATGTTTGAACAAACCGCACATGCGCGTGTGATGCGTGATTTTCATCCAAATAAGATGGCAATTTATGATCTTCCAATATATTACCCATTACGAGTTAGTAGAGAAGTTCTAGAATTAGAATATTATATAGATTATTATTATGATACTAAAGAAGAATTACAGAATGCTGATAATTTGCCTGCACACAAAGATGATAAAATACTAGTATATGAGGATAATTCATACTTCCGCACTCAAAGTAATAAATATGTCAGAAGAAAAACCATTAAGCAAAAATATAACTTTGTAGATATGTATATTGATAGATTAAAAACATTAAAAAATATTATAGAAACAAAACGATTAAATAAAATATTCTCAAAGTGCAACACTCTTTATCGGTCAATAGAGTGTGGAAAAGGTATCTCTCTTAAGATTGCGAACCTTAAAAAAGAAAAAGCAGAAATTCAACAAAAATATAGTTGTTTTTCACAAAACAAAAAAAATGAACAATTGTTTGTAACACAAGGACAAATAGCACAACAACAAGTAGAACAAGTACGAAAAGAACAAGAACAATTACAACAACAAATAGCAAGAGCAGAAGAAGAAAAAGAACAAGCAAAACGAGAACAAGAACAAAAACAAAAAAAAACAGATGTAATAAAACATGCAGCACAAACTGCACAAGACCGAATGGAACGATTAGAACAAGAACGATTAGCGCAAATAGCAGAACGAGAACGATTAGCGCAAATAGCAGAACGAGAACGATTAGAACAAGAAGAAGCAGAACGAAAACGATTAGAACAAGAAGAAGCAGAACGAGAACGATTAGCGCAAATAGCAGAACGAGAACGATTAGAACAAGAAGAAGCAGAACGAAAACGATTAGAACAAGAAGAAGCAGAAGAAGCAGAACGAAAACGATTAGAACAAGAAGAAGCAGAAGAAGCAGAACGAAAACGATTAGAACGATTAGCGCAAATAGCAGAACAAGAACGAGTAGAACGAGAACCAATAACGCAAACAGAACAAAAACAAATAAACCGAGATGATCTTTTTTTAGATGAGATGGGCACTTTATTTAAAGAAAAACAATGTAAAAAAATTTGGTTGTATGGAAAACAAAGTGATGAATGTAGTAAATTACAGAGAAAATCACAAAAAAATAATTATTGTAAAAATGCAAATATACAAAGTAGATTGAAAAAAATTACAGAGACTCCTAATAATCTTATGGATAAAAATACAAAAATTCAAAGATTGGTAAAAGATAAAAAAAAATGTTTTACGTATGATAGATATAATTTACTTGGTAATAAAAATTTAACAGAAATAAATAGATTAATTAAAGATTATGAGTTTCAACCGGATACAATTGATTCTGTAACAAATAATATTACTTCAATTGATCATCAAAGAAGTATAAATGAATCAACAGGTGGTAAAAAACAGAATAAAACTAGAAAATATAAAAAAATAAATCATATGAAAAGAAAAAAACAAATGACAAAAAGAAGAACCAAAATAAAAAAGAGAGAAAATAAATGGTCAAAGAAATATAAAAAAAGTATTAATTGTAAAAACCCTCGTGGTTTCTCTCAAAAACAATATTGCAAATATGGAAAAAAATAAAAAACAATTTAAAGACCCATAATAATATATATTACAAAACAATTTAAAGACCCTCATTATGTTGCATATAAAAGTCCAGCATTGCCGCCGACAAATACTACCATATTTATTCTCTCTTCAATTAAATACATATCAAAATTATAATCATAAATACGCCAGGTGGGTTTATTAATACCAATTATATCACCTGTATTTGGATTACATATAGTCAATACTTGTGCATAAGGATCTACTGGAGGGATGATAGTCACAAATTCCATTTGAATATTTGTAAACCGGCTCATATTCATTGCACCCGAAGGTTGAACCATGAATGGATTTGTATCTAAACAAAAATTGTAACAATATAATCCTTGAGGTGCATTTCCAGAGGTTCGTACATATTTTTCAACAAAATCATATACACCAGCTGGCAATAAATTCTCTCTATATTGTCCATCTAATAAAATACCTAATGCGATTAAAATATATTTTATATTTTGGGGATTGTATATTCCTGTAATATAAAGACCTGAATTTTGACCAGTAGGATGTAACCCCGGCCCAATATATGTACTCATTTGGTCATTAGGGTTTTTTGCATTTCCTACATGAGATGCTAGGTCAATATCTTGTGGTAAATATTTATATGGCCAATTGGTATAATTTGACCATTGATTACGTAAATTTACATCACTTCGTTGAAAATAAAACATCCAACTAATGACCATACCAACCGTAGTAATATCAATTTTGTTTGAACCAGTAATATTATAATATGGTTGTTCATAGACTTGTTTAAATAAATATTTTTGTTCATTTTTAGCAAAAATTTCAGATTCATCATTAGAGAGAAAACAATACGTACAATTCAAATTAATATCTGCATTCCAAGTTACTCTAGTATCTGTATAAGAAGTAATTCCTAATACTTCATCGGGAGGCGTTTGTAAAAATCTATAAAATTGCATATAATATTGATTAAAATTAGGAGCGACAACTGGAAAATTGTTTGCATAATCCATTACATCACGTATAGTAAACCATTCATTTACTGGTCTAAAAGAGACACTAATTTGTAATTCATTATATTGGAGAGAAACTAAAGGAAATGCTTGTGTGGTATTTAGATTGAACCATGCGCCTAAAGGGATGTATAAAGTTCTGCCAAAAATGGATGGTTGTGCACCGGCTACACTTGTAGTATAATAAGCATTTGGATAAGAATTTACACGAGGTCCATAATTTGCGGGGTCATTCAGTTCTCTTGTATTTCCAATCATTTCATTAAATAATTCTAATTTTTGTGCATTAAAGTCTCTTTGTGCAGAAGCCAAAATATATCTTCCTGAATATTCTTGTAATTTTTGATTACCACAATTGATGGTAATTCGGTTAATTATTTGCGCGCCAATATTTTCAATCCATTGAAAACTATAAGGAGCCCAATCAGTATATTTAGTAGTACCATCCGGTAATTCTATTGCACTTGGTGGAAATATAGGGCTCCAAATAGTAGGTAATGTAATACAAATATAACAATCCATCAATAAATCCGCATATCGTTTTATTTTAAATGTAAATGTAGATTCGGTTGTCATATTTATTGTAGGTGTTCCATCATAATCAATTCTAAAATTTTGCTTACCAAAATTAGTATATTTTTTATATGTAGCTTTCCAAAAAGTTTTACTGGGGTTTCCATTTAATATGACATTTTGTTGTCCTATAGATATTAAATTTAATAATCCTCCTGCCATCAATATATAATATATAATAATACAACTTACTTTTATATTCTATAAATTCTATAAATTCTATAAATTCTATAAA
>Ga0114963_10001129_pt1 | contig 18388 bp, 17 predicted proteins | sample C_131016_EF_Meta_FD_87019 | JGI IMG/M metagenome (GOLD analysis project Ga0114963, IMG submission 87019) | Freshwater microbial communities from Lake Croche, Canada to study carbon cycling - C_131016_EF_MetaG | ecosystem: Environmental > Aquatic > Freshwater > Lake | place: Lake Croche, Canada...
ATCAAGTTGAATGGTTGATTTGATTTCAGCTTAAACACACGATAACTCTTATCACTGAAACACCGAAATAAATGATAGAAACCGCGTATATTCCACCTTAGGTTGAATTTGTTCATTGAAAGATCAAATTGTCAAGCAGGACAGCAGGACGAATTCAAACGATCAAAAACTCACAGGCTGTAATCAATCAGAGTTGCTAGCATTTCTGCCAAGATGTATCCAACCAAATTTATGAATTTCGGCTTAAAAATCTCTGAAATTCAAGCAAATTGCACGTAAAAATGTGTGAAGGCCTTCATCTGCTAACCGAGGATGTCGGTTTTGCTGTAAGTCGTTCAGCCAGTGGTTTGTTGTGTACTCGATGCGCATCCATGGGGCCGGGCGAACCGCAGAGGGGCAAGAAAGTGCGTGACTTGTGCGAAAACATTGCACAGCGCTGCAAAAGCGTGTATCAGCACCGTTCATGTCCCGAAACCACTAACTTAACGGAGCGCGCATGGCTCGCGTGACGGTCGAAGACTGTATCGAAAAAGTTGATAATCGCTTTGAGCTGGTTCTGCTCGCAGCGCATCGCGCCCGCATGATTTCCTCGGGTGCGCCGCTGACTGTGGACCGTGACCGCGATAAAAATACTGTGGTCTCCTTGCGTGAAATCGCCGAAGAAACCATTTCTCCCGACGATCTGAAGGAAGACTATATCCATTCCTTGCAGAAGCATGTGGATGTTGACGAGCCGGAAGCCGAACAGGTTCCGCTGATCGGCAACAGCTCCAGCGATGATTCGTCCGTCGAATTCGACCGGATGACCGAAGAGGATTTGCTGCGCGGTCTGGAAGGACTTGTTCCTCCCAGCAGCAGCGCGGATGATGACCACGATTGATCATTATTGTGCACAGCACCACCATGATTTCACCCGGAAGGCAACTTCCGGGTTTTTTTGTTTTTGGCGCCCGAAACCATCTTTTTTTGTCCTGTTGCGAGATTTCGCTTGATTTGCACCCTGATTAGACCCGACTCTGTCTTATCATGATGCGTCAGTACGAATTGGTCGAGCGCGTGAAGCGCTATAATCCGCAAGCCGACGAGGCTTTGCTCAACCGCGCTTATGTCTATGCCATGCGCGCCCATGGTACCCAGGTGCGGGCGTCAGGCGATCCCTATATGTCGCATCCGCTCGAAGTGGCGGCGATTCTGACCGATCTCAAACTCGATGATGCCACCATTGTGGCGGCTGTGCTGCATGACACGATCGAGGATACCGAGGCGACCCGCGAGGAAATCGACCGCCTGTTCGGTTCCGAGATCGGCGAGCTGGTTGATGGTCTGACCAAGATCCGCAGGCTCGATCTGGTCTCGAAAAAGGCCGCCCAGGCCGAAAACCTCCGCAAGCTGCTGTTGGCGGTCTCCAATGATGTGCGGGTCCTGCTGGTCAAGCTGGCCGACCGTTTGCACAATATGCGGACGCTGCATTTTGTGCCGCCTGAAAAGCGGGCGCGCATTGCCGAGGAAACACTTGATATCTATGCGCCGCTGGCCGGCCGCATGGGTATGCAGGACATGCGCGAGGAGCTGGAGGAACTGGCCTTTCGCCATTTCAAGCCCGAGGCCTATGCCACCATTTCCAAACGGCTTGAGGAGGTCGGGCAGGAGAGCGGCCCGCTGATCACCGAGATTGAAAAAGAGCTGTTGAACCGGCTCGAAGCCTCCGGACTGACGGCCGAGGTTAAGGGACGTTTGAAGCGGCCTTACTCGATCTGGCGCAAGATGGAGCGCAAATCGGTGTCCTTTGAGCAATTGTCGGATATTTTCGGCTTCCGCGTGATTGTCGAGAAGGAGGCGGATTGCTACCGCGTTCTGGGCATCGTGCATCGGGCCTGGCCCAGCGTGCCTGGCCGCTTCAAGGATTATATTTCGACACCCAAACAGAATGACTATCGCTCGATCCATACCACGGTGGTGGGGCCCAGCCGCCAGCGCGTCGAGTTGCAAATCCGCTCGCGGCAGATGGACGAGATCGCCGATTACGGCATCGCCGCCCACGCTCTGTACAAAGACAACAATGCCGGTGGTACGGAAGCACGCGAAAGCCGGGCCTATACCTGGCTGCGCCGTACCGTCGAGTCACTGGCCGAAGGCGATAGCCCCGAAGAATTCCTCGAACATACCAAGCTCGAACTGTTCCTCGACCAGGTGTTCTGTTTCACCCCCAAAGGACGGTTGATCGCTTTGCCGCGCGGCGCGACCTCGATCGATTTTGCCTATGCGGTCCATACGGTGGTCGGCAATTCCGCGGTGGGTTGCAAGGTCAATGGCCGGATCGTGCCTTTGCTGGCCGAGTTGAACAATGGCGACGAGGTTGAAATTGTCTGTGCCGACGGGCAGGTGCCGCCAGCGGCCTGGGAATCCATCGCTGTGACCGGCAAAGCCCGCGCCGCCATCCGCCGCTCCACCCGCGCCGCCGTGCGGCTGCAATATGCCGGTTTGGGCCGCAGGATTGTCGAACGGGCCTTTTCGCGGGCCGGCAAGGTCTATGAGGATGAACGCCTGAAAGCCGCCTTGCCGCGTCTGGCGCGCACGTCGCTCGATGATGTGTTGTCGGCCGTCGGGCGCGGCGAGATTTTCTCCGGCGATGTCGTCAGTGCCGTCTATCCCGATTACAAGAGCGAGCGCAGTGCCGGCCCGCAACCGGCCAAGGCGGAAGCCGGCTGGTTCGGCTTGAAACGGGCCGAGGGTCTGGTGTTCAAGGTGCCCGGGGGGCAAACAGAAGCGGAGGGCGATGAAGCAGAGGAGGCTATACCCATCCGCGGTATTGACAGCAATCTGCCGGTCAAATTCGCTCCCAATGGCGGGGCTGTGCCGGGCGACCGGATTATCGGGATCCTGACCAAAGGCGAGGGGATCACCATCTATCCGATCCAGTCACCGAGCCTGATGGATTTCGACGACCAGCCCGAACGCTGGCTGGATGTGCGCTGGGATATCGAGGAGCAGGAACGCCAGCGTTTCCCCGCGCAGCTTGCGGTGACCGCGATCAACGAGCCGGGCACATTGGCGCAAATCGCCACGGTGATCGGCGACAATGACGGCAATATCGATTCACTCTCCGTCATCGGCCGCTCGCTCGATTTCCGCGAGATGGTGATCGATATCGAGGTGTGGGACCTGAAACATTTGAATGCCATTATCAGCCAGTTGCGGATGCGAGCCGTGGTCAGCAAGGTCGAACGCGTCAACGGCTGATGGATCTTTGCCCGGTTTGGACACAAAAATCTGGCGTGGCGGTGCGGCTCCCGCTTGACGCTGGGCGCACCAGAGCGCATCAGGAACCCGAATAGTTTTCCGAGCCGTTTTTCTTTCGATACGAGGCCCATAGCATGACATCGCCAGCCATCATGACGCACGAGCAGGTTCTGGAAGAATTCCGCGCCGCAGGGGCCTTGCTGCAAGGCCATTTCATTCTGTCCTCGGGCCTGCGCAGTCCGGTCTTCTTGCAGAAAATGTTTATTTTCCAGGATCCCAAGCGGACTGAAACACTCTGTAAGGCCCTGGCTGCCAAAATCGAGGCCCGCTTCGGCAAGATCGATATTGTGGTGTCGCCTGCTGTCGGCGGCATCGTGCCTGGTTACGAAACCGCCCGCCACCTCAATGCCAAGGCGATTTTCGTCGAGCGCGAGGAGGGCAAGTTCCAGTTGCGCCGTGGCTTCACCATTGAAAAAGGAGCCAAGGTTTTGCTGGTCGAGGACATTGTGACCACAGGTCTGTCGTCGCGAGAATGCCTGGCTTCGATTGCCGATTACCCCGGCGAGATTGTCGGCGCGGCCTGTCTGATCGACCGTTCGGCCGGCAAAGCGGATCTTGGCGTACCACTGATTTCGCTCGCCGCACTTGATATTCCGACTTATTCCTTCGATGCTCTGCCACCTGAGCTTGCGGCCATTCCCGCCATCAAACCGGGAAGCCGCGCATTAAAGGCTTGATGATCATGACCCAAGGTCTCGTCACTCAGACTTCCGTCACGCCCCGCCTCGGCGTCAATATCGATCACGTTGCCACGGTGCGCAATGCCCGTGGCGGGTTTTTGCCTGATCCGTTGCGCGCAGCCGAACTGGCTATTGCGGCGGGAGCCGACGGCATCACTGCCCATCTGCGCGAGGATCGCCGCCATATCCGCGACGAGGATATTGCCCGCCTGATGGCGACCATCACAAAGCCCTTGAATTTCGAGATGGCCGTGACCGACGAAATGGTGGCGATTGCGCTGCAAACCAAGCCGCATGCGGCCTGTCTGGTTCCCGAAAAACGTTCGGAACGGACAACCGAGGGCGGTCTGGATGTCGTGGGCGGCTATGGCGTCGTCCAACCCGCTGCAGAACGTTTGAGACAGGCCGGTATCCGCGTGTCCTTGTTTATCGAGCCTGATCCCGCGGCCTTGTCGGCGGCGGTCGAGATGGGTGCGCCGGTGGTCGAATTGCACACGGGAGCCTGGTGCGAGGCGGTGATGCAGGGCCATGGCGAGGAGGCGCAACACCATTTCAACCGCCTGCAGGAGGCTGCCATTCTGGGCGCCAAGCAGGGGTTGGAAATCCATGTCGGTCACGGGCTGGATTATGCCACCGCCGAGTTGATCTCGGAACTGCCTGCGGTGATGGAGCTCAATATCGGGCATTTTCTGATCGGCGAGTCGATATTCTGTGGTCTTGAGCATGCCATTGCCGAAATGCGGGCTGCGATTGCACGCGGCTATGCCAGACGGGCTGGCTGAACGGCATGATCATCGGCATCGGCTCCGATCTGTGCGAAACAAGGCGGATCGAGAAATCCTTGGCCCGCTTCGGCGAACGGTTCATCCAGCGTGTGTTTACGCCTGTCGAACAGGCCAAGGCGAGACGCCGGCTGGAGTTGGCCCCGACTTTGGTCAAACGTTTTGCCGCCAAGGAGGCCTGTTCCAAGGCTTTGGGCACGGGTTTCAGCCGCGGCGTGTTTTTGCGCGATATCGGGGTGGTGAATTTGCGATCGGGCCAGCCGACTTTGGCCTTGACCGGCGGCGCCCTCGAGCAATTGAACCGGATGCTGCCCGAGGGGCATGCTGCGGTGATCCATCTGACGATGACCGACGAGTATCCGCTGGCGCAGGCTGTCGTGATAATCGAGGCCAGACCGGTGCTCGAGCCGTAGTTTGCACTCCGATCATTGCAAGCAGATGAGTCGCAGACTAAGGTCGCGCTACATTTTAAGCCCTATTTCTAAAGCGAGAACAGGACCAGATGATGTCCAGCACCAATGGCAATGGCGAACAGCAGACCGGATTTTGGGCAGAGTTCAAGCGCCTGCGCACAACCGAGGCGTGGCAGGAATTCTCCGAGACCGTCTCGGTGGTGTTGCAGGCCCTTCTGATTGCCGTGGTGGTGCGCAGTTTCCTGTTCCAGCCCTTCAATATTCCGTCCGGTTCGATGATCCCGACCCTGCTGGTGGGGGATTATCTGTTCGTCTCCAAATATGCCTATGGCTATTCCAAACATTCATTCCCCTTGAGCCCTGACCTGTTCGAGGGCCGCATCATGGCCTCCGATCCGGTGCGCGGCGATGTCGTGGTGTTCAAATGGCCCAAGGACAATTCAACCGATTACATCAAGCGGGTGATCGGCTTGCCCGGCGACAAGATCCGCATGATCAACGGGCATCTTCACATCAATGGCGTGCCTGTCAAAAAAGAGATGATCGACCGCAAGGAGATCCAGGCCGGAGCGGGCTATCGCGACCGTGCGGTGCGTTACCGCGAGACGCTGCCCAACGGAGTGAGTTTTGTGACGCAGGAGCTTGAGGTGTTCGGCAGCACGCTTGGCCGCAATACGCCAGAATTGACGGTGCCGCAGGGCCATTATTTCATGATGGGCGACAACCGCGACAATTCCAGCGATTCACGCATTCCGGTCTCCGAGGGCGGGGTCGGATTTGTGCCGTTCGACAATATCGAGGGCCGCGCCACGATCATCTTCTTCTCGATCGAGGAGGGCGTGGCCGGCTGGCAGATCTGGAACTGGCCATGGGCGGTGCGCGGCTCGCGTTTGATGACCGGTATCCATTGAGGCCGCTGATGGCACGCGCAAAATCATCCGATATCGTGTTGGAAACGGCCCTGGGCCATCGCTTCAAGGACCGCAGCCTGCTCGAACGTGCCTTGACGCATATCAGTGCCTTGTCGGGCACGCCCTCCGACGGTCCGCATTACCAGCGGCTTGAATTTCTGGGTGACCGCGTGCTCGGTCTTATTGTTGCCGATATGCTCTATCGCAGCTTTCCCGACGAGAGCGAGGGCGATCTGTCGCGCCGTCTGGGTGCTTTGGTGCGGCGGGAAACCTGTGCGGCGGTGGCGCGCGATTGGGAGGTGGCCTCCCATCTTCGGGTCGGCATGGCCGAAAAGCGTTCGGGCCTGCGCAACCGCGAGGCCATTTTGGCCGATGTCTGCGAGGCCCTGATTGCCGCGGTCTGGATGGATGGCGGGATTGATGCCGCCCGCCTGGTGGTCGAAAAAGCCTTTGCACCGCGCATGGATGCCGCACCCCATGCTGTGCGTGACGCCAAATCTCTGCTACAGGAATGGGCATTGGGCCGCGGATTGAAAACCCCTGTCTACGAGGCGGTCGAGCGGTCAGGTCCCGATCACAAGCCGATCTTCCGGATCGAGGTTGTGGTGGACGGATTTGCTGCCGCGTGCGGCGAAGGCCCGTCAAAACGTGTCGCCGAACAGGCCGCTGCCGATGTGTTTTTGCAGCGTGAAGGGATCAGGGAACAAAGATCATGAGTGAACCGGCCCCTTACACACAGACCCATTGCGGTTATGTCGCGCTGATCGGAGCGCCCAATGCGGGCAAATCCACACTGGTCAATATGCTGGTCGGTGCGAAAGTGTCGATTGTCTCGCGCAAGGTGCAAACCACCCGCAATCTGGTGCGCGGCATTTGCATGGTTGATCAGGCCCAGTTGATCTTTGTCGATACGCCCGGCCTGTTTGCCCCCAAACGCCGTCTCGAACGCGCAATGGTGACATCGGCCTGGGGCGGGGCAGGTGATGCCGATGTGATTGCTCTGCTGGTGGATGTGCGCCGCTGGCCGGACGAGGAAACCCAGGCCATCATCAGCCGGTTGAGCCAGCTCAAACAGCCCAAAGTGCTGATTTTGAACAAGATCGACACCATCGAAAATGTGAAACTGCTGGCCTTGGCGCAAGAGATCAACGAGTTGCACAGTTTTACCGATACATTCATGATTTCCGCGCTCAAGGGCCACGGGGTCGAAGTCCTGAAAAAGCGGTTGGCAGAGATGTTGCCCAAGGGGCCGTGGCTCTATCCCGAGGATGAAGTCTCGGATGCGCCCTTGCGCTTGCTGGCGGCCGAAATCACCCGCGAAAAGCTGTTCGAGCGGATGCATGACGAATTGCCCTACCGCTCGACGGTGGAAACGGCGGACTGGAAGACCCTCAAGGACGGATCGGCCCGCATCGAGCAGGTGATCTATGTCGAGCGCGAAAGCCAGCGCAAGATCGTGCTGGGTGAAAAGGGGCGTGGCATCAAAAGCATCGGCGAGGCGGCCCGCAAGGACATTGCCGAAGCCGCCGATTGCAAGGTGCATCTGTTCCTGTTTGTGAAAGTGCGCGAAGATTGGGCCAATGATCCGGCCCGCTATCGGGAAATGGGCCTCGAATTCCCCAAAGATTGAGGATAATGGCGTGGAATGGCGTGACGAAGGCATCGTCATCGGTGTGCGCCGCCACGGCGAAACCAGCGTGATTCTGGATCTGTTAACCCGCCAGCACGGCCGCCATCTGGGGCTGGTGCGCGGCGGCAGATCACATAAGCTGCAACCCTCGCTGCAGGTCGGCAACGGGCTCGATGCGGTTTGGCGCGCGCGGATCGAGGACCATCTCGGCGACTATAAGATCGAGGCGCGGGTGATGCGGGCCGCCCGTTTGATGGACCATCCCGCTGCCCTTTACGGCCTGTCCCACCTGACCGGCTTGGCGCGCCTGCTGCCCGAGCGCGATCCGCACGAGGCGCTTTATGAAACGCTCGGCATTGTGCTGGACCAGCTGGTCGATCCGCTGATGGCCGCCCCTTTGGTGATCCGCTTCGAATTGGCGGTGCTTGGAGAACTGGGCTTCGGCCTCGACCTCGGCGAATGTGCCGCCACGGGCCGCACGGATGAATTGGTCTATGTCTCGCCCAAATCAGGCCGGGCTGTCAGCCGCGAGGCGGGCTTGCCCTGGCATGACAAGTTGCTGTCCTTGCCCGAATTCCTGAAACAGACAGGCGGCGAGGCCAAAGTGATGCCCGATGATCTGGCCATCCACCAGGGCTTTCTGCTGACCGGATTTTTTCTCGAGCGCCATGTCTATGGCCCGCGGGCTTTGGCCATGCCGGATGCGCGGCAGGGCTTTATCGCCAGCATCATCAAAAGCCGGTTGCCCGCAGCGATCCCGGCGATTTCAGAGGATGATCACACGGCTGTGCCGTGAAGATCATAGGCATCGGCGCGTTCAATCTTGACGGTGACGATGTCACCGGCGCGCAACGGACGGCGGCTGGCCACATAGACATGCCCGTCAACCTCCGGCGCATCCCATTGCGAGCGGCCTTTGGACACGGTTGGTCCGCCTTCATCGATCATGACCTTGATGCGCTTGCCGACCCGCGAGGCCAGACGTTTGGCGCTGATGGCCTGCTGGCGTTCCATGAACTTGTTCCAGCGTTGAGTTTTGATCTCTTCGGGCACCTGAGGGAAACCGAGATCATTGGCGGTGGCGCCTTTGACGGCTTCATATTTGAAGCAGCCGACCCGTTCCAGCTTGGCCTCGTCGAGGAAATGCAGCAACTGCTCGAAATCCTCGTCGGTCTCGCCGGGGAAGCCGACGATAAAGGTGGAGCGGATCGCCAGATCGGGGCAGATCTCCCGCCATTTCTTGATGCGCTCCAGTGTCTTGTCCTGATGGGCAGGACGGCGCATCGCCTTCAACACGGTCGGTGAGGCGTGCTGGAACGGAATATCGAGATAGGGCAGGATCGCCCCTTCCGCCATCAGCGGGATCACCTCGTCGACATGCGGATAAGGATACACATAATGCAGCCGCACCCAGACGCCGAGGGTGCTCAAGGCGCGCGCCAGATCGAAAAAGCGGGTTTTGACCTCGGTGTCATTCCACAGGCTGGGCGCATATTTGACATCGATGCCATAGGCCGAGGTATCTTGCGAGATCACCAGCAATTCCTTGACGCCGGCTTTGACCAGCTTTTCGGCCTCGCGCAGCACATCCCCGACAGGGCGGGAGACCAGATCGCCCCGCAGTTGCGGAATGATGCAGAAAGTGCAGCGGTTGTTGCAGCCCTCGGAAATTTTCAGATAGGCATAATGGCGCGGTGTCAGCTTGATGCCCTGATCGGGAACCAGATCGATATAGGGATCATGGGCGGGCGGGACCACATCATGCACCGCTTTCATGACGCTTTCATAGGCTTGCGGGCCGGTAATGGCGGCAATGCCGGGATGGGCGGCCAAAATCTCGTCGGGCTGCGCGCCCATGCAACCGGTCACGATCACCTTGCCGTTCTGCGCCATGGCCTGGCCGATCGCTTCCAGTGATTCCGCTTTCGCACTGTCAAGAAAACCGCAGGTGTTGACGATCACCGCATCGGCCCCGATATGGCTTTTGGACAGCTGATAGCCTTCCGAGCGCAATTGCGTGATGATCCGCTCGCTGTCCACCAAAGCCTTGGGACATCCGAGCGAAACAAACGAAATGGTGGGGGCTTGTGCGGTCATAACAACTCCGTGGACGACGGGTTTTGCCAAGGGGCAGGAATTTGGCCGATGGACGGCAACACGCCTGCCACACTCCTAGCGGATGTGCAGGGAAGGCTCAAGCATTCTGGAGATATGAAGCCACGGCCTGCTCACTTCCCCGCCAAAATCAGCGCCCAGTAATTGCGGTAGCGGGCGTCTGGAGCGTCGGAGCGGGCCATGCCGATTCTGACGGCGTCCGGCATCAAAAGATTGGCGCGGTGCAGGGGCGAGCGTTGCCAGGATGCCAGCGTGGTTTCGACATTGGCATGACCGGCCCCGACATTTTCGGCCCCTGTCTGCTTCTTGAAGCCGCCATCATTCATGCGCTGGACAAAATCGGGCCCGACCTCGTGCGATAATTTGTTGTTGGCCGCCATCATGCCGGCCTGATCCTTGGCCAGTTCGACCAGTCCGCGATCCACAACCACCGGCGGCAGGCCGTTTTCGGCGCGAAAGGCATTAATGCCTGCCAAAGCCTCGTGGGACACGTCAACGGCATCGGATCGGCCCGATTTCAGGCTGTTGCAGGCAGAAACCAGCAAAGCGGTTGCAGTTAGGGTCAAAAAAACACGACGTGAGCGGAGGGGATTGAGCATGGGGTGATAACTCTGCTTGCATGAACCAATGCCTTCCTCCTATCGTGAAGTGGTAACAGAGTCCAAATCTTCGATCTGACAAGACCGATTTGGCGACGAGCGAGGACAGATGCGCGTGATAGAGCCGACAGAGATTATCCCCCCCGGAGGACGCCCGCGCTGGCAACCGGATTGGCGGCCGCGCTTGTCCGGCGTGCTGGTGTCGCGCATCGTGGCCTTTCTGTTCGATTTTCTGGCCATCGGCCTTCTTGTCTGGTTTTACGGGTTTCTGGCGGCGTTTTTCGGTTTCTTGACGCTGGGTCTAACCTGGCTGGTGTTTCCGGTTCTGGTGCCGCTGGTGGCGCTGCTCTATAACGGTGTCACGATGTCAGGCCCGCGTGCCGCCACCTGGGGCATGCGGATTGCCGGCGTCGAGGTGCGCAATATCGATGGGTCGCGCGTGTCCTTTCTGACAGCGGCCGGACATGCGGTGTTGTTCTATCTGAGTTGCTATTTCCTGACTCCGATGATTCTGCTGATCGGCCTGTTCCGGTCCGACCGGCGGATGGCGCATGATTTGTTGACGGGGATAATCCTCATCCGCAAAGCGGGCTGAACGAGGGTGAAAGGCGGGGTAAGCCGGTGACAACACAAGCGCGTGATGCTCCGCAATTCTATCTGACCGCGCCGACGCCGTGTCCCTATCTGCCGGACAGGGTCGAACGCAAGGTGTTTACCCATCTGATCGGGCGTCGCGCCCCCGAGCTGAACAATGCCCTGAGCCAGAGCGGCTTCCGCCGCTCGCAAACCATCGCCTATCGTCCCGCCTGTGACGGTTGCAAGGCCTGTGTGTCCATCCGCGTGCCGGTTGACGAGGTGCGGCTGTCGCGCACCATGCGCAAGGTTTTGGCGCACAATGCCGATCTGGTCGGGCATTGGAAGGACAATGTGCCGACCAACGAACAATACAGCCTGTTCCGCTATTATCTGGATTCACGCCATGCCGATGGCGGGATGTCGGATATGAATGTGCTGGATTATGCCATGATGATCGAGGACAGCCATGTCGATACCCATCTGGTCGAATATCGCAAGCGCGGTCCCGACAGCGGTTTGACCGGAACCGGGACGGGCGACCTGCTGGCCCTCGCCCTGACCGACGTGCTCGAGGATGGCCTGTCAATGGTCTATTCGTTCTACGATGTCGACCAGACCAGCCGCAGCCTCGGCACGCTGATGATCCTCGACCACTTCATCCGTGCCCGCAAAATGGGTTTGCCCTATGTCTATCTGGGCTATTGGGTCGATGGTTCGCCTAAAATGGCCTATAAAGGCCGCTTCCGTCCGCAAGAACACCTGAGTATGGATGGCTGGACGCGGGTGGACTAGGGACGGCCACCTGCATAGCCACAGGTGCCAACCGTCCCGTTCAACCCGAAAAGCGGCTTGATTTGGGGAAGCCTTTGGGCGGCAGGCGTCCGGCTTCGGCGCGGTTGCCGATCCATTCGCGCAAATCCGCTTCGGTCACGGTCCAGGTGCGGCTGGATGTGTCAAGCCAGGTCAGACCGTCCGCCAGATTGAAGGTTTTGGCATCGACAATGCCGCCATCCTTGTATTTCTGCAGGCGCACACCTTTGCCGCGGCCCATTTCGGGGATTTGCGCAACCGGGAATACCAGCAATTTGCGGTTCTCGCCGATGGTGGCGACGTGATCGCCCTCGACGGCAACCACCAAACGTGTGACTTCGCCCGCATCGACATTGAGGACCTGGCGTCCCTTGCGGGTATTGGCGATCATATCGTCGGAGCCAATCACAAATCCGCGGCCGATCGACGAAGAGACCAGCAATTTGCTGCCCGGCTTGTGCGGCCAGACTTTGACAATATCCGCGCCTTCATCCAGATCGACCATCAGCCGGATCGGATCGCCAAAACCGCGCCCGCCCGGCAGTTTCGAGGCATCCAGCGTAAAGACCTTGCCGTCGGTCATCATCATCAGCAATTTGGCAGTTGTCTCGGTGAAGAACGAGAATTTCAGCCCGTCATCGCCCTTGAACTGCAGGCTCGACAGATCCTGCTGGTGGCCTTTGAGCGCACGGATCCAGCCTTTTTCAGTGACGACAACGGTCAGCGGTTCGCGCTCGACCATCGCTTCGGTCAGATCGATATCGGCTGTTTCGGGGGGGGTGTCGAAGGTGGAGCGGCGGCGGCCGATTTTGGTTTCCTGCGAGAAAGTCTTTTTCACATCGCGGATTTGCGCCGAAATGCTCTTCCATTGGGCCTTTTCATCGCCGAGCAAGGCGTCAAGCTTGGATTTCTCGTCGATCAGATCGGCGAGTTCCTTTTTCAGCTCCATTTCTTCCAGGCGGCGCAGCGAGCGCAGGCGCGTGTTCAAAATCGCTTCGGCCTGGTTGTCGGTCAGCGTGAACGCCTTGATCAGCGCCTGCTTGGCCTCGTCCTCCTCGCGGATGATTTTGATCACCCGGTCGAGATCGAGATAGACAATCAGCAAGCCGCGAACGATTTCCAGACGGCGTTCGATCTGATTAAGACGGTTTTGCGACCGCCGCTGCAGCACCACGCGGCGATGGTCGAGCCATTCGCGCAAGGCGTCGGGCAGGCTCAACACTTTGGGAACCAGTCCCGCCGTCAGGACATTCATATTCATTGAAATGCGGCTTTCAAGCTCGGTGAGCTTGAACAGCGATTCCATCAACAGCACCGGATCGATGGTGCGAGCGCGCGGCTCGAACACCACGCGGACATCTTCGGCCGATTCATCGCGGATATCGGCCAGAAACGGCAGCTTCTTGTCATTGACCAGTTCGGCGATTTTCTCGATCAGCCGTGATTTGGGAACAAGATAGGGAATTTCGGTAACCACAATGATCCAGCCGCCACGCGGCAGCTCTTCCTTGTGCCACCGGGCGCGGACGCGGAAGCCGCCACGGCCGGTGCGGTAGGTTTCGGCAATGCTCTCGCGGCTTTCGACAATGACCCCGCCGGTCGGAAAATCCGGGCCGGGCACGAAGTTCAGCAGCTGGTCGGAGGTCGCCTGCGGATGACCGATCAGATACAGCGCGGCATCGCACAATTCAGCGGCATTGTGGGGCGGGATCGAGGTCGCCATGCCCACCGCAATTCCTTGGGAGCCATTGGCCAAGAGATTGGGGAAGGCGGCCGGAAGAACCATCGGCTCTTCTTCGGAGCCGTCATAGGTCTCGCGGAAATCGACGGAGTCTTCATCCAGCCCTTCGAGTATAAGACGGGCGACTTCGGTCAGTCGCGCTTCGGTATAACGCATCGCAGCCGCGTTATCGCCGTCGATATTGCCGAAATTGCCCTGGCCATCGACCAGCGGATAACGCTGGGCAAAATCCTGCGCCAGACGGACCAGCGCATCATAGACCGACTGGTCGCCATGCGGATGGTATTTACCGATGACATCGCCGACCACACGAGCACATTTTTTGAAGGCCGCACCGGGATCGAGTTTCAGCAAGCGCATGGCATAGAGCAGGCGGCGATGCACAGGCTTCAACCCGTCGCGGGCGTCAGGCAAAGCCCGGTGCATGATCGTCGACAGCGCATAAGCGAGGTAACGCTCCTCGAGCGCCTCACGCAGGTTCACACTGGTCACACCATCCCCTGATGGCGGCTCGACGGGCTTGCCCATTCAGTCCTCGCTCTGGCTCAAACAGTGAACAAAAACCGCCAGGCCAGATCGGGGCCGGATCAGTTCTGTCTGTTGGAAGAGGTCACATCACTAGCGAATGCACCGAGTCAGGGCAAGGGGGCATAGAGGTCCCGCACATAAAATAGCCCCGCTTCCACAAGCGGGATGATTTTGCGCGAGGATCAGGGTATCAGCCCCGATCTCGCCGCCCGTCTTGGCAAGCTGTTCGGCAACAGTCCGGCTTTTTGGCTGTCATTGCATGCCTCTCATCAGGCGTGGTTGGCTGAGCAGATCGATACATCAGCAATTCCCACCATCTCGGCGGCTTGAGTCACCATTAAAAAAGGGCGGCCCCCATGAGCCGCCCCCTTCAATGTCCTCAAAATACAGCTTATTTAGGCAGTGTGTCGTCGATGTCTTTGATGTAGTAGTTCATGCCGAGCACCTGCTCGTCGGACAAGGCGCCATTGCCTTTGCACTCGATCTGCTTGCCGTCCTGGCCGAAGACCGGGCATTTGAAAGCCTCGAGCTTGCCGGTCTTGATGGCCGCTTCGATGTCCATTGCCAGCTTTTTCACGTCATCCGGCATGTTGGTATAGGGCGCCATGTTGACCATGTTCTTGGCCATGCCATCCCAAGTGTCGATGGATTTCCAGCTGCCGTCGAGCTGGGCTTTGACGCGGGAAATGTAGTAGTCGTCCCAGTTGTCGACAATCGAGGTCAGCGTGGTCTTGGGTGCGAACCGGATCATGTCCGAGGCCTGGCCGAAAGCCAGCTTGCCGGCCGCTTCAGCCTGCTGCAACGGGGCAGGGCTGTCGGTGTGCTGGGTAATCACGTCGGCACCCTGAGCCAGCAGGGCCTTGGCCGCATCGGCTTCCTTGCCGGGGTCGAACCAGGTGTTGGCCCAGACGATCTTGACCTTCACGGCCGGATTGACGCTTTGCGCGCCGAGCATGAAGGCATTGATGCCCGACACCACTTCGGGGATCGGGAAGGAGGCGACATAGCCCAGAATGTTGGATTTGGTCAGCTTGCCGGCGATGACACCCTGCACATAACGGCCTTCATGGAAACGGGCCGAATAGGTGGCGACATTGGCGGCGCGCTTATAGCCGGTGGCATGTTCGAAATGCACGTTGGGATATTTGGCCGCTACTTTGAGGGTGGGTTCCATATAGCCGAACGAGGTGGTGAAAATCAGCTTGTGGCCGGTGCGCACCAATTGTTCGATCGAACGGTCGGAATCGGGCTCTGGCACATTTTCCAGAAATGTGGTGGTGACTTTGTCGCCCAAAGCCTTCTCGACCGCCAGACGGCCCTGATTGTGCTGGTAGCTGTAGCCGAAATCGCCGACAGGGCCGACATAGACAAAGCCGACTTTCAGCTTTTCCTGTGCGCCTGCGCTGGCTGTCAGGCCGAGTGCCAGCGTTGCTGCCCCCAACCATTTGATCATCTGTTTCATCCTTGTCTCCTTTGGGCTTGAAAATCCGATGTGTGGTGATGATGGACCAGCGTCTGAACCGGTCCGTTTGCTAAATCTTTTTACCGGTCCGGCACAAAGCTCTGGCCGAGCGATCCCGGTGCCGCCGATCCTCCACGCCGTCCCAGTGACATCAGCACCAGAGCCAGCAATGTCGCCAGATAGGGCAGTGCGCTCAACAATTGCGACGGAAGCCCCAGTGAAGCCGCTTGCGCATGCAATTGCAAGACTGTTGCCCCGCCGAACAGCAGCGCGCCGAGCAAGAGCCTGAACGGAAACCACGAGGCAAACACCACCAGAGCCAGCGCGATCCAGCCGCGCCCTGCTGTCATGCCGGGTGACCAGAACGGGGTATAGACCAGCGACAGATAGGCCCCGGCAAGGCCCGCACAGGCGCCACCGAACAAGACGGCCCTATAGCGTATTTTGAGAACAGGCAAACCGATGGCATGGGCGGAAGCCTGGTTTTCGCCGACCGAGCGCAAAACCAATCCGGCCCTCGTCCAGCGCAAGAACACAATGCTCAACAGCGTCAGCGCCCAGGCCGAATAGACAAACGGGTCCTGCCCGAAAATGACTTTGCCGAAACCGGGCAAATCGGACAGGCCTTCGATGGACAGGCCCGCGACTGCAGTGCGGCTGGTGCCGACAAAGCCCGCCCCGATCAGGCCCGAGAGGCCCAGCCCCACAATGGTCAGCGCGAGGCCGGAGGCGACCTGGTTGGCGCCCAACGTCAGGGTCACAAAGCCGAACAGGCTGGCCAGCAGCATGGCCGACAGCATGGCAACGATAACGCCAAGGCCGGTGGAACCCGACAAGGTGGCCGCGGCAAAACCGCAGGCCGCGCCGGTGGCCATCATGCCTTCCAGCCCGAGATTGAGAACACCTGCGCGCTCGACGATCAATTCGCCGAGAGCGGCCAGCAATAACGGGGTTGCGGCAGTGATAATGGTCAGAAGGACGGCTTGGGTCATGTCCATGGGTCATGCCTCCTTGTTCGGCGTGCGAACCACGCGAATGGAGGAGGAGGCCAGGGCATCCGCGGCCAGAACGCTCAAGAGCAACAGGCCCTGGAAGCAGGTGGTCAGGTCCAGTGGCAGTTTCATCATGATCTGGGCATTTTCACCGCCGATGGCCGTCAAAGACACAACAAAAGCCCCGAAAACAACTCCCAATGGATGCAAACGGCCCAAAAAGGCCACTGTAATGGCGGTAAAACCGTAACCGGCCGAAATCGAGGGTTTGAGCTGTCCGATCTGGCCCGTGACCTCGACAATGCCGGCCAATCCGGCAAGCCCGCCCGAAATTGCAAAGACCGTCAGGCTGATGGCGGAAGCAGAAAAGCCCGAAAAACCGGCCGCTTTGGGGGCCGAGCCGATCACCTTGATCGCATAGCCGAACAGAGACCATCCCAGCACGATCGTGCTGGCCAGGACCACCATGATGGCAAGGATCAGGCCCGCATGCAGCCGGCCGTCCTCGAACAGGATCGGGAGCAAGCTGCCTTTGTCGAACATCACGGTTTGCGGAAAATTAAAGCCTTTGGGATCACGCCACGGGCCGCGCACCAGATAATCGAGGATGAGTTGCGCAATATAGACCAGCATCAGGCTGGAGAGAATTTCGCTCACTCCCAGCCGCACCCGCAGATAGGAGGGGATCAGTGCATACAGGGCTCCGCCGATTGCGCCCATGACCAGCGCGATCACCAACAGCCAGCGGCCGAGTTCCATGCCTTGTGTGGCCAGTGGCAGAATGGATCCGACAATCGCCCCCATCGTATATTGGCCCTCGGCCCCGATGTTCCAGAGATTGGCACGGAAGCAATAGACCAAACCGGTGGCAATCAGAGTCAAAGGGATCATCTTGATCCCCATCTCCTGCAGGGCCCAACTGTCACCCAGCGGCTCGCGGATATAGATGTCGAACGCCGCCAGCGGCGAACGGCCCATCAGGGCAATCACCAGAGCCGCCATCAATCCGGCCAGCATGATGGCAATCAGCGGCGACAAAGCGCGGATTATCGGCGAGACCGAGGCGCGTGGGACCAGTTCAAGCCGCATCATCGACCTCGCTGCCGGCCATCATCAGGCCGATGGTGTCGCGCGTCACCTGTCCGGTTGGCAGTGCAGCCGACAGCGACCCCTCATGCAACACGGCAATCCGGTCCGAGATCGAGAACAGTTCATCCAGATCCTGCGAGATCACCAGAACAGCCGCGCCCTGGGCCGCCAGATTGATCAAGGCCTGGCGGATCGCGACTGCGGCGCCCGCATCCACTCCCCAGGTCGGCTGGTCGACGACCAGCACGCCGGGGCGGGCGAGAATTTCGCGGCCGACGACAAATTTCTGCAAATTGCCGCCCGACAGGCTGCTGGCCAGCGGGTTCTTGCCGGAAATGCGCACATCGAATTTGCTGACCACCTCGTCGGACAGGCGTCTGGCCCGTCTGAAATTAACCATGCCGTAACGGTCGAGCCGATCGGTGCCGTGGCGTGACAGCACCAGATTGTCCGAGAGTGACATGTTTGGCACCGCGCCATGACCCAACCGTTGTTCGGGGATAAAAGCCGCCCCCAAAGCGCGGCGCGATTCAATATCGATGTGTCCGACCGGCATGGTGTCGATCAGGATCGAGCGGGCCTGCGGGGCCAGAATTTCGCCCGACAAAGCGGCAAACAACTCGCTTTGACCGTTGCCTGCAATACCGGCAATGCCCAACACCTCGCCGCCATGCACCGTCAGCATGATGTGGTTGAGGCTTTTGGCGTGCATGTCGGGTGCGGGCAGTGTCAAAGCCTCGACCTCGAGGCGGACATCGCC
>Ga0114963_10001131_pt1 | contig 18371 bp, 12 predicted proteins | sample C_131016_EF_Meta_FD_87019 | JGI IMG/M metagenome (GOLD analysis project Ga0114963, IMG submission 87019) | Freshwater microbial communities from Lake Croche, Canada to study carbon cycling - C_131016_EF_MetaG | ecosystem: Environmental > Aquatic > Freshwater > Lake | place: Lake Croche, Canada...
CATCAGCAGAGCGATCATCGCCATCATGGAAAACTACCAGTGCTCCGACGGCTCGATCGTCGTCCCCGACGCGCTCGTGCCATGGATGGGGAAGAAAAAGATCGAGCCGCGGTAGCTTCAATCAGCATTGCGACTCTCCACAAATTACGGGGAGCCGGGGGCGGTGGAAGCCGAAGCGAGTCGGCGTATCCTCGCCTCGAGTCGGAGGCTTTCACCGCCCCCGGCGCGACACCCGCTACCACTTGAGCCCGAACTTCTCGCCGGCGGACTTGCCGCCGACACGGCCGGTGCCACCCTTGAGCACGCCTGAGTGCTTCTTCACGACCGGAGGCGGCGTCTCTTCGACTGGCGCACTCTCCTCGGCTGAATCATCGACATCGGCGGCGGCCGACGCCGCAGAGAGCGCCTTGATGGAGAGCGACATCCGCTGTTCGTCGGGATCGACGGCGAGCACGCGGCACTCCACCGGCTCACCTTCCTTCACCACGTCGCCCACGCTGCGCACATGGCGGTTGGCGAGTTCGGAAACGTGCACGAGCCCCTCGATACCCGGTTCGAGCTTCACGAAGGCCCCAAACTGGGCGATCCGGCTCACCACACCGCGGACAGTGGCCCCGACGTGGTATTTCTCGCCAGCCCGCTGCCATGGGCTCTCCACGAGATCACGAGCCGAGAGACCGATCTTGCCGGTGTCGCGGTCGATCTTCTTGACGACTACCCGCACGCGCTGGCCGGGCTGGAGGACGTCGGCCGGATTCGCCACGCGGTCCCATGAGAGTTGGCTGACGTGCACGAGCCCTTCGACCCCCTCGCCGATGTCGACAAAGGCGCCGAAATCACGGACCGATCGCACCGTGCCGTCGAGCGTGGTGCCCACTTCGAGCGTTTCCAGGAGCTTTGTCTTCGCCTCGGCGGCCTGCTTCTCGATCACGGCCCGCCGCGAGAGCACCAGTCTGCGGGCGGCTGGCACGATATCGGTGACAAGGCTTTCGAGCGTCTGCCCGACCATTTCCTCGAGGTTCTCCACCCGCCAGGTGCTGACCAGGCTCGCCGGCATGAAGCCCCGCAGGCCGGCCACATCGCATTCCAGACCGCCCTTGTTGGCTGCCGTCACGCGGGCTTCGACGATCATGCCAGCCTGCAGCTGCGACCAGTCTTCGACGGCCACGGCCCGATTGGCGAAGGCAACGTCGTAGAGGCCGTCGTCCTCATTGCGAAGGCCCGCGCTCAGCTGAAGAACATCGCCGACGGATGGAACGAGTTCGAGATCGAGCCCCGCGAGCTTCAGGGCACCCTGGCGCCGCTCACCGAGATCGATGAACGCCGTGTCGGCACCGATCGACAGCACTGTGCCGGTGAGCCGCGTGCCCGGCTCGATAGGGGCGTCGGCCCGCGCAGGCGTCGATGCAGTGATCAGGTCGTCGATCGCCACGCCGGCCAGTGCCGCCTCAAAATCCTCCTCCAGATCGTCGTCGAGTGCCGCCCGCAGGTTGGGCACCGCGACACGCTTCTGCTGAATCACACTCTGGAAAGCGGACTTATCGGCTCCGCCACCACGCTTGTCGCGGCGTCCCTCGCGTCGCGGACCTTCAGAACGCTGGGGAGCCACCGGAGCCACGGAAGCTGCAGCCACCGGCCCCGTTGCGGCCGCGGTCTGCGTGGGCTCAGCCTGCTCAGCCGCTGGTGGTGCAACTTCCGATGCTGCAGACGGCTGGACTGCGGGAACGGCGTCGGCTCCAGGATTCGCCGGAGTGGCCCCGACATACTGATACCGCGGCGTCAGTGTCGGCGGCTTCACGCCGGGCCTCTGCGTGCCGATCGGAATCCGCCGGGGCTGTGAACCGGAATCCGTGTGCCGCGGATCGGCCTGTGGTTCCGAATGCCCTTCCGGGTGACTCTGGGAAGGCTCTGGCGTTGAACTCATCGGTCTCTCAGGCCCCTGGATAGAGAAAGGAATGCGGGAAACAGGACTTGAACCTGCACGGTATTACTACCACCAGGCCCTCAACCTGGCGCGTCTGCCAATTCCGCCATTCCCGCAGCGGTGCGAACCACGAACTTTCTCTCATTGACCGTGGCTCTTTGATCATTCTCAACCGACCCCGATCCCCGTCAAGCAGCGTTCGCAGGATGCGATGAAATCGGCTGCGAGGAGGTCGCGATGCCGCCAAACGCGGCCAGACCGCCGACAAATGCCAGGCTCCAGGCAACGTCGCCAACTGGCATCCAACGGTAGAACGGCAGCCCGGCGGCGTAGCAGGCGAGGAGTCCTGCTACGGTGTGAGGATAGTCATCGCTCAGGTACCAGTAGGCACCATTCGTTGTGAGGAAAAACACCAGCGACGAGGCGAGCGCTCCCCCGATGATCGTCAGCAAACGGCCGTTTCTCACCATGCCACCCAGAAGCACTGGCCAGGCAAAAGCGGCATAGATCACGGCAGCCATTGCCAGGCTTTCCCAGGAACTTCCGTAGCCCGGCAGAACGAGGTTGCTGATGGTCAGAGCCGCCATCGGCACCGTCACAGCCACAAACGGGCTGGGAAACGCCGCCCCAGCCGCGAGGGCCGCCCCGGCCAGCGGACTGACGTTGAGGACTGGTTGCCACAGCCGGCCCACCACCGAAACGGCGACGAGTACGAACCAAAACCCACAGAGCATGGCAAATGAGGGCCGGGACTTTGAGTTGGTTTCCATGGACAGCCGTAGCTCCCGAACTGGGTGGATTGATACGGTGTGTTGAACACCGCCGCGGTTGGCCCGATACACTAACGGTTTTCGGGTTTCGAGCAAGCGAAAACCATTGCCTCCCGGCCCGGGCGGGACCATAGCCATGCCGTTACAGCCACTGGAAGCAGCCCGCCCCTATCGCACCGTCACGGTCGAGACGAGGAGCGACGGCGTGGTAGTCATGTCGTTTTTCGTCCCCGACCATGGCCAGAACGTGCTCACGTCCCAGGCCGTGAGCGAGCTGGCGGCGGCACTCGACAGCCTGGAAACCGGCCCAGCACCGACGGCGGTCGTGGTCCGCTCGACCCGCGAAGGCTCTTTTTTCGCGGGCGCTGACATGGCGCGCCTCGAGAGGTTGCACGAGGCGACTCCGGCGGAGATCGAGGGGCTTTGCGCTGCCGGCCGCCACATATTCTCGCGGCTCTCCTCCCAGCCCTGGCCGAGCGTGGCGATCATCGATGGCCTCTGCCTCGGCGGTGGCCTCGAACTCGCCCTCGCCTGCGATGTGCGGATCGCCACCGATGCCAGCCATACATCGCTCGGATTCCCCGAGGTGAAACTGGGGCTGTTGCCGGGCTGGGGTGGCACGGTGCGTCTCGCCCGGCTGATTGGCCCCGGCGCCGCGGTGGAACTTGCCGCAGCTGGCGAAACCGTCGACGGACCCACGGCTGTCAGACTGGGTCTGGTCGATGCCTGCGTCCCGCCCGACCAGGCGCTGGTATCGGCCTGCCGACTGGCCGAGATTGCATCGGCACGGCAGAGCCATCTGGAACGACGGCGACAGCAGGCCGGACCGGTGACACTCGTCGCCGAGGAACGCGACTTTCTCGAGGCGATGTCGGCCGCCGTGATCCTCGGCCGCAGCGGCGGCCAGTATCCAGCGCCGCTGGCCATCCTGGAGACGATCCTCGCCGGCGCCGCCATGACCGCCGACGAGGCAGCAACCCGCGAGGCTGCCGCCTTTGCCAGCCTTGCAAAGTCGGATGTGTCCCGGCAACTCATTCGGGTGTTTCGACTTGGCGAACACAACCGCCGCGACAAGGGACTGGATGGACAGGGGCTCGATGAGGGATCGCCCACCACTGGCTCTGGCAGTCGACCGACGGATCGATTGGGAACTGCCGATCCGCCCGCACGAGATCGTCCGGCCGTCATCGGCGCCGGCATCATGGGTGCGGGGATCGCCGCCAGCCACCTCAGGGCCGGGTTCGCAGTCACCCTTGTCGACGTGCAGGCTGACACTCTGGCCGCGAGGGTCGCAGGCATTCTCGATGAGGCCGCCTGGGACCGCGGCACCAAACGCACCGACCCCGCTCGGGCCGTTGCACTGTCGGGCAGGCTCCACACCGCCACCCGAATGGCCGCCATCGCCGAGTGCGATCTCGTCATCGAGAGCGTGCTGGAACGTGCCGACATCAAGCGTCAGGTCTTGGTGGAGATCGAGCGGACGGTGGGCACGGCGACGGTGATCGCCACCAACACCTCGACCAACCCAATCGCAAAACTGGCGGAGCCCCTTCAAGACCCGACACGATTCTGCGGCATCCACTTCTTCAATCCAGTCCGTCGCATGACGCTCGTGGAAGTGATCCGCGGGCCGGCCACGAGTGATGCGACCGTGGCCACCGCCGTGGCCCACGTCAAACGTCTCGGGAAATGCCCGATCGTCGTGCGTGACAGCCCCGGATTCCTCGTGAACCGCGTGCTGATGCCCTACCTCCACGAGTCGGTAGAGATGCTCCGCGAGGGGATCGAGGCGACGCGGATCGATCGAGTTGCCCGCGGATTTGGCATGCCGATGGGCCCTCTGGAACTCTACGACATGATCGGCCTCGACACGGCCTTCTATGCCGGACTCGTGCTGAGCGCCGCCTACGGCGACCGCATCGAGGCCTCGCCCCTGATTCCAGCACTTGTGAAGTCGGGACGACTCGGGCGCAAGACCGGCGCCGGTTTTTATAAATACGGCACGGGCGGCCAACGGTCCCGGATCGATCGTCCCGATGAAGGCGTGGCCGCGCTCATCCGCCCGTACGCCCTCCCCGCGCGGGAGACCACCGACGCGACGATCTGCGACCGACTCCTGCTGCCGATGCTGCTGGAGGCACTCCGCGTGCTCGACGAGGGGATCGTCCGTGATGGTCGCGACATCGATCTGGCCGTGATCCATGCCCTCGGCTTTCCGGCATTTCGGGGCGGACTGCTGGCCTGGGGCAACACACTTGGTGCGGCGGAGGTGGTCCGCCGCCTCGCACCGCTCGCCGATCTTGGCATTCGCATGCATCCCACCCCACGACTGCTCGCCATGGCTGCCGCGGGCACGCCCTTCACCGCCTGAGTTCAACCGACACGACACCGCCTGCACGCACCACGATCCGCGACACCATGCCTCCATCCCCCATCAACAACCCCGACACCACGCCCGTTGTCGTCGCCTGCTGCCGCACCGCGATCGGTAGGGCCCATGCCGACCGTGGCGTGTTCCGCAGGGTGCGCGGCGATGAACTGGCTGCAGCGGTCGTGCAGGCCGTGGTGGCACGGAGCGGCATCGAGCCCGACACGGTCGACGATCTGGTTCTGGGCGCGACTCAGCAGCGGGGCGAACTCGGCGGCAACGTGGCGAGGTGCGTAGCGCTCCTGGCCGGCCTGCCGTTTTCCGTGGCCGGCACCACGGTCAACAGGCTCTGTGGCTCATCGCTTCAGGCACTCTCGCAGGCCTGCCACGCAATCACTGCAGGGGCCGAAAACGTGCAGGTGGTCGGAGGCGTCGAGCACATGCACCATCTGCCGATGGATTCCGCCGTCGATATCCATCCGCGGGTCTTCGCCCGCTCGAGCCGAGGCATGCTCTCGATGGGCTTGACGGCGGAACATCTCGCGGCGGCGCATGGCATATCGCGACGACGGCAGGAGGCCTACGCCCTCGAGAGCCACGCCAAGGCCGTGCGGGCCGCGGATGCGGGCTTGTTTGAGGACGAGGTCGTGCCCGTGATAGGCCACGACGAGGCGGGGGCTGTGATGGAGGTGGTGGACGACCAGTCGGTACGCCGCGGCACCACGCCCGAACAGTTGGCAGCACTCGAACCGGCGTTTCTGCCAAAGGTCGGCACGATCACCGCAGCCACGAGCGCCCCGCTCAGCGACGGCGCCGCCGCGATCGTCGTGATGTCACTTGCGGAGGCACGGCGGCAGAGACTCGAGCCACTGGCGCGAGTCGTCGGCACCGCCGTGGTGGGCGTGCCGCCGGCGATGATGGGCACCGGGCCGGTGGCCGCCACGCGGAAACTGCTCGATCGCACGGGACTATCCCTCGCCGACATCGACCTCATCGAACTCAACGAGGCCTTTGCGGCCCAGGCGATCCACTGCATCGATGCGCTCGGCCTCGACCCGGCCCGGGTCAACGTCCGGGGCGGATCGCTTGCCATCGGCCATCCCCTCGGCGCCAGCGGCGCCCGGATCACCACCACGCTGCTCCACACGATGCGCGACACCGGCGCAACCTTGGGGCTGGCGACCATGTGCATCGGCCTCGGTCAGGGGATCGCCGTGCTCTTCGAAAGGATTGATTGACGGCCCGTCATGTCCTCTGCGTCCATCTCCACTCCCGCTGCTCGTGCCACGGCGAATCGCCCCGGAGATCGGCCAACCGTCGAATCCATCCCAGTCGCCGCATCGCTCGTGGAGCTGCTGCTCGTCAGGCTTGAGTCGTCATTCGACAGGCCTGCGGTCTGCGACGCGCTCGACAAAGGCCAGAAGTGGACCTGGGGCGAACTGATCGCGGCCGCCGTCGAACTCGCCGAGTCCTTCGGCATGCGTGGCCTCCGCCGCGGTGACCGACTCGCCCACATCGGACCACACTCTACCGACTGGATCGTTGTCGATCTGGCCTGTCAATTGGCAGGGGTCGTGCATACGCCACTCCATGGCGATGCGACTGCCGGCGAGCAGGCGGCCCAACTCGCCTGGCTCGCGCCGCGAGGAATCGTCTGGAGTGGCTCGGGGCAGCGCAGAAGCAGCGCCGTCGAGACGCTGATCTCGATCGACCTACGAGGAAACGGTGGCCTGCTTCGATCCAGCCAATGGCAGCAACGGCACGCCAACGAACAGTCGCTCCGCGACGCCGTCGCGGACTACGTCGCAGCATGCGATCCCGATGCATGCTCCACGATCCTGCTCTCCTCAGGCACGACCGGTCGGCCGAAGGGGATGATGCACTCCCAACGAGCCGTCGTGGGCAACGCGCGCGCCGCGGCCGCTGTCTTCCTCGACGAGCCCAACGACGTGCGGCTCTCGTGGCTTCCGATGAGCCACTCGCTGGCCCGCACGGGCGACCTCGTCACGGCCTTGATCCGCGGTAGTTGCCTGAATGTCGTGACCGACCGGCGGCGGGTGCTCGATGCCTGCCGCGTGCTGCCGCCGACGGTCGTGCTGGGCGTGCCGGTGTTTTTTGAGCGGCTCGAGCGGGCTGCAGAATCCGGGCGGATCCCCGATCTGGGGCAGGCGCTCGGAGGACGCGTGCGGGTCTGCGTGTCGGGCGGTGCGGCACTCGGTGAGCGAACAGTGAGAGCTTTTGTCGCCCGTGGAGTGCCGCTCGTGCAGGGCTACGGTCTCGCTGAGGCCGGGCCGGTGGTCACGCTCGCCAGTCCCCGAATCGCACGCCCTGGCACCGTGGGCCCGCCGCTGGAGGGCGTGGAGGTGAGGCTCGACACGCGACCAGGCTCGCTCGGGCAGCTGCTCGTGCGGACCCCCAGCCGTGCGCTCGGCGTGATCGAAGACGTCACGGCCGGACCGCACGTCGGTGGCGGAGCATCGGCTGATCAGCTTGCTCCGCAGTCGGCAGAGCAGCCGCAGTCCAGCTGGATCGAAACCGGCGACCTGGCCGAGATCGACTCCGCTGGTCATGTGAGGATTACCGGTCGGCTGGTCGACACGCTGGTGCTCTCGGGCGGTGCGAAAGTGCCCCCCGCCGAGGTGGAGGCGGCGATCGCGGAGGATCCCGTCGTGGCGCAGGTCTGCGTGGTAGGCGACGGCCTGGCAGCACCGCTGGCGCTCGTCGTACCAGACCCCAACGTGCTTCGCGCGGCCATGCGGCGGATGGGCGTCAGAGTCCCGACGAAACGTGCCGCTCTCAAGCACCCGCGTGTGCTGCGGTGGCTCGGTCGGCGGCTCGCGCGGCGGCAGGAGCAGTTACCGCGGGCCTGGCGTGTGCGGCGGGCCGTGCTGATCGGCCGACCGTTTGATGCTGCACACGGCGAGGCAACCGAATCGCTGAAGCTCAAGCGCCCCGCGATCGTCGCACACTTCCGTGCGGAGCTGACCGCAGCGGCGAAACTGCCGGCGCCGTCATGGATGGCGGTGGTGCCGGCTGGCCAGCCACAGCCCGCCGACACCAGCCCGCCGCCGGACGGAGGCACGAAAGCACCACGCGTCAGTTGGGCGGCCACAACCCTCTGGGGCAGCCGGCAGCCCGACAGCAAGGACCTCTGCGGTTTTGCATTGGCCGCCGCGGTGGCGGCCACGCCACTTCGTGAGGCGGTGGCCGACGTCGTTGAGCGGACCGGCAAAGCGATCGCTACGCTTCGCGAACAGGGGCGGCTCTATGATGCGGCTGAGGGGCCACATGCCGTCCAGGATGGAAGAACCTGGCAGGCTGCGCCCCTCGACGACGCCCCGGCCCGGCCGGTGGGAAAATTCTCGTCGACTGCTGAACAGTCGCTCGGCGAGGCCGGGCTCTGGGGGCTACTCGCTCCGGAATGCTTTGGCGGCACCGGCTGCACGCTCCAGGAATTGGTCCGCGTCGTCACGCGATTTGCCGCCGATGTGCCGACGGCAGCCGGGCTGCTCTCTGTCCATTCCTCGATCGGCGCGGTGGCGGCACTGAGGGCCTTTGGTTCGCCAAGCCAACAGGAGCGACATCTGCCGGGACTCGCACAGGGACGACCGCTCTCGATCTTCGGCGCCACCGAGCCCAATGCCGGCTGCGACCTGCAGGCAATCGACGCACGCCTGGAGCACCACGACGGCAGGCTGCTGCTCTCCGGCACGAAGATGTTCATCACCGGGGCAACCTACGGCCGGCTTGTGAAGCTACTGGCTCTCCTCGATGGGCGGCCGACGGTCGTCCTCGTGACGCTGCCGGACTCCGACACACCGTCGTTTCGACTCCGGCACTATGCGCTCCATCCGCTGAAGCACGCCCACAACGCGGCGCTCGAGTTCATTCGCCATGAGGTGCAGGAAGCGGACATCCTGCAGCCCTCGATTGAATCCGCCGACGGCATGCGGATCGTCTGGCACGGCCTCAACCGCGGCCGCGTCACGCTTGCCGCCCAAGCGGCCGGCACGCTGCGTTTGCTCCTCGCGCAGGCGCGTGCCCATGCCCTGCGCCGCTGCACCTGGGGCGAGCCGATCTCGTCGCGGGAGCTCGTGCAGGGAAGGCTCGCGCGGATCGCCGCTGGCATCGTGGCATGCGACAGTCTCGCGGCCTGGGCGGCGGCGGCGATCGATGCAGGCCAGTCTGGTGAAGTGGAGGCGATCATCGCGAAGATCGTGGCGAGCGAATGCGTGCGGGATGGGGCGATCAACAGCCTCGGTGTGCACGGCGGCCGGGCCTTTCTCGTCGGCCATCCGCTCGGCGACTCGTTCCACGACCATTTCGCGGTGACGGTCTACGAGGGAGAAAGCGATCTGCTTGGCCTTGCCCTCTTCAAGGGACTCGCCAAGCATCATCCGCTCGCAAGCCTGGCCAGTGAGACATCGCGTGGCAGGCGGGCGGCGGCATGGCTCGCCTGGCGGATCGGGCTCATTGGCAGGCGTCCGTCTCCCGCGGACCTCTCGATTCTCGACCGTCGACTGCGGAATCACGCCCGCACCGCGCGATGTCTGCTCGACGCGGCAGCGATCCGCATCGACCGCGGCATCAGGCGGTATGGCAAGGGACTCGCCGAACGGCAATTGCTGGTAGGCGGCTGGTCTGCGGAGGTCCGCGATCTGGTGAGCGTGCTGGCGGTGGCCCACCACGCCGACGCGGCCGGCGACAACGAAGTCGATCTGCTGGCCGCCGATTGCTGGTGCCGGCTCGCGCTCGCTCGCTGCGAGGGACGGAGGCTCACCGCGGCCGATCATGCTTCCTTGGCAGCACTGGGACGACTGGTGGCGGAGCGACCGGCGTAGCGCCGCTCCATGGGCAACGCCGGCGACTGCTACCGGCTGGTCACTAGCGCCGGCCACCAACTGCACAGATACCAGGCGCGGGGCGTCGTCCATTCCGCGAACGCCTCCAAGGCTCCGCGGCCCATCGTGCCACCACCGCCCATCCCCTGCGTACCCGCCGAGAAGTCACCGTCGAACACGTCTTGCAGCAGTCCGCGTGGCTTGGAATACCGAACCACCCGCGCGGTCTCCTTCGTGAGTCCTGCCAACTCGACCGCCCGCGTCACCGCGTCCTCAAGAAATCCGATCCGGTCGACCAGACCCGCATCGACGGCTTGCTGCGCCGTGAAGATCTGGCCCGTTGCAACGCTCGTCACCTGTTCGTCGTCGAGCTTCGGCCGGCCCTGTTTCACGATCTGCTTGAACCTCGCAAACATCTCGTCGACCAGGCTCTGCAACACCTTCCGTTCGCGTTCCGCCAGTTCGGGGGTGCGTTCCTTGGTGGGGCTCAGCATCTCCTTGAGCGGTCCGCTGGCGATCGAGTCGTCCTCGATGTCGAATTTCTTCAGAAGCTTGGAGACGTCGAAGTGCGGGATGATCACGCCGATCGACCCGGTGAGCGTCGCCGGCTCGGCGAAGATCACGTCGTCGCGGCCACCGTTGGCCATGGCCACGTAGTAGCCGCCGCTGGCAGCGATGCCGCCCATGCTGACAACCACGGGCAGATCGCGTTCCTTGGCCAGTTCCGCGAGACGGTAATGCAGTTCGTCACTGCCGCTGACCGTGCCTCCGGGGGAATCGACGCGGAGCACGATCGCCTTGACGCTCTTGTCCTCGTCGATGTGGTCGAGTTGGGCACGTGCAAAGCCGCTCCCTCCCATGATGGCGCCGGCAATGTCGACGATCGCCACCTTGCCCGCCGCCATCCGAGAGAGCGAGTGGTACTTCTCCACCACTCGTGCGTCACGCTGGCAATACTGCGCGGCCGCGCCGGCACTGGCCAACGCCGTCAGCAATGAGATGCCCGCGATCGACCAGGCGATCCACGTGCCCCAGCGGCCCCAGAGGCCGCCCTGTTCGAGAATCACACGAGTCGGCAGCGGCGATGACATCGGTTCGATCGGCATGGCTGTACTCCGGCGGACGCACGGGTTGGGTTCATTCCCGGGCACGTGAGCCCGGTGGCGACTTCTCAGTTTGCCATTTTTCTGTGAGTGCCGTTACCCTTGCAGCACAGGCGGTCAGGATTGTTGGCACGGCGTGCCACGGAACGTCTGCGCCGGCTGAATCATGACGGCGACAGAGTGAGAGGAGTGTGGCGACGTGTTTGTTTGTGTCAGCACTGAGTGTTTTCCCGATCTGCCGCTGGCCAAGGCGATGGAGCGGCTTGCGGAACTCGAGTTTACGGCCGTGGAAATCGACGTCCACGAGGGGGGCCCGCACCTGCAACCCGGCGGCGTGGCGGCCGATCCCGATGCCGCCATCGCGGCCTGCAGCGACCTCCAGCGGCTCCGTCCCGTGGCGATCTCGTTTTCATCCCCCGAAACGCCCGAACTCTACGATCGGTTCACCGCCTGCTGCCGGCTCGCGAAGTCCCTCGCGGTGGTGACGATGGTGGTCGAAGCGTCGGAATTGGGCACCCCGTTCAACGGCGAGATCGAACGGCTGCGACGAATGGTGGCAATCGCCTCCGGTTTGGGTGTCGTGGTGGGCGTGCGGACCACCGCCGACCGCATGACCCAGGATGCGGAGACAACTGCCTCACTCTGCCGTAACGTACCCGGGTTGGGTGTCTCGCTCGATCCAAGCCACTTCATCTACGGCCACAAGAAGATGGCCTCGTGGGAGAACATTCTCAAGTATGTCTGTCACGTCCACCTTCGCGACACGAAGCCGGATGTGTTCCAGGTGCGGATCGGTCAGGGCTGCGTCGAGTACGGCAAGCTCGTCGCCCAACTGGAACGGGTGGGCTACAAGCGGGCGCTCTGTGCCCACATGCCACCGATCGAAAACGTCGATCAGGTGGCCGAGCTCCGCAAGATGCGGCTCCTGCTCGAAAGCCTGCTGTAGGCACACCGGGCCGGGCTGGACGCGCACCTGGAGCGAAACCAATCGGCCCACAGCGCCGGGTGCGGTGCAAGCCTCCGACTCGAGGGCAGGATAGCCCAACTCGCTCCGGCTTGCACCGACCCCCGGCTCCTCGAGTGGTGTAGCCGCGACGTTATGAACCATGAGACGTAGGCGAGGGGGTCGGTGCAAGCTCGAGGAGCGTTGGGCCGCTGCGGCCCCCGCGACGAGACTTGTACCGCCCCCGAAGCCGGTGCCGCCAGACCGGGGCTCACCCTATCGCAGCGTGGAGCCGGAAGCTTCCGCGCGGCTGGCCATCTCAGCGTAGGTCTGCGACTGGGTGTCGTCGCCCTGCTCTGCGTACATCGTTGACAGGTTGCCGTAGGCGACTGCCAAGGCCCGCTCTTCCATCTGCTTTGAATCAACCGCCGCCACCATCATGTCCACGCCGCGGCGGCTGATCGCCAAGGCGTCGTCACGCCGATCCACCTGCCAGTAGGAGATCGCCATGCTGACGTAGGATTCGCCGAGTTGTCCGGCCTCGCGGTCGCGTTCCAGCATCGGATTCACGTTCCAAAGCGGGATCACGCGGTCGAACCAGGTCACCGCGGTAGCGTGATCACCCCGCTGCAGGCTGTGCATGATCCCGATGCGGAAGAGCAGGTCTCCGACATTCTTCCGCTCCTTGTCGGTCAACTCGCGGTGCTCGCCACCTCGTTCCAGGTAGGCCGCCGTGAGTGTCCCGTTATCAAGCATGTCGGAGGCGTCGCCACGGATCTGGGCCGCCGCCATGGCATCGAGAAGCCCCTGTCCGACCTCCCAGTCGATCTGCCGACGACGCCACGGATCTTTGACCGATTCTCCCATGCGATCGCGGAGCTCCAGTAGCCGCTTCACCCAGGGCAGCGGCTCAAACGAGTCTGCGGAGCCGGCCGCGACTGTCAGCGCCCCGCGACACAGCTGCAGTTCCAACGTTTGCTGAACAGACTTGTCCGCCGTGCACTCGGCCACGACGGCCTCGGCGCGGGCCATCCATTTGGGAATCACGCGGCTCTTCTGCTGCCACGTGCCCAAGGCGATGGCTTCAGCGGTGCCCACGTGGGCATCCAGCATGATCTCTCGCGAGGCCTGCTGAACCGCCGGCATTGGCTTGGACAGGAGGGCCGATGACCGACGAATCGCCTCGGCGAAGTGCTCGACTGCCCGCTGGTGATCAGGGGTGGCGCCGGCAAGTTCGATCCGGCCGAGCAGCCGCTCGACCTGCGCCGCCACGAGCGGCGGACTGTTGGGAGTGGCTTTCACCGTCTCCACCACGGCACGGGCTTCCGCGGGCCGATCAAGTGCCAGCAGAATCCTGGCATGCTTCATCTTCGTCCAGATGTCAGCGGGATCGATCTGCCCGGCCGCCTCGGCCAAATGCAACGCCTGCTGCCACTTGCCCTCATCACACATCAGCACCATGAGAAGCCGGTGGGCACGGAGGTGTCGGGGGTCGATCTCGACCGCGTATTGCAAGTCGGCGACAGCAAAAGCACTGCAGACATCGATCTCGCCCTCGGCACGCAATACGAACGATTCTGCATCGAGTGGCTCGATCATCACTGCGGTAGCCGATTGGGTACCTGGTTTCACGCTGAAGATGACGCCACGTTCGGGAAATACCTCACCGATCGAGACGCCCTCGTCATCGAGAATCGACACCGTTCGCAGGTCTGAAATTTCCAACTGCTTGGCGAGATCGACCACGGCGACCGGCTCAGCCAGCTTGATCCGGATCGCGGTCACGACATCAGCGTCGAGCGTAATCTCGACCCGCTCGAAGGGCTCGGTCTTCCAGTAGAACCCGTGGGTGCCATCCTCTCGGGTAAATGGTTCGCCATCACCCCAGCCGGCCCGTAATTCATCCGCAGTTGTCTTGCCGGGATGCACCCCGCGAAAACTAGCGGGGTCGATCGAGAGAGTGGGCATCTCGTCGGGCATGACGGCCACCGGAGCGGTGACCGTGGTCTTGAGAGACCGCTCTCCGACGGACAGCTCTTCGGCACGGGTTTCCGGTTGCGACGTGGCCTCGTCAGAGACACTCGGGCTGGAGGTATCAGCCTTGGTGCTCATGGCCGTGGAGAGCGGCACCGGCAGCTTCACTGTCGGCTTCGGCAGCGTGCCGACCTTGTCGGTCAGCCACCGCTTGAGCACGCTGGCCTCAGGCCCGAGGCCAGCCTTTTCGGTGGGCGCATCGACGGCAGCAGCACTGTCCGGGCTCGAAGCCGGCGATCCGGCAGGAACCAAATCTGTCCATTCCGCCGTCTGTCGACCGGCCGGTGCATCCGTTGGTTGACCGCCTGCACGCAAGACGGCAGGTGACGGCTTGATCTCTGCTCGGAGCGCGGGAGACGGGATTTCTCCAATGTTCTGCGGGCTCCGCTCGGCCACCGGCTGGATGGCAGCGGCGGCTGGGCTGGGCCTGGTTGTGGCCCGCGGATCCACCTGCTGCGCAACCGCCGGTCTGGCGTCGTTGCCCTGCATCGCGCGCGACGGCACGTTGCCGCGGGTAGGTTGCTGCGTCCGCTTTGCGGCCGGCTCGCCCATTGATTCGATCCATTGCGGCATCCGCATGATCGCGCGGGGCGTTTCAGGACGTGTGGCTTCATCGGCGCGGACGGCACCCATGAGTGCGACGGCTGCCGCGCCGGGAAAAAGTGCTCGGGAGAGTGAGAGGTGCAGGCACCGCAGCATGGCCACGAAAGAATCCTCCTTGGTTGCGAACAGCAGATGCCGTAAGGCGGCGGGAGGGTAGGAGCCGGGATTCGCCACGTCCAGAGCAAATGGGGGCCGTGCTTCCACCGAAATCTGCCATTTGATCGATGTCCCGTCCTGGGTCCCGTTTCTTCGGGTTCCATTCCGAACTCAATGACCCAATATCGACGTGGAACGGCACGTAGCCCCATTCCACGCAGTCCACGCAGACTGGATGATTCCCCCCTTTCCTTCACACGGTAGCCGGCGCATGCTACGGCGACATGAATACTCCACGCCTGCAGCATGTGGTTGTCATTGGAGGCGGAATGGCCGGGCTGGCCGCCGCCGAGGCCCTGCTGCCCGCTGCTCATGAAGCCCCCGCCGAAGCAGCCCGCCGGGTCACGCTGATTGAACCCTCCGACCGGTTTGGTGGGGTCGTCCTGACAGATCGCCGCGAGGGTTGGCTGATCGAGCGATCTGCCGACAGTTTTCTGGCGGCTCGGCCCGAGGCTGTCGCGCTGATTGAGCGGCTGGGACTCGCCCGCGAATTGATTGGTGTCGATCCACGGGTACGGAGGGCCTTGGTGCTTCACAAGGGCCGCACGCAGCCCGTCCCTGCCGGCTTCAGGCTGCTCGCCCCCGGACGGCTTCGCAGTATTCTGACAACACCGCTCCTCTCCCCGCTGGGACGACTACGGCTCATTCGTGAACGGTTCGTGCGGCCGAGGAGCGTCAACGCAGAGGATGAATCGCTCGAGCACTTTGCGGTACGGCGACTGGGCCGCGAAGCCTTCGAGGGTCTCGTGCAGCCGCTTGCCGCCGGTATCTGGACGGCCGATCCAGCCCGCCTGAGCATGGCGGCGGCCTGCCCGGAATTTTTCGCCATGGAACTCAGCGCCGGGAGCCTGTGGGCCGGCGAGCGGATGCGGGCGAGGACTGCCACGGGCGAAACACAGGCCGCAGGCGCCCGTTACGGCCAGTTCCTCACGCTGGCCTCCGGCATGGAAACCATGCCACGGCGGTTGGCAGACCACTTGGCGGCCCGCGGCGTGCAGTTCATCAAGGACTCTGTGACCGAATTGTCGCAACTGCCTTATCAACGCTGGCGGGTTTCCCTAAGCGGCATGACTGGCAACGAAGCTACCGGTGCGCCCGCCGTGGTCGAAGCCGATGCGGTGATCGTGGCGGTGCCGTCAACCACGGCGGCCGCCCTGCTGCGTCGCTGTGATCCCACGTTGGCTGGCGAACTTGCTGCGATCGAATATGCGGGCTCGGCGATCGTGTCGCTCGGGTTCTCCCGGGACGACGTCGCCCACCCGCTCGATGCCGCGGGCCTCGTCGTACCACGTCGCGAGGGCCGACGCATGCTCGCCGCGAGCTTTTCGAGCCAGAAATTTCCGGGTCGCGCGCCAGTCGGATCGGTTCTCATCCGCACGTTCGTGGGAGGTGCGCTCGACCCCGAAACCGCGGCAGTCGAGGACGCGCAACTCGTGCCACTTGTCCTCGCAGAATTGCGGGATGTTCTGGGGGTGAGCGGCAGTCCGCAGATCGTGCAGATAAACCGCTGGCTGGGGGCCTTGCCGCAATACACGATTGGACACTGTGACCGCGTGGCGACCATCCGGCAACTGGTCGCCGGCCGGCGCGGATTGGCACTCGCGGGTGCGGCCTACGAGGGCGTCGGCATACCGCAGGTGATCGCCTCCGGTCAGGCAGCCGCTGCGTCCGTGCGGCAACCATAGCAGCCGTCGTGCCGGAAAAAATCCGACATAAGAAGCCGCTTACTTCTTCTTGCCAGCGGCAGGTGCCTTGGCACCAGCAGCCGCATCGCCCTCTTCCTTGGCCTTCTTCTTTTTCTTCATGGCGGTCTTCATGACGCGCACCTTGGGCAGTCCGAGAGGGCTACGGCCTTCCTCCCATCGCTCCTGTTCCTTGAGCTTGATGATCCGCTCGCCGCGGGAAAGCACGCCTCGGGCACTGGAGGATCCCTTGCGAACGCGGAGGCTTTTATCCATGGTCATCGGCGTGGATCCTTCTCGGCAACAGAATGAGGGGGGGTATGGCCTGCGGGATCTGAACCCGTTCCAGACCCCCAGAATCTAGAAACCAGGTGCTCAGGCTTCAAGTCCTTCCCCGTCAAACCCGGGCGTCACGGTTCCTGGCTCAGATGGCAACACCGGCGATCCGCTCCAGAAATTTCTCCAGGGTGGGGGGCCGCCGATCGGGTTCGGCCGCAATGCAGGCCATGATGGCATCGGCCAGTTGAGGCGGTATCTCGGGCCAGAACTCGCGAATATCCCGCGACGGCGTATCGTGCCTGAGGGCTGCCTTGCCGCCGGCGGCCCGCGGCCAGGGCATGTCGAGCGTGCAGATCTCGAACGCCGTCACACCAAACGAGAAGATGTCGATCCGTTTATCGATTGGTCGCCGACGAACAACCTCGGGGGCCATGTAGCTCGGGGTTCCGATCCGGTTTCCAGGCTGCAGAAATGCCGGCTGATCCGGAACCGTAAGGCCGAAATCGAAGAGGATGAGACGACCGTCAGGACGCAGCATGAGGTTGCGCGGACAGATGTCCCGATGGATAAACCCTGCGTTGTGAACGGTGGCGATCGCCGACGCCGCCTGCCGCACGAGGTCGAGTCGCTGCGCCGGCGGAAAGGGTTCGTGTGCCGACATCACCGTGTGGAGCACCTTGCCCGGGATGAATTCGAGCAGGATGTACGAATCGCCCACGGTCGATTCACCCCACTCGAGGGTTTTGGCGATGTTGTCACCGACGATGAGCATGCCGATCGCTCCCTCGCCTGGTTTCTTTAAGCCGCGGTATCGGCCCTCAACAGGATCACTCTTCACGTGATCGATGATCTTCAGACCCAGAACCGTCCCCGTCTTGATCTCACGCACTTTGTAAAAATGCGACATGGTGCCGGTGATGCTCTCACGCATCCGTTCAAAACGGCGCCAGAGATCGACACGGGGCTTGCCGCCAAAGAACTTCTCGAAGAATCCGGAAAGCTGCATGGGGCGGGCGTTGCGGGAGGGTGCTGCCCGCCACAGAGAATGGCGGGTCACTGGGGCGCTCTCTCAGAATACCACCGAGGAACCCGATGCGGGCTCACTCGGATCGGCTATCTCCCGCCAGCTTCAGATGTTCTTGAGCTTTGACAGTTCGGCGTGGGCAGCGGCAAGTTCCTTCTCGAGCCGCGGCACCTCGGCGGGGTCGTCGGGCTGCTGCTTCGCACCCGTCAACAGCTGCTGCAGCTTTGCGATCTTCTGCTGCAACACGTCCAAGCGTTTCTTTTCCTTCTTGTCCATCGGAGATCCTCCGCTCAGCTCAAGGAAAGCGACTCATGACGACACAGTCTTCACGGTGACGGTACTGCTTCAGAAGTCGCTTCCGGAGTCGCGTTTGGGGTTCCTTCTGGAGTTGTTTCTGGGGTTGCCTCGCTGTCATTCGCACCCCGGGTGCGGAAATTCGATCCTGCCTCTCCGTCTTGGTAACGGGTGTCGGGCATCTCCTCACCTGAGCCCCCAGATTCGATCCGCACGCCATTCTCATCACCCAAGAGATTCTGCCCCGTGTGCAGTTGCCGCATCCAGCCCGAGAGCATCACGACCGCCAGCGTCAGGCCGAGCGTGACCGAAAGCCACTTGGCACGGTCATTCCGCACCCACTGCGTGCC
>Ga0114963_10001133_pt1 | contig 18358 bp, 21 predicted proteins | sample C_131016_EF_Meta_FD_87019 | JGI IMG/M metagenome (GOLD analysis project Ga0114963, IMG submission 87019) | Freshwater microbial communities from Lake Croche, Canada to study carbon cycling - C_131016_EF_MetaG | ecosystem: Environmental > Aquatic > Freshwater > Lake | place: Lake Croche, Canada...
TGGGCAGTTGAACCCAACGTGGGTAGAGTGGCTCATGGGGTGGCCGCTAGGATGGACAGACTTAAAGCCATTGGAAACGGACAAGTACCCCTTTGTGCAGCAACAGCATTCAGAATTCTAAGTAGGGAATATTATGATTGAAAATAACTTTGATACTAATTCAGATGCGTCCATAGCGGAATTACGATTTCGTTTAATTGCAACGAATGTTTCACCAGATGAAATATCTAATGCCACAACCATTTCAGCAGCAACAATATATAGATTCTTAGCAGATGATAATGGCATTTCTATTCAGACTTTTTTTAAATTAATAGATTTCTGCAAGCAGTATGAAAAACAAATAGCCAATGAATTATCGGAAAAGAAAAAAAACCGTGTAAAGAAACGAGGCGAATTAGTTCAAGAAAGTGCGCCCGTTTAATTTACTTTTAAGGAATACCAAAATGCATTGGTATAAGAAAAACATTGGCGATTATGCCAAGAAAACACAGCGTTTAAATATGCTTCAACATGGAGCATATAATCAATTAATGGATGCCTGTTATGACAGAGAAAAGTTTCCTACTTTAGAGGAAGCAATTGATTGGGTATGGGCTAGTTCTGATGAAGAAATCGCGGCGGTCAAATACATTTTGAACCGATTTTTTGATCTTCATGATGGTGTTTATTTCCAAAGTAGGGTTGCCGAAGAGATTGAAGCCTATCACGCGAAAGCAGAGAAGAATAAGCGAATCGCAAACGAATCGTGGACGAAACGTAAAGAAAGCGATGCGAATCGTATACGAAACGTATCAGAAAATGAAGGTGTCGTATGCGAACGTATACCAAACCAAGAACCAATAACCATTAACCATGAACCAATATCAATTACCCCCCCTACCCCCCCTGGGGGGAAGCGCACACGCGCATCGCGTTTGCCTGATGACCTAACCCCAAACCAAACCGCGATTGATTTGGCAAAACAAATTAATGTTGATTTAGATTCAGAGTTTCTCGCATTTAAAGATCATGCATTGGCAAATGGAAAAACTTTTAGCGATTGGCAAGCAGCAATTAGGACTTGGCTTAACAATTCAGTTAAATTTAACAAAGTAAATGGAGCGGTATTAAATGGACGCGAACGAAAAAACAACGACTTCAGAAATACAGAAAAACTATTTGAGCGCACCAGAAATGCGAGACAGAGTGATCGAACCGTTGTTTGCGAGAATGAAGGTGTTATTCGGCTCGAAGATGAACTTGGAATATTCCGATGACACGATGGAAGAGATATTTAATTTTTGGGCAAATGAACTATCTGAATTTGCGGTAGAAGATATTCGTGCAATCTATCCAAAAATAAAAGATCAGCAATATCCACCATCGTTGTCTGACGTAATTGCATGGTTGAAACCGAAATTAAACTATGAGCAATTATTCAAAGAAGCAGCCAATGGAACATTTTATCTACGTGCAGTTTATGAAGCGGTTCAGCAATATGGGCAATTTGATATACGCCGAGACAATTACGATAAAGCCAAGGTTAGATGGAAAGGATTACTTGATCAGTGTTTTTTAAATTATGGGAAAGACCCATACATCGCCCCGCCGCTGTTGCAAATAAAAAAAGATGAACCATTGCCAATGGATAAAATACACGCTATTCGTCAAAAGATGGATGACATATTAGAAAACGCACAAAACAATCCAAACAAGGATTGGGCACATCGATTGAAAGCTAAATTTGATGCAGGTGAAAAATTAAGCCAATGTCAAATTGATTGTATGTGCGAAGCCCTAGAACTTGATCAGGTTGAATTACGCAAAAAACATGCAAAACCAGCTAAAAATGCAACACAACCTGTTAGTCGCAAAGATCGAGTGCTTGTTGATTAACCGCCATTAGCACCACGAACGCGCAGGATCGTTTTAAAGCAGCATGGATATATGAAGGTATCACCTAGTCACTTACAACCCAACCACCGAGGTCTAGCATGGACGAACAAATTGATTTATTGAAAACCAAAATTGATTTCATTGAACGCAACTTAGATACATTGAATAATCGAATAGATCATATTGTTGAAGAAATACAATCTGCACATAAAAATCTACAACGATTGAAAGATGCGTTTTATAAAAAAAATGAGGATTGGGGAAAATGATTCATTTTACAGTGCCAGGGGAACCAGTTGGAAAAGGTCGTGTTGCGGATATGGTGCGAAATGGAATCACAATGAAGGTCACACCAAAGAAAACACGCGATTATGAATCTATGGTTGCTCAATTAGCTAAAATTGAAATGGTAGGTTTGCCGTTACTTGAAGGGCCAATCATTATGAGAATCTACGCGCATTATGGAATTGGGGCATCCTGGAGTAAAACAAAGAAAGAAGATGCCATCACCAGTAAAACAAGACCAACTAAAAAACCTGATCTATCCAATGTGATTAAAGCTATTGAAGATGCGTGCAATGGAATTGTTTACAAAGATGATTCTGCCATTGTGCATTTGATTGCGACAAAGGCTTGGAGCAATGAACCAAGGGTTGAAGTGCAAATTGAGGTAATTGTATGAATCAACTAGAAATTCAGTATCGCAGCATTGATGACTTGATCCCTTATGCGAAGAACAGCAGAACCCACTCTGCGGATCAGGTGAATCAAATTGCAGCATCTATTAAAGAGTTTGGTTTTACTAATCCTATATTGTTAGACAAGGAAGGCGGCATTATTGCTGGACACGGACGAGTTCAAGCAGCGCGTAAGTTAAAACTTACAGAAGTGCCAACCATTACGTTGGGCAACCTTACTGATGCACAACGGCGAGCCTATGTTATTGCAGATAACAAACTGGCTTTGAATGCGGGATGGGATGAGGAAATGCTTGCCATCGAAATTGAACAGTTAATGAGTGAGGATTACAACCTTGATTTGTTAGGTTTCAGCAAAGAAGAACTAGCAAATATTATGGGCACACCCATAGTAGAAGGTTTAACTGACGAAGATGCGGTGCCAGAAGTGCCTGATGAACCTATCACCGTGTTGGGCGATATATGGGTATTGGGAAAGCATCGATTGATGTGCGGGGATAGTACGAGCATAGATGCTGTAGATAAATTAATGCAAAAGGATAAAGCGTCCTTAGTTGTTACCGATCCACCATGGAATGTGGCTTATGGAACAAATCTTGCAAATAATGCACAAGGTAATAAAAAACGTGAAATATTGAACGACAACTTTGAAACTGATGAGCAATGGGATGCATTCTTGATCGGAGTGATGAGTTGCATCGTTAGCGTGACTTTGCCTGGATGCCCAATTTATTGCGTTATGGGCGCATCTGAATGGCCAGCAATAGACAAAGCTCTAAGAAACGCTGGATTTCATTGGTCAAGCACGATTATTTGGGCGAAAGATACGTTAGTACTTTCAAGAAAAGACTATCACACGCAATATGAACCTATCTGGTATGGATGGAAAAGTGATGGCGCAAGAATATGGACTGTCAAAGATCGCAAACAGTCCGATTTATGGGAATGTAAAAGGCCAAAACGCTCTGAATTACATCCAACAACTAAACCGGTTGAACTTATTGAACGCGCCATTTTAAATTCCTCAAACGAAAATGTGTTTGTCTTTGAGCCATTTGGCGGTTCCGGAAGCACTTTGATCGCATGTGAAAAGACAACAAGATTTAACAGATCAATGGAGCTTGACCCAAAATATTGCGATGTTATTGTGAAAAGATGGCAAGAATTCACGGGAAAACAAGCGGTTTTAGATAATGATGGGCGCACATTTGACGATATATCTAGCGAACGAAAAGTGGCTATTATTCCGACTCCCATAATAGAATCAAAGGAATAACGGAGTTTATATGGCTGGACGCAAACCTTTTGAACCATCCCAAGAGCAGCGCACGACAGTTGCAATCGCAGCAGCATGCGGTTTGCCGCACCCACACATTTGTGAACGAATCATCAATTATCAAACAGGCAAACCAATCGATGCCAAAACTCTTGTTAAAGTCTTTGAGTCTGAATTAAAAGAAGGGCGCAAATATGCTTGTGGATTGGTAAGGCAAAACTTATTTAAACAAGCGGTAAGCAATACGCCCCATTCTGTTCGTGCAGCGCATTTGTGGTTGGCCCAATATGATGATGATTGGAAGTCAATGAAGTCTGAAGTAAGCGATAAAGACGTCACGATCACGGTGGTAAACGGTCTGCCACAAGACTAATGGCAAACTTCGATATTGTTTTACCACCGCTGCACACCGGACAGCGATTTATATTTAATGAACGCGCTCGCAACAATGTGGTGTGTTGTGGGCGGCGTTTTGGCAAAACCACATTGATGGAAGTGTTAGCCGCAAGTGCTGCGGTTCATGGCAAATTAGTTGGACTATTTACACCCGAACATAAGCAGTTAAACGAACCTTATGACTTTTTAAGATATGCATTGCAGCCTGCAACTCGAAGGGCCAGCAAAACAGAAGGCACTATCAAAACAACCAAAGGGGGTTGTGTTGATTTTTGGGCGTTAAACGATAATGAACTAGCCGGTCGTGGACGTGAATACGACATTGTTTGCATTGATGAGGCTGCATTTACTAAAAATGATCAAATGCTTGAAATTTGGCGGCGATCAATTAAACCTACTATGCTTACCACTAGGGGAATAGCCTGGGTATTTAGCACGCCAAACGGCATCGATCCAGACAACTTCTTTTATCGCATCTGGCATGATCCAGAGCTAGGATTTAAACAACATCACGCTCCAACTTCCAAAAACCCATTCGTTCCAATTGATGAACTTGAAAACGAACGAACCAAAACGCATCCTTTGGTTTGGCAACAGGAATTCGAGGCGCAATTTATCAGTTGGGATAATGCAACATTCTTCAAACTGGATTATTTGCTCGATGCAAACAAACAACCAGTTGATTACCCTACAAAGTGTGATCTGGTGTTTGCAGTTATGGATTGTGCGGTCAAATCAGGCACAAATAATGATGCAACTGCTATTGTTTATTTTGCTTATAACAGGCACTTTGGTACGCCATTAACCATATTAGACTACGAATTGCATAGTATTGAGGCGGCAAGTTTGGTGTATCTAATGCCACAAGTGCTTCAAACGGCAGAAAAATACGCCCAGCAATGCGGTACACGAATGGGTAGCCTTGGTTGTTTCGTTGAGGATGCCGCGGGAGGTAGTGTTCTATTGCAATATGCGCGGGCACAGGGATGGCCTGTGCGGGCAATAGATAGCAAATTAATGATGATGGGCAAGGATAACCGAGCCATGTTAGCGGGCGGGCCAGCACACGCAGGATTATGCAAAATAAGCAAATATTCACACGACAAACTGGTCGAATGGCGTGGACGCACGATGAATCACTTGTTGCACCAAGTAACAACCTTTCGCGTGGGTGATAAAGATGCAGCCAAGCGTGCAGATGATGCGCTCGATTGTTTCACCTATGGAATTGCCATCGCATTGACCGAACATAAGGCTTTATAATGTAAACTTCCCCTAAACCACCTAAGGGCGAATTATGAGCACGATTTCAGTCAACGGCACTACTCTCAACAATCAACTGCAAGCACTTCTTGAAGCCGATTCGATTGATTGGGGTACTAATGCAGGCTATCAATTAGCCAAAGACATTTTCTTGTATCACCCATTGGGTTTTCGGATCGCCGCAGGGCCGGTCAAACTTGCCATGTCGCGCCCGCGGGAGTTGGTCATCTCCACTGCCCGCGAAAAGATTGGGCCAGAAATGATGCTAACCGAAGCATTTGAGAAAGAATGGCACGATATTAAAGCCGATGAACATATCTTTGCCACGATGACCCAAGCGCGCGTTTATGGCGTTTCAGCAATGGTATGGGGTGCGCGTGGTCATCCAACTGATAAGCCAATCGATCCCTGGATGTATCCAAACATTGATATGTTCATCCACACTTTTGATGCCTTAAATCTTGCAGGCTCAATGGTATTAAACCAAAACCCCAATGCAATTGATTTTCAGGGCAAAGCCGATGGCATTACGGGTGCTGGTCAGCCCTATGCGCGTGGTAACAGCTTGGTTGTATTAAATGAATTCCCAATTTATTTAGCCTTTAACTCTGCCGGCTATGGATTTAATGGGCGCTCAGTGTATCAACGTGGAATTTACCCATTGCGCTCCTATCTGCTTGTGATGCAGACCGATGCAATGGTGGCGCGTAAAGCGGGATTGATTGTTGCCAAGATTAAACAAGCGGGTTCAATTGTTAGCAATATGATGGCAAAGGCCACCGGCTACAAACGCTCGATTTTGCAGCAGGGTGGTACTGAAAACGTGTTATCAATTGATCTGGATGAAGAAATTGCTGCTATTGATCTCAATAACGTCAACCAGGCATTGAGTGCTAGCCGCAAGAATATATTGGAAGATATTGCCGCCGCAGTAGATATGCCAGCGCGATACCTAACACAAGAAACCTACTCCACTGGCCTTGCTGATGGCACGCAAGATGCAGCAGATTTAATGCGTTATATCAGTGACATACGGCAACAAATGGAACCACTTTATGATGAACTGACAAGGATATGTCAGCATCGCGCATGGAGTGAAGAGTTTTTTGAGGCAGTGCGTGCCGCATACCCTGATGAATATCGAGGCATGACCTATAAGCAGGCATTTTATAGTTGGACTGAAGGCTGCAAGTTTGAATGGCCTGATCTGAATGAAGAGCCAGAAAGCCAAAAAGCCAAGGCTGATGAAATTAAACTCAAAGGTTTAACTGAAATGCTTCGCACGATGTTGCCAGCCGTTGACCCACAAAACCGTGCGCGTGTATTGGAATGGGCGCAAGGCAATTTGAACCAGATGGAAAGTATGTTTAGCCAAGAATTGATCTTAGATATTGAAGAAATTGCCAATTACGAGCCACCCGCCCCATTGGAAGAACCCAAAGCGCGGGATTAACACATGGCAAAGCGCAAAAGCTATTTTGAATTATTGACCGAAGCGGTTAATCATTTCATTGATAACGGCTACACATCTCAGGCTGAATTAAAGAAGTGGATCAAAATACTCAAGCAATCCGCTGAATTAACGCTTGGCAATCCTACCAAAACCGAACTGGATGTACGCCGAGCATTAACAACAACATTTAACAATCTAATCTCTAAGAGTGGCATTGCAAGATACCATCAAGGGATTAGCGTGTTTACTGTGAACAACCTTAAACCCGCATTACGCAGGGAATTAGATAAACGCATATTAGCCAGCGTCAATCTTATTAAACTTAACCGCGAAGAAACAATTAGCACAACACTGCGCCGGTTTGAAGGCTGGGCTACGTCCATTCCTATGGGTGGAAGTAATGCGATTGACCGTGTTGCAGAAAAACAAAACATTCGTAAGCCATTGGCGCAAATGGATTTTAAAGAAAAGCGTGTCACCATTGACCAAACGCTTAAATTAAACGCATCCATAAACAATGTTATTGCCCAATCAGGTGGTGCGATTGCGGCAAAATGGCACAGTAATTGGCGTCAATCAGGCTACGATTACCGCGAAGATCACAAAGAGCGCGATGAGCACATTTATTTAATGCGTGATTCATGGGCTAAAGAAAAAGGATTAGTTAAACCTGGGCCTGATGGTTACTTGGATGACATAACCAAGCCAGGGGAAGAAGTTTATTGCAGGTGTACAGCAGTTTATATTTACAGCCCATTTAACCTGCCCTCAGAAATGTTGACCGAAAAAGGGCGAGAATACATTGCACCAAAAGACAAATAAGGTGAAAATCGCTGCATGATCCTGACCAAAAAACATCATGCCTACTACTAGCCCTGCACAAGAGCGTTTGATGCAAGCCGCCTGTCATACACCAGGTGGGTTTGGTGGCGTTCCTAAAAGCGTGGGCTGTGAATTTATTGGCAAAAAAGACGGCATGAAAAAAATCACCGAAGAATTGGCAGGTGTTTATGCTGAATTGTCCAAGATTAAAGAAGATTCTGAAGCCTGGACAAAAAAAGAAGGCAAGAACAAAAACGGTGGTTTAAATGAAAAAGGCCGTGAATCTTATAACAAAGAACATGGCGCACATTTAAAAGCACCTCAGCCCGAAGGTGGTGCGCGAAAGAAATCATTCTGCGCTCGCATGAAAGGCATGAAGGCCAAACTCACTTCATCCAAAACCGCACACGATCCTGATAGTCGCATTAATAAATCATTGCGGAAATGGAAGTGTGATGATGAATCTATGTTAGATGCCGACCCCTGCTGGGAAGGCTATGAACAGTTTGGGATGAAGGAAAAGGGCGGCAAGCAGGTTCCCAATTGCGTTAAAAGTGATTTTGAACCAGAAGGCATTACGCATCCAACACCCTACCCTACTGATCCACAAGGCGGCCCCACCACTCGCGCAGCGGGCATTATGTTTGAAGCCGAAGATGGCACAATCTTAATGTTGCGCCGAGGAAATGGCGGTGACTTTCCATTTCATTTTGCAATTCCAGGCGGGCATTTAAACGGTACTGAAACCGCTGAAGAAGCGGCCCGCCGTGAAGTGCATGAGGAAACTGGCTTTTTATACGAAGGTGATTTGATACCCGTTCATGATAACGGGCAATTTATCGCATTCTATGCTGCTGATCCAGTTCCTAAATTCACACCCAAACTAAACTACGAATCCGATGGGTTTGTATGGACAGAACCCGATAATCTGCCGATGCCCATTCACCCTGGTGACATTGATGCATTCAAAGTTGCAGCGGCAGATACCGAATTAGATGTGGCACGATTGATTGCTGAAGATATTTTGCCTAGCCCACAGCCCTTTGCAAATATGCATTTGTTGGCTATCCGCATAACCGGCACAGGATTGGCTTACCGTTCAGCCATTGAAGAACATGTGTGGCGTGATCCATCGTTGTATATGAACGATGAATTCCTGCAACGCTGCTATGGTTTGACCGTCATTATGGATCATCCAGATGGCAGCATATTGGATAGCAAAGAATTCAAAGATCGCGCCATCGGCTCGATTCTGTTACCCTATTTCAAAGGCTCTGATGAAGTTTGGGGCATAGCAAAGATTTACGACTCGGCTGCGATGAAAGAAATCAACGAAGGCGATATTAGTACATCGCCATCAGTGGTTTTTGATGAACGGTCAGGTAATACAAATTTGATCACTGAAAGTGGCGATCCTTTACTTATTGAAGGAAAACCATTTTTGTTGGATCATATTGCAATTGTCACAAAGGCTCGCGGTAGTAAGGGCGTTTGGGATAAGGGCGGGCCTGCAACTGGTGTACTTCTCAACAATCCTGAGGTATCTGATATGAATGAAACAACTCAGCCGAAGGCAGATGCCGCAGGCGATAAACTTGATGCAATCCTAAACGCGATCCAGAACATTTCTGCGCGTGTAGATGCAATGGAAAAAAACCTGCCCGCTGAGCCAATGACCCACATTGCTGCTGGCAAAAAAGATGACGATTCGCGCCGCAAAGATGACGATGAAGAAATGATGGCTGCTGACAAAAAACATCGTAAAGACGATGATGAAGAAATGATGGCGGCTGATCGCAAGAAAAAGCGCAAAGATGACGATGATGACAGAATGCGTAAAGATGACGATGAAGAGGAAGAGGAAGAGAACGGTCATAAAATGATGGCCTCCGACAAAAAGCGCAAAGATGCAGTTGGTTCCAATCCTAAGGAACACGGCCCTGCTGGTGAAATCAAGCCAGATGATGACGATTGTTATAGCGATGATGACGATGATGATCGTGCTAAGAAGGCCGATGAAGAAGAAGCAGAAAAAGCAGATGCACAAGCAGCAGCCGATTCTGTTTATTCAGCCTTTGGTAAAGCAGCAAGCCGTCCATTGCAAGGCGAAGGCCTGATGGCTTACCGCAAGCGCCTGTTGCGTGGTTTGCAAGCGCATTCTGATGCGTATAAACAAATTGATTTGCGAATGATTAAAGATGCTGCTTTACTGGCTTTGGCTGAAAAACAAATCTTTGCTGATGCATTGACAGCAGCGCGTAATGACAACCAAGTGGGTGCAGGCCAATTGATCGAAATGGAACAACGTGATCGTTCAGGCCGCACAATTTCAACATTTAAAGGCGATGTGAATTCTTGGCTGGAAAGTTTTACCGTTCCTGCCCAGCGTGTTGTGGCCTTTAACACCCAAAACCGTAAATAAGGAATTGTCATTATGAGCGCATCTATTTCACTTCAGCCGATGGCAGTAACCAATGCTGCTGGGCTATTCCAAACCAACTCTAACGGTTTCACCCAGGGCGATGCCCAGGATGATCCAGCCGTTAAGTTTGCCTTATCTGGTGGCGTGTTATCCACTTCAGCAACTACCCCACTATGGGGCGGTGTGCCGATTTCTGAGGATATTCCCGCAGCTTCCACCGTGCCTGGTGCTGGTGTATTAGGCAGCACGATTATTCAGGCTACATCGGACGCGAACACCACCGGTATTTGCGTGTTTAATCAAGCGTTCGGTGGTATCACTACCCCTCAATCAGATGTGCCTTTGTTTAGCCCTGGAATGTCTGTTAATTTTTACCGCTTGGGTTCAGGCGCACGCATTCCTTTGCGTTGCAGTGCGAGTTTGGTATCACTCGATGGCGGTCTAATCACGCAGCAAGTAAGCTATGATTTTAGCGCTCAACAGTTGATTCCTTACGACAGCAGCAATCCTTTCCCCGTGAAAGTATTGCGTGTTAGCGTTGCCAACAACCGCACTGTGTCTTACAACAGCGGTACAGGTAATGCTAATTGGGCAACCAACGAATATGTGGCTTTGTGCCTCATTTAATCTTTTAAAGGATACCTAAACCATGAGCGCATTCGCCCCAAGTTTTATTACAGCTAACCCGCATTACATGATGCCCGAATACATTATTCAGTATTCGCTGGCCTCTGGTGCATTCACCACTTTGGCAACTGAAAAACCCATGACCCGTTTGGGAACTGGTGATCTTTATGTTTATGCCAAGAAAATGCAGCTAACCACCCAGGTTTCGGCTAACCAATCAACTGTGAACCAGTTGCCATCGGCTACCGTGATTCCTAACATGATTAGCACCCCAACCTATCGTATTCAAACCCGTGCTCAGTATGACGGCTTTGATGAAACCGCAGCAGGACATTGGGGCTATTCACTTCCCCAGGCATTGCGCCTAGCAGCCCGTCAGGGTATTGCACAGCAAATGCGTAATGCACTGTTGTATGGTTTCAACAATGCAAACTCTGGTGAAGGTCTGTTAAATACCGCAGGTGCTACCACCGTGACCTTGCCTGCTGATTCAAATGGCAACACCACCCTATCCACATGGGATTCTGGTCAACTTGCACAATTCTTCTTGAACCTGATCGGTTCATTGAAGGTTCGTACATTGCAGATTGGACAACCCTTGCGTTTGGTGTTCTTGGCTCCCCAGCGCGTAATCAGCCAATTATCTTATGGCGGTATCGTGCAGTTGACCCAATTCCAACGTATTGGTGCAGGTGTTGAAACCGCAGCCGGTGTGATCGAAACTGTTGCACAATGGGCGGGCGGCGATGATGTGTCGTTTGCAGTGGACGATACCTTGATTGGTCAAGGCGCAGGTGGCTCTGATGCTATTCTGTTGATTGCACCTGAAATCAAGATTCCCAAGGCTGACACTCAAATCAACACGAACATTTTTGCAACGCTCACGCCCAACACCACCGCAGTATCATTGATGTTGATTGACGTTGCTGCACCTACTGAAATCCCCACTCCCCTGCCTGATGCTGCGCTCACCGTGTTGTACACGATGCGTTCAACCTCTGGATGGGTATTGCGCCCTGAAGCACTGACTGTTCTATCAGCCTTCTACGCATAAGTAATACGCAATAATGAAGAAGCCCCCATTTTGGGGGCTTTTTTATTTGTACATTGAAAAAGGTATTTATTCCCCCATTTAATAATTGGGGATAAAATGGCGAAGGCCAATCAGCTTTTGACTGATCGGCCCTCTGACTATGGAGTGGGGAACCACCCCCCACACATAGTTGCCCAATTCTATCAAATCCAACCACCGGAGACACACTTATGCCAAGTTTTTATATTGCAAACTGCACAAAACAAGAAAGAATGTTTTGCTATTCCCTACCTGAGAACATGCGCCCGTTTGTGCAAATGATTCGCGCAGGCGCTCAAGTCAAGATTGATATGCCTCAAGACCATATTGATTCCATCATAAGTCAACATGAACCTTATGGATTTGTTGAGGCAAAGAAGGTAAGCAAATCATTTGCTGGTTATTGCTACAGCATTAATAAACCTGTCAGCCTGGAAGCTATTGAGGCCGGTATCTTGCAGACCGAAAACGCTGCGGTAGATCGCGCAGCCGACATGCGCGAAATTGGTGCAATTGTGACCGACAGCATGATTGCTAACAAAGCGCAGGAAATGGGCATGACACAAAAAGGGCTGACTGAAGTAGAAATTACTGAACAGCCCAAAGGCCCGTCAGATAATCGTGAATTAATCTCAGAAACAATTGAAGTGCCAAAAGAAGGTATTGCACCTCGGCGTGGTAGACCTCGCAAAAGCAGCTAACAAGACCGCCCCTTTGGGGGCGTTTTTGTTTACAATGGCTCATATTCTTGCGCGAGGCAGTTTATGGCCCAAATGCCCTTCTATCCCCCCAGCCTCAACGGTTATGTTCAATTTCTATTGAACCAGGGATTCCCGCAAGCCGCTTTAATCAGTCAAGCACCTATTAACTTGGCAACGGGCGCAGGATGTTTTGACACAGGCCCATCTACGCCTTTGTTGGCACAAATGGATGTGTTGCTGATAGCCGAAATTGCACCAGATTGCTTGCCTACTGATTGGGTTCTTTGGAGTTACCAAAATGCCATCAACAATGTGTATTCATTAATTGGTGCGCTTGATCCTATTAATTACACGTTAGCTGTTTACAATTGGGGTGCTGATTGGTTGCTAAATTGGTCACCAGATCAAAACGGTCAAAACTTCTTTACTAACCAGCGCAAAGTCTGGAACCTGCTCACACCCAAAACAGGATTGGTTGAATCTGCATCGGATGAATCCACTAGTAGCAGTTATGCAGTATCTGATGCAATGAGAAACATGACCATTGGATCGTTAAATCAATTCAATACACCTTATGGACGTGCCTACTTAGCGATTGCTCAGAGCATGGGCACGCTTTGGGGGCTAACGTGAAATTGCACTTGGGTGTGCGTGATGTGCCCCATGATCAATTGGGCACGGGAGATTTGGCTCAAATATTGGAACAAGAATATGGTGTGTTTGCTGGCTATGTAGAATTGCATGGGCAAGACATTATGAAAAGTCTTTTAGGCGGGATCGACACCGCAATGAAAGAAATCGGTGCAGGCAATACCGCAGTGCTCACAGGTGAATTTGATATATTTGGTCAAGCCACATCTGAAATTGCCAAAGGTTTTCAAGAATATTTAAACCTAGAAGAAATTGCTCAATTGGGCCGCCCTGGTGTACCTACTAAAGCAGCATTGCAAGGTATTCGCAGTCACAAAAAGAATAAAGGTTCAGGTGAACGCCGTCCTAGCTTTATTGATACCGGCATTTATCAAAATAGTGCCGCAGCTTGGGTGGAATACGACTGATGGCTTTAGTTGCCTCAAATGACCAATCGCAAATTGCATCGGGCTTATTGTCTGGTGTTCAAGTTCTATCCGCACAAGGCAATGTCACCTTTACGCTTTATGTGGCTCAAGTATTGCCAGTAGATCAAACGCTATTTTGGGTATTGAGCACCGAAGTCAGCGGCCCCGCTTTAATGCAAATATTCAATGGTGTGATGCCGCCTACTACAATACAAGTCACACCTAGTAGCCTGCACCATAGCATTGAGACAGAACAGCGGGAAGATGATACGTTTGGACGCACCTATGTGGTGCTGACAACTAATCAAGAAATCAAAGACTTAAACGAATTAGCACCCCAAGCATTGTATTTAGCTACCATTGCGGGCGTGCAATATTCATTTAGCCGTCAACGGCTATTCTATGACCAAGCGGGATTATTTCACTATACGGGTATTGCCGTTGAACCTGCTATGGCAAGTCAGATTATTAATAGTTCGGCAGATTTTAATCAGATGCAGGTGGTGAGTAATTCCCTACCTTTTTGGCTATCCATTGGCACAAATGTGCCGATGACATACACCAGCTATTTAGTGCCTGCCAATACTAAACCACCCTATGCAGTAATTCATATTGAACCGGATCGCACACAACCAATACAAGCATTGCCCGCAATTGATGTGGATGGCACGCCTTGGCAACTGGCTTATGATGACGTGCGAATCACCCTTTATGGGTTGCATAACAAAGAAGCCGTGATTTATTTACAAGACATTTTAACGTGGATCACTAATAATGACGCAAACATGGGGTTAATGTCGATGCCGATCATTAAAGACATGAAACGCACACAGCGTGAATTAACTACATTAGCGCAGAAAAAAACCCTTGATTTTAGAGTATCCTATTATCAAACAGCAGCATTAGGAATTGCCCAAAAACTCATCGAACATGCGACAATGACGTATCATGTGAATCCATTGTGATAAACTTGTAGTAGCCTTTATTAAGGAGAATTGGACATGGCTATTGGCCCATTATCAGCGGCAACACTAACAAACCCTTCTAGTTCGGTTGTGCTAGGTATTAGCGATGCCAATCGCGTTGCCATTACAAGCGGATCAACTTCACGCGCATTAAACATTTCTGCAACCACCGTTGTTAAAGCAGGCGCAGGCCGCATTGATAATGTTGCGGTGACTGTTGCTGGATCGGGCGCGGGTTCCATTCATGATTGCTTAACCACCGCACAAATTAGTGCTGCAAATACTGTTGCAGTCATACCTGCTGTTGTTGGCGTGATCTCTGTAGATTTCCCAATTTTAGCCGGTTTAACGGTAGTGCCAGGCACAGGTCAAACCGTTGCCGTTTCATTCGTTTAATAAGGAATCACCGCCATGTCTAACCAAATCGTCACAGTAGCGGTCACGAGCCAAGCGGCCTCTGCACCGTCAAATTATCAGCAAAAAGGCTGCTTGGTTTCACAAGGCGGCACGACTTTAGCACAAGGTGCAAGCGTATTTTTAACGCAACTTTCAGATTTAACATCTATCCTAGCTGCTAACGCCACGATTGCCTCTTTGAGCTATGCATCAGGCACGGTAACAGTTACTTGCGATTCGACCTTAGGAGTGACCACAGGTCAGCAGTTTGGTGTTGTGATTTCTGGTTGCACCCCTCTTGGATACAACGGCACATTTACTGCAACTTGCACTGATACCACCACGTTTACTTATCCATTGGCTAGTAACCCTGGTGTTGCAACTGTATTCGGACTTGCTTCACTACTAGGTGAAGTTGAATTGGTTGCAATGGCTACGACTTGGTTTGCTCAGGGAAACAGCACAGGTGTGTATGTGTTGGAATTAGGCACAACCAGTTCAGCCACAGCAATCACTAACTTTTCCACTTATTTAACTGCTAATCCGCTTAAATATTATGTGTATGTCACACCTAGCGGGTGGGATACCATTTCAGCTTTTACCACACTGGTTAATCAATATACCAGCGACACCGCGCAAACTTATTTCTTTGCACCTGTTTCATTGGATACTTACACTATTTACAAAGGCATTAAATCTGTCTTTGCATGGTATTTGAACAGCAGTGTTCCAAACACCGAATGGGATGGTGCAGCGATGGCTTGGCAAGTATCGAGTGCTAAGCCAAGTGCGGCTTCCCAAGTGCCACCATTTTCTTTCCGCTATTTGTTTGGCGTAATACCCGCTGTTTTAACCGGCGCACAGCAGTCTCAATTGAAAGCCGCTTATGTCAATTGGGTTGAAACTGCTGCTGAAGGTGGCATTTCTAACAAAATGCAAGTGTGGGGAACCGCTGGTGATGGCAACGATTTCTTGTATTGGTACTCAGTGGATTGGGTGCAGATTAATGCTAATACCGTGATCAGCGCAACCGTGATCAATGGTAGCAACACCACCAACAATCCTTTGTACTACAACCAGGCCGGTATCAACAGATTGCAGGCAGCAGCACAATCTGTAATGAACAGCGCCATTTCTTTTGGTTTGGCCTTGTCACCTATCAGCGTAAAAGCAACTGGATTCACCGCTTATGTCACTGCAAATCCTACCGATTATGCAGCCGGTGTTTACAATGGTTTGTCTGTCAGCTACACACCGACCACTGGATTTACTCAAATTACGTTTAACGTCACTGTCAGCAACTTCCCGATTGGAGTTTAATTAAATGGCTAATCCTTTAACGCCGCAAGGCACTTTAAACCGGATACGGGCCTCGGTAATCATCACTGATTTCCCTGACCTGACTGTGACAAGCCCCTACATGGGAACTGATGGTGTTAGCCTATCGTTTACGGGTGAACAAACCAATCTGTTACCATCATTGACAGGAAACGTATTGTCTCCAGCCCCTTATCAAACCGCAGTTTTGAAAATGCACTTGTTGCGTACTCAAAACCTATCGAGTTTGTATAAACTTCAAGTGGAAACTAATACGCTATTGGGTGACATAACAATCATTCCTGATAGTTCTGCATTGGCTAATTACATAGTTGGTAATTGTGCTTTGGTTGAAGTAGCTGAGTTGCCTTTCACGGGCCGTGATGCAGGTTTTATGGTCACGATCCAAGGCACTTACTACATCAACAATATTCTTTATCTCGGCGTTTAATCTTTCCCCGCAAGGGGATCACATAGGGAACCACCCCCATGACTGATATTGCCATCACAGGCGAGTTTAATCTCGCCATTCCTGTTTTAGAGAATGACACACACGTTTTGTGGATACATTCTCGCCCTATTTCCAAAGAAATATTTAAAAAGTATTATTTGCCTTTATCCAAAGCATTTTCGCAATTGCATGCGGAAGGCATCAATGTTTTGGCTGGCCCCAAAGTGGCAACTTATTTGCTGGAAGATATTGGTGATCAGTTAGGGCAAGGCACATTAATCCGCGAAGGATTTATTAATGAGATTCGCAGGATTACCACTTGCTGCATCTTCAACGGTGCTAAGTGGGAAACGATGCCATTGGAAGTGGCGGCAAAGAAAAACAAGTTGTCTGATGACATTATTGAAGAGGCGGTAGCAGCAGCGATTTTTTTTACATTAAACTGGCACGGCCTACCGAGGCAGGCCAGGAAGATGATGATCCAGATGGCAGCCGATTTACACAATTGGCAATTGACATCGTTGCCTGCTACGGCGTGGGCCGATTCTTTGCCGATACCGATACCGGAAGAATCTACCCCGAAAGCGGAAATCTCATCACCACCGCATTAACCTATTCAGCAGGCCCAGGTTTCACTGAAGTAATGAAAGCATTGGGCTTAAAATTCGCAGATGCGTTAGAATTCCGACAGAGGTATATTCTTAGAGATATTCGCGCAAGGGGCTTTCTGTGACTGATTTACGCAGTGTCATAACGATTGATGTTCAAGCCGATACGTTTGCGGAATTCCAAGCCGCATTTAAGAAATATCGGAATGCGCTTAATGCCATGCCAGAACAATGGCGCAAGGTTATGGAAGGAGCGCAGAAAGCCAGCACTGCTAGTACATCCAACATAAAAAAAACCGCAGATCAAGTTGATAAAGCACGTCAAAATGCCAAAAAGACTGACGATGAATTTAATCGTTTAAACAAAACCACTGGCAGTATTAAAAACAATATTGGCGATTCAACCCGCATGTTGGAAAGATGGGCGGGCTTGGGCCTGAGTATTGGATTATTAAGTTCAGCCTTTGGAGGCATGAAAGACTTAGCTTTAGGGGTGACTGAACAACGTAAGCAAGCGCGTGGTTTGGGAGTGAAAGCCGATGAATTAACTGCGCTTCAAAGCACAATTAGTCGATTTATTGATGTTGAAGGCGATCTGGAAAAGATCAATGCTGCACGTTATGACTTATCAAAACGCTATGCGTTTGGTGCGGTAGGCATCAAAGACTTTGAAAAGAAATCAAATCTACAAATATTGATGGATTTGATTCAAAAACAAAAAGAAATCGTTAAACAACCTGGCTTTACATTAGACCTTGCGCGTGCGCGTGGCTTTGGTGTATTGGGTTCAGAACAAGATTTGTTGCAATTACGCGGAACAGGTAAGCAAAAGGATGTTGAAGAAAACGTAAAACGCTTGGATGAATTAATTGGTGAATATCAAAAATTAAGAGATCAAGCACCTGATACAGAGAAAGCGGGAAAAGCAGCGGAAGATTTTACGACAGCTTTGCAA
>Ga0114963_10001141_pt1 | contig 18307 bp, 16 predicted proteins | sample C_131016_EF_Meta_FD_87019 | JGI IMG/M metagenome (GOLD analysis project Ga0114963, IMG submission 87019) | Freshwater microbial communities from Lake Croche, Canada to study carbon cycling - C_131016_EF_MetaG | ecosystem: Environmental > Aquatic > Freshwater > Lake | place: Lake Croche, Canada...
AATCTGATGAAATTGGTTCCTTCCCTAACGAAACCAGTTGCTTAACAGTTTTTTGGCTCGTTGTTGAGCGAGATCATGCTAAACATGACCGCAAAGCTTCCGCGAATAATTCATGACACTAACGAATTTAAGCTGCAACAAACCCCAGAATTAAAGTCAGAAACAGTGGCGGAAGTTAACGAAAATATCAGTATAGCTCGACAGATTCAACAACAAGATATGGAAGAGACAGTAGAAGGCAGCCCAAAGCTTAAAAAAGGGGTAGCGACTGGCAGTCTGATTTCCATTGAAGATGATCAAATGCGTCATGGACGTAAAAACAAATCAATGAAAATCAATGGCTATAAGCGTCATGTCTTAAGAGATTTAGACTCTAGTATGGTAGTCGCTGTAGGAGTAACTCCTGCTAATGTAGCAGAAGCGACAGTGACCGATGCTATTGTTTCGGATTTAACAGCACAATCGATGACATTGAAAGAACTTCATATTGACCGTGCCTATCTCAGTAGTAATTTAGTCAAAAATCGGGACGAATCATTGATAATTATCTGTAAAGCTTGGCCTGTTAGGATAGGAAAACACTTTAACAAACAAGCATTTACCCTTGATTGGAAACAACAACTCATCTACTGTCCCAACCAGGTGAGCATTCCCTTGACACCTGGTAAAGCTGCCCACTTCCCCTCGAATATTTGTGACGAGTGCCCCCTCAACGAACAATGCACTAATAGTAAAACCTGACGCAGTGTTTCCATCCATGTAGACGTGGGCGTAGCCGCCCGAAGGGTGAAACTTTTAGAGGAATTACGTCAACGTCAAGCTACACCTATTGGGAGAGCACAACTACGTGAAAGGGTTAAGGTAGAACACACTTTAGCTCATATTGGACACTGGCAAGGCGACCAAGCACGGTATTTGGGACAACGCAAAAATCTCTTTGACTTGCGTCGTTTGGCTGTGGTGCATAATCTCCATGTCCTAGTCCGAATGTCAGTATTTACTAATAAAACTCCGAATACTGAGACAGCTTAGCTATACCTATTAAAGCTTTTTTGTCAAGCCTTAATTCTGGACTGGTGCTCTAGTAGGGATAACTTATCGCTTTGGCTATGCCGGCAGGAAATCCCCCTAACACTTAACACCTGCTTGATAATTCATCCAAGCAGTTAAAGCAAGTGCTAAAGCATCAGAAGCATCATCAGGACCTGCTATCTTCTCTAAACCTAATTCTCTGGCGACAGCCTCTTGAACCACCTTTTTATCAGCTTTGCCAGAGCCAGTCAGCGCCAGTTTGACTTGGTTAGGAGTATATTCAACTAGAGGAATTTTAAATTGTGCTAAAACTAATAAAACTACTCCCCTAGCTTGTGCCACAGGAATAGTCGTGCTCATCCGATAAAAAAAGAGCTTCTCAACTACTACTAACTCAGGCTCTAATTCCTTCAATAACTGATTTAAGTCCTCAAAAATGACAACTAGACGCTCACTAGGAGATAAAGAAGAACTAGTCTCAATAATACCTGCATCCATTAATCGGGGACGTCCCGTAGGGACTACGGATGTTTTATTCAAAAGAGAGCCGACGGATGACGACCCTCTCTGACATACAATTGAGCCAAACCCTAAAATGGCCAAGCCAGGATCTATTCCTAAAATTCTAGTTTCTTTGTTTGACAAATTGTACTCCTATCGTAAACTTCGGCGATTCCTGTACCCATTGGGGTTGAGGCTCAAGGTTAGGCTTACGCCTACAGCCTCATTCTATAATCTAATTATCTTAAATCCCAAAAGTGTCTGGTGTGGTCACTGATGGGTACTGAGGGAAGTAACGCTAACAAGTGTCTTCTGCCTCCTACCTCCTGTCTCCTGCCTCGTGCCTCCTACCTCCTGTCTCCTGTCTCTATTTATTGAGCACAACGACTTATGGCTATTTCCTTTATTCAATCTTTACTGCAAAAATTCCAACCTAAACCTGTACGCTGGTTTAAATGGATGTCACCGGGACTTCTGGTTAAACGTTGGTTACTAATCAGCGCAGCCGGTGTAATTTTAACAGTCTTGGGTTTGGCAATTTGGGTTGGGTTGACCCCTATTAATCAATTAATTGACTCTATAAGGAAATTTTTAAACTCTGTAACTCATTTTCTGCCTAGCTATATCTCAGGTCCTTTAGCTCTTTTGCTCGGTCTTTTCCTGATTTTTTGGGGTCAAAGTCGCACTATGGGAACTATTACAGATGCTCTCAACCCCGATGGACATATAGAACTAGTTGATTTACTGCTAGATAATCGTCGTCTCAATCGAGGTCCGAAAATTGTCACTATTGGAGGAGGAACAGGACTTTCTAACCTTTTGCGCGGTCTTAAACATTATAGTAGCAATATCACAGCTATCGTGACAGTAGCCGATGATGGTGGCTCCTCAGGACGGCTTCGCCGCGAAATAGGTATATTACCCCCTGGGGATATTCGCAACTGTCTAGCCGCCTTGGCCGATGAGGAAAAACTACTCACTGAATTGTTTCAATATCGTTTTCAAGCTGGCGATGGACTGACAGGGCATAGTTTTGGGAATCTTTTTCTCACCGCTCTGACTGAAATTACAGGCGATCTAGAAAGAGCTATTGCGGCTAGCTCAAAAGTACTAGCAATCAGAGGCAAAGTGCTCCCCTCAACTCTGGCGCAGGTCAATCTCTATGCTCAATTAACAGATGGTCGCCTTATTGAAGGTGAATCTAACATTACTAAAGCAGGCGGCACTATTGCCAAGATTGGTTGCACTCCTAGCAACCCGCCCGCCCTGCCAGCGGCTCTTAAAGCTTTAGAAGATGCTGATTTTATTATTATTGGACCTGGAAGTCTTTATACCAGCATTATCCCTAATCTCTTGATTCCAGAAATCAGGGAAGCTCTCCTAAATGCTCAAGTCCCTCGCATCTATATCTGCAACATTATGACTGAACCAGGTGAAACAGATGGCTATACAGTTGCTGATCATCTCCGAGCTTTATATCGGATCGGCAGTCAAAAAATTTGTGATGCTGTCTTAGTGCAGCGACGGCCTCCTTCTGAGGATTTTTTGCAAAACTATGCCCAAGCAGAATCACACCCTGTCTTTTTGGATCGAGAGGATGTCAATAATTTAGGTTGTCGTTTGGTTTTAGCCGATGTCATGGAGGAAGACAGGATCAAAGGCTATCTTCGCCATGATCCCTCTCGTCTTGCTCGTATATTAGTGCGTTGGTATGATAAAGCCAGGAAATATTAGCTAATACTAGAATCCTCTTGTTCTGGTTTAGCTAGGGTGGCTTGTTCTAACCTTTCTGAAGCTGTTCTCATCAATTCCGCCATATTCTCTATGATTTCACCTGGATACTTCTCCAGCACTTTTGTAATTAGAGAAACTCGATTTTTATAATCATCCACTTCAAAGACAACTACTTGTATTTCTTGCCCCACTGTAAACAGAGTATCTAGTGACTCTATTCTGGCATTACTGACTTGCTTAATATGTAATAGTCCAGTTACCCCATTAAGGTCTACAAACACTCCATATGGTTGCAGTTTGACTACTACACCAGAGACCAAACTTCCTTTAGCTAGTTTACTGATTGCTGCTGCTTTGGCTAATTGTCTTTGTGATAAAACTATTTTATTAGTTTCTCGATTGACTTCTAAAAAGTTAGCATTGAGGGACTGACCTACTAAAGACTCTAGATTATCTCGTTCTAATAGGTGTGAGCGGGGAATAAACCCCCTTAAACCTTCTACTTCGCCAATCACACCACCTTTGTTTAAACTGGTTATACGAATTTGTACGGTTTCACTGTTTTCAGATAACTGGAGAATATTGTCCCAAGCCTGTTTAATGCTTAGCTGACGACGGGAAAGTGTTACTTGTCCATCCTCATTTTGTTCTCGAACAATCAGAAAATCTAATTCTTCTCCTAGCGGAAGTGATTCCCCTAGAGGAACTCCACTTCTTAAATGGGCTTCAGAGGTGGGGACAAACCCTGGGGACTTTCCCCCAATATCTATATAAGCACCCTCTGAGGTATGTTCAGAGACTTTACCTTTAACTGTTTGTCCTCGGCTGAATTGATAATCATGTTGATCAAGAGCTTTTTCAAAGTCCTCCATAGAGAAGGAAATTTTTGCGGATTGAGGACTTGTGGATTTTGAGTTCATGTGAATAGGGTTAATTGAGACAAAGAAGGCCCTAGTTGTCGGTTTAATTTTGGGCACACTCTATGATACATCCTAGCGCGATCTTGGGAAACTTTCACTTCTTTCTTATTTCTTATCTTAAATCTTAGAAGACACCCGCTAAACGACTGTAGGGTTACACATAGTCTTCTACGAGTAGATGGTATCAAAGAACTTACAAGCGGACAAGCCTAAGGCACTCTGGACTTTACGATTATAGCAGATCCTAAGGAGAGCGAAGAGTAGTTATATGTTACCTATCAGCCTCTTACTAACCTGTTGTGCATCTAAATTTGATATCGTCAAGTTAAGAACTGACCTATCAAACTCCCTCCCTAACCCCTAACCCCTGCTAAAAAGCATTTTACAGCAAATTTGGATCAAATGAAGCCCATATAAAAATGCTAAAACCCATGTGGGGCGCCGCCCCACTCCCTTGGTTTTGTGGTGTTTCTGGTCTCAAACTGCTGTAAAATGCTTTTTAGCTTAGTCATATACACTAGTCTTATCTAAGAGAACCTCCCCAGAAATTAGACGCTTGGTTGCATCAAGTAGTTCTTCTTCTATGTAGGGTTTGACAAAGTAGCCTTTAGCACCTCTTTCTGCTGCTAATGTCTTCATTTTTTGGGCGCCTCTTGATGTAATCATGGCGATAGGAATAGTGGAGAGTTCTGGATCTTTTTGCAGTTGTGATAATAGTTCTAATCCGTTCATTCTGGGCATTTCTATATCACAGAGGATCAAGTCACAAGCTAAGCCTGAGCGTAGTTTTTCCCAAGCATCCTGTCCATCGCGCGCTTCTACACTCTGATAGCCTCCTTTGGCTAGACTAGCTGATAACATTGCCCGAATCATTGCTGAGTCGTCTACAACTAGGATGCAGTTGCCTGTTTTTGTAGAGTGAATATTCTCACCTGGATCCTGTATGTCAATTTGCTCACTTCCTTGATTCGTTCTAGACATTCTACTACTACCTGGCAGCAACACTTCTCCATGTATGATCCGATCAGCTGCATCTAAGATGTCTTTTTCTGTGTAAGGTTTGACGAAGTAACCACTTGCGCCATATTTAGCAGCAACACTCCGATGTTTTTCTGCAGCGCGGGAGGTTAACAAGGCCACTGGAATGTTAGAGAATTTTTCATCTTTTTGGATATTGGCTAAGAGATCTAACCCGTTCATTCGGGGCATTTCAATGTCGCAGAAAATTAGGTCACACACCAGACCTGAACGCAGTTTATCCAATGCTTCTTGTCCATCGCGAGCCTGTTCTACGCGGTAGTTGGCTTCAATAAAGCTACTAGAGAGCATTTCTCTTACTGTTATCGAGTCATCCACAATGAGCACTACCTTTTCTTCCGTTTTTTCTTTCGTTTGCGTTATAAAAGGCTGATTGGTTATTGTGGTTTTCCAATGATTCCTCCGATTTTCAACTAGGGTTAGTCCTTGGGCGATTTCTATTAGTTCTAGAACATCCCCTATCGGCATTATACTACCATCTCCTAGTACTGTAGCTCCGGCAATGCCAATCGGTTTAGGTATCGGCCCTTCTATCTGCTTAATCACTATTTCCTGTTGCTGTAGTACTTTATCAACTTGTACTGCTAAAATGTTGCCAGCTGTCCGCAGGACAATTAGTGAAAACGTCTCATCATCTACTTTGCCACCATAAACATTATTTCTTCTGCTAAAGCGGTTAAAGGAGAGAAGAGATTTTAATGGTTGAAATGGCAAAAGAGAGCCCTGCCACAGTACACATTTCTGTCCTGTTTGGTTGATGACGATATCTTTGGTGTTGTATTCTTTTATATCTTCCACTCCATCCATCGGAAAAGCGATCCGCGAGTTATCACTTATACAACAGATCGCTTTACAGATACTTAAGGCAAAGGGTAGACGAAGGGTAAATGTGCTGCCTTTATTTATTACTGAGTCTATGCTGACACTTCCTCTAATTTCACTCAGGGCTGTTCGAACTACGTCTAGTCCTACTCCCCTTCCAGCAAAATCATCTGCTTTGTCTTTTGTCGTAAAGCCCGGATGGAACAATAAATCGTATAGATCTTGCCTTTTAATGTTTTTCGTTTCTTCTAAGGTTAGTAGTCCTTTCTCTATTGCTTTTGCTTTAATTACCTCAGGATTAATCCCCGCTCCATCATCTTCTACTACTATTACGGTTTGATTCCCTTGTAGGAAAGCACGAATTGTCAGCTTTCCTTCTGGTGGTTTGCCTTTTCTTTGTCTTTCCTCTGGTGTTTCGATCCCATGTGTCATTGCATTGTTGACTAGGTGGGTCATCGGATCATATAGATGTTCCAAGATCATTTTATCTACTAGCACATCTTTGCCATCGACTTGGAGTTTCGCTTGTTTATTTAAGCGAAGGCATATATTTTTTACTGCTCTAGAGAATCTCTCTGCTATTGGACCAAACGTGACCATGCGGGATTTGGTCATGCCTTCTTGTAGTTGAGTTGTCACTTGTCTTAAAGAACGGGTGACTTGTTCTGAAGAACCTACTAAAAATTGAATGTCTGATGCTGACTCTCTCACTCTAACAACTACTTCCATCATTTCTTGGGCTATTAGATGGAAACTGGTGAAGCGGTCCAATTCTAGGGGATTAAATCCGTGATTGTTGAAAGATGAGGAGCCATCTATAGACGGTGGCGTAGCCGCCCGGGGGGTCGAGTCGCTCTGTCCCAGCTGCCCTGCCGTGTTCGCTATTCTTTGGTCATCGGTCATCGATTGGTTTTGCGTGTTTTGTGATGCACTAATTCTCCTACTACTAGCTTGCAGGGCTCCATCTAGAAGGGTCCCTTCATAGAGTTCTTGCATCTGAGTTCCCAAATTACCCAGCATCTGTACTTGATTGAGTAGATTGTCTACGAACTGCTGCATCCTTTCTTGGTCTTGTTCTAGCCCATTCCGTTTGATCACTAGTTCTCCAATCAAGTTACTCAAGTTATCGAGTTGTTTAATGGGAACCCGCATTGTCTGTTCAGAACTTTTCCCTAATTTAGGGGCCGTTTGTGTTGCTTGTTGGCTCCCTATGGTTGCAGGAGTAAGGTTTGCTCCTTGAATTGATATATTGGTTTGCTGGGCTAGGGCTGCTAAGTCCTTGTATGGATCTTCTACTTTTGTTTTCTTACTAACCCTGTCTGCTGTTTTACGTTCATTGCTATCGGTAAATAATGCGTTTACATCTTCTTGAGAGGGGAGTGCTGAAGAATAGCCCTTTAGATCTTCTGAAACTACTTCACCTACATGGCTCTCAAAATTAAATAATACCGTGCCAGACTCCTGCCAGTCATCGCTGTCATCAATATGTACTGGCGAGAGAATGAGTTCTTCATTTTCTTTGGCTAAACTGGCCGGCTGCCCTACCCTAGTGCCTTTGGCACGTTCCCTGGCGACTACTTCTGCTCTTACACCAGTGTTTGTGGTCAACTTACTTGTAATCAGCCTTTCTAATGCTTCATAGTCAACTTCTCTGCTATATTTTTTTGGCTGAGTAATTTCTTTTTCTATCTCTTCTAAAGAGCTGTATAGTGCTAAACATGGCACTAATGGTCTTTCAATTACTGTTGCGTGATTCTCGTGTGGATTGTTTAAAACAATTGAGCCCTCTGTTTCTTGAATAAGAATTCCTTCCCCAAAAACCCAATCCTCTTCTTGTTCTCTATCGTGTCTGTTTTGTCCAAATATATCGCTTAACTGAGCATCTGTTGGCGGTGGTGTTTCCTCGTCAAATAGCCCGACAATTAAGTCCTCTTGTTTTGTGTTCGCTATTTCGTCTTCCTCGTCAAATAGCCCAACAATTAAGTCCTCTTGTTTTGTGTTCGCTATTTCGTCTTCCTCGTCAAATAGCCCAACAATTAAGTCCTCTGCTTTTGTGTTCGATGTTTCGTCTTCCTCGTCAAATAGCCCAACAATTAAGTCCTCTGCTTTTGTGTTCGATGTTTCGTCTTCCTCGCCAAATAGCCCAATTAATTCTTCAGGTTTTGTGCTCGGTATTTCGTCTTCCTCGCCAAATAGCCCAACAATTAAGTCCTCTGCTTTTGTGTTCGGTGTTTCGTCTTCCTCGCCAAATAGCCCAATTAATTCTTCAGGTTTTGTGTTCGGTGTTTCGTCTTCCTCGCCAAATAAAGCTTTTAATTCATCTACAACTTCTCGTTTGAGGGGGGGAGTCTTCTGAACAATAGAGATGTCAGTTTTATCATCTTCCCAGATTTTGTCATTTATAAAGAATTCGCTTACATCTTCTTGAGAGGGTAGTGATGAAGAGTAGCCTTCGAGATCTTCTGAAACTACTCCAGTGGGAGTAGAAGGTTTTTCTTGAATTTGTAGGAGGACGTAATCTAGGTCGCTACTGGAGGTTTCAGGTTGTTGATTCCACTGGGAGCCTTGATTTTTCTGCGTTAGCTTCTTATTAGATTCTGATTGCCCACTCACCATAAGATATTATTCTACCCTCTGATAGTTATCTTGCTTTTTTCAGCTTTATCCTGTCCTTATTTGTCAATTGTAGCTAACCTAGACAATTCTTGAACATTTCTTAGTTTTGTTGCTCTAAGAGATTGAGGGCTTGATAACATTCTTTTGCGGCTATTCCTCTTTCCATTAAATCTACTAGGGTTTGGTAAGCCAATTGATGCTCTAGTAGTAGATTTTTAGCTTCTAAGAGTGCAAAACGTTCTTTGCTTGGATAAGTATTTTTATTTAACCCTCTTTGTTTTAGTGTGGCATAAAATTGCTGGCGATCGTCGACTCCTCCTTCTGCTTTACTGTAAATAATTTGTTCGGCTGCTATTCCTCCCATCCAAACTGTAGATAGTCTTTCTATAACTAGGGGAATTTCTTGTATTTTTTTTAATTTTTCTGTATCCAAGATCACTCCCCCTGAGCCTGGTTGTCCTTTGCGCCATGCTTCTAGAGCGCCCAAGCTATAGTCTAGTATCGGTATTTCTAAAAGATAAGCCAGTAAAAAATGTCCTGCTTCGTGGTGGATAATTCTTTGACGCTGTTTTTTCCCTGCCACCTGTTCTAGAAGAATTGTCACCCCTCTATTTTGCCAAGTTAGCGCATCTAGCCCTAAAATTCCCAGTAATCCTACGGTAGTGACTGTAGGAACTAGGGGAGAAATATGTAATATTGGTCCAAGCATAGAAAACATCGTAACTGTAAATATGACAATGGCCATCAGATTTAAAGCTGTTTGTTGCATAATATTAATTTTCTTTACTTTTTGTTACATATGAGTTTAACATATGTGCTCCTTTAGTGCGAGAAGGATCGCCCTATAGAATAGGGATAGAAAAGTATTTTTGGAGAGACGCAAGTAATGGAATCTATACTGATACCAATATTAGTTTTCTTATCTTGGTTTGGCCTCAGTGGATTAAAAATAGATCGCGAATATGAGAGAGGGGTAATTTTTCGTCTAGGTCGTTTAAACAGTATCAAAGGACCTGGAATGTATTGGTTGATCCCTTTTGTCGATCAGAAAGCCCGAGTTGATATTCGCACTAAAACAGTTGACATCGCTCCACAAGAAGCAGTAACGGCTGATAGTGTAACTATTAAAGTCAATACAGTATTATACTATCGTGTTCTCGATCCAGCCAGAGCAATTAATCGAGTGGAAAACTATCAAGTGGCTGTCTATCAAGCCGCCATGACGACTTTAAGAAATGTGGTTGGTCAGAACTATCTAGATGATATTTTAAAAAACCGCGATAAAGTCAACCATACCGTACAGAACATTGTGGATGAAATTACAGAACCTTGGGGAATTGAAATTGAAAGAGTAGAGATGAAGGATGTAGAAATACCTCCATCTATGCAAAGAGCGATGGCTCAAGAGGCTGAGGCGGTGCGAGAAAAGAGGGCGCGGATCATTAAGGCTTCGGCGGAACAAGAGGCTTCTATCAAGCTAGCAGAGGCTTCTGTGAAGATCATGGAGAACCCTATCGCTCTAGAATTGAGACGACTGCAAATGTTGACAGAAATTGGAGCCGAAAATAATACTGCTACGATTATTATGGTTCCTTCTGATTTGGTAACTTTAGCTAAAAATTGGGCTGAACCAAACACAAATACTAAGAAAAAAGAGAATTCAGAGCCTAAGCCAACGGCACAGCTTAATAACTCCGAACTACCTAATTTGCCCAGTAATAAGCAAACGACGTTGGACTATCCCTCTTCATCCTGACTCAGCACCAATAAATAGGTACCTTTATAGTTGGTTTGTTACAGGGCGATAGACTCTGTAGTTGATATTAGGAAAGATATTATCTAACTCTTCTATTTTTTCCAACCAACCAGAATCTATTTTTCCTGCTTTGATTTCTTCATAGAGCTTAGTAAAACGCAGAATATGTGATTTAGTTCTTTTGATAGCATAAGATACCATTGTTCCAGTTCGCATGATAAAAGCCCAATCAGAAGACTGTGCTAATAATAGCTCTCTCGCTGCTTGGTTGAGGGCACGCCATTCTAGTTCATCGCTAGCTTCTAGATGGCTTAATTCAATCATCCGTTCAGCCGCTTTATGAAGGTGAGGATAGATCCATGTATTGGTTTCATTGAGCCAATATTCATGGAATCCTTTGTATCCCCAGCTCGACTGAGCGGGACGACAGACTTGTTGATTAGGATGTTTGCGTAGATAGTCTGCTAAATGGGTCATCTGATAAACATATTGGTCATGCCAAGACTTACGGAAGAGAAAATCAATGAACCAAGGACCTTCATACCACCAATGACCGAAAAGTTCCGCATCATAGGGAGAGACGATAATAGGAGGACGGTGCATTAAACCTTCTAAATGTCTCACTTGTAGTTCTCGGTTGTGTATGAAATTTTCTGCGTGTTCGGCAGCTTTTTCTTTAGCCCAATATGGATCGTAGAGGGCTTTTTCTGCTAATCCTGCTTGTCTTGAGGTGATCCGATGGTATTTAATACCTATATTCTTGCGCTGTCCGTTAGGCATGATATAGGGCTTAATATACTCATACTCAGCTTCCCAGCCTAGGTCTTTGTAAAACTCTCTATAGATGGGATCGCTTGGATAACCTACTTGAGAAGACCAGACTTGTTGGGAAGAGTCAATATCCCTGGCAAAAACTGCTACTCCTGTCTCTGTATAGATAGGGGCATAACTGCCAAAACGAGGCCGCGGGCTAGCATAAAGGATACCATGATTATCCGTTAGGAAGTAACGCAGTCCAGCATCAGCTATCAATCGCTCTACCCCTTCATAGTAGGCGCATTCGGGTAACCAAATCCCTTTAGGAGCGCGTCCAAAGTGTTCTAGATAATGTTCACAGGCTACTTGAATTTGTGCCCAAACTGCTTCAGGGTGCATTTTCATTAAGGGGAAGTAGCCATGTGTTGCTCCACAGGTAATAATCTCTAGGTTATTACTGTCTAGAAATTTTTTAAAAGCACCGACTAGATCTCCTTTGTAGCCTTCCCAAACCTCTCTGATAGTTTTAAATTCTTGGGCATAGTATTCAGAGAGATAGCGAATGTGCCCGTTGTCTTGGTTTTTTTGAACTTCTTGCTCTGTTAATTTTTGTAACTGGGCTAGGTGTTGATTATACCGTTCTTGTAGAAGAGGATCTCGTAGCATAGACACCAAAGATGGAGTCAGGCTCATCGTAATTTTAAAATCGATTCCATCTCTCTTCAAGCCTTCAAAAACCTGCAGCAGTGGAATATAAGTTTCTGTGATTGCCTCGTATAGCCATTCCTCCTCTAGGACATAATCACTTTCAGGATGTCTAACAAAGGGTAAATGAGCATGAAGAACAAGGGCAAGATAGCCAAGACCCATAAGAGTTGCCTAAACTTTAATTAGCGGAATAATTGTTGAAGAATAAGTTGATTAGACTTTATACTATCTTAAGATTCTAGAATAAAAAGGTGCAGCCTAATAACAAGTTCATTGTATCTGTGCTGTCTATCATTTGCTCGGTGTTTCCAGTGCTAGATCCCAATGATGTACAAATAATTCCTGGAAAAGATGTGACTGCGTCTGTTCTGATTCAGTTACTCCTGTTTGTGGATGATCGTCCTAGTTCACAACAAACCATAGAACAAATTCATTTGTATTTAAAAAATGTTGAGATAGGTTCTCTCAATCATCTTCAAGTGATTTACATTCGTCAACAACCACACCTGCTAGAACATTTTCGCCTAGTTGCTACTCCTGCACTAATTAAAATTGCGCCTGAACCTCGGCATACTCTAGCTGGTAGTAATTTAGTCGGTCAACTAGAAAAATGGTATCCTCGTTGGGTACAAGCGATCGAAGAACAAGAAAAACCTTCCGAGGAGTTTAGAGAAGAATTACAAACTGTTGGTTACTCAGCAGAATTGTTGCGCCTTTCTGATGAGATTTTTCGTCTGAAAAAAGAGAAGGAAAAGTTAATTGAACACCTGAATTTTAAAGATCAGGTGATGGCTATGCTAGCGCATGATTTACGCAGTCCCTTGTCAGCTGCTTCTATAGCGGTTGAAACCCTAGAACTTGCCCATGAAAACCCTCAGAAAGAACGGATTATTCAAATGGAGGAACAGCTATTACAACAAACTCGCAAGCAGTTACGTATGATGAACCGCATGATTACAGATATTCTCCAGGCTTCTAAAACTGTTGATGCTCAGTTTTCTCTGCAGTGGAGTCGTTTATATCTACAGTCACTTTGTCAGGAAATTGTCCATCAATTTAAGGAACAAATAGCTGAAAAATCTCAGATATTAGAATACGATCTGCCGCAAAACTTACCCCCTGTTTATGCTGATGTTGAGTTGATTCGTCAGGTAATTATTAATCTCATTGAAAATGCTATTAAATACACACCTAAACATGGGAAAATCAGCCTTTCTATTCTGCATCGTACTAATCAAAAAATGCAGGTAACGGTAGCTGATACTGGTTTGGGAATTCCGCAAGAGAAACAAGAGTTGATTTTTGAGGGACATTTTCGCCTCCAAAGGGATCAAGCTCAAGAAGGATATGGATTGGGATTATCTGTCTGTCGTAAGATTATTAGGGCACATTATGGACAAATTTGGGTAGATAGTGTTTTAGGACAAGGAAGTTGTTTTCATTTTACTCTCCCAGTCTATCAATAAGCTAGTAAGTACCTGTAGGGGTGCCCTTTTTTAAGGGAGATAGTCCCCCTTCGAGGGTAGGGCTGTTTCAAAGTCGAATAACGGGGAATAGCTTGGTATTTCCCACTGACCAGATTAAAGCCCGTTAACTCCTTTGTATCTGGGTCAAACCAGTAGTGTTCGGGTGTGCGGAAGATGTTTTGGTAGAGCTCTTTCTTGAGGTTTTTATCTATAATGGCGGTACTGGTTGAGAGAATTTCTATGATGACATGGGGATATTGACCGTTTTCTTCCCAAACTACCCAACTTTTCCGCCTTGGCGTAGCCTGTCGTAGACAACTTTATCTCTGTATCTAGTACGACAAAAAATTCCTGTCCTCTGAAGTCACTAGATTTTCTCTGGTGGGGACTATAGTAGATGGTTAAGTTTCCTGCTCCATAGAAGTCGTTTCTTTCTTGCCAAAGCCAGTTTAGAGATTCTAGAAGGATAATAATTTGTTGTAAGTGTATGTCTGTTTCCAAGTGAGGTACTGCCTGCGGCAGAGTTACATCACTGTAAAAGTCACTTGGTGGGAAGACTATTTCTTCCTCAGGAAGTCTCTGTATTTCTTGAGCAATAGTCATAATTGTATTGCTTTTATACCATAATAGTTATGATGAAAAGTAAATTTTAACTCAGAGATATTATTTAATTTTTAGTTAAGACAAAAACATTGCCTTCATTGCCACGACCTAGACGCATATCCTGATCTAAATAGGTGACCTCTAACCACCCTTTTTGTTCACTTCTGGTGATAGGAAAATCTAGAGGAGGAAATCTTTTTTGCTGCTCTATAGCCTCAATAAATTGATTAAGAGACTGATAATTAATTACTTTTTGTAAGCCAATGATAGAGCGGTTAAAATTAACTTTTACCCTAGTATCAGAAACAGGTTCAAAAGAAGCGGCGACGCTGACAATACCTTCTAAAAAAGGAATTCCCACTATTTCGGCAATATTATAAATTCTAGATCCTTCGAGGCGAATAGCTTGATAGATCTGTCCTAACTTAAAACCTGGAAACCGCTCAAGTCCTAAAATACCTTTACTAGTGGTATATAATAAGCGCCAGTTACCTTCTAAAAGAGATGTAGCTGTTAAAGGGTGAGGAGTGGGGTTGAGTGCTTCTAAGCGTTCAATAGCTACGGCGATCTCTAGTCGATCACTTTCAGTGGCTAAAATACCTCGGTTTTTCCCAGCAATCATTCCTAAAAGTTGAGTTTTTTCGTTCATAATTCGTACCTTTGACAATTTTGTAGTTTAAAATGGTAGATCTGTGATTTAGTCTAAAAAAGTTATGTATAATCCATCAGTACGTCAAGAAGCCCGTTATGAACCTGCTTCTGTTATTCCCCTCAAAACAGACTCTTCTATTTTAGAATGGTTGCGTAATAGTGGACGCATGATGCCTCGCGATGAGAAGGAAGAAACAGAAAGAGACCTGATCACTTTAGAAGAAGATATTGATATCTCTGGTTTAATTGATGATGAGTCAGTGTATGATGATGGTCTAGATCTTGGCTTAGATGAAGATTTCGATGAGGAACCTTAAAGCTTTAAATCTACTCTTTGTAGGAAAAAGACCCTAAAAAAACCTTTAGAATCATGCTAGATGCCAAAACTACCTCTTTTCCTACAGGAAACTTTTTATTAGTCCTGCTGACTATCATACTCTTAGGGTTAATTTTTGGACTGGCTTTCCCTTTAGTTCAGACTCTGATTATCCCCTTAACTATCTCGGCTATAATTAGTGGAACCCTAGGATATGCAGTAATTCCAGTATTACAACGGCTGAAAACAGGTCAAGTGATTCAAGAAGATGGTCCGCAAAGTCATCTGAAAAAGGCAGGAACCCCCACTATGGGAGGTATTTTCTTTGTACCTGTGGCTGTGGTTGTGGCAATAGTTAGTTCTGACTTTAATATGGAACTCTTTGCAGTCTCTCTTGTCACCCTAGGTTACTTGGCGATCGGTTGGGTAGATGATTGGCTCATTTTACGCCAACAGTCCAACAAGGGAATCTCTCCCAAAATGAAGCTACTTCTCCAAATCGTCGTGGCTGTTGTTTTCTTAGCTCACATTTACTATAATAAAACAAGAGAATTAGAAGAGTTTACGCAAGTAGCCTTACCAGGTAGGATCATTCTACCTTTAGGATTATTTTTTTGGCCTTTAGCAGTCTTTGCCATGACAGCAGAAAGTAATGCTACTAACTTAACAGATGGGGTAGATGGTTTAGCTGGTGGGACTGGAGCAATAGCTTTTTTAGGTTTAGCCTTATTAGTATCTCCCAATAACCCAGAATTAGCAATATTTTGTGCTTCTTTTGCGGGAGCCTGTTTAGGGTTTATTCTGCATAACCGTCACAAGGCTAAAGTTTTTATGGGCGATACGGGTTCTCTAGCTTTAGGTGGTGCTTTAGCTGCTGTAGCTATTTTAGATGGTCAACTCTGGGGTCTATTTTTAATCAGTGGGATTTTCTTTGTGGAGTCTCTTAGTGTAATTGCTCAAGTTACATATTATAAGGCAACTAAAGGACCTGATGGAAAAGGAAAACGCCTTCTAAAAATGGCTCCTCTGCATCATCATTTAGAGTTAAGTGGTTGGCAAGAAACACAAGTTGTTGGCGTATTTTATTTGGTTAATACTTTGTTAGTAATTTTAGCTGTTTTAACTCCTGTAAATAATTAGACGCTCTATGATGTTGAAGGATATCAAGGCATTCCTAGTGCAATGATTACTTTTCCTAAACTAGGCCTTTATGAATTAGAATTAACAGGGAAAGCCCTCTCTCTAAGAGCGCTAATTTTAATCCATTTCAGCCTTCTTATCAGGTAACAGTTACCAAGTAATATTCCTTTTTCACCTATTCAGGTATATAGTAAGATTGCATCGATGGTTTTTCCCTTGGTCGCTTCTCAATCACAAGAACACTATCGTAATAGTGCAATGAATGAACCGATTTAGTAAATTCTGTGACGGCCAACTCATTTTCTGAGAGGGAATGCCACGCATTTATGTAGTCAATAAAGTTTTTACTATATTCTATAAACGTGTCGTCTTTCTTATAGCCGCCACCCCAGTCAGGCCAATAAGATGTATGTAGGTCTTCGCATAGATAGACACCATTGTTATCAATATAAGGAAAAAGCTCCTCAAATGTGTTTACTTGCTGCTTCATAGTATGACCACCATCATCAATTAAGATATCTATTCTGGGGATCTTTTCTGTTAAAGATTTTAGAAAGCTTCTATCTTCTTGATCACCTATAAATATTGAAATCTGTTCGTCTTCTAGCTTCTTGCACTCCGGATTAATGTCTATCCCAAAAATTTTGGCATTTGGTCCAAAAACTTTTTTCCACATTTGTAGAGAACCACCTTGGAGTACGCCAATTTCCACAAGATGAACATCAGTACCATGAAAACGAGAAAGGTGTCGTTCATAAATTTCAAAATAGTGTTTCCACTTTATGAACTCTCTTTTTGTACTGTCTGGGGAACTTTTTTCAAAATCAGTCATAAGCTATTAAGTGTCTAAGTTACAAGTGGAATCTATTTTAATTGTACGCTTTCCACAAGGATTAGAAGATAGGGATCTTTTTTCGCAATGATCGCCTTGTCAGATTTGTGAAGACTAAATTTCAGCTATCATTGAATAGGTTCTAGCCATCATCAATTCAAAACCCACCCATGAATCAACCAAACCCAAATACAGTAATTGTTGGAGCTGGTTTTGCTGGACTATTTACTGCTCTGCATTTGCGTCATCAGAAATATATTTCATCTATTATTCTGATTGACCCACAAGAGCGTTTTGTTTTCAAACCAATGCTCTTTGAGATGATGACAGAAGAGTTGGGAGATGACACTGTCTGTCCGAGCTATCAAGAATTACTACAGGGCAGTGATATCACCTTTATTCAGGACAGGGTATCAGCAATTGATTTGAAACAAAGAAGGGTAAATTTAGCATCTGGTCAGAATCTTCATTACAGCCATCTAGTACTAGCAGTTGGCGGTGTACAAGGATATTTTAATACGTCAGGAACACCGGATTATGTTTATCCTTTTAGAACAAGAGAACATTTGTTGTCGCTAAAAGAACATTTACGCTACTGCCTGGAGCAAGCTAGCCAGAGTGAGGATGCAGAAAAACGTAGAGATCTGCTGACCTTTGCCATCGTTGGGGCTGGTCCAACCGGTGTGGAGATGGCCGCTACTTTAGCAGATCTCTTGCCGGTCTGGTACGCCAAACTAAACGGAAATATTCACGAGATTAGAATTATACTCATCAATCATGGTAAAAAAATTCTATCGGGGGATGTCAATGCCCATTTGCAAAATGTGGCTTTAGAATCCTTAAAAAATCGGATTATCCCAGTTAAGTTGATTCTAGGAGTAAGCGTTAAGGCAATTTACGAAGACCGTCTAGAATATCAGTCTGAACAAATAGAAACTCTAAAAACCTATACTACTATCTGGACGGCTGGCACAGAGATCAATCCCATTATTAGTACTTTAGCGATTCAAATTCCGGCCGATCACTTAAATAAACATGGGCTACCCCAAGTCAAACCAACCCTCCAACTTTTGGATTTCCCTGAAGTTTTTGGCGCAGGTGACTGCGTCGATATACAACAGCCCGCTTTGGCTCAGGTAGCCTATCAGCAAGGTGCAACCATTGCTCACAATTTGATTGCCATGACCAAAGGCGTCCCACTTGATGCTTCTGAAGTGAAACTTCGAGGGACTCTGATGAAGCTGGGATTGGGAAATGGGGTTGCCAATCTCTTTGACAAAATACAGATCGATGGTAAGGGACTTGCTTAAAAATAACTTACCAATTATACTGGGTAAATAACTTAGAGAGACCACATTAATACTATAATAATACATTAATTTAGTTTTAAATGTTAACCGAAAAAATTAAAACAAC
>Ga0114963_10001142_pt1 | contig 18305 bp, 18 predicted proteins | sample C_131016_EF_Meta_FD_87019 | JGI IMG/M metagenome (GOLD analysis project Ga0114963, IMG submission 87019) | Freshwater microbial communities from Lake Croche, Canada to study carbon cycling - C_131016_EF_MetaG | ecosystem: Environmental > Aquatic > Freshwater > Lake | place: Lake Croche, Canada...
CGACCTATGGCAAATGGGTGGGTGAAGAGCTTTCCGTGGACAACCAGCGCCAACTCTGGGTTCCTCCCGGTTTGGCGCATGGCTTTCTCGTGCTATCTGAAAGCGCTGATTTTCTTTATAAAACCACCGAGTACTACCACCCCGCCTCCGAGCGATGCCTGGCTTGGAACGACCCTCGAGTGGCCATTGACTGGCCATTGGGCGACCAGCGCCCCCTGGTTTCAGACAAAGACGCGAAAGGCTTCAGTTTTGACCTGCTGTGAGTGAAGCCCAAGCCCTAAGTACTGCGCAAAGCTCTTCTTTGGCGGTTCTGGGCCAGGTCTTGGTCGCGTCCGGAAAACTGGATAAGGCTACAGTCCAAAAAGCCATGAAAATCGCCCAAGACCAGCGTAAAAGCCTGGTTGCAGAATTGGTCGATTCAGGTGCCATGAGCCCACTGAACCTGGCGCAAATTTTGGCCCAGGCCTTCGCAGTACCGTTGCTCGACTTGTCGTCGATCCAGCTCTCAGGACTGCCCAAAAAATTACTAGACGAACGCATGTGCAAGGAATACCAGCTTTTGGTGCTGGGTGAGCGCGACCATGCATTGGTGATTGCCACCGCCGATCCGTCCAATCAGGAGGCGACAGAAAAAATCAAATTCGCCACCCAACGCAATGTGGACTGGGTGGTAGTTGAGTATGACAAGCTAGTCTTGGCCTTAAAAGCGCAAATGCCGACCGATGGCAACCCGGTCATTTCCGATTTTGGTGAAAGCGCCTTTGATGGGCGTGAATTTATCCAAGCCATCAACCCACCGAGCTCGCTAGAAAATTCCATCGACGATTCGCCGGTGGTGCGCTTTTTACAAAAAATATTGTTCGATGCCGTGACCATGGGCGCATCCGACTTGCATTTTGAACCCTACGAGTTGACCTACCGCGTGCGTTTTCGTATTGATGGCCATTTACGAGAAATTGCCAGTCTGCCACCGGCCATCAAAGACAGGCTGGCCTCGCGCATCAAAGTGATTTCGGGTATGGACATTGCGGAAAAACGGGTGCCGCAAGATGGCCGCACGAAACTGAAGGTATCGCACGAAAAAACCATTGACTTGCGTGTTAGCACCTTGCCCACGCTGTTCGGCGAAAAAATAGTAATCCGTATTTTGGACCCGAACAGTGCGAAATTAGGTATTGATGCCTTGGGCTATGAGGAAGCTGAAAAGCAGCGTTTGCTGCGGGCTATTGCAAGGCCTTACGGAATGATTTTGGTAACCGGCCCCACCGGTTCGGGTAAGACTGTGTCGCTTTACACCTGCTTGAGCCTGCTCAATCAGCCCGGCGTGAATATCGCTACCGTCGAGGATCCGTCCGAGATCAATATGCCCGGCGTGAACCAGGTGAATGTCAACGACAAGGCCGGGCTGAGCTTTGCCGCCGCACTCAAATCCTTTTTGCGACAAGACCCGGACATCATCATGGTCGGCGAGATCCGTGACCTGCTGACGGCTGACATTGCCCTGAAAGCAGCCCAAACCGGGCACTTGGTGCTCTCGACGGTTCACACCAACGACGCGCCCACTACGCTCACGCGTTTGCGCCATATGGGAGTGCAAGCCTTCAATATCGCGGCCAGCGTGATATTGATCACGGCACAGCGCTTGGCACGCCGCCTATGTGTCAAATGCAAAGAAGCTTTCGATCTGCCCAAGGAAATCTTGCTGGAATCAGGATTCAAAGCGCAAGACATCGACGGCAGTTGGAAACCCTACCGTCCCGTGGGCTGCAGTGAATGCAACAACGGCTACAAAGGACGGGTAGGCATTTACCAGGTCATGCCTATATCCGACGACATTCAATCCATTATTTTGCGTGATGGCTCGGCCCAGGAAATCGCCGCGCAATCCGAGCGCGATGGCGTTAAATCCTTGCGTGCATCCGGTTTAAGCAAGGTGAAATTGGGCTTAACCTCGTTGGAGGAAGTGCTAGCGCTGACCAATGCGTGATAAGAGGGAGGAAACCATGGCAATACAAAAAGCGCCTGGCGCCGCTAAGTCAGCTACCACACTGGCGGTATTTAAGTGGGAAGGGGTGGACCGCAATGGGCAAGCCATGCAAGGCGAGTTGCGCGCGCGGTCCAACGCTACAGCGCGCGCGGTACTGCGCAAGCAGGGTATCCGGCCTAGCACCGTATCCAAGCAGTTTTTCTGGATGGCACAGGGTATCAAGCCCAAGGAAATAGCGCTCTTTACGCGCCAAATGTCCACGATGATGAAATCAGGCATTCCCCTGCTGCAGTCATTTGAGATCATCGGCAAGGGCATCAGCAACCCCACCATGGGCCGCATGGTGAACACCATCCGCAGCGACGTCGAGGCGGGTTCTTCCTTGAGCGCCGCGTTTCGCAAGTACCCTGCGCAATGGAATGACCTCTATTGCAATTTGGTCGCTGCTGGTGAATCCGCGGGCATTTTGGACGTCGTGCTCGAGCGCCTGGCGCTGCACCTGGAAAAAACCGAGGTTCTTAAGGTCAAGATCAAGTCCGCCCTCACCTACCCGATAGCAGTGATGCTCGTCGCCGGTATCGTGGTAACGGTCATGATGCTCTTTGTGGTGCCCGCGTTCAAGCAAGTATTCGCATCCTTTGGCAGCGAGCTGCCGGGCCCCACCCTCTTGGTGATTGCTATCAGTGAGTTTTTCGTGAAATATGGATATCTGATTGTCGGCGCATTGCTAGCTGGCTTCATGGTTATCTCCCGCGCTATTCAGGGCAGAGCGCAATTTCAAGCCGAACGCGATCGACTGGTGCTCAAGCTGCCTGTATTCGGCAATTTGATACGCAAAGGCTGTATTGCACGTTGGACACGCACGCTCGCGACCCTGTTCGCTGCGGGGGTGCCCTTGGTAGAGGCCTTGGAGTCCGTGGGTGCTGCCTGCGGCAATATCGTGTACCTGAACGCTACCGCACGGATACGCCAGGATGTATCCTCGGGCGTTTCATTAAGCACTGCCATGACCCAGTCCACATTGTTCCCGCCCATGGTGCTGCAAATGTGCGCCATCGGCGAGGAGTCGGGCTCGATGGACTTGATGCTGGGTAAATCGGCGGATTTCTTTGAGTCCGACGTGGACGAGGCAGTTGCTGGTATCGCCAGCCTAATAGAGCCCTTGCTCATCGTGTTCCTCGCAAGCCTTATCGGCGGGCTGATCTTTGCTTTGTATTTACCGATTTTCAACATGGGGCAAGTGGTTTGATGCCGGTCGAACTCGCAGACCATGCCGTCGCATTGCTTGGCCTGCTGGGCTTGTTGATCGGCAGTTTTCTTAACGTAGTCATCTACCGGCTGCCCAAAATGATGGAGCACCAATGGGAGGTAGAGTGCGCACTGGCTGCGGGACAAGCAGCGCCAGCGCAGCCGCCTTTTAACCTCGTGGTGCCGCGCTCTGCTTGCCCGCATTGCGGGGCGGGCATTGCCTGGTACGACAACATCCCGCTCGTCAGCTATAGCGTGCTGGGCGGCCGCTGCCGACATTGCCAAGCATCTATCCCACTGCGCTACCCGATGGTGGAGCTATGCACCGCGCTGCTGTTTGCGTTTTGCGGATGGCGCTGGGGCATGGGGGCGGCGGCGATTGCCTGGTGCGCCTTTTTGGCCGGCATGCTTTGTCTGGCACTCATTGATTGGGACAGCACGCTCTTGCCCGATGCCATCGTGCTGCCCTTGCTATGGCTTGGACTCATTGGTGCCAACTTGCAATGGACCGGCGTCAACTTAGAGCAAGCCTTATGGGGCGCAGTCGCCGGTTATCTCAGCCTGTGGTCAGTCTATTGGGTTTTCAAACTCGCGACAGGCAAGGAAGGCATGGGTTACGGTGATTTCAAGTTGCTGGCTTGCCTGGGCGCATGGTTTGGCTGGCAGGCCCTGATTCCCATCATCTTGATGTCCTCGGTCATTGGCGCCGTCGTCGGCATCATGCTAAAACTCCATGAAGGCTTGCGTGAGGGCGGCGTGATGCCTTTCGGTCCTTTTCTCGTAGGCGCAGGGATGGTCTGCCTGTTTGCCAATCCATTGGGATTTGCACTTCTGATGCCATGACCCAGCAGCCCCTCATCCGTTTAGGTATCACCGGCGGCATTGGCAGCGGCAAAAGCACAGTCTGCGCTCTGCTGGCCCAAAAAGGCATTCCCGTGATCGATGCAGACGCGATCTCCCGAGCCTGTACTGCGCCTGGCGGGGCCGCGCTGCCCGCGATTGCTCGGGCCTTTGGCGATTCGGTATTCGAGGCACCGGGCGTATTGAACCGCGATGCCATGCGCGTCCTGGTTTTTGACCAGCCATATGCGCGCGCCCAACTGCAGGCACTGCTCCACCCCATGATTGCAGCCGAAATCGAACGCCAGGCGGCCCAGGCAGCGGCTTCGTCTCCGCCGTGCATCGCTTTTGACATCCCGCTTTTGGTGGAGTCCCAGCGATGGCGACCGCTGCTCGACAAGGTCTTGGTGGTTGACTGCCAAGCCCAAACCCAGATTGACCGGGTGACGCAGCGCAGCGGTTTGACGGCGCAAAGCGTGCAAAAAATCATGGCAGCCCAAAGCACGCGGGCCGCTCGGCTGCAGTGCGCCGACTACGTTTTATTTAATGAATCGGTGACAATCGATGAGATTCAGCACCAATTGGACGCAATATTCCCTTGGTTGGAGATATCATCCCGCCACTGGAAAAATAGAGCGTGATCCTGTACGAATATCCGTTTAACGAAAAAATTCGCACCTATTTGCGTTTAGAGCACCTGTTTGCGCGGCTCTTTACGCTGTTGGAGCGCCTAGACGCCCTAGACCACCATTTCGCGCTCATCACCCTGTTTGAAATTCTCAACGTAGGTGCCCGCGCTGATCTCAAAACCGACGTTCTTAAAGATTTGGACCGCCAGCGCCAGACCATGTTGGCATACCGCGGCAACCCAGCCATTGCCACCGAGGTACTGGAACGGCTACTCGCCCAATTAGAAGAATGTTTTGTCGCCCTGACTAATGCATCGGGGAAACTAGGCCACGAACTGGGTGAAAACGACTGGCTCAAAAGTCTACGCAGTCGCACCAGCATCCCGGGTGGCACCTGCGAATTCGACTTGCCCGCCTATTACGCCTGGCAAAAATTGGACGACCAGCGCCGTCAACATGACTTGCGCGAATGGGTTTCGAGCCTAGTGCCTTTGTTCAACGGCATCCACTTGTTACTCGGACTGCTGCGTGACTCAGGCGCACCGCAAAAAATGGTCGCGCTGGGCGGTCAGTTCCAACAAAACCTCCCGCAAGGCCGCACCTTTCAGCTGCTGCGCCTGTCATTGGATCCCCAGCTAGGCGCCATCCCCGAAATCAGCGCCAACCGCTTGGTAGCCTCCATCCGGTTTGTACGCCACGAGGCCGATGGCAAGCTCTACAGCAATAGCGCCGACACCCCGTTTGACCTGACCTTATGCGCCTGAGCGCAGGCAGCCGCCCATGTCAGACAGCCCTTCTGTGCCGGAAAAAATCGTCACTTGCCCCCAGTGCAAAGGGGAAAGCGTGTATGCGCCGCGCAATCCCTACCGCCCGTTTTGCGGAGAGCGTTGCAAGAATCTCGACTTAGGTGCCTGGGCCAGTGAGTCCTTTCGGGTGCCAGCCCCGGAGCAATTCGAGGATGACACGCAATCGCGGCAACTGCAATAAGACCGCCTCGGTCACAGCGGCTGTCGGGCCCCTTGTTCGTCGGCCAACCAGGCCAAAACCGGCAAGGCGCCGGGTAAAACAGGCTCCACTTGGACGGGCAATTCCTGCCATTGCGCATGTTGCCCCTCGCGCATCACCAATTCCCCCGACCAGTCCAGCACCTTGAAAAAATGCAGGCGCACCAGGGCGTGTGGATAGTCCACCACCTGCATTTGCCAGGCTTGGCAGTGCAGCACCTGGATGCCCAATTCCTCATACAACTCGCGGGTCAATGCCTGCTCCAAGGATTCTTGCGCTTCCACCTTGCCACCTGGGAATTCCCAGTAGCCTGCATAGGCCTTGCCTGGCGGACGCGAAGTCATCAAAAATTTGCCATGCGCCTGCAGCAGCACACCCACTGCGACTTCGGTCAAGGGCCGGTCGCTGCCGCCGGTGCGGGCCACATGACCGTCCGCCACCCGGTCCACGGGCACCTGGCTCATGCCGCTGCGCCCGGGTCCTGCCGACCGGCAAAGTCTTTGGCAAATTGCCAGGCCACGCGGCCGCTGCGCGAGGCGCGCTCCAGCGCCCAGATCAAGGCCTCCTCGCGCCAGTGGCCGCGCCGCGCCGTATCGACCGCCAAGACATCCAACCATTGGGCCACGATGGTGAGGTATTCGTCTTGGGTGAAGGGGTAAAAACTGACCCACAAACCAAAGCGTTCGGAGAGGGAGATTTTTTCTTCCACCACCTCGCCCGGGTGTACTTCTCCGCTTTCGGTATGCTGATAGCTCAGGTTCTCAGCCATGTACTCGGGCAGCAGGTGGCGCCGGTTGCTCGTGGCATAAATCAAAACATTGGCTGAGGTCTCGGACACTGATCCGTCAAGCACCGATTTGAGCGCTTTGTATCCGGCCTCACCCTGGTCAAAGCTCAGGTCGTCGCAAAATACGATGAATTTTTCTGGACGCCGCGCCAGGATGTCCACCATGTCTGGTAGGTCGATCAAATCCGCTTTGTCCACCTCTATCAGGCGCAACCCTTGGGCGCTGTAGGTGTTCAGGCATGCGCGTACCAGCGAGGACTTGCCGGTGCCCCGCGCGCCGGTCAGCAACACATTGTTAGCCGTTTTGCCATGCACAAATTGCTCGGTGTTACGGCGGATTTTTTCTTTCTGAATATCGATCTCTTTGAGGTCGTCCAGACGCATGGCACCGACCTGTCGCACCGCGCCGATATAACCCTGACCGGAGACCCGCTTGCGGTAGCGAAAGGCGATGGCACTGTCCCAATCGGGCTGCTCGATGTCCAGGCGCAGCGCCGATTCCACCCGGTCCATAAAGCGTTCAGCACGCGCCAGAAACGGAGCCCAAAGCTGCTGATCGTCCATGTGTCTGGCTCTCTTAAGACCGGTAATCTGCGTTAATGCTGACGTATTCATGGCTCAGGTCACAGGTCCAGACCGTGTGGCTAGCCTGGCCACGGCCCAGTAGCACGCGCACCAGAATTTCAGTTTGTTTCATCACACGCTGGCCATCGGCTTCCTGGTAGCTCGGGTTGCGCCCGCCATGGGTAGCGACATGTACATCATCTAAATACAGTTCAATACCATCGGTATCTAGATCTGTGATACCGGCATAACCGACCGCCGCCAGGATGCGGCCCAAGTTGGGGTCGCTGGCAAAAAATGCGGTCTTGACCAAGGGCGAATGCGCTATCGCATACGCCACGCGGCTGCATTCCTCGGTACTGGCGCCACCGTCCACCTGTACGGTAATGAACTTGGTCGCGCCTTCACCGTCGCGCACAATGGCCTGCGCCAATTGCAAAGCGACCTTGAGCAAAGCCTGGTACAAGGCCTGCCCTTCGGGGCTATCCAAAGCGCTGATGGGACTGTGTCCTGCCTTGTGCGTGGCCACCAGTACCAGCGAGTCATTGGTGGAGGTGTCGCCATCAACCGTAATGCGGTTGAAACTGGCCTGGGCCAACGCTTTGGCCAAGGGCTGCAACAAGGCCGGGGCCACGCAAGCATCGGTGGCGATATAGCCCAGCATGGTCGCCATATTGGGGCGGATCATGCCGGCGCCCTTGCTGATACCGGTAATGCTGACCGTTTTGCCATGCACATTGAGCTGCGTACCAAAGGCTTTGGGCACGGTATCGGTCGTCATGATGCCATGGGCTGCCGCCAGCCAGTTGTCCTCGTGGGCGGCCGCGATGGCCGTATCCAGGCCGGCAATGATGCGTTCTGTGGGCAGCGGCTCCATGATCACGCCGGTGGAAAAGGGCAGCACTTGTGCCGCATCAATGCCCAGGCGCTGGGCCAAAGCCTCGCAGCTGCTGCGGGCACGGGCCAGGCCATCGGCACCGGTGCCGGCATTGGCGTTTCCGGTGTTGATCAGCAGGGCGCGTATGGCGGCGCCCGAGGCTAAATGGCTTTGGCAGATTTGCACCGGCGCTGCACAAAAGCGGTTGGTCGTAAATACTGCGCCCACGCTGGCTCCGGAGTCCAGCAAAAACAGCGTCAGGTCTTTGCGCCCCGCTTTGCGGATGCCAGCCTCCACGACGCCAATGCGCAGTCCAGAGATGGGAAACAAGTGTGCGGGGTTCGGAGGCGCTAAATCAACAGGCATAGTTGCGAGCTCAAGCTAATTTGCCATGGCATTGTTTGAATTTTTTACCACTGCCGCAAGGGCAGGGCTCGTTGCGCCCTACGCGTGGCACGGAAGCGCTGGCTTGGGGTAATCCCAGGTCGGCCAAAGACACGGTTTCGGGCTCGCCGGTATCGGTGGGTGCGGTGTAGGTGACATTGCTCAGCGTCTCGCCCTTGGCTTCCAAAGCCTGGGCCGCCTCGTCCAATTGCTCAGCGGACTGAATGCGTACCGTCATCAGAATCTTGGTGACTTCATTCTTGACCGAGTCGAGCATCTGCCCGAACAATTCGAAGGCCTCACGTTTGTATTCCTGCTTGGGCTGCTTTTGCGCATAACCACGCAAATGGATGCCCTGGCGTAAATAGTCCAGCGAACTCAAGTGATCGCGCCACTGGCTGTCAATGGTTTGTAATAAGACCATGCGCTCAAATTGGGTAAATCCATTTAGGCCTACATGCTCCACCTTGGCGGCAAAAGCGGTATCAGCCGCCTCCAACACCCGGTGGAGAATATCCTCATCGCCAATAGCGCTGGCCGCACTCACCTGAGCGGCCAGATCTAGGGCGATGCCCCAGTCGTCCGCCAACTGCCGCTGCAGGCCCGCAATATCCCATTGTTCTTCTACCGACTCCACCGGTACAAAAGAACGTACTAAGTCTTCAAAACTACCGCGCCGCAAGGAGGCAATCTGGGCGCTCAAATCCTGGGCGTCCAAAATAGCGTTGCGCTGCTGGTAAATCACTTTGCGCTGGTCGTTGGAGACATCGTCGTACTCCAGCAGTTGCTTGCGCATATCAAAATTGCGCGCCTCGACCTTGCGCTGGGCACTCTCGATGCTGCGTGTCACCATGCCCGCCTCAATCGCCTCGCCCTCGGGCATATTGAGCCGGTCCATGATGGCTTTGACGCGCTCGCCGGCGAAAATGCGCATCAGGGCATCATCCAGACTCAGGTAAAAACGCGATGAGCCGGGGTCACCCTGGCGCCCAGAGCGGCCGCGTAACTGGTTGTCGATACGGCGCGACTCATGGCGCTCGGTAGCGATGATGCGCAAGCCGCCCAGGCTGGTGATGTGTTTGTGGTCAATAGCCCACTGGGCGCGCAGCTCGGCTTCACGCGCAACACGGCTTGCATCATCAAGGGACTCGTCGGCGCGCATACCTTCAATGGCTTTTTCCAGGTTGCCGCCCAACACAATGTCGGTACCGCGTCCGGCCATATTGGTGGCGATGGTGATCATTTGAGCGCGGCCGGCCTGCGCCACGATGTCCGCCTCGCGGGCGTGTTGCTTGGCGTTGAGCACCTGGTGCGGTAGTTTTTCCGCGGTCAGTAAATTCGAAATAATTTCCGAGTTCTCAATGGAAGTCGTGCCCACCAATACCGGCTGTCCGCGCGCATAGCATTCGCGGATATCGTCAATCGCCGCCTTGTATTTTTCTGCCGTTGTCTTGTAGACCCGATCAAGTTGGTCATCGCGGCGGCTGGGGCGATTGGGCGGAATCACCACCGTCTCCAAGCCGTAAATTTCCTGGAACTCATAGGCCTCGGTATCGGCCGTTCCGGTCATGCCGGAAAGCTTGCCGTACAGGCGGAAATAGTTCTGAAAGGTAATCGAGGCCAGCGTCTGGTTTTCGGCCTGGATCGCCACACCCTCCTTGGCCTCCACCGCTTGGTGCAGACCGTCGCTCCATCGCCGCCCGGTCATCAAGCGACCCGTAAATTCATCCACGATCACGATCTCGCCGTCCTGTACCACGTAGTGCTGGTCCCGGTGGTACAAATGGTTGGCGCGCAAGGCGGCATACACATGGTGCATCAGGCTGATATTCGCGGGGTCATAAAGGGACGAGCCTGCTGGAATTAGGTTCAGACCCGCCAACAAACGTTCTGCGCTCTCGTGGCCTTGCTCGGTCAGAAATACTTGCTGCGATTTTTCGTCCAGCGTGAAATCGCCCGGCGTAATCACGCCTTCGCCGGTGCGCAAGTCCAACTCGCCCTCCTGGCGCTTGAGGGCGGGAATCACCGTGTTAATCGCCACGTACATGGCGGTGTGGTCTTCGGCCTGGCCGCTGATGATCAGTGGCGTGCGCGCCTCATCGATCAAAATCGAATCGACCTCGTCCACGATGGCGAAATTCAGACCGCGCTGCACCCGGTCTGTGACCTCGTACACCATGTTGTCGCGCAGGTAGTCAAAGCCGTATTCATTATTGGTGCCGTAGGTGATGTCCGAGCCATAAGCGCCCTGCTTCTCGGCCCGCGGCGCATGCGGTGTGTTAACCCCTACGCTTAAACCCAAAAAGCCGTACAACTGCCCCATCCAGCGGGCATCGCGTCCGGCTAAGTAGTCGTTGACCGTCACCACATGCACACCTTTGCCGGTCAGGGCGTTGAGGTATACCGGCAGGGTTGCCGTCAAGGTCTTGCCCTCGCCGGTACCCATTTCTGCAATCTTGCCTTGGTGCAGCGCCATGCCGCCCATAAGCTGCACGTCAAAGTGACGCATTTTCATGACGCGCTTAGCACCTTCGCGCACCACCGCAAATGCCTCGGGCAAGATGGCATCTAAGCTTTCACCGCCGGCCACGCGGGATTTGAATTCGGTGGTTTTGCCACGCAAGGCCTCGTCACTCAAGCCCTCGTACTGCGACTCCAGCGCGTTGATACGCGCGACGGACGTGCGGTACTGCTTGAGCAAGCGGTCATTACGGCTTCCAAATAACTTGGTGAGAAAGGAGAGTGGCATCGGTAGAAAGTCCGCCCTGCGAGACCGGATTGCTCACAGAGCAGCGCAGTGGTAGTCCGTTGTGGATGATTTGAAAGAGTTAAGGCCGCGCAAAAATGCGCCGCACACCCGCCCTGGCTGAATTTGCGATTTTAGCGTTGCGCCGTCCTGTCCGCCTCTTTGCGGCCCATGGCCAAGAATTTCTGCGGATCCTGCGCCACGCCGCGTACCAAGACCTCAAAATGCAGGTGTGGCCCAGTAGAGCGGCCGGTATTGCCCACCTCTGCCATTTTTTGACCCCGCTTGATCAAATCACCTTTCTTGACAAAACTGCGCGACAGATGGGCATAGCGCGTCAACACCTCGTTGCCGTGGTCTATCTCAATCACGTTCCCATAATGCGGCTGCACCTCTTGCGTCACAACCACGCCGCCCGCTGCCGAGAGCACCGTGGTGCCAATCGGCGCAGGAAAATCCAGGCCTTGGTGCAAGGCGCTCATTCCGTTAAACGGGTCAATGCGCCAGCCAAAGCCCGAACCGGTGCTGACATCCGGCACGGGGATCTGCGTGGGGATCATCAGTTTTTTGATCTTTTGCTCGAACAAGCGCGACTCGATTGCCGTCATCAGGTCGTTGCGACTACTGGTGTCGACCTCGATATGGTCCATGATGGTTTGCAGCTCTTGCAGATTCATATTGCGTCCGGCCACCAGCGTGCCGCCGCGACCGGGCGTAGTGCGCACTTGCGCCGGATCCAGCCCCGCCAGGCCTGAGACGCGCTCGGCCAGCGACTCCATTTGCATCAATTTGGCCTGCATCTCGCCCATGCGTTTGGCCAGCACCTCGATGTTTTCACGCAAATACTTGTCGCGTTGGTCAAACTCGTCCTTGACCACCAGACGCATGACCTGGCTGATGACCGGCCAGCCTTCGCGCGCACCTTTGAGCAAAATCCAGTGGTAAATAACGGCAGAGACCAAGGTCACCGCGATAAAAAATCCCGCTAAGGCCAAGGCCACGCCGCCCGGGCTGGTCTGCAAGACATAACTGCGCGAGAGCCTGGGATCCGTGATAATCAATTGCATACGCTACCCCTGAAATGTTTCGATGCGCCGTTCCAACACCTCGTTTTCGGTGCTTCAAGCCAGTATGGATTCGCCCACACTGGCCCGCTTGGTGGACTTGAGTGCCCAGTCCAGCGCTTGCTTGCGCTGCATCACTACCTTGCTACCCCCCGGCCTGCGCCAAGGCGTACAAGCCGGGCCCATTGAAGGCCAGGTTTGGTGCTTGCTGGTGGACTCCACGGCCATCGCCGCCAAATTACGCCAACTACAGCCCAGCCTGCTGGGGCGCCTTGTTCGCGAGGGCCACGATATTACCGCGATTCGCCTCAAGGTCCGTTCAGCTAGCGCGTAGCCCGATGACCGTCTCGCGCAGGGCGCTGGCAAATTCGCGCCGCTCGCGGCCTTGGGCACTTTGCGCCGGGGCGCAGCGCAGCACGGCACGCAGGGGCGGCGCGCACACCGTGCGCCAGGCAGATTCGAGCAAGCTTTCATCCCCCACATAGCAAGGCGCAAAACTAGGTCTCGCAGTGGCAGCGTCTTCAAAACGCAAGCCCAGTGCCTGTACCGGCGCATCCGCGGCAATGGCTGCCTGCAATAAATTGGCGTGAAAGGGCAAGACCGTGCTGCCGTCGCCGGTAGTGCCTTCGGGAAAAAAGGCCAGCACATCACCCTGCTGCAAGGCCTGCGCCATTTGGTGCACCACGCGTAATGCGTCGCGGCGCGAAGCCCGACGGATGTACAAAGTACCGCCACCGCTGGCCAGCGTGCCGAGCACCGGCCAAGTGCGGATATCGTCCTTGGAGATAAAGCGGCAATGCACTGCAGCGTGCAATACCGCAATATCCAACCAAGAAATATGGTTACACACCAGCATCAAGGGCCCCTGCTGGAGCAACTGCCCTTCAATGCGCAATTGCAATCCCAAAATAGCGAGCATGGCTTGCGACCAGTGCTGCACCGTCTGGTCGCGCCGCGCTTGCGACCATCCCGGGAAATACCAACGGATCGTCCACCAGCCGCGCAGCAAATGCACAAGCAGACGCACAAGGCGCCAGGCACCGCGCAATTTGGAGGGCATGGGCACCGCGGGGGACCGGCCGGTTTAGTGGAGCACCGTGCCCGGCGCCTGGTAGGCCAGCCGACCAGCGACAAGGGTGGCCCGCACTTGGCCGGGCAATTCATAGCCGCCAAAAGGCGTGTGCTTGCTTTGGCTACGCAGGTGCGCCGCCTGCACCGTCCAGGCGCCTTGCGGGTCGAAGACGCAAATATCCGCTTTCGCGCCCACAGCCAGGTGGCCCATGCCGCCTTGGGCCGTACCCTGACTGGCGGCCAGCACGTCGGCACTGCGATGCGTCACGCAGGCCAGGGCCTGCACCAGCGGGATGTCGCTGTCGCGCGCCCACTTCAGTGCCAGACTCAGTAATAACTCGAGGCCGGTCGCACCGGGCTCAGCCTCGGCAAATGGCAATTCTTTTTCATCGGCACCCACCGGCATGTGATCGGACACCAGCGCGTCTATCGTGCCGTCTTGCAAAGCCTGGCGCAAAGCCTCGCGGTCGCGCTGTTGGCGCAGTGGCGGGCTCAGGCGGGTGCGGCTGTCAAAGTAGCCCACATCCATATCCGTCAAGTGCAGGGAGTTAATACTCACATCACCCGTTACCGGCAATCCCTCGGCCTTGGCTTGGCGAAGCAGCTGCGCCCCCGCGGCGCTGCTCAGGCGGCAGATATGCACCCGCGCGCCGGTAGCGCGCACCATCTCAAAAATCGTGTGCAAGGCGATCGTTTCAGCGGCCACGGGCACGCCGCTCAAGCCCATGCGTGTGGCCAGCGGGCCACTGGCGGCGACGCCCTTGCCCAAATGCAATTCCTGTGGCCGCAACCAGACGGTATAGCCAAAAGAGCGGGCGTATTGCATGGCGCGCATCAGCACCTGGGTGTTGGCGATACCGACCTCTGCCTGGCTAAAACCCACGCATCCAGCCTCGCTCAGTTGCAGCATCTCCGTGAGCACTTCGCCCTTGAGGCCCCGGGTCAGCGCACCCAGGGGCAACACGCGCGCCTGGTGCAGTCTTTGCGCCCGAAAGCGCAGCATTTCCACCAGACCAGGCTCGTCAAGCACCGGATCGGTGTCGGGCGGGCATACCAAGCAGGTCACGCCGCCGGCCACTGCGGCGGACAACTCAGAGGCCAGCATGCCTTCATGCTCATGACCCGGCTCGCGCAAGCGCACCGCCAAGTCCACCAAACCGGGCATCACGATGCAGCCTTGGGCATCTAGCGTTTGCGCCGGCACAAAATCTGCGGGTAGCTGGCCCATGGCCAGCACGCGCCCATCGGCAACAGCCACATCGCCCGGCGCATCCAGGCCGCTGGCGGGGTCGAGCAAGTGTCCGTTGCGAATCAGTAACTTCATGGACTGGCCCTTATGCTTCATTGCCCGCGACAATGCCCATCACCGCCATGCGCACGGCGATGCCAAAGGTCACTTGCGGCAGGATCACGCTTTGCATGCCGTCGGCCACGGTGGAATCGATTTCCACGCCGCGGTTAATCGGGCCCGGATGCATCACGATGGCATCAGGTTTGGCCAATGCCAGCTTCTCTGCCGTCAGACCGAAACTCTTGAAATACTCGTGGCTCGAAGGCAGCAGCGCACCGTTCATGCGCTCGTTTTGCAGGCGCAGCATGATGATGACGTCGCAGCCCTTGATACCTTCTTCCAAGGTGTTGAACACCCGCACGCCCATTTGCGCCATGTCGCCGGGCACCAGGGTGCGCGGACCTACCACGCGCACCTCGGCGCAGCCCAGCGTTGTTAAGGCATGGATGTCCGAACGCGCCACCCGCGAATGCAAAACATCGCCTACGATCGCCACCGTCAAATTCGTAAAGTCTTTTTTGTAATGGCGGATGGTGTACATGTCCAGCAAGCCCTGGGTGGGGTGGGCATGGCGGCCATCGCCCGCATTGACGACATGCACATGGGGCGCGACATGTTGCGCAATCAGGTAGGGCGCGCCCGATTCGCTGTGGCGCACTACAAAAATATCAGCGGCCATGGCGCTGAGGTTGGCAATCGTATCGAGCAGGGATTCGCCTTTGGACGCTGAGGAGCGGGCGATGTCCAAGTTAATTACATCCGCAGACAGGCGCGTAGCCGCAATTTCAAACGTAGTGCGCGTGCGCGTGCTGTTTTCGAAAAACAAATTGAACACGCTTTTACCGCGCAGCAGCGGAACTTTTTTCACCTCGCGGTCGCTCACCGACACAAACTGCGCGGCCGTATCCAGAATATGCGTCAATATGTCGCGCGACAAGCCTTCGGTGGACAGCAAGTGAATCAGCTCGCCGTGCTGGTTGAGTTGCGGATTGCGCCGGTGCAACATGACCTATTTTTCTTTCACATCAAAGCTGAAGGTGCCCGCCGCATCGCGCGCCAGGGCGAGCGATTGACCGGCATCCAGCGTTACGCGTGCAGCGGCAAAATCGGCTTGAATGGGCAACTCACGCCCGCCTCTATCGACCATCACTGCCAGGCGCACGCTGGCCGGGCGGCCGTAGTCGAACAATTCATTGGTAATCGCGCGTATGGTGCGACCGGTAAAGAGCACGTCGTCTAGCACCACCAAATGCGCGTCTTTGATTTCAAAGGGTAAGTGCGTCTTGCCGCTGGCCGCTAAACCGCGTTTGGCAAAGTCGTCGCGGTGCATGGCCGAGGAAATCGTGCCAAAGGTGCCGGGCAAACCCAGGTCTCGGTGCAAACGCTCAGCCAGCCAAGCGCCACCCGAGGTGATGCCGACCAAACGGCTGTCAGCCTGGCATAGCAGGCGCACACCACGCAGCAGCTCTAGGTACAGGGCTTCGGCATTGAGAACCAGGGTCATGGCGGCAAGCTCCGCAAAAACTGCTCCAAGATGATGCAGGCCGAGGCCGCATCGGCATCTTTAGCGCCACCGGCCAGGGCTTCGGTGGTGCTGTAGCGCTCGTCCACCTCAAACACCGGCAGGCCGAAGCGGCCTCGCAACTGGCGTCCAAATTTTTGCGCGCGCAGCGTGTTGTCATGGGGCGCGCCATCCGGGTGGTAAGGCACGCCGACGACCAAAGCCTGGGGCTCCCACTCCTTGAGACGCAGCGCTATGTGGGCAAAGCGCGCATCGCCCGCAACGCTGATGCTGGCCTGCGGCTGCGCAGCGCCCAGCAAGCGACTGCCCACCGCCACGCCCGTGCGCCGGGTACCGAAATCAAAGGCCATGAAACGCTGTAAATCCGCTGGCACCGAATGCGCCTGCGGCGCAGGCATGCGCCCAGCGGGCGCGGGCATAGCCAGGGCGTTCATGCGTGACCCGCCTGCGGGGCGATCATCCAAGCCTTCAACCCCAGCAGATCGAGTGCACGCTCATAGCGCTGATTGACCGGGGTATCGAAAATAATGGCTTTCTCAGCGTCGACCGTGAGCCAGCTATTGCGCATCAGCTCGCTTTCTAATTGGCCTTCGCCCCAGGACGCATAGCCCAAGGAGACCAGCACTTTGCTCGGCCCTTGTCCGCTGGCCAGGGCTTCGAGCACATCGCGCGAGGTCGTCATCGCCAAACCGCCGGGGATGACCATGCTGGAGGCATAGGGGGCGGCAGCCGTGCTATCGAACGCGTCGGACAAAGCCTCGTGCAGCACAAAACCGCGTTCCTCATGCAGCGGACCGCCTTGCAGCACGGCTTGCGCAGCCAGATCGGCGCGCTGCAGAGACAAATCGACTTTGCCGAACAAATCCGATAAATTGATTTCCGAGGGTTTGTTGATGATCAGACCCAGGGCACCCCGGGGGCTGTGGTCGCATAAATAGACCACGCTTTTAGAGAAAAGCCCGTCTTCCAAACCTGGCATCGCGATCAAAAAATGGTGCGTGAGGTTGGTGGATGCAAAATCGCCGGACATACCACCATTTTAACGACAGGCATGCAAAGCACTTATTCCTCCGGCCTGGTCTGGCTGCGCCGCGATTTACGCCTGACGGACAACGCCGCCTTGGCCGCAGCCCTGCAATCTTGCGCGCAAGTGCATTGCGTCTTTATTTTGGATCGCGCCATTTTGGATCCCTTGCCGCGCGCCGACCGGCGGGTGGAGTTCATCCGCGAGTCGCTCTGTGCCATCCATACCCAACTGCGCACCTTGGGCGCACAGGCGCATAGTGGCCTGATCGTGCGCCATGGCTGGGCGCAAGAGGACATCCCCGCGCTGGCACAGGCGCTGGGGGTGGACGCCGTGTTTTGCGCCCGCGATTACGAGCCGCAGGCTGTGGCCCGCGACGCCGAGGTACAAAGCGCGCTGGCGCGTATGCGCAAGGCCTGGGTGAGCGTAAAAGACCATGTGGTGTTTGAGCAGCGCGAAATCCTGACCCAAACCAGCAAGCCCTACGGCGTGTTCACCCCCTATTTGCGCGCCTGGCTGGCGCGCTTGGGCGGCCGCGCGCTACCTGCCCACGATTGCAGCGCCTTAGCCCAGAAGCTGGCCGGCCGCCCGGCGCCTTACCGACAGGATGTCCCGACCCTGGCTGACATCGGGTTTATGCCGACCAATTTATCTGCCCTGGGCATTGCAGCAGGCGAGGCCGGGGCCCAGGCACTATTGGCCGACTTCGTACCGCGCATGGGCGCCTACGAGGAGACGCGTAACTTCCCTGCCGTCAAGGGCCCGAGTTACCTGAGCGTGCATTTGCGCTTTGGCACCGTGTCGATCCGCCAGTTGGTCAATCTGGCGCTGGGGCCGCAACTGGACGGTGACCCGGGCGCGCGGGTGTGGCTAGCGGAATTGGTCTGGCGCGATTTTTATTTTCAGGTGCTGTCCAACTTTCCGCATGTGGCCGGCAACAGCTTCAAGCCCGATTACGACGCCATCGCTTGGGAGCAAGGCGCGCTGGCCCAAGAGCGCTTTGCGGCCTGGTGTGAGGCGCGCACCGGCTATCCGCTGGTGGACGCGGCGATGGCGCAACTCAAGCAGAGCGGTTATATGCACAATCGCCTGCGCATGGTGGCGGGTAGCTTTTTGGTCAAACATCTAGGCATCGACTGGCGCTGGGGTGAGCGCTATTTTGCCCAGCAGCGCAATGACTTTGACCTCTCGGCCAACAACGGCGGCTGGCAATGGGTCAGCTCCAGCGGATGCGATGCCCAGCCCTATTTCCGCATCTTTAACCCC
>Ga0114963_10001144_pt1 | contig 18288 bp, 18 predicted proteins | sample C_131016_EF_Meta_FD_87019 | JGI IMG/M metagenome (GOLD analysis project Ga0114963, IMG submission 87019) | Freshwater microbial communities from Lake Croche, Canada to study carbon cycling - C_131016_EF_MetaG | ecosystem: Environmental > Aquatic > Freshwater > Lake | place: Lake Croche, Canada...
CGCGGGTCGGTCCATGTGTTTGCGCCGGCTTCCTTGGCCGCGTCGGCGCGCTCACGGGCCTCGTTGAACAGCGGGTTGCGGGTGTCTGGCCATGAGTCGGCGTTGCCGCTGGCGAACCGCGACACCGTCTCGACACCGGCGGAGATGAAGGCGTCGCCCTCGCCGGCCTTGATCGCGTGGAACGCCATCCGGGTGGTCTGCAGTGACGACGAGCAGTACCGGTTCACCGTCACGCCGGGCAGGAAGTCGTAGCCCAGTTCGACGGCTACTACGCGGGCGATGTTGAAGCCGGACTCACCGGCGGGCTGACCGCAGCCCATCATCAGGTCGACGATGTCGTGGGGATCCAGAGCGGGCACCTTGTCCAGTGCCGCACGCACCATCTGGGCGGCCAGATCATCGGGGCGCATGCCCACCAGCGAGCCCTTGAAGGCGCGGCCGATAGGGGAGCGCGCGGTGGAGACGATGACGGCTTCGGGCATGAGGTGGCTCCTGGATCGGTGACGCGGGATTGTTGAAAACCTAGCTCATCAATTTTTTGTCGACGCCACCCGGCCGGTCACATCCGCGATCTCGCCTAATCCTCGAGTGCGTCGCGCAGTGCGACCAACAACTGTTCAGCCGCCAGCGCGTATCCCACCGCCGAGGGGTGGTAGCGGTCCTCGGAGAACATCACGTCGGAATCGTTCTGGAAGTGCGGCGCCATCAAATCGGCCAGTGGCACGGTCACTCCGCCGGCAGCGCGCACCTCGGCGGTCTGAGCGCGGGCGAGTCTGAGGCCCAGTGATCGGGCCGTCCACCGCAGTGGCTGCGGAATGGCGCCGATGACACCCAGATCCGGGCAGGTGCCGACAACCACTGTGGCGCCGGTGGACCGAAGACGTTGGACCGCCGCACCGAGTCGCCGTGCCGACGGACCGATGCCATTGAGTGCGGTGACGTCATTGGCGCCGATCATGATGACTGCGGCATCCGGCGGCGGCCCTGCGACCATCATGGCGTCGACCTGTCCGGACAGTCCTTTCGACGATGCCCCGACGATGGCCTTCGTCGCCAGTCGAACCAGCGCGCCGGACTGCTCGGCCAGCCCGCGGGCGATCCGTACGCCGGGTACCTCTTCGGCGTCTGTACAGCCGTAACCGGTGGCGGTGGAGTCCCCGAAGATCATCAGGTGAATGTCGAACGGTGCGCCGCGTTCCCACCGGCGGACTCCTCCGCCGCCGGGTGTGTAGATGCCGTCAGCACGGGGCGGGATGTCCCAGGCTTTGGGAATGACGTTGCGGGCCTGTTCGGCCTGACCGGTCAATAAGTTGCGGGCACCCACGACGGCACCGCCGGTCGAGGCGAGCACTCCCGCCACGGCTAGCGCCTTGGTGGTCCCGAGCCATCTGGCCACGGAAGTCAGTGTGGCCCGTCAACAGGGTTTTTCGGTTACGGACGGGTATCGGATACGGAAAGAAATCGCTTCGGCGGTTGTGGTCTGTGTCACAGCTGTCAAGCTGAATTCCCCGTTACTCGTTAGCTGCATTTTGATCGGCCGACGGGCCCGGCACGGCACTACAACGGCACGGCAGTACAACGGCGAGGGAGTGTTGACATGACCGCACCCAGCAAGATGTCCCCGGCAACCGCGCACAAGGTTCCGATCGCACCCGCGCGTCCCCGGCGCTACCCGGTCAGCGATGGCGCCCCGGTCGAGATCATCGAGGACGGCCCCGGCCTTGCAGCTCGACTTGTCTCCATCGGTGCTCGCGCCACCATGTGGCCGGCACTGGCGGTGCTCAGCCATGTTCCGCACTGGCCCTGGCCTTTTGGCGCGCTGGACTACGTCGCTCGCGCCCTGCTGCCGTCACCGGGCACGGTGCGGGCCACGGTCGGGTTGCCCAACGCCTCGGCCCAATTGGTCCGGGCGCCCGGGGTGTTGCCCGCCGATGGCCGCCGCCGCATCGTGCTTTATTTTCACGGCGGCGCTTTCCTGACGTGCGGGGTGAATTCCCACAGCCGTCTCGCGGGTGCACTGTCGAAATTCGCCGACTCGCCGGTGCTGGTCGTCGACTACCGGCTGATCCCAAAACACACCATCGGGATGGCCATCGACGACTGCTACGACGGCTACCGGTGGCTGCGGTTGCGTGGCTACGAACCCGAACAGATCGTGCTGGCCGGCGATTCAGCCGGCGGGTACCTGGCGATGGCGCTGGCCCAGCGACTGCAATCCGAAGGCGAGAAGCCCGCGGCGATGGTGGCGCTGTCCCCACTGCTGCAACTGGAGAAGGATCCCAAGCTTGCGCACCCGAACATCTACAGCGATGCGATGTTCCCGCCCAAGGCTTTTGACGCGCTTGTGGCTCTCGTTGCGCGGGCGGCCGCGAAAAACATCGTCGACGGCGTACCGGAAGATGTCTATGAGCCTTTGGACAATATCGAGCCCGGCCTGCCGCGAACTCTGATCCACGTCTCGGGCTCGGAGGTCTTGCTGCACGACGCCCGTTTGGCGGCTCGGCGGCTGGCCGCGGCCGGGGTGCCGACCGAAGTGCGGGTGTGGCCGGGCCAGATCCACGACTTCCAGATGGCGGCACCCCTGATCCCGGAGGCGACCCGCTCGCTGCGACAGATCGGCGAGTACATCCGCGAAGCCACTGGCTGAGCAATAGGCCCCGTGCTACTGGCTGAGCACTAGGCCCCGTGCCACCGGCTGAGCATCGGAGCCGTACACCTGCCACCATGTAGGCATGCGAATCGCGCGGCACGTCAGCGAGCTGATCGGCAACACGCCTCTGGTTCAGCTGAACTCGGTGGTTCCTGAGGGTGCCGGGGTGGTGGCGGCCAAGGTTGAGTACCTCAACCCGGGCGGCAGTTCCAAGGACCGGATCGCGATCAAGATGATCGATGCCGCCGAGGCCAGCGGTCAGCTCAAGCCCGGTGGCACCATCGTCGAGCCGACATCAGGCAATACCGGTGTCGGTCTGGCACTGGTAGCCCAGCGCCGTGGCTACCGGTGCGTATTCGTCTGCCCGGACAAGGTCAGCGAAGATAAGCGAAATGTGTTGCGCGCCTACGGCGCTGAGGTGGTGGTGTGCCCGACGGCCGTCCCGCCGGAGCACCCCGACAGCTACTACAGCGTCTCGGATCGGCTGGTCGCCGAAATTGACGGCGCATGGAAGCCCGACCAGTACTCCAACCCCAACGGCCCGGCGAGCCACTACGAGACAACCGGCCCGGAGATCTGGGCCGACACCGACGGCAAGGTCACCCACTTCGTGGCGGGTGTGGGCACCGGCGGAACCATCACCGGAGCCGGGCGCTATCTCAAGGAGATGTCCGGCGGGCGGGTCAAGGTCATCGGCGCAGACCCGGAGGGTTCGGTGTACTCCGGCGGCACCGGCCGGCCCTATCTGGTGGAGGGCGTAGGCGAGGACTTCTGGCCCATGGCCTACGACCCTGCTGTCGCCGATCAGATCATCGCGGTCTCCGACGCCGACTCGTTTGATATGACGCGACGATTGGCCCGCGAGGAGGGGTTGCTGGTCGGCGGCTCCTGCGGGATGGCTGCAGTCGCGGCATTGCGGGTGGCGGCCGAGGCCGGGCCGGACGCGCTCATCGTGGTGTTGCTGCCCGACGGCGGACGGGGCTACCTGTCGAAGATCTTCAACGATTCCTGGATGTCGTCCTACGGATTCCTGCGCACTCCACTGGACGGCACGCTGCCCGAACCGACCGTCGGCGATGTGCTGCGCGGCAAGTCCGGGGGACTGCCTGATCTGGTGCACACCCACCCGTCGGAAACGGTTCGCGACGCCATCGGGATCCTGCGGGAATATGGAGTGTCGCAGATGCCGGTGGTCGGAGCTGAGCCGCCGGTGATGGCCGGTGAGGTGGCTGGCAGCGTCTCCGAACGCGAACTGCTCTCGGCGGTGTTCGAGGGCCGTGCGCAACTAGTCGACGCCGTCGCCCTGCATATGAGCCCGCCACTGCCGCTTATCGGCGCGGGCGATCAGGTCAGTGCGGCGGCCAAGGCGCTGCGCGATGTCGACGCGGTGATGGTGGTCGAGGGTGGCAAACCGGTCGGCGTGATCACCCGCCACGACCTTCTCGGCTATCTCTCCGAAGGGCCGCGACGGCGTTGACACGGTAGGGTTGAACCGCATCAATCCTGACGTGGGGAGCCCCGTGACCGAACCGCCCGTACCGCCCAGCAACTTCCCGCCGGCCGGTGACTATCCGCCGCCGGGGAACTTCCCACCGCCGGGGAACTTCCCACCGCCGGGGAACTTCCCGCCGCCGGGCGCGGGTTATGGTCCGCCGCCGCCGGGATGGGGCCCTCCGCCTCCCGGTTCCTACCCGCCTCCGGGTTCCTATCCGCCGCCCGGTTCCTATCCGCCACCACCGCCCGGTTCCTACCCACCACCACCGCCCGGTTCCTACCCACCCCCACCGCCCGCGGACGGCGGCTACTTCCCGCCGCCGCCCGGCTACGGCGCGCCCGCGAACGGTTACAGCGTCGGCGAAGGGTTGTCCTGGGCCTGGCACAAGTTCACAAAGAACGCGGCGCCACTGGTGGTGGCGACCCTGGTGTTCTGGCTGATCGGCCTTCTTCTGAGCTGGGTGAGCCAGACGGTGTTGCAAGCGGTTTCACCTGAGACCTTCACCGCCTTCGACACTGCGGACGGTGTTTACGAAACGGCGACGCCGACCCTGACCGGTGTCGGATTAGCCGTCACGATCCTGTCCACCATCGTTCAGATCCTTGTCAAAGGCGGCATCGCGTCGGCCGGCTACGGCGGGTTACTGGATGTTGCCAACGGACAGCCGGTGTCGATCGGATCCTTCTTCCGGCCGCGCAACGTCGTCGCGGTCATCGTCGCGTCGCTGATCGTCGACATTCTGGCCATCGTCGGTCTGATTGCATGCATCCTGCCGGGCCTCGCCATCTTGGTGTTCACCTGGTTCAGCACCGTCGCGATCGTTGACCGCAATCTGTCGCCGATCGACGGGATCCGGACGAGTATCGACATCGTCAAAAAGAACTTCGGGTCCGTTCTACTGGCGTTTCTGACCTTCGTACTGCTGCACATCGTCGGTTTCGCGCTGTGCGGCGTCGGTCTGCTGGTCACAATCCCGGTCGCCTACCTGTTCCTGGTGTACACCTACCGTCGCCTCAGCGGTGGCTCGGTGGCTCCGGCGACCGCGTAGGCACATCGGCGTCGGGGAGTTTAGGCTCGACGGCGATGACTGACACGCACCGGCGACACGGCTTCGCCACCAGGGCGATTCACGCCGGCTACCGCCCGGACCCGGCCACCGGGGCCGTCAACGTCCCGATCTATGCCAGCAGCACATTCGCCCAGGACGGCGTCGGCGGTCTGCGCGGCGGCTTCGAGTATGCCCGCACCGGCAATCCCACCCGTGCGGCACTGGAGTCGGTTCTGGCCGCGGTAGAGGACGGCCGGTTCGGTCGCGCGTTCAGTTCCGGGATGGGCGCCACCGACTGCGCACTGCGGGCAGTATTGCGGCCCGGCGACCACATCGTGATCCCCGACGATGCCTACGGCGGTACCTTTCGCCTGATCGACAAGGTCTTCCGGGAGTGGGGCGTTCACCACACGCCGGTGCATCTGTCCGACCTCGACGCGGTACGGGCGGCGATCACCGCCGACACCCGGATGATCTGGGTGGAGACACCCACCAATCCGCTGCTGTCGATCGTTGATATCGTCGCGGTTGCTGAGATCGGCCATGCCGCAGGAGCATTGGTGTTGGTGGACAACACCTTTGCCTCACCCGCGTTGCAACAACCATTGACCCTGGGTGCCGATATCGTTCTGCACTCGACGACGAAGTACATCGGTGGGCATTCCGATGTGGTGGGTGGTGCGCTGGTAACCGACAGCGAGGAACTCGACGCCAAAATCGCATTCCTGCAGAACGGCGCCGGTGCGGTGCCCGGTCCATTCGATGTTTATCTGACGATGCGTGGACTCAAGACACTTGAGTTGCGGATGCAGCGACACTGCGACAACGCAGTACAGGTTGCCGCTTTCCTCGCCGGACATCCGGCGGTGAGTCAGGTGCTCTACCCGGGTCTAGCCGGGCACCCCGGTCACAACGTCGCCGCGCGGCAGATGCGCGGTTTCGGTGGCATGGTGTCGGTTCGGATGAGTGGTGGTGCGGAGGCGGCGCGAAAATTGTGTTCTCGCACAGAGATTTTCATACTCGCCGAGTCGCTGGGCGGGGTGGAGTCACTGATCGAACTTCCCAGTGCGATGACACATGCGTCGACGGCGGGTTCGCAACTTGAGGTTCCCGACGATCTGGTGCGGCTGTCGGTGGGCATTGAGGATCCGGCCGATCTGCTCGCCGATCTGCGCGACGCCCTAATCTAGCGCCGGCAGCACCGCGGCCGCGGTTAGTGCGAGGTTCACCTCAGCGGTGTTCGATCCGGCGCCCCAGGTGCCGACAGTGATCTCACCGGCCCGGCGAAGGCCCTCGTCGTCGATATCCAGTACGGCGGCAAGGCCACCGACCCGGTGCAACAGGCTGATGAGTGCCGCGGTGACCGCATCGGGTCGGCGTTGGCCCGCCAGTGCCGCCTGCACCGCGTAGCGGACGGTATCGACCCGGCCACGGTTCTTCACCGGCCACGCATAGGTGTTGCGGCGCAACCGATGTGTCGACAGCCCGACCTGGTGGATCTGACCCGTACGCAGCAGTTGATCAAGCACATCATCTTCGGCGTGTTTACGGATTCTGGCGATCGCCGCGGCCGGGGTGATCGGCCCCTGTGCCAGCAGCGCCAATGTCGGACGCACCGCCGGGTCCAGTGGGACCGGGCCCTCCAGGGCGAGTAGCCGCCCGGGTTCCACCGGTTCGGCCGGAAGTGCGGGACGAACCCGGCAGTCGTAGGACAGGTCGAGGATCAGCGCTGCGGCGAGCACCCGGGTGAGCCGGGAGCGGTCCAACTGCGGCTGCGCCATGGAATTGTCAAGCAGAAGTAGCAGCAGGTCCTCGGCGATACGCGCCATGGGTGTCCGACGGACTAGGCGTGATAGGGCTCGGCGCTGACTAGCGTGACCTCGACGGTGTTGCCACTGGGAACCGTGTAGGTGCGCTTGTCGCCGACCTTGGCGTTGAGTAGTGCCGCGCCGATCGGTGAGTTGGGCGAATACACCTCAAGATTGCCATCGCCCACGCCTTCCTGGCGGGTGGCGATCAGGAATGTCTCGGTATCGGTCTTCTTACCGTTGTAGTAGACCTTGACGACCGAACCGGGCAGGGCCACACCGGACTGCTTGGGCGCCTCGCCGACCTTCGCGGTGTTGAGCAATTCCTGCAACTGGCGGATCCGGGCCTCCTCCTGGCCCTGCTGCTCACGCGCGGCATGGTAGCCGCCGTTCTCCCGCAGATCGCCCTCCTCGCGCCGGTCATTGATCTCGGCCGCGATGATCGGACGGTTGGCGATCAGCTGGTCGAGTTCGACCTTGAGTCGGTCGTAGGACTCCTGGGTCAGCCAAACCACCTGGGTATCGCTCATCTCGTCGCGCTCCTCAATCGTGTATCCCGCGATGTCTGCGGTGCAGTCATCAGCCGCTGCCGGGAACTGCGGTCTGATTCCGCGTGTATCGCTGCCTCCGGAAAGCCGCGAGCCGCATCCATGGACACGGTCGCGCAAATGCAGCAATACACGGCTCCCAGCAGGAACCGTGTAGTGGTGAAATTGTAGCACCGGCGTGGCGGGCGTATTTTTCGTTTCTGCACTTCGGGGATGCGGCCGGGTCGACCTACGTCGCGCGGAGATAGGGCGGAATGTCGGTGCCGCAGCCGTAGATATCGCCGACGAATGGCCGCCGGTATGACTTGACGGTAGCTGTGACCTGCACCGTCTTGGCTTCAGAAGGCCCGATCAGGATCTCCCGCCGGCCGGTCTCGGCGCCGTCGTGAGCGCGCGCCCGCACGATGCACACCACCGGGATTGCCGGGTCATTTCGCGTCACGCTGATCGTGACCGATACGGTCTGGTCGTCGAGAACGTCAAACGCACCGGTTTTGCCCTCGACGGCAGTGCCCTCGAAGCGCTGATAGGCGGTCGCCGCCACGGCCACTCCGGCCGCGACGGCCAATGTGGTCAGTGCAATCGTCAACCGGCGCCGCTTTACCGGTGTCACGGGCGACCGGCCGTACCGCGACGAAGCCACGGGCGTCTCGGCCATGGGTGCAGTGTGCCTGCCGACAGTGACCGGGATTGCGGGCACCCCTGCCACTGATGGAACTATGGGGTCCACAACAACTATTGGTCCACGGCGATGGCCGCCCGTAATGGGCGGCGGTGAGAACACGTAGAGGAAAGATGTGACCGAACGGCGGTTGATGGCGGTTCACGCCCACCCGGACGACGAGTCCAGCAAGGGTGCGGCGACGATGGCGCGTTATTCCGACGAGGGCGACCGGGTTCTGGTGGTCACCCTGACCGGCGGCGAACGCGGCGACATCCTGAATCCGGCACTGGACCTTCCCGATGTGCGCGATCGCATCGCCGATGTTCGGCGTGACGAGATGGCCAGGGCCGCCGAGATTCTCGGTGTGGAACACCGCTGGCTCGGATACGTCGACTCCGGCCTGCCCGAAGGCGATCCGCCGCCACCGTTGCCGGAGGGCTGTTTCGCACTGGTACCGCTGGAAGAACCGGTCGCCAGGCTGGTGCGGTTGATCCGCGAGTTCCGGCCGCACGTGATGACGACCTACGACGAGAACGGCGGTTATCCGCACCCTGATCACATCCGCTGCCATCAGGTTTCGGTAGCAGCCTTCGAAGCCGCCGCTGACCATGAAAGTCACCCGGAGGCCGGGCCGGCGTGGGCAGTGCCCAAGCTGTATTACTCCCACGGTTTCATCCGTCAGCGGATGCAGACGTTGCAGGACGAGTTTGCCAAAAACGGTCGAGAAGGGCCCTTCGCGCGGTGGCTGGAGAACTGGGATCCCGAGCACGACGCGCTCTCGAACCGCGTCACCACGCGGGTGCGCTGCGCTGAACACTTCAGTCGGCGCGATGATGCTCTGCGGGCGCACGCCACCCAGATCGACCCAGCGGGTTGGTTTTTCGAGACTCCACTGGAATGGCAACATCGGCTCTGGCCGACTGAGGAGTTCGAGTTGGCCCGATCCCGGGTACCCGCTGAATTACCCGAAGATGATCTCTTCGCCGGAATCGAGGTCTTCGAGTGAGCCCTGATTCTCGACTCACCCAAACCCTGACCGCACTGCTGGCCGACGGCCCATCGAAGACCGGACCCGATTTCGGTAAGGCCAGTCCGATCGGTCTACTCATCGTGGTGCTGCTGCTGTTCGGTGTGTTCGCTCTGGTGTGGTCGATGAACCGGCACCTCAAGAAGATCCCGGCGAGCTTCGACGGACCCGGTGCTGCCGACGACGCAACCGGCGGTCAACGGGACGCCGACGGCGCAGGTATCGAGTCCGCCGAGTCCGCCGCCGCCGATACCCCCGAGCGCCCGCGTGAACCCGGTGGGTAACACCCTCGCGTCGTCGACCAGTCCGTATCTGCGGCAGCACGCCGACAACCCGGTGCACTGGCAGCAGTGGGGCTCCGACGCGCTCGCCGAGGCGGTCCGTCGCGACGTACCGATCCTGCTGTCGATCGGATACGCGGCCTGTCACTGGTGTCATGTCATGGCTCACGAGTCGTTCGAAGACGAGTCGGTGGCGGCGGTGATGAACGAGTTCGTGTGCATCAAGGTCGACCGGGAGGAACGCCCCGACCTCGACGCGGTGTACATGAACGCAACCGTGGCGCTGACCGGGCACGGTGGTTGGCCGATGACGTGTTTCCTCACCCCCGACGGTCGGCCGTTCTTCTGCGGAACCTATTACCCGAAACCGCAGTTTCTGCAACTGCTCGGGGCGGTGGCCGAAACCTGGCGGGAGCGCCGCGGCGAGGTTGAACAGGCTTCCGATCACATCACGGGCGAACTTCGCCGGATGGCCGCCGGGCTACCGGGCGGTGGGCCCGAGGTAGCGCCCGCACTGTGCGATCAGGCTGTCGAGTCGGTCCTGCGCGATGAGGACACCGCCCGTGGCGGCTTCGGCCCGGCGCCGAAGTTTCCGCCCTCGGCTCTACTGGAAGCGCTGCTGCGTAACTTTGAGCGGACCGGTTCGGCGGCGCCGGCCGATACGGTGCGGCGCACCTGCACGGCGATGGCGCGCGGCGGTATCTACGACCAACTCGCCGGCGGATTCGCCCGCTACAGCGTTGACGCGCAGTGGGTGGTGCCGCACTTCGAGAAGATGCTCTACGACAACGCGCTGCTACTGCGCGTGTACGCGCACTGGGCCCGGCGCACAGATGACCCGCTGGCCCGCCGTATCACTGCAGAGACGGCGGCGTTCATCATCGGCGATCTGGGCGACGGCGGGATGTTCACCTCATCGTTGGACGCTGACGCTGCTGGATCGGAGGGGTCCACCTACGTGTGGACGCCCGGGCAGCTGCGCGATGTGCTCGGTGATGGCGACGGGTATTGGGCTGCAACTGTTTTCGGCGTCACCGACGTCGGAACGTTCGAACACGGAAGCTCGGTGCTGCAACTGCCAGCCGATAGCGATCCGCTGCCGGGTCAGGCCGACCGGTTCGCACGGGTCCGTTCGATGTTGCTGGCAGTGCGGCTGACCCGTCCGCAGCCGCCACGCGATGGCAAAATCGTCACCGCGTGGAACGGCCTTGCGATCACCGCAATGGTCGAGGCCGGAGTTGCACTGGGGGACCGCAACCTGATCGAGGCGGCCGGCCGGTGCGCGCGAACGCTCCTCGATCTGCATCTGGCTGAAGGCCGACTGCGCCGGGCGAGTCTCGGGGGCCGGGTAGGGGACAGCGCGGCGATCCTGGAGGACTACGCGATGCTGGCCACCGGTCTGCTGACGCTCTATCAACACACTCGTGATGAGTCGTGGCTGGCGTCGGCCACCGGTCTGATCGACACGGCCCTGGAGCACTTCGCCGATCCTGATCGGCCTGGCCGGTGGTTCGACACCGCCGATGATGCCGAACAACTGATGGTGCGTCCCGCCGATCCGATGGACGGGGCGACTCCGTCGGGGGCGTCGTCGATCGCCGAGGCACTGCTGACGGCCGCCCATCTCGTCGACGCCGACCGCGCTAGCCGCTACCGGGAAGCCGCCGCCGCCACACTGCTGGCCCACTCGCCGCTACTGGCGCGGGCGCCGCGGGGATCCGGACACTGGTTGGCCGTGGCCGAGACCGCAGTGCGAGGCCCGATTCAAGTCGCGGTCGCCTGCTCGGGTCAGGACTCGGAGTTGCTTGCCGCGGCACGCCGATTGGCACCCGGTGGGGCGATCGTCGTCGGCGGTCCGGCGGATTCGATGCCGCTGCTGGCCGGGCGTGACGGGGTGCATGGCGGCGACGCCGCCTACATCTGCCGCGGCACGGTATGCGACCTGCCGGTGACAACCGCGGCGGAACTGTCCGCGGCGCTCGGGGTGCCCGTGTAGCGTGGCGCCATGGTCAGCGTCGAAGACATCACCAACGCCGTCAATCGCTATCTCGAACTCGTTGCCACCGGGACCGCCGATGACATCGCGGCACTCTATGCCGAAGATGCCACCGTGGAGGACCCGGTAGGCGGCGGCGAGGTGCACATCGGCCGCCAGGCCATCCACGGTTTCTACAAGAACATCGAGAACATCCCGCGCGCAACGGAATTGCACACTCTGCGGGTGGCCGGCCATGAGGCGGCGTTCATGTTCGCCATCACCGTTGGTGGCGACGGAGGCAAGATGCGTATCGAGCCGATCGATGTGATGGTCTTCAATTCCGAAGGCAAGATCACCTCGATGAAGGCCTACTGGTCGCCGGCCTACGTGACGACGCTGCCGTAGCTCAGAAGACCGCGAGCCAGATGGCGATGTAGTGGCAGATGGCCGCCACCGCGGTACAGGCGTGGAAGAACTCGTGGTGGCCGAATGTCGTCGGCCACGGGTTGGGCCATTTGAGTGCGTAGAGCACCCCGCCGACGCTGTACAGCACCCCGCCGACGATCAGCAGAATTACCGCCGCCAGACCTGCGCCGTTCATGATCGGCCCGATGAACCACACCGCGACCCAGCCCAGCAATAGGTACAGCGGAACTCCGACCCAGCGTGGCGCCGAGGGCCAGAACATCTTCAGCACGACCCCGGCCAAGGCGCCGCCCCACACGATCCAGAACAGCAGCCACCCGTCGTGTTCGGGCAGGGCCAGCAGCGCGAACGGCGTGTAACTGCCGGCGATGAAGACGAAGATCATCGAGTGGTCGAGCCGCTTCATCCACTTGTGGGCGGTTGCTGAGCGCCAGTGCACGCGGTGGTAGGCACCGCTGACCGCGAACATCGCCACCAACGTCAGGGTGTAAATCAGAGTGGCTATGCCGGCCCGGTTGGACTGGGCCGACCAGGACGCTGAGACCAGCGCCGAGCCGGCTACGGCCGCAATGAACGCCGAGTACACGTGAATCCAGCCGCGGGCCCGCGGCTTACCCAGGAACTCGGCGACCCCGTCGACGACGGCTTCGGGAAAGTCCTCGGCCTCGGTCCCTGTGGTCATAGCGATCTCCGTTACCGCCGGGAGGGCCCGCGCCCCCACTGACTCCACAGGACCACAGTAGTCTGAGTTGTCGTGGAGCTCATTCCGCCGCGACTCAAGGAGCCGGCCTACCGACTCTACGAAATGCGGTTGCGGCAAGAACTCGCACTCTCGAAATCCGCACTTCCGCGCCATATCGCGGTGCTGTGTGACGGTAACCGGCGCTGGGCGCGTGATGCCGGCTACCACGACGTCAGCTACGGCTACCGAATGGGAGCCGCGAAGATCGCCGAGATGCTGCGGTGGTGTGACGAAGCCGGCATCGAGATGGCGACGGTCTATCTGCTCTCGACCGAGAACCTGCGGCGTGACGCCGATGAGCTGACGGCCCTCATCGAGATCATCACCGAGGTGGTCGAGCAGATCTGCGCCCCGGCCAATCGGTGGACAGTGCGCACTGTCGGCGATCTGGAACTTCTCGGCGACCAGCCGGCCCGCCGACTTCGTGACGCAGTGGACTCGACGGCCGGGGCCAGCGGCAGTTTTCATGTCAACGTCGCCGTCGGTTACGGCGGCCGCCAGGAAATCGTCGACGCGGTCCGGGCTCTACTGGGCAAGGAGGTCGCCAACGGCGCCTCCGCCGAGCAACTCATCGAGGCAGTCACTGTCGACGGCATCTCGGAGAACCTCTATACCTCCGGCCAGCCCGACCCGGACCTGGTGATCCGCACATCCGGCGAGCAGCGGTTGAGCGGATTCCTACTCTGGCAGAGCGCATATTCGGAGATGTGGTTCACCGAGGCGCACTGGCCGGACTTCCGCCGCGTCGACTTTCTGCGGGCGCTTCGCGATTACAGCCGCCGACATCGGCGCTTCGGCGCCTAGTTGCTTGTCTGAGTGTCAGAGTTTGCGGAGACGCAGCCGGTTGATGGAGTGATCGGCGTCCTTGCGCAGCACCAGCGTGGCCCGCGGACGGGTGGGGAGGATGTTCTCAATCAGGTTGGGGCGGTTGATGGTTCGCCAGATGTCACGGGCCGCGCTGGCCGCCTGCTGGTCGGTCAGGCTGGAGTAATGATGGAAGTGCGACGCTGGGTCGGCGAAGGCGCCCGCTCGCATAGCCAGGAACCGTTCGACGTACCACTGTTCGATGTCCTCGATGCGGGCATCGACATAGACCGAGAAGTCGAACAGGTCCGACACCATCAGACGCGTACCGGTCTGCAGGACGTTGAGCCCCTCGAGGATCAGGATGTCGGGGTGGGTGACGACATGTTTGTCGTCGGCCATGATGTCGTAGATCAGGTGTGAGTACACCGGCGCACACACCTGATCTGATCCAGATTTCACCGACGTCACGAATCGCATCAGTGCGCGCCGGTCATAACTCTCCGGAAACCCTTTGCGGTGCATGAGGTTTCGCCTGGCCAGCTCGGTATTGGGGTAGAGGAAACCGTCGGTGGTCACGAGGTCAACCCGGGGGTGGTCCTCCCACCGGGAGAGCAGTGCCTGCAGCACGCGCGCGGTGGTCGACTTGCCGACCGCTACGCTGCCGGCGACGCCGATTACGAAGGGCACCGGCCGGTCTGGATTCTGCCGGGGTTCGCCGAGGAACTCCGAGGTTGCGGCGAACAGGCCTTGTCGGGCGGCCACCTGCAGGTGGATCAGCCGGGCCAACGGCAGGTAGACCTCTTCAACCTCGAGCAGGTCGATCTGTTCACCGAGCCCGCGTAGGCCGACCAACTCCTCCTCGGTGAGCTTGAGCGGGGTCGACATCCGCAGCGCTCGCCATTGAGTCCGGTCGAATTCCACGTACGGGCTGGGTTCGCTCAGCCGCGCCATAGATCAAGTGTTGCAGTTAGCGTGAAGGCCATGGAGCCCGACCACCTCATTCGCGAATACCTGTTGCTCGGCTTGCGGTTCGACCGCATCGAGGAAGGCTACGTGGACGCCTTCACCGGCGACCCGCGGTTGCGTCGGCAGGTAGCCGATGAGACCTCCCCCGATCCGGCCGGGCTGGCTCGGCAGGCCGACCGACTGCTGGCTGGGCTAAGCGGGGTTCCCCGCAGCTCGGATCCCGCGGCGGGGTTCACCGATCAGCGCGCGGACTTCATTGCCGCCCATCTGCGGGCGCTGGCCTGCGCCGGTCGGCGCTTCGCCGGCGAGGACATCGGATTCGTCGACGAGGTGCGCCATTACTTCGACGTCGAGATCAGCCGGGGAGATCCGGATCGCTACCGCGCCGCCCATGCCCGCATCGACGAGGTGCTCGGCGGCACCGGTGGGCTGGTCGAACGGATGGAGGCTGACCGCCGGGCCGACGAGATACCCGCGGACCGCCTGGAGGACTGCGTCCGCGCGTTCTCCAGCGCCCTGCGCGATGTCGTGCGGTCCACCTATCCGCTGCCCGACACCGAGACCGTGGTCTATGAGGTGGTGACCGATAAGCCGTGGTCGGGTTTCAACTACTACGAGGGCGACTACCGCTCGACGGTGGCCATTAATGCCGATCTCAAGCAGCAGATGTCCAACCTTCCCGGCCTGGTGGCGCATGAGTCCTACCCGGGCCACCACACTGAGCACTGCCGAAAGGAAGCCGGATTGGTCGCTGGTCTCGGCCACGGCGAGCAGACGATATTTCTGGTGAACACACCGCAGTGCCTGATGGCTGAAGGGCTGGCCGATCTGGCCCTGCATGCTGCGGTGGGCCCGGGCTGGGGTGCCTGGGCGGCGGAGATTTACGCCGACCTCGGCCTGCGGTTCGACGGGGAGCGCGCCGAGGCGCTCGCGCAGGCGCGGGCGGCGCTGGCCGAGGTCCGCCAGGACGCCGCGCTGATGCTGCACGACGAGCATCGGGACGTCGACGATGTAGCGGCGTTCCTCCAGCGCTGGCTATTGGTCGACGACACCCGCGCCCGTCAGTCGTTGAGGTTCCTGTCCTCTCCGCTGTGGCGCGCCTACACCAGCACCTACGTCGAGGGTTACCGCCTGCTGCGAACCTGGCTGGAGGATCGGCCCGCGGCCGTCGGCGCGGCCGAGCGGTTCGGTCGGTTGCTCGACGAGCCGCTGATTCCGTCGTCGTTGCGCGCCGAACTGACCGCCTGATCTCGCGGTCGGCTACTCCTGGGGCGGTTGGGATTGGTGAGGTATGACGCACCGGTGTCCAGAGCCGCTGATGACCGAGACCGGCCACGGCGACTAGGATTCGCGGCATGACTATCGACGCCATCGTGTCAGCCACCGCTGCCCCCGGAGCCGACTATGCCGCCACCGCAGGCGAGGCCTACCGGGCGGCGTTAAGTGTCATCGAGTCCGTCGAGCCGCGGATCGCGGCAGCGACTCGCAAAGAGCTTGCCGATCAACGTGATTCGCTCAAACTGATCGCCAGCGAGAACTACGCCTCGCCTGCGGTCCTGCTGACCGCGGGCACCTGGTTGTCGGACAAGTACGCCGAGGGCACCATCGGCCACCGGTTTTACGCCGGCTGCCAGAACGTCGACGAGGTCGAGTCCATCGCCGCCGAGCATGCCCGGGAACTGTTCGGCGCCCAGTACGCCTACGTCCAGCCGCATTCGGGTATCGATGCCAACCTGGTCGCGTTCTGGGCCATCCTGGGCACCCGGATCGAGGCCCCCGCCCTGACCGAGGTCGGGGTGAAGAACGTCAACGACCTCTCCGAGGCGGAGTGGGAACGTCTGCGCGCCAAACTCGGTAGCCAGCGGTTGATGGGGATGGCATTGGATGCCGGTGGGCATTTGACCCACGGGTTCCGGCCGAACATCTCCGGCAAGATGTTCCACCAACGCAGTTACGGCACCGACCCGTCGACCGGGTTGCTCGACTACGACGCTATTGCCGCCGCGGCCCGCGAGTTCAAGCCGCTGATCCTGATCGCCGGATATTCGGCCTACCCGCGCCGGGTGAACTTCGCCACCATGCGCGAGATTGCCGACGAGGTGGGCGCCACGTTCATGGTTGATATGTCCCACTTCTCCGGCCTGGTGGCGGGCAAGGTGTTCACCGGCGACGAGGATCCGGTGCCGCATGCCCACGTCGTGACATCCACCACGCACAAGTCGCTGCGTGGACCTCGCGGTGGCCTGGTCCTGGCGACTGCCGAATACTCCGACGCCGTTGACAAGGGTTGCCCGATGGTTCTCGGCGGGCCCCTCGAGCATGTCATCGCCGCCAAGGCGGTCGCCTTTGCCGAGGCCCGCCAGCCGTCGTTCCGGGCTTACGCGCAACGCGTGGCCGATAACGCCAAAGCATTCGCCGACGGACTGCTGCGCCGCGGCGCACGGCTTGTCACCGGCGGTACCGATAACCACATCGTGTTACTCGACGTGCAGTCGTTCGGCCTGACCGGCCGTCAGGCCGAGTCCGCCCTGTTGGATGCGGGCATCGTCACCAACCGCAACTCCATCCCGGCGGACCCCAACGGCGCCTGGTACACCAGCGGAATCCGGTTCGGGACGCCCGCCCTGACGACCCGAGGTTTTGGGCCGGCCGAGTTCGACCGGGTCGCTGAACTGGTCGTCGAGGTGCTGTCGAACACCACCCCGGATGGCACGTCGAAGGCCAAGTACACGCTGGTGGACAGCACGGCGGACTGGGTACGGGCGGCGTCGACGGAACTTCTCGACGCCAACCCGCTTTACCCGGGTCTGACCCTCTAGAACGGGGAATCGCCGGGGTTATGGCGGCTTCTGAACATCCGTTAACTTCGGTTACAGTTACTGCATGGCACAGCTACCTGTCGCTAATGCGCTGACACTTGAACTGGAGCCGGTTGTCGCCGACAATCTGACCCGTCACCTCGAGACCGCGGACGAGTGGTACGCGCACGACTACGTCCCGTTCGACCAGGGCCGCAACTTCGCCTTCCTGGGTGGCCAGGACTGGGATCCATCCCAGGCGACGCTGCCTCGCGAGGTCGTCGATGCCCTCGAGGTCATGCTCATCACCAAGGACAATCTCGCCGGGTACCACCGCGAACTCGTCGAACACTTCATCCTGGCCGACACGTGGGGACGCTGGCTGGGTCGCTGGACCGCGGAGGAGAACCTGCACGCCATCGCGATCCGCGAGTACATGGTCGTGACCCGCAACTTCGACCCAACCGCCGATGAGGACGTCCGGCTCGCCCACGTGATGCGTGGCTACCGCGCCGATACCTATACCCAGATCGAGACGCTGGTGTTCATGGCGCTCTATGAGCGCGCGCACGCGGTGTTCCTGCGCAACCTCGAGGCGAAGATCACCGAGCCCGCGCTCAAGAGGCTCGTGGGCCGGATCGCCGCCGATGAGGAACGACACGAGGCGTTCTTCCATAAACTCGTCTCCCACTGCCTGGTACACCATCCCGATGAGACCGCCGGCGCCATCGTTCGCCGCGCAAACGGGCTCGGGGTGGTTGGCGGCGACATCCTCGAGTACGCCGACAAGCTGCACGTGATCGCCGAGGCCGGCATCTACGACCGGGACACCACGTTGGCGGTGATCTCCGACAGCATCGCCGCCTGGGGTTTGTCCGGCGACGCACGACTCAAGAAATTCGTCCGCGCGTAACCCATTGGCGGCGCGCCGCGCGAACACGCCGGGACGCATCGGAGTAGCGTCGGATTCGTTAGCCAGCGAGTCCAGAGGAGCGCCTGTGACCGATCCGCACCCGCCTATCAGGACGTATGTGATTGACACTTCAGTCC
>Ga0114963_10001145_pt1 | contig 18283 bp, 22 predicted proteins | sample C_131016_EF_Meta_FD_87019 | JGI IMG/M metagenome (GOLD analysis project Ga0114963, IMG submission 87019) | Freshwater microbial communities from Lake Croche, Canada to study carbon cycling - C_131016_EF_MetaG | ecosystem: Environmental > Aquatic > Freshwater > Lake | place: Lake Croche, Canada...
ATTCTGTGGATAACTAAGGGAACACGCCGATAGGTGTGTGGAGAACATGTGTATAACGATGTGCATAGATTGTGGATAACCTTCTTAGTCCCAGTATTTACAAGGATTTTAGCTGTAAATAAGCATTTGAACTCTAACCCTAAAGTAGTTGTTTAGGGTTATGAAAGGTTTCAAATTTTGAAGAATTTCGGCGCAGTTATCCACAGGTTATCCACAGGCCTTTAAAGCAAAATGGCAGGCATTTCTGCCTGCCATCTAAGCTTTTGGAACTACTTCTTGGCTACAACCTGGAGTTTCAAGGTTGCGGTTAGGTCTGAGTGCAACTTCACAGTTGCCTCGTAGTTACCGGTTGAGCGGATTGGGCTGAAGAAGGCAACCTTACGCTTGTCGATCTCGCCTAGACCCGCTGCTGCAACAGCTGCTGCAACGTCACCGGTCTTAACTGCACCGAACAAACGACCACCAACACCAGCCTTAACAGCCAGTCTGATTGGGTTGGCCTGAAGACGATCCTTCAAGTCCTGAGCTTCTTCAACAGTTGCTAGAGCACGAGCTACACGAGCAGCCTTGATCTGTGCGACCTGCTTCTCGCCACCTTTGCTCCATAGAACTGCGAATCCGCGTGGAAGTAAGTAGTTACGTGCATAACCGTTCTTTACTTCAACAACATCTCCTGCTGAACCGAGTCCTGAAACCTCGTTAGTCAAAATAACTTTAGACATTTCTTACTCTCCTAGCGTCCAGAACCAGCGTAAGGAAGCAGAGCTACCTCGCGGGCATTTTTTACGGCCTTTGAAATCAAACGTTGTTCCTGAACAGAAACACCGGTGATACGGCGTGAGCGGATCTTGCCACGATCAGTGATAAAGCGACGAAGAGTCGCGATGTCCTTGTAATCGATGACCCCAACCTTGATTGGCTTCGCTGGTGGAAGGTTCTTCAGGTTTTTTGCGTTACGACCACCCTTTTTGACGCGGTCGCTGTTAACCTTTGCTGCCATTTTCTTTTCTCCTATGAATTCTTAGAACGGGGTGCTGTCGCCGGCTGCAAAGCCGTCGGCACCTGGGTTGGCCCACGCATCACCAGTTGCAGACGGAGCTGCCGGTGCTTGAGGAGCGTTGTTCCATGGGTTTGAATCAACTGCACCCTGGCCTTCGCGAGTTCTGCGAGTAACAGCTGCAGTAGCGTAACGAAGTGAAGGACCAATCTCTTCAATTTCAATTTCGATTGAGGCACGAGCCTCTCCGGTGTTTGACTGGTAAGCCGAAGCTGGCTTTAGTCTTCCGGTGACGATGACGCGAGTTCCCTTAGTAAGTGATCGTGCAACATTCTCGGCAACTTCGCGCCAAGCTGTGCAACGAACCCAAACGGTTTCGCCATCTTCCCAAGTTGATGTGTTTCTGTTGTATGTACGTGGAGTTGATGCCACATTCAAACCAACGAAAGCAATACCACTGTTGGTATTACGTAACTCTGGATCGTTAGCAAGATTGCCAACAACCGTAATAGTTAGTTCTCCAGCCATGCTAATTACTCAGCAGACTTAACAGCAGTCTTCTTGGCACGCACAGGCTTATCTTCGCTTGCGGTGACTTCAGGAACTGCAACAGGGTTAATTCTGAACACAGCATCTTCAGCGCGTAGAACCTTGGTGCGAACAACAGCTTCTGAAAGCTTAAGTTGACGATCCAACTCAAGAACTTCTGCTGGGTTACAGGTAAGGTAAAGGACCGCGTAGATACCTTCAGTTTTCTTGTTGATTTCGTAGGTGAAACGACGACGACCCCAAATATCAACGCTGTCAACGGTGCCTCCACCGTTGCGAATCACGTTGAGGAATTTGTCTAAGCTACTGCTTACGGTTTTTTCGTCGATCTCTGAGTCAAGAATGACCATGACCTCGTATTTATGCATGACTAACCCACCTCCTCTGGACTAATACGGTCACGGCGTTTCCGTGACAGGAGGGTAAATGCATTGGCTGCCGTTATAAAGAAATACAGGGATTTCTTTCAGGCAACCTCACTACTCTACCTTGAAGTCCACCAGGTAAGCAAGCGGTTTTTAGCTTCCTCAGGTCCGAGAGCTCCCTCATCGAGCCTTAGCTCCATCAAAAACTTATAAGCCAACCCAACTTCAGGGCCTGGCTTTATGCCCAGGATTTCCATGATTTCTTCACCAGAAAGATCTGGTCGCAAAGCATTCAGTTCCTCTTGTTTCTCAAGTTCCGCAATTCTGTGTTCCAGGTCGTCGTAAGCAAAAGCTAGCCGTTCTGCTTTCTTCTGATTCCTGGTGGTCACATCAGCTCTGGTTAGAACATGCAAACGAGTCAACAGGTGATCTGCATCCCTGACGTATCTTCTGATAGCCGAGTCGGTCCAAGCCTGATCGCTATAACCAAAGAAGCGAAGGTGCAATTCAATCAATCTGGCAACATCTTTGATGGTGTCATTATCGAAACGAAGTTCACGCAACCTGACCTTGGCTAACTTAGCCCCAACCACATCATGGTGATAGAAAGTAACGCCGCCACCTGTTTCAAGTTTTCTGGTGTTTGGTTTACCAATGTCGTGCATTAGCGCTGCTAGACGCAAAACTAGGTCACCTTCTAGGCCATATTGTTTCTCGTAACTTATGGCCTGCTCTAAAACAATCAAAGTGTGCTGATAAACATCCTTGTGATGGTGATGTTCATCTATTTCAAGTTTCAAAGCAGGTAGCTCAGGAAAGATTATTTGCGCTAAACCAGAATCAATGAGTGCCTCAATGCCTTCTCTGTGTTGCGCCCCTAACAAAAGTTTTGCTAACTCAACCTGAACGCGTTCCGCTGAAACTATTTCAATTCTTGAAGCCATGGCTTTCATAGCCAAGAAGGTGTTCTCTTCGATTAGGAAACCCAGCTGGGAAGCAAACCTAGCTGCACGCATGATTCTTAGTGGATCATCACTGAAACTATCCTCTGGTTTACCAGGAGTCCTAATGGTTCCATCAAGGAGATCTTGAAGGCCATTAAATGGATCAACAAAAACTCCTTCAGGAAGCCTTAGAGCCATTGCGTTTATTGTGAAGTCTCTTCGGAAGAGATCATCGTTAATGTCTGTTCCAAAGGAGACCACAGGTTTTCTTGACTCTGGGTCATAGCTTTCAGCACGATAGGTCGTTATTTCAACGTGGGTATCCCCGATTCGAGCCCCGATAGTTCCAAACTCTTTACCGATCTCCCAAATCGCATCGACATTACCTTTGAGCACTTCGATTATTTGGTCTGGGTTAGCTGAAGTTGTGAAGTCGAGGTCGTTGGTTTCACGTCCAAGGAACGCATCCCTGACTGGACCGCCAACTAGGGCAAGTTCATAGCCTCTGGCCTGGAACAGCGTGCCGAGTTTGCCAAAGATAGGACTGTCACTAGTCCTTTGAAGATTGGCTAAAGCCTCTGCAACAGTTCGCATGGATTTAAGTATGCCCGTGAATTGGGCAACGCTAGGCTTGAATCCATGAACTCTCGACCAAAACCTCGCGTCGAGGAGACTTCAGCCGGGGGCTTCGTTCTTGCTGCTGACGGTTCTCCTCGTGTTGCCGCAATTGGTCGCAGAAACCGTGGTGGCCGAATCGACTGGTGTGTTCCTAAAGGTCACCCTGAAGGTCAAGAGACAATCGCTGAAGCAGCGCTTCGTGAAGTCTTTGAAGAGACCGGTTTAGAAGTGAAAATCATCGAAGAGCTTGGTTCAATTCATTACGAGTTCTCAACTCCGACAGCAGTGATTAGTAAGACTGTTCATCACTTTCTGATGCAACAAACTGGTGGTTCGCTAACCATTGAAAACGATCCAGATCGAGAAGCAGTGGATGTTCGTTGGATTCCCCTCGATTTGCTAGCCGAAGAGCTAACCCACGAAAATGAACGACGACTAGCTCTAGTGGTTCAAGAGTGGGCGGCGAAGAATGATTAAGTTTCTTCGAATAGTTTTAGTTTCACTATTCCTAATTCCACTTAGCTTTGCCCCTGCAAACGCTTCATTGCCACAGGCCCAGGTTTATGTTGTTAAAGGTTCAAACATAAACATGGTTTCGAGAGACACTAAAGTTCCTGTCTCTATTCAAAACAATTACGACCGAGCAGTTCGAATTCGAGTTCACGCAAGATCAATTGATCCTGCTGTGACGGTTAGAGATTATGTCTCACTAACGATTCCAGCTAACTCTCGTAAAGATGCCTTGCTGCCGGTAGCGGTTATTTCGAGCGGGAAATTCACGTTGAAAGTTTGGGTTACAACTTTCACTGATCTAAGAATCAGCAACACAACAGATTTGACCATCACCGCAAACCCAGACATCGAACTTTATATTTTGTTTGGTTTTGGTATTTTCATCGCGGTGCTTGTTGGTCTCGGTGCATACCGTATGTTTAGAAGAAACAAGGTTGGGAATATCTAATGAGCGTTCTTCGATCTTCTTTAATCATGGCCAGCGGAACTGTCTTCTCAAGAGCACTTGGGATTATTCGTGCAATTCTTTTAGCCGCCACTATCGGTGTCACCACTAACGCAGCAGATGCGTTCGGTGTTGCAAACCAACTGCCTAACAACGTCTATGCGATCATCGTCGGCGGTGTTTTGAATGCTGTATTGGTTCCGCAAATTGTTAAGGCTAAAGCTCACCTTGATGGCGGTAAGGCATACATCGATCGCCTACTAACCCTCGCGATAGTAATTTTCGGTGGCGTGACTGTTGTGACCACTTTGGCTGCACCTGTTTTGGTGGAGCTATATACCAACAGTTGGAGCTCAGGTCAGTTAGCTCTTGCAACTGCTTTTGCATACTGGTGTCTACCGCAGCTTTTCTTCTATGGTCTCTACACCTTGCTGGGTGAAGTCCTTAACGCCAGAAGCAAATTTGGTCCCTATATGTGGGCTCCAGTTTTGAACAACATTGTTTCAATTATTGGAATGCTTGCTTTCATTTGGCAGTTTGGTTTTGATCCAACTGGTTCACGTTCAGTTGAAGGTTGGGGTCAAGCACAGATTGCAACGCTTGCCGGGTCAGCAACCCTTGGTGTTGCAGCCCAAGCGCTTATTCTCTTTGTCTTCTGGAGACGAATGGGTCTCACATTCAACCTGAACTTTGGTTGGCGCGGAGTTGGTTTAGCCCCTGCAATGCGAACAGCTTCCTGGACTCTGGGCATGCTGCTGATCACTCAGGTTGGTGGAATAGTTCAAACAGCGGTTGCGTCTAAAGCTATCGGTGGTCGTGAAATATTCACCTCAGGCAATATCGCTATTGCATCTGTTGCCGCGATGAGCATTGCCTGGTTGATTTTTATGCTCCCCCATTCGGTTGCAACCGTTTCAATTGCAACTGCATATTTCACTCGTATGTCCACTCACGCCATGGAGCGTAAGTTTGATGAACTGAAAACAGACTTATCGGATGGGCTTCGAACCATCGCCATGATCAGCGTTTTAGCTTCAACTGCACTAATTGTTTTGGCTTATCCAATCTCTCGTGTTTTCGTTGGACAAATACCGGCTGCGATTGCTTTGGGTAACGTGGTCATCGCAATGGTGATTGGTCTTCTTCCATTCAGTTATGTCTTCATGATTCAACGAGCTTTCTATGCTTTGGAAGACACAAGAACACCTTTCATATTCACAACGGCGCAAACCATTCTCAACATCATTGGTTCGCTAACAGTGGCTCTTTATGTTGAACACATTTGGATTGTGGTTGCTCTGTCGTTAGTAACAAGTGGAACAGTTTTAGTTCAGGCAATTTTGGCTTTCTTTATGTTCAAGCGAAAGTTTGGATCCTTGGGTCACGCAAAAATAACTTTGGCGACAGCGAAGTTTGTTTTCGCTGCAATTATTTCAGGGCTTATTGGTTTCAGTATTTTGCAGGCCATGGGTGGAGCTAATCCTGGTGCGTTCCCTGTTTTATCTATCGCTGCTTCTGCAACCACCTGCGTTTTGATTGGTTCAGTCATGGCTGTTATTTATGTGGTGATTCTCAAGGTGCTTAAGGTGAAAGAAATTGAAACACTCACCAAGCCTTTAATGCGATTGCTCGGTCGCTAAAAAATAAAGGGCTATATTAGCCTTATTCTTACTTTCCAAATCTGGAGTTAAATTGCGCGAAGTCATCATTATCGGATCCGGTCCAGCCGGTTTCACCGCTGGAATCTACACCGCTCGTGCAGGGCTAAACCCTCTGCTAATCGCTTCGTCTGTTGAACCTGGTGGTGAGCTAATGAAGACCACCGAAGTTGAGAACTACCCTGGTTTCCCAGCTGGATTGCAAGGGCCTGAGTTGATGGCGGCTTTCCAAGAACAAGCTGAACGTTTTGGAACCGAAGTTTTGTTAGACGATGTTATTGAAGTCTCACTAAAAGGTGACGTCAAAGTTGTTAAGACAGGTGGCGGAGAAACCTTCGAAGCAAAAACCATCATTCTTGCTACCGGTGCTGCCTATCGTGAACTTGGTCTTCCTAAAGAAAAAGAATTCAGCGGTTACGGGGTTTCTTGGTGCGCAACTTGCGATGGATTCTTCTTTAGAGAAAAGACCATCGCAGTTATCGGTGGTGGCGATTCAGCCATGGAAGAAGCTATCTTCCTAACTAGATTTGCAAGCAAGGTTTATTTGATTCACCGCAGAGACAGTTTCAAAGCATCAAAGATCATGCAGGAGCGTGCTCTGAACAATCCAAAGATTGAAGTTATTTGGAACACTGAAGTTGCAGAGCTTTTAGGTGAAACCCGACTCACTGGAATCAAAATGCGCAACACAGTGAACGGTTCAGAAAAGGACCTTGAGCTCGATGGTCTATTCATTGCAATTGGTAATGACCCGCGAGTCTGGCTGGTTGAGAATCAGGTTGAACTAACACCTGAGAAGTTCATTAAGGTTGAGGGTCGATCATCAAAAACCAGCATTCCGGGAGTATTTGCCGCTGGTGATGTGATTGATCCGACCTACCGTCAGGCAATCACCGCTGCTGGTTCTGGTTGTGTGGCCGCTTTAGATGCAGAGCACTACCTTCAAGACGTAAACTAGACACATAAAGAATTAGGAGACGCAAATGTCAGCTAAGAATGTAACAACAAGCTCATTCCAGGAAGATGTTCTTTCCTCGGACAAGCCAGTAGTAGTAGATTTCTGGGCAGAATGGTGCGGTCCGTGCCGCATGGTCTCCCCAATCCTTGATGAGATTGCTGCAGAGCACTCAGACAAGATCACAATCGTTAAAGTCAACGTAGACGAAGAGCCTGGTTTGGCTCAGCAATACGGAATCACTTCGATCCCGGCTATGTATGTGTTCCAGAATGCTGAAGTTTCAAAGGTAATCATCGGAGCTAAGCCGAAGCCTGCGCTTTTGGAAGATCTGAAGTCTTACATCGCCTAAATAATTCTCAAAAGTTTTCCACAGCATCTTAATTTGGCTGTGGAAAACGCCGCTTAAGTCTGTGGAAAGTTATCCACAGGGCCTAATACTTAGTATCCTGGCCTAATTCGGTAAGAATTCTGTTCAAATCATCAACACTGGCGAAGTCAATCTCAATTGTGCCCTTCTTTAGGCCCAACTTGATCCGAACTGATGTGTTCAATTTATCGCCTAGCTTTTCGGCTAGTGACTTCATCGCATCTTGGCGAGTACCAATCTTGACTTTAGCCTTCTTAGCCTTCTCTTTGGTCAATTCCTCTGTTGCTCGAACAGACAATCCTCGGTTGATAACCTGATCTGCAATTTCAGTCATTCGAGCAGGATCTTCAACAGAAAGAATGGCCCTAGCGTGACCAGCGCTTAGAACTCCAGCGGCCAGCTTTGCTTGAAGGCTAGTTGGGAGCTTCAGAAGGCGAATGGTGTTGGTGATCTGCGGTCTTGAACGTGAAAGTTTCTCTGCCAGTTGGTCCTGGGTGCAGCCGTACTCTTCCAAAAGCTGTTGGTAAGCGTTGGCTTCTTCAATCGGGTTTAGATCGCTGCGGTGCAGGTTCTCGAGAAGTGCGTCACGAAGCATATCTTCGTCACCGGTTTCACGAATAACGGCAGGGATCTGAGTCAGCCCTGATTCTTTGCTTGCGCGCAGGCGGCGCTCACCCATAATCAGTTCATACTTGTCCACGCCATTTTGTTTACCAAGTGAACGAACTGAGATTGGCTGAAGAACACCGAATTCAGAGATGCTGCCGACAAGCTCGGCAAATGCAACAGGTTCAAAATTGGTTCTTGGTTGCTTAGCATTCGGAACGATGTCATCAATGTTTAGGTAACCAAAAGTTGCCCCTGGAACAGGAACTAGATCAGCTGGAGCGTTTGTCGAACCTCCAAAGAAAACACTGATTGGGTTGCCGTCAGCCGGACGCTCCATGCGCTCGTTTGCGGCCGCAGCGCCTGGGATAAGCGCTCCGATGCCCCTACCTAGTCCGCCTTTTTTCTCAGCCATGCTGCACTCCCTTTTTCGCTATTTCGATTGCTGCTTCCATGTATGAGATCGCACCATTCGAGCTTCTATCGTACGTTATTACTGTTTTGCCAAAGCCCGGAGCCTCTGCAACGCCTATTTGGCGCGGAATTATGGTTTCAAGAGTCTGGGTAGGGAAGTGTGTACGAACATCCTCGACTACTGCGGTATTGAGCTTTGTTCTCGAGTTATACATCGTCAAAAGGATGGTGGAGAGGGCTAGATTCGGGTTCGAAGCGCCCTTGATCATGTCGATGCTTACCTTTAGCTGGCTTAGACCCTCAAGGGCATAGTACTCGCACTGGATTGGAATTAGCACTTCGGTTGCTGCTGTCAGTGCGTTTACAGTGAGCTGCCCAAGGCTCGGGGGACAGTCGATGAAGATGTAATCAGGTCGCTCTGGTTCGGCATCTAAGTATTGCTGGATGGCGTTCTTGAGTCGGTACTCTCTAGCCAGCATTGAGTAGAGATCCATCTCTGCTCTTGCAAGTTGCAGGTTAGCTGGAACGCACTTCAGGTTCTTTGATTCTGGGCTTTGCTGCATAACGTCGATTAGTGGGACGTTATTTACCAAGGTGTCATAGATAGACCCAGTGATTGCATGATGGTCGATGCCTAGGGCTGTAGACGCGTTTCCCTGAGGATCTAGGTCGATAACCAGGACGTTCATGCCCTTTTCTGCCAGAGCAACAGCAAGGTTTACGGCTGTGGTTGTTTTACCAACTCCACCCTTTTGGTTAGCAACAGTAAAGACTCTGACGCGCTCTGGCTTCTCGATGGTTGCCGCGTTGATTGCGGTCAGTCTTCGGGTATTTTCGCTGATTTCAGAAGCTAGGGGAGAGCCTTGGAACCCGCCAAGTGGGAGAGGGGTATCAGATTGTTTCACGTGAAACCTTCTTCTCGATCGTTGCAACTTCTGCTGTGTTAGATTGCCATCCGGTTGGCTCTGGGCTTTGCTCTTCACGTCCATTAGGGTAGCCAAGACCGCTGACAACGGTGGCTTTGCTCACAGAAGTGTCTTCAAAGTTGTTTGCGTCTGGGGTCTCAATAGTCATTAATTTTCTCCATGAACTAGATTCCTAGAGTAGCGTAATTCGGACAACCGTGGTTGGGTCAGTTAGTAAATCTCCCCCAGCTGTTACGATTTCGAAGTCTTTGATCTTGAATTTCTTAACCAAGTTCTTGGAGTCTTTGATCTCATCTGCTGCCTTAGAACCCTTCAGCGCAAGGATCTCGCCACCGTTTTTAGTAAGAGGAACCATCATCTTGATCAACTGAGGCAATGCCGAAACTGCCCTTGCGGTAACCACGTCATATGCCTCAAAGAGGGCTTCCTCAGCCCTGGCTCTGAGCACCTTTACGTTGGTTAGACCAAGGCGCGGGACAACGGTTTCAGCTAGCCAAGTTGCTCTTCGCTCCATCGGTTCAATTAGTGTGAACTGAACATCGGGGCATTTAATCGCCATTGGGACGCCTGGGAATCCGGCCCCAGATCCAACATCCGCCACGGTCTGACCAGGTTTCACCAGTTCACCAACAACCGCTGAATTCAGTATGTGTCGGGTCCAAAGCTTAGGTAGCTCCCTAGGTCCGATGAGTCCTAAAAGGTCTCCGTCTCTGACTAGAAGCTCGGCGTATTTCTCCGCCAAGGGTAGGCGTTCTCCAAATACGGCTGACGCCTCATTCGGGGTAGGTTCTGGAGCGAATTTGCTTTCGGGCATGAATAAATCTAACCATGTTTGGGGAAACAAAAAGCCAGGACTTCTGTCCTGGCTAAATGTTTCACGTGAAACTATTGAGCTGGTTTAGCTACAATGTGGCGGTCTTTGCCTTCACCTTCAGATTCAGAAATTAGTCCGGCTTCACCAATCAGATCGTGGGCGATCTTGCGCTCGTAAGATGACATCGGCTTCATTGCAACCGGCGCGTTTGTCTCTTTAACCTTCTCGATGATTCTGTTGACCACCTTGGTCAATGAGTCGACCTTGGCCTGGCGTGATCCAGCGATGTCAATGATCAATCGGCTGAAGCTCTGGGTTTTGGTCTGAACGGCAATTCGGGTGAGTTCCTGAAGTGCTTCAACGGTTTCTGGGTCTGAGATCAGGCGAATGTTGCTGCCCTCTTCTGCTGTTACTTCCAGGTAAGCGCGACCCTGTCTAACATCAATGCTGATGTCGCCATCAAGGTCGAAGATGTCTAGAAGTTCCTCGAGGTAGTCTGCTGCTACTTCGCCCTCTTCTTCTAGATCTTTGACGCTGGTTGGTTCTTTGAGGTCTGTTGCTTCTTCGGTTACTTCTTGAGTGCCTTCTGGCTGTTCTACTTCACTTGACATAATTATTTGCCGCCCTTTGGCTTCTTCTTGGCGCGAGCCTTTGAAACTGGCTGCACGCGCTTGGTTTGTTCGGTGGTCTCTTCTTCAACAACGGCCTCGGCTTCAACAGCCTTGCCTTTGCGGACAAGTCTTGCTTGGCGCTCATGGTGAGCTATTGATCCAGGTGTTGGCATCCTGCGGATCACGAAATACTGCTGTCCCATGGTCCAGAAGTTTGAAACTAGCCAGTAAAGCAATACACCTAGGGGGAATGAAATACCTGACACTAAGAAGATAAGCGGGAACACATAAAGCATGATCTTCTGTGTTTGAGCAAACTGTGAGCTGGAGGCACTTGGGTTTTGGTTCTTAGCCATGATCTGCTTTTGAGTGATGAACTGTGACGCGCTCATCAAGACAATCATGATTCCAGCAATAACCTTGATTGATGAGCTTCCGTTCAAGAAAGTTTCTGAAAGCTTTGCACCTAGGAAGGAAGCATTAGCAAAGCTATTTGATAGCTCCTGACTCAGCAGACCAACACCTGGCTTAGACGCTTGGGCTTCTTGGAGAGTTGAGAAAAGTGAGAAGAACACTGGCATCTGAGCCAGTAGTGGAAGACACGAAGCAAAAGGGCTTGAGCCATGCGCCTTATAAAGCTCCATCTGCTCTTTAGCCATGCGTTCACGGGAGTCGCGATCTGACTTGCCCTTGTATTTCTTTTGGATCTTCGCAAGCTCCGGTTGGAGGGTATACATAGCCCTTTGCGATCTGATCTGCTTCACAAACAGTGGAATAAGTGCGGCTCTAACCACCAAAACCAAACCAACGATTGAGATAACCCAGGTGTAGCCTGCGTTCGGGTCCAGTCCTATCACTCCAAATAGGGCGTGGAATGTAACCAGAATCGCTTCTAGAACCCACTTAAACGGCCAGAGTATTGCTGCAATGATGTCCATTATTTTCCTTCTCGCTCAGCGCCATTCGGACGCTTTACAACTACAAATCCGTGTTTTGTTACTGTCAACCAATCAGAACCTGGAATAACTGGGTCCGTTCCACCTTTACTCCATGGGTTACATCTCAAGATGCGCCAAATAGTCAAAGCCGATCCAAATACAACTCCGTGCTGCTGTAATGAGCCTAGACCGTAAGCGGAGCAGGTCGGGTGATAACGGCACACGTCGCCATAAATTGGTGAGATAAATTTTCTCCAGAAGAGCACGAAAGCGATAGGAAGATTTCGTGGAAAAACCCACAAATTCAAAAACACTATCTTCATATCTGTTAACCTTATTAACTAATTCTTGACCCGGGCTATGTTGTGATCCAGCTCTTCACAGAGGTCGTCCCAGCTAATTTTTCCCAAGCCCGGTAGAGCTCTCACAACTAAAGTTTGTCCTGGTTCAAAGTTTTCCAAACGAATTTGAATAGCTGCTCTAGCTCTGCGCTTCACGAGATTTCTTTCAACTGCGTTTCCCACAGTCTTACCAACAACTAGGCCAAACATAAACGGCTTGGATTCATTGGTTTTATTTAGATAAACCACCATGTGGTCGGTTACGGCTTTGCGACCGAGCTTCATTGTGTTGCGAAAATCGTCAGCTGATCGAAGCCTGTTCTCGCGAGCAAGCAAGGCTTTTAGGCTGAAAGCTCGCTACGGCCCTTGCGGCGACGGGCAGCAAGGATTGCACGGCCAGCTCTAGTCTTCATACGGATACGGAAACCGTGTGTCTTTGAGCGGCGTCTATTGTTTGGCTGAAAGGTACGCTTAGTCATTTATTGCTCCAGAAACTTTTGTGGATTCTCGTCAAAAAAATACTGTCACCGGCGAACCCTGATCCGATCAACTTATTAAACTTACGCTAAATCAAGGGTTTAGGTCAAGTTTTTCCTGATTTATTTTCTGGTAAAAGTTTTGGGCAAATTGATTTTGTAACATTTTCTAAATAATTCGCTATTATGCACACTTGGATTTGCAATTTCAAAACTTTGCCACTTAAATAGACAAATCGAAAGTTTTCCACAGTACCTTTGAAATTGGACAAAGTTGTCCACAGTCGGTTATCCACAGACTACAATGGTATTTTGTCTTGTGGAAAACTCCATATAGTCCTTTATTTTATTGAAAGTCGTCCATGTTAGAAACAGCTGGTATCACCACCGAACAGTGGGATCAGGTCGTTGAGACACTTCGAACTGACGACCGCATGAACCGCCAGCTCAATGGGTTCATGAAACTTATCAAGCTCCAGGCGCTTGTTGGTGAGACTTTATTCCTCGAAGTTGCCAACGAAATGACTCGTGGCATCATTGAGCAGCAGATTAAAGGGCCCCTATTAGAAACACTTCAGCTCATTGGCTTGCCAACCAGCCCTACAAACATTGGCATTGTTGTAAATCCAGATCTTCCAAGCAGATTTGTGGCGGCGCAGCAAGTCGCTGAAGAAGAAGCCAGCTACAAGCCCGTTACCACAACACCGGTTGAGCCTATGGGTCCGGTCGAAGGATCATCACGTCTAAATCCTCGGTACACATTTGAAACCTTTGTTCAGGGTGAATCAAACAGATTTGCTTACGCGGCAGCTTTTGCGGTAGCCGAAGTTCCAGCTAAGGCATACAACCCACTATTTATCTATGGAAACTCGGGACTGGGTAAAACCCACCTTTTGCACGCAATAGGCAACTACGTTCAGGAATATTGGCCTAACAAGCGTGTTCGCTATGTTTCAAGCGAAGTGTTCACTAATGACTTCATCAACGCTATTCAAACCAACACCAGCTTCACATTCCAGGCTAAATATCGAGGTGTGGATGTTCTTATGATCGATGACATTCAGTTCTTGCAGGGCAAAAAAGAGACACAGGACTCTTTCTTTGCTACCTTCAACGCTCTGCACGAGCAAGGAAAACAAGTAGTCATCACTTCAGATGTTTCTCCTAAGCTTCTAAACAGCTTTGACGAACGTATGAGGAGCCGCTTTGAGTGGGGTTTGATGACCGATATTCAGGCTCCTGAGCTTGAAACTCGTATTGCCATCCTTAGAAAAAAGGCAGAAAGCGACAAAATCCGAATTAGCGATGAGATTTTGGACTACATGGCCGCCCGTATTTCATCAAACATCCGTGAACTTGAGGGTGCTTTGATCCGCGTGACAGCTTTTGCTGCTCTAAACCGTACAACCATCGACATGAGCCTTGTTCAAGCTGTTCTCAAGGACATTGTGCCGCTAGGAGAAGATGGCAATTCCGTATCGCCTATGGAAATCGTTAGAACAGTTGCCGACTACTTCAAATTGACCCAGGAAGAGCTTTTCGGCAAGTCGAGATCCCAGGCAATTGTTATAGCCCGGCAAATAGCGATGTATTTATGCCGCGAGAAGACCTCCATGTCTTTGCCTAAAATAGGCGCTCTTTTTGGTGGCCGCGATCACACCACAGTTATGTATGCAATCAAAAAGGTCTCTGATCTTATGAGTGAACGCCGCTACATTTACAACCAGGTAGCCGACATTAGAGCTAGCCTCAAGTAACTTAGTTATCAACAAAACCTGTTCATAACCATTCAATTCGACCTCAAAATCTGTGCAATCTTGATTGTTTACTGTAGAAACCGAATCTAATGCTCACAACCTTCGGGTTTATCCACAGGTTTGTACACAAGTGTGTATACAACTTACAACGATGTTAGTCAGGGATTTTCTAAGGGATATAACGGATTATCCACATTATCCACAGCTGTTAATAATGTTGTTAATAATTAAAGAGATATAGATTAAACCCCAATAACATTTAAGGTTGGTCACGCACTATTGAGAAATGTGCCAAGATTAACTAACAATTCCCACGAAAGGTGAATCGTGAAATTCCAGGTGAATCGCGATGTTCTAGCTGACGCCGTCTCCTTTGCTGCTCGTATGTTGCAATCAAAGCCAACATCACAGATCTTGTCAGGGATGAGACTTGTAGCTGATGCTAATTCCCTTCAAATCTCTGTTTTTGACCATGATGTATCTGCTCAGACTGAAGTTGTCGCAAATGTTGAAGAAGCTGGAACCACACTGGTATCTGGTCGTTTATTAAATGAGATCGTCAGTCGCCTACCTAATCAACCCGTGACTTTTAGTCTTGAGGGTAGCAAAGTAGTTCTTTATTGTGGACAATCTAAATTTGAATTAGCAACCTTGCCAATTGAGCAGTATCCAACTCTTCCTCCAATTCCGGCCGTAACGGGAACTATTGATGGAGATGCTTTTATAACAGCAATTCGTAGAGTTGCAGTTGCTTCAGCAAAAGATTCAACTAGACCATTCCAAAAAGGTATTCAGCTCAAAGCAAGCCCAACATCAGTAATGTTCACAGCTGCAGATCCAAACAGAATTGCGCGTTGCCAGGTTTCTTGGTTAGGTAAAACAGTTGATGGCGAAGTCTCTGCTGTTGTCTTGACTAAAACAATGCAGGATATCGAAAAGAGTTTTGCAAACTTAGGTGAAGTTAATGTTTCAATCAATAGCGAAGGCGACCGAGGCATGGTCGCATTCCAAGCCAAAAACAGAATTGTTACCACTGTTGTTCTTAACATCGAAAACTATCCAGACATCGATCAATACTTCCCAACCAATCTTGAGGACTCAGCAGTTGTCAATAAGCAAGATTTAATTGACGCCACCCGCCGCGTTGAACTTGTTGTCAACGAGTCAGAGGACACCATTCGTTACTCGTTCGAACCAGGCGTAGTAAACCTAGAATCAACCAGCTCAGAAAACAACGCCAGTGAAAACGTTGAAGCAACACTTGTTGGAAGCCCAACAAATTTAAGATTCAAGCCTTGGTTATTCCATGACGGACTGGCTCAAATAACTAGTGAATTCGTAAAGATTGAATTCACTAAAAACCAGCGCGATCCATCAAGGCCGGGACCAATCATCATGTCAAGCCAAACATCTAAGGATGCGGCATCACCTGATACCTACAGATATCTTCTCAACCCGAACATGTTGAAGCGCTAAAGCTTCTTTGAAAGGCAAACAAATGCACATTGGTCTAGTTGGACTTGGAAAAATGGGCGGCAACATGCGTACCCGACTTCGCAACAAAGGCATCGAAGTCACCGGTTATGCGCGTGACCGCAACGTAGCTGATGTTGACAGCATCGAAGCAATGGTTGCAGCGCTACCTAGTCCAAAAATTGTTTGGGTTATGGTACCTCATGGTAAAGCCACTGATGATGTAATCAACGAAGTTGAGAAGTATCTATCGCCAGGGGATCTCATCATTGAAGGTGGAAACTCACGCTTCAGCGAGGACATTAGACATGCTGAACAGCTAAAAGCTAAGGGCATTGGATATCTTGACTGTGGAGTTTCCGGTGGTGTTTGGGGACTGCAAAACGGATACGGTCTTATGGTTGGTGGCGACCAGAATTTGGTTGACCAGGCTATGCCTATCTTTGACGCTCTTCGTCCAGAAGGTGAAAGAGCTGAAGGCTTCGTGCACGTTGGGGATGTTGGTGCAGGTCACTACGCAAAGATGGTTCACAACGGTATTGAGTACGCGATGATGCAGGCATTTGCTGAGGGCTATGAGCTTCTTGAGAAGAAAGACATCATCAAGGATGTTCACGGCACATTTGCTGCATGGCAGCGCGGAACCGTTGTTCGTTCATGGCTTCTTGATCTCTTGGTAAAGGCCCTGGAAGAAGACCCAGGTCTTTCACAAATCAAGGGCTACGTTGAAGATTCTGGTGAAGGTCGCTGGACCGTTGAAGAAGGTATTGCTAACTCTGTTCCAATGCCAGCAATTACCGCTTCGTTGTTTGCAAGATTCTCTTCACGTCAAGATGATTCACCAGCCATGAAAGCGGTTGCAGCATTGCGTAACCAGTTCGGTGGTCACGCAGTCAAAAAGGCTGACTAGGTTCTGAAGCAAGATGCACGTTAAGCATCTTTCGTTGGGTAATTTTAGAAACTACGAAACAGTCGAGTTAGCACTCGATCGCGGCGTAACAGTTTTAGTTGGTCGTAATGGTCAGGGAAAAACAAACCTCGTTGAGGCAATAGGTTATTGTTCGACATTAGCAAGCCATCGTGTTAGTGGTTATGTTCCGCTTATCAAAACTAAAACAACCAAAGCTGTTATAAGACTTTTAGCCGAACATCACGATAGACAAAATTTAGTTGAGCTTGAACTAAGTACCGAAGGAAGCAACCGAGCAAAAATAAATCGCAGTGATCTTTCGCGTTTGAGAGATGTGCTCGGATATATCCAAACAGTGATATTTGCCCCCGAAGATTTAAATTTAGTTAAAGGCGATCCAAGTGATCGACGAAATTTCTTAGACCAACTACTTGTTCAATTGAGCCCTCGTTTAGCTGGAACGCTAAGTGATTATGAACGTGTTTTGAAACAGAGAAACACCCTTCTAAAAACCTCTAGATCACTCCCTTCGAACTCACCAGGGCTTGCAACCTTAGATGCATGGGATTATTCTCTAGTTGAACTAGGGGCAGAAATAATTCTGCAAAGAGAAGAACTAGTTGAAGCACTGAGACCTTATCTTGAATCTGCTTATCAAGCTATTTCAGAAGAGAAGAACAATCCGAGCATGTTTATTAAAACTTCGGTGTTTGCAACAAACATCGATTTGGAATCAGACACTTCTTACGAGGCAAAGAAACTAAATAGGTCTGAGGTAGCCGAAAAGTTTTTGAACAGACTAAGAGAACTTCGATCAAAAGAACTAGAACGTGGGGTGACTCTTGTCGGTCCACACCGTGACGATCTAGTTTTGATGCTGGGTGAACTACCAGCAAAGGGATACATCAGCCATGGAGAGACTTGGTCCTATGCGCTTTCACTGAAGTTGGCTTGCGTTGGATTATTGAAAAGTAAGTCTCAATCCGGTGACCCAATTTTGATTTTGGATGATGTGTTCGCAGAGCTGGACACTGTTCGTCGAGGTCGTCTCGTGGACTTGATTTCTGGAAATGAACAAGTCATTATTACAGCAGCGGTTGCAGAGGACATCCCAGATATTCTCAATGCCCGCACATACACGGTCACCAATGGAAAGGTTGAATTAGCTAATGGCTGAGAAACCTGACCTAGCGGTTGATTTTTATTACCGAATGAGAGCTGCCCTCACCGGAAGACAAGACCGAGACAGCAAAAGACGCCTAAAGCAGCAGAGCCAGCGCTCAAGACCTTTTGATGCAGGCCGATCCCCTAAAACCGTCTCAAGCACCCTAGATGCTTTAGTTCACAGTTTTGGATGGCAGGGGAAGGTGGCCGAAGGGGACCTGTTCGCTAACTGGAAGCTCATTGTTGGCGATCGTGTGGCCGAAAACAGCTTTCCTGAGGAGTATAAGAAGGGGGTTTTGACCATTCGGTGCAAAAGCACGGCTTGGGCTACTCAATTGAGGCTTATGACTGAAGAAATTCAGGCAAAAATAGCCGAGAGAACCCCCGATTTAGAGGTCAAAGAACTCAGAATTATTGGTCCTCAGGCACCTAGTTTTAA
>Ga0114963_10001148_pt1 | contig 18270 bp, 14 predicted proteins | sample C_131016_EF_Meta_FD_87019 | JGI IMG/M metagenome (GOLD analysis project Ga0114963, IMG submission 87019) | Freshwater microbial communities from Lake Croche, Canada to study carbon cycling - C_131016_EF_MetaG | ecosystem: Environmental > Aquatic > Freshwater > Lake | place: Lake Croche, Canada...
CTCTGCCGGGCGATGCGGGCCTACCTCTCGTTCTTCGACGCCAATCCCCATGTGGTCGAGCTCTTGATCCTCGAACGGGCGGAGTTCAAGCACCGCAAGTCGAGCTACTTCCATCACCGCGACCGCCCCGGGTCGGAGCAGGAGTGGCGCGGCCTGCTCCGCGGGCTGGTGGCGGCGAAGCGGCTGCGGCCGCTGCCCGCCGGCCGGATCCTCGATTTCCTCGGCGACCTGCTCTACGGAACGATCTTCAGCCACCACATGTCGGGCCGCCGCCGCGGGCTCGGGGCCCGGTATCCGGCGCTGCTCGACACCGTCCTCCACGCCCTGCTCACCGACGCCGAGCGTCGCCGCGTGCTGCGCCGTCCAACGCGTCGCCGCCGCCGCGCGGCCGTGGAACCGAGGTAGCCGCCATGGTTCGTCGCGTCGTCCGCCGCCTGCTCATGCCGCTCGTGCTCTGCGCGGCGGCCGTCGCCGCCATCGCTTTCGGGCTCGTCCCGCTCCCCGCCTGGCTGCCGGGGGGGGCCGCCGGCAGGCCCGCGCCGGCGGGGCGCGCGGCCGCCGACCACGCCGCGCCAGACCACGCCGCGGCCGCGCCGCCGAAGCCGCCGGAGGCGGTGGCCGTGACCGTGGCGGCCGCGCAGCCGCGGACGGTGGAGCGGCGCGTGCGCACGGTGGGCACCCTCCACGGCTTCGAGGAGATCGTCATCGGGCCCCTCGTCGACGGCCGCGTCCGCCGGATCGTCCACGACGTGGGCGACGTGGTGCCGCAGGGCGAGCCGCTGCTCGAGATCGACGACGCCGACTTCCTGCTCGCGGTAGGGGAGGCGTCACGGGCGCTCGAACTCGAGCTGGCGAGAATCGGCCTGGCGAAGGTGCCCGACGCGTCGTTCGACGTGCTCGCGCTGCCGAGCGTGGAGCGGGCGCGGGTGGTGGAGAAGAACGCGGCCGGCGTGCTCGAGCGCTACCGCGGGCTGATGGACTCCAAGACGATCACGAAGGACGAGTTCGAGAAGGCGCAGGTCGGCTTCGACACGGCGCGGCTCGACGTCAGGCAGCGGATCCTCGAGGCGGAGCAGACGCTCGCCGCCGTGCGGCACCGCGAGGCGGTGCTCGAGACCGCCCGGAAACGGCTCCGCGACACCCGCGTGATCGCCCCCGAGACGACCGTGCGGGTCGCGCCGGCCGCCACGCCGGGCGGGGCCGTGACGCCGCTGGCCTATACGGTCGCGGCCCGGCTCGTCTCGGAGGGGGAGATCGTGCGGGCCGCCCCCCCGACGCAGCTCTTCCGGCTGGTGGTCGAGGACGTTCTCAAGCTCAGGGCCGCGGTGCCGGAGCGGTATGCGGCGCAGGTGAAGCCGGGGCAGACGGCCGATGTCACGGTGGAGAGCCTGCCCGGCCGGGCCGTGGCCGGCCGCGTGGCCCGCGTGAACCCCACGATCGACACCGCCAGCCGGACGTTCGAGGTGGAGGTGCAGGTGGACAACGGCGGGCGGCTCCTCAAGTCGGGCGGCTTCGCCGCCGCGTCGATCCTCCTCGGCACCGACGCCGAGGCCGTCACGGTGCCGGAGGAGGCGATCGTGCGGTTCGCCGGCGTGACGAAGCTCTTCGCGGTGGCCGACGGCCGGGCGACGGCCGTGCCGGTGGAACTCGGCGTGCGGTTCGACGTGCCCCAGGGGGCCGGCCCGGCGCGGCGCTGGGTGGAGGTCGTCGGGGGCGTGGCGGCCGGCACGCCCGTGGTGCTCACCGGCCATTCGCAGCTCGCCGACGGCACGGCCGTGCGGGTGCGCGAGCCGGTGCAGGTGTCGGCGGCGGCGGAGCGTGACGCCCGATGACGATCTGGGATCTGTGCATCCGCCGGCCGATCTTCACCGCCATGCTCGTCACGGCGCCGATCGTGCTCGGCCTGGCCAGCTACCCGCGGCTGGGGGTGGAGCTCTTCCCCAACGTCGACCTGCCGCTCGTGACCGTCACCACCACCCTCCGCGGCGCGAGCGTGGAGGAGATGGAGACGGGCGTCACCAAGCCGATCGAGGAGATCGTCAACACGGTCTCCGGCATCGAGCAGCTGCGGTCGACCACCAAGGAGGGCATCTCGCAGCTGACGATCGAGTTCGAGCTGGAGAAGGACGGGGCGGTGGCCGCCCAGGAGGTGGACGCCAAGGTGCGGACCATCCTCAGCCGGCTCCCCGAGGGCACCGACGCCCCGATCATCGACAAGTTCGCCCTCGACGCCGCCCCGGTGCTCACGCTCGCCGTCTCCGGCCGCCGCGATCCCCGCGAGATCACCGAGATCGCCCGCCGGCGGATCAAGGAGGATCTCGAGTCGCTCCCGGGCGTCGGCGCCGTGATCCTCGTCGGCGGCCGGCAGCGGGCGATCCAGATCTCGATCGACACCGACAGGCTGCAGAAGTTCGAGCAGCTCACGATCGCGGACGTCCGCGAGGCGCTCGTCCGCGAGAATCAGGAGCAGCCGGGCGGACGGATCGACCAAGGCCCGCGGGAGCTGGTGCTGCGGACGATGGGCCGCGTCCGCGAGCCGGCCGACTTCGCCGATCTCATCGTGGCCAACCGCGGCGGGCAGCCGGTGCGGATCCGGGACATCGGCACGGTGGCCGACTCGTTCGAGGAGCCCCGCGGCCTGAGCCGCCTCTGGACCCGCGCCGGCGGCGCGGTCGACGCCCCCGGCGATCAGGCCGTGAGCCTGATCGTGCAGAAGCAGTCGGGCACGAACACCGTGGCCGTCGTCGAGCACGTCAAGCACCGGCTCGGCGAGATCCGCGCGATCCTCCCGGGCGACATCGACGTGCAGGTGATCCGCGACCAGTCGCGGTTCATCGAGAACTCGATCCACGAGGTGCAGAAGCACCTGCTGCTCGCCGCCGTGCTCGTGAGCCTCACGATCCTCCTCTTCATGCGCGACTGGCGGACGACGCTCATCGCCACGCTCTCGATCCCCACGTCGATGATCGCCACCTTCGCCTTCATGGACGCGATGGGCTTCACGCTCAACAACATCACGATGCTGGGGCTGATCCTCGCGATCGGCATCGTGGTCGACGACGCCGTCGTGGTCCACGAGAACATCTTCCGGCACATGGAGGAATACGGCCTCACGGCCCGCGCCGCCGCCGCGGCCGCCACGCAGGAGATCGCTCTGGCGGTGGTGGCGACGACGATGTCGCTGCTCGTGATCTTCATCCCGGTGGTGTTCATGGGGGGGCGGGTGGGGCGGTTCTTCTCGAGCTTCGGCTACGTCGTCGCCTTCTCGATCCTGATGAGCATGGGCATCTCGTTCACGATGACGCCCATGCTCTGTTCGCTCTTCCTCAAGGCCGACGACGCCCACGCCGGCACCAAGGCGGGCCCCGTCTGGCGGGCGGTCGAGGGCTTCTACATGGCCTGCCTGCGGTTCTCGCTCGCCCACCGCTGGCTGGTGGTGGCCGTGACGATCGCCGTGCTCGCCTCCACCCCGGTGCTGATGCGGATCGTGGGCAAGGATTTCGTGCCCCGGGACGACACGAGCGAGTTCGAGGTGGCTGTGACGCTGCCGGAGGGCTGCTCGCTGGAGCGGGCCGACGAGCTGCTCGGCGAGGTGGAGGTGCGGCTGCGGCGGCTGCGCGGCGTGGAGAAGACGTTCGTGACGATCGGCGACACGACAGGCCGCACGGTCCGCGGCCAGGGGGAGGTGACGAAGGCCACGATCTACTGCCGGCTCTCCGACCTCGGCGCCCGCGACTTCAGCCAGTTCGACGTGATGGCCGAAGCCCGGAGGATCCTCGTCGACTACCCCGACCTGCGGGCGGCGGTGCAGGACGTGGCGGCGATCTCGGGGGCCGGGTTCCGGCAGGTGATGGTGGACCTCAACCTGCGCGGCCCCGACATGGAGAAGCTGCAGCAGTATTCGGAGCGGATCACGACCTGGATGAAGGAGCAGGGCTACTTCGTGGACGTCGACACGAGCCTCTCCTTCCGCAAGCCGGAGGTGCGGATCGTGCCCAACCGCGAGCGGGCCAGCGAGCTCGGGGTGTCGATCCAGGCGATCTCGGCCACGACCAACGTGCTCGTCGGCGGTGACCCGGTGAGCACCTTCAAGGAGGCCGACCAGCAGTACGACGTCTGGATCCGGGCGGAGCGGCAGTTTCGCGGCGATCCCGACGAGATCGCCCGGCTGACGGTGCCGTCGAGCAAGCCCGGCGTGCCGGTGGTGGAGCTCGGCAACGTGGCCCGCTTCGAGGAGGCCCAGGGGCCGAGCACGATCGAGCGGTTCGCGCGGCAGCGGCAGGTGGTCGTGTCGGCCAACCTCGAGGGCAAGGCGCTCGGCGAGGGGGTGGCGGCCCTCGGCGACTTCGTCGGCACGCTCGACCTGCCGACCGACTACCGCTGGGAGTTCATCGGCCAGGCCAAGAGCCTGAAGGAGACCAACGCCAACTTCCTCATCGCCTTCGGGCTCGCGTTTCTCTTCATGTACATGATCCTGGCGGCCCAGTTCGAGAGCCTCGTGCATCCGATCACGATCCTGCTCGCCCTGCCGCTGACGGTGCCGTTCGCGATCCTCTCGCTGATCCTGCTGCGGACGAACCTCGACATCTACGCGATGTTCGGGCTGTTCATGCTCTTCGGGATCGTGAAGAAGAACGGCATCCTGCAGGTGGACTACACCAACGTCCTGCGGGCCCGGGGCGAGCCCCGCGACAAGGCGATCCTCGACGCCAACGCCGTCCGCCTGCGGCCGATCCTGATGACCACCGTGATGCTCGTGGCGGCGATGGTGCCGATGGCGCTCGGCGAGGGGCCGGGCGCCGCCTCGCGCGCCGGGATGGCGAAGGTGATCCTCGGCGGCCAGGTGCTCTCCCTGCTGCTCACGCTCCTGGTGACGCCGGTGGCCTACTCGCTCTGGGACGACCTCGAGCGGCTCGTGGGACGGCTGCTCGCCTGGTGGGGCGGAGCGCCGCCGCACGCCGCTCAGGTGAGGTGATAGGCCGACTCGCCGTGCTCGGCGATGTCGAGTCCCTCGTCCTCGGCCCGGCGGTCGACCGTGAAGCCGATCGTCTTGTCGATGACGAGCCCGAGCAACAGCGTGCAGACGAAGGCGTAGCCGCCGCTCCAGAGGAGGCCCTGCAGCTGGATCAGCAGCTGGCCCACGCCCCCCACGGCCGGACGGATGGCGAACAGCCCGACGAGCAGCGCCCCGAGGGCGCCGCCCACGCCGTGGACGCCGACGACGTCGAGCGAGTCGTCATAGCCGATCTTCGGCTTCATCTGGACGGCGAGGAAGCAGACGACGCCGCCGAGGATCCCGATGATCATCGCGCCGAGCGGGCTCACGTGACCCGCGCAGGGCGTGATGGCCACGAGGCCGGCGACCATGCCGGAGGCGAAGCCGAGCGACGTCGGCTTGCCCACCTTCAGCCACTCGGCGAACAGCCACGCCCCCGAGGCGGCGCTGCCGGCGATCGCGGTCGTCGCGAAGGCCAGCACGGCCACGCCGCCCGCCACCGGCAGGAAGTCCTTGCCGACCGCGATCGCCGAGCCGGCGTTGAAGCCGAACCAGCCCACCATCAGCATGGCGGCGCCGATGAGCGTCCAGCCCACGCTGTGCGGCACGAACTGGGCGCTGGGGTAGCCATGCCGCTTGGGCAGGATCAGGAGCAGCGCCAGGGCCGACACGCCCGCGAGGACGTGCACGACGGTGCCGCCGGCGAAGTCGAGCACGCCCTTCTGGAACAGCCAGCCGTTGACGTTCCACACCCAGTGGCAGACGGGGTTGTAGACGATCGTCGCCCAGAGCACGGTGAACAGACACCACGCCCCGAACTTCACCCGCTCGGCCACGGCGCCGACGATGAGGGCCGGGGTGATGATGGCGAACATCATCTGGTAGATCGCGAACAGGAGCTCCGGCACGCCGTTCGGGGCGGCCTCCACCGTGTCGCCGCTGGTCACGATCCGCTCGTAGGCGTTGGTGCCGTCGACGTTGAGCTCGGCGAACGACTTCATGAACACGAGGCCGGGATCCCAGCCGAGGAGGCTGTGCTTGGGGAGATCGTTGCCGTCGGGGCCCTTGCCGGCGTCGATCGCGATCGCGGAGGGCACGGCGAAGGCCATGTTGTAGCCGTAGGCCACCCACTCGATCGCCACGATCGGCACGCACACCATCACGAGCAGGAACATGTTGAGGACGTTCTTCGCGCGCACCATGCCGCCGTAGAAGAGCGCGAGCCCCGGCATCATGAAGAACACGAGCGCGGCGCTGACGAGCATCCAGGCGATCGACCCGGTGTCATAGGTGCCCTTGAGGTGGGGCGCCGCGTGGGCGGCGGGCTCGACGGCCGCCTGGGCCCACGCCGAGCCGCTCCACGCGAGGCTCGTCACCAACGCCGCACACGAGATCGCCATGCGCACCATCGTAGGAATCCTTTCGAGAGACCGGCCGAGGACAGGGAACGACAATACCGAGCTGCCGCATCCGGCGGACGCCTGCCGCAGGCCGGGAGGAGACCCGCTGGGGGCGACGACACGATACAAACGCCGGGGCCGCGTCGGGAGATGCTCCCCGTGAAACCGCGGCGAAACCGGCAAACCGTTCCTTGCCACCCGCGGGGCCGGCCCCAGCCCGCCGGGTTGTCTCGGACATCGTCGGCTTTCCGCCCCGGGGCCACGGCCCCGCGCGAACCTCCCGCGGGGCCGCCGCGTAGCATGACCGTTGACGAGCCCCGGACAGCATCGCCGTCTTCGTCGGAACCTGCTGTCCACCGGCCGCCAGCGTCGTGTTCGCACGTCGTCTCGTGGTGCGAAGAAGTCTCGCGTGGCAACCCTCGGCGAGGTCGATGACGGGTCGTCGGTGTCGTGAACCGTGTGTTCATGGCGCAGTCGCGTGTGTGATGCCGGCCCTCGCGGGCCGGGCCGCCCGCTCGCGGGCCGGATCGAGATCCGGTCGCCCCGGCAGTCCCGACCGTTCGCCGTGGATCACGTCGCGCCAGTCCTCTCCGGGCCGCCGGCCGCCGGGCGCATCCATGTCCAGGCTGGTTCCCTCCGCTCGAGAAAAGGAAGTGCATCATGCAAGGTTCTCTCCCCTCGCAGGACTCACGGGATTCGCAGGACGCGTGCCGTCGGTCCGCCTGGCACCCCAGCCGGCTGCTGTTGGTGGAAGAGTGGGTCCTCTGCGGCGCGATTGCCGCGGTCGGGTTCGTCTATTTGTTCACCTGGCTGCCGAAGCCGTCGGTGCCCGTCGCGGTGGCACGATCGATGGAGCAGCTGCGGAATCCCTTCAAGGCCGTTCCGCCGGAGAAGCCCGTGGCGGTGGTGCCCGCGAGCCGGATGATGGTCGCCGCGATCAAGCGGGCGCAGAAGCTCGAGGAGCGGGGCCGCTTCGACGAGGCCACCCGTGCCGCCTGGAAGGAGGCGGGAGACGAGCTGCTGCGCCTGGGCTGGCTGCCGATCGACTGCGGCCAGGGCCGGCACGTGCGGCTCTTCCTCAAGGAGGCCGAGGAGGGGCGGACGGCGGAGATCGCCGGGTTGCTCGAGCAGCTCATGCCCGGCCAGTTCGCCGCCCTCGAGGCCCAGCGGATCGTCGCGGTCGAGGCCGACACGCTGCGGGAGGAGACCACGCCGCAGGTGACGTGGTTCACGGTGGCGGCCAACGCCCCCGAGGACGTCCGCGAGATGGCGACGAACCTCGCGGCCATGCACGAGGAGGCCGCCGCCAACGCGCGGATCATCGGCAAGTACCGGGACCTCGTCGGCTACGACTACTGGAAGGCGGTCTGCCAGGCGGGGGCCAGCGAGCCCGGCCTCCAGGCCCGTGCCGCCCTGTGGCTGGCCGACTTCGTGGCCAATCAGGACCAGCTCGAGCAGGCGAAGGCGGCGTACGAGGAGGGCTTCCAGGCCTGGCAGGCCGCGTGCGGCATCGTGCCCGCGCTCGGGTCGAATCCCCACGTCGCCGAAGACATGAGCGTGCACACCGGCCGCTACCGTGCGGTGCTCGCCGCGCTGGACGCGGCGTCCGCGCCGCAGGAGCCGAGCCCGTCGACGATCGACCTCTGATCGCGACCTCGGATCGCAGCCGGTCCATCGGTCGATTCGGGCGGGCCGCGGGGGATCACGCGGCCCGCCTTTTTTTAACGTGGCTGCCCGCCGACGGCACGGTCCCAGTTGGCCGTGGAAAAAGTCCTCCGGGACTTTTGCCAGGTATGAAAACCTCCGGTTTTCACAGCAGCTACGCTGCCGCGGTCGCATCCCTGCGACCGAGCAGGCTGTTGATCCACAGCCTGCCAGCCGCCTCCGACGCCACCGCCGTCGGCCGCCGCGGACAAGCGTGGGAGCGACCCCGCCCGTCGTCAGTAGGATCCGGCGAAGCCGAGCTGGAACGTGGTCGCGGGGCCGCTCTTGTCGGTGCCGGCCCCCCAGTTGCCGAACATCGAGAGCCGGTCACTCGGGAACCAGACGAAGCCGCCCCCCACGACGGTCTGCGCCGAGAGCCGGGGCAGCGCCGATTCGTTTTGGAACCCGTGCACGAACACCTGGAAATCCTCGTTGATCTCCTTGGTGATCGCCCACTGGGCGACGTCGATCGGCACGTAGCCGGACTGCGTGGAGTCGGCCGCGAGCCCCACGTTGTATTCGGCCGTCAGGCCCCAGAACAGCGTGTTGCGAAAGAGCATCATCATGCCGGGCTGCGTGCCGGCGTTGAAGGCGGGGGAGCCCCACGGCGTCTGGATGAACGCCTCGAACCCGACCGCCGGCAGGAAGAGGTCGCGGTTTTCCTCCCAGAAGTGGATCTTGGTGTCGAACGTCACGGGCGACATGCCCGTCGTCGCTCCCTGGCCGAGGCCGGCCGCCTGCCACGAGAAGCCGCTCGAGAAGAAACGGAACTCCACGCGGTCGCTGAGCCCCATGCGGAGCAGGTATTCGAAGTTGTAGGACTGCGGCTGGATGGACGTGATCGCCCCGGTGTAGAAGACGGGGCTCGTCTCCACGTAGATGGCGCCGCGGGGCAGGGTCTCGGGACTGTTGGGGTAGTTGGCCGTGTCGGGCCCGGGCTCGCGGATCGTGTGCGCGTCGCGGGATCGCGTCGGGTCGAGCCCCTCGGGAAAGGCCTCGGCCAGGAACCGCGTCCACGGATAGGGAGACTCGCGGGCGGCGTCCTCCGGCTCGGCGGCGCCGACCAGGACCGCGGCCACCATCGCCCAGCCGATCGCCATGACGCGGAGAGGGTTCGGCATCGTCGACGGTCCGGTGAGAGCCCCGCGGCTGCACGGGGGCCGCAGTGATGGCGCCAGCAACGCGGGCACGGTCGCGAAACGGCGCACGCCGGTCAAGGCCGGAATGCGCCCGTCGCCCGAGCTTCGCAGCCCTCCCGCGTTGCCCGGTCGCCCGCTCAGCGTCGCGCCCGCAGGGCGGCTTCGAGCCGGTCGCCCAGCTGCCCGTCCGCCGCGCGAAAGTGGCCGACGCAACGATCCACGACGTCGGGCCTCGTGACCTCGGCGAGGCTGGCGGCCAGCGCGGTCTCGAGCCGTCGCCGCTCCGCCTCGGTCAGGAGCCGGTAGAGCGCCCCGGCCTGGGCGAAGTCGTCGTCGTCGCGCCGGCCCGCGGGAGGCGGCTCCCCCGCCGCGCCCGCGACGGGAATCGCCGCCTCATCGGGCCGGCCTGCCTGCACCGGGCCGCCGCGGCTGTTGGGCTCGTAATTCGGCGCCGCACCGCCGTTGGCGTCGAATCGCATCGCGCCGTCGCGGCCGTAGGTGCGGGCCCGCGTCGCATGCGGGCAGTTGACCGGCAGGAGCGTGTGGTTCACGCCGAGGCGGTAGCGCTGCGCGTCGCCGTAGGCGAACAGCCGCCCCTGCAGCAGCCGATCGGGTGACGGTCCGATGCCGGGCACGAAGTGCGCCGGGTTGAACGCCGCCTGCTCGACCTCGGCGAAGTAATTTTCCGGGTTGCGGTCGAGCACGAGCCTGCCGACCTCCACGAGCGGATGGTCGGCATAGGGCCAGACCTTGGTCACGTCGAAGGGGTCGATGCGGCACCGGGCGGCGTCGGCCGCCGGCATGATCTGGATCTTCAGCGTCCACGACGGATGGTCGCCGCGGTCGATCGCCGCGAAGAGGTCGCGGTGGTGGTGGTCGGGCTCTTCGCCGGCGAGTCGGGCGGCCTCGTCCGGCGCGAGGCACTCGATGCCCTGATTCGTCTTGAAGTGGTATTTCACCCAGAAGGCGTCGCCGGCGGCGTTCAGCCACTGGAAGGTGTGCGACCCGAAGCCGTCCATGTGGCGATACGACCGCGGGATGCCCCGGTCGCCGAAGAGCCAGACGAACTGGTGGGTGGCCTCGGGCGCGTGCGCGAAGAAGTCCCAGGCGGCGTCCGCCGACGTCAGGTGCGTGCGCGGGTCGCGCTTCTGCGAGTGGATGAAGTCGGGAAACCTGATCGCGTCGCGGATGAAGAAGATCGGCGTGTTGTTGCCGACGAGATCGTAGTTGCCCTCCTCCGTGTAGAACTTGACGGCGAAGCCGCGCGGGTCGCGGACGCAGTCGGCGGAACCGGCCTCCAGCTTCACGGTGGAAAACCGCACGAACACCTCCGTGCGCCTCCCGACCGGCTGCAGGAAGGCCGCCTTCGTCCACCGCGACACGTCGGCCGTGACCTCGAAGAAGCCGCGGGCGCCGGAGCCGCGGGCGTGCACGACCCGCTCGGGGATCCGCTCGCGGTCGAACCGGGCGAGCTTCTCGAGGAGGTGGTGATCCTGCAGCAGCGTCGGGCCGGACGGGCCGGCCGTCTGCGACCGCTGGTTGTCGACCACGGGCGCGCCGGCGTCGGTCGTGAGCGTCGGCCTGTCGGGGGCGGGCACGGGTGTTGCTCCGGAGGGAGGTGGAATCGGGCGATCCGCGCGGGGCGATGCCATGCCCCGGCGGCCGGCATCATGACCGGCGGCTCGTCGTCTGAGAACAGGCGGGCCCGGGGGCGCGACCGATGCCGGACGAGGCTCCTGTGACGAGCCTGGCGGGCGTTGGCATGGCCGGGAGGCCGTTCGCGGCACATGTGCCGGGCAGTCGGTGCCATTCCGGCGTTGCCGGTCAGTGTCGGCCCCGTCGGAGCCGACGCGCGGCGCGAGCCGGCCCGGCATCAGGGCGTCGGCGGCCGCAGGCGGGCCTCGGTGCCGCGGATGTGCCGCAGGCCCCAGTCGGCGATGGTCGAGAGGACCGGCAGCAGCGATCGCCCTTTGGCGGTGAGGCGATAGCCGCCACGGCCGCGGCCATGGGCCGGCGCGAAGGTTTCCGCCAGCCCGCTGGCGACGAGTCGATCCAACCGGGCGGCGAGGACGTTCGTGGCGATCCGCTCCGGCGAGGCCGAAAACTCCTTGAACAGCGCCTTGCCGCACGCCATGTCGCGGATCAGCAGGAGCGTCCACTTGTCGCCGAAGAGGTCGAGCGCGCACGCCACCGGGCAGATCGACCGTCGCTCGTGTCGTGCCATGGTCGGGTCCTCGGTGGACTCGGCGGCGCCACGTCCGCCCCGCTTGACGGTAGCAGCGACACTTGCATAATGCAAGCGAAGAAGGGCGGTCGCACGGACGACCGCCGACGACTCCATGCACGCGCTCCAGGGGGCTCCACGATGGCCGCTCTCGATCGTCATCCCACCGTCGTCGCGGTGCGGGCCCGGCCGCCGCGAGACGTTCCCGGCCGCGTGTCGGCCCGCTGGCTGCGGGAAGTCTGCCGCGCCGCCGGGGCGGATGACGTCGGCTTCGTCGCCATCGACAGGGACGAGATCGACGCGGATCGGGCCGGCATCCTCGCGACCTTTCCGGCCACGAAAACGCTCGTCAGCATCGTCTGCCGGATGAACCGGGAGCCGGTGCGGAATCCCGCCCGGTCGATCGCGAACCTGGAGTTCCACCACACGGGCGACCACGTCAACGACGTCGCCCGCGAGATCGTCCGTGTGCTGGAGGACGACGGCATCCGGGCGATGAACGCCCCGATGGGGTTTCCCATGGAGACGACGCGGTTTCCCGGCAAGATCTGGGTGGTCTCGCACAAGCCGGTGGCCGTCGCCGCGGGCCTCGGGCAGATGGGCATCCACCGCAACGTGATCCATCCCCGCTTCGGCTCGTTCATCCTCCTGGGCACCGTGCTCCTCGCGGCCGACGTGGACGAGGAATCGAGGCCGGTCGCGTACGACCCCTGCGTGAGCTGCAAGCTCTGCGTGGCCGCGTGCCCCGTGGGGGCGATCAAGGCCGACGGCCGGTTCGACGCCGCCTCGTGCCTCACGCACAACTACCGCGAGTTCATGAACGGCTTCACCGACTGGGTGGAGACGGTCGCCGACAGCCGCGACGCCAAAGACTATCGCCGCCGCGTCAGCGACCAGGAGTCGGCGTCGATGTGGCAGAGCCTGAGCTTCGGGGCGAACTACAAGGCCGCCTACTGCCTGGCGGTCTGCCCGGCCGGCGAAGACGTGATCGCGCCGTTCCTCGACGATCGCGGCGGCTTCGTGGCCGAGTTCGTCAAGCCGCTGCAGCAGAAGGAGGAGATCATCTACGTCGTGGCCGACTCCGACGCCGAGGCGCACGTGAGCCGGGCGTTTCCCCACAAGACGCCCAAGCGGGTCACGGGCCTCCGCCCGTCGACGATCCACGGCTTCCTCGACGGCATGAAGATCGTGTTCCAGTCCGGGAAGGCGAAGGGCATCGACGCGGTCTACCACCTCGTCTTCACCGGCGCCGAGACGGCGGAGGCGACGGTGACGATCCGCGGGCAGACGCTCGACGTGCAGCCGGGACTCGTCGGCGCCCCCGACTGCACGATCCGGGCCGACGCGGCCACGTGGCTGGGCTTTCTCCGCAAGGAGCGGTCGATCGTGTGGGCGATCCTGCGGGGAAAAGTCCGCGTCAGCGGCGGACTGTCACGACTGAAGGATTTCGGCCGCTGTTTTCCCGCCTAGCTGGCCGTGGAAAAAGTCCTCCGGGACTTTTTCCAGGAATGAAAACCTCCGGTTTTCACGGGAGCTGCGCTCCCGGGATCGCATCCATGCGATCCAGCAGGCTGTTTATCCACAGCCTGCTAGCAGTCTGTGGACGAACAGCCTGCTTGCCCGCGAAAACCGGGGGGGGTTCATCCGTGAAAAAACGTCCGGAGGACTTTCTTCACGGGACGCTCGTCCCCTCGGGAGTCGCGGTCCCTTCATCACGGAGCCCCGTCGCATGACACCGCGTCTGCAAGCGTCGCTCGTCGCGCTGATCGCCCTCGGCGGCGTGGGCTGGTCGGGCCTGCGGGAGGCCAGGGCGGCAGGCGACCCGCGCCTGCCCGTCGTGACCGGCAAGGATCTCAACGGGAAGCCCTGGAAGGCCCCGGCCGACTTCCCGGCCGACCGCACGCTCGTGATCCTCGGCTACGAGCAGGAGCAGCAGGCGGCGATCGACACGTGGACCGCCGGCATGGGCCTCACGCAACCGGCGAACACGCTGCCCTGGATCGAGATGCCGGTGATCGACGAGCCGGGCGTGGTGATGCGCTGGATCATCGACACCGGGATGCAGCGCGGCATCCCCGACCGGGAGGTCCGCGGCCACGTCTGGACCGCCTACACCGACCGGAAGAAGTTCCTGGCGTCGTGTGGCATCGATTCGATGCTCGAGATCCACGTGCTCGTCGTGGCCCGCGACGGCAGGATTCTCGCGCTCGAGAAGGGCCGCCACACCGAGGCCGCCGCGGCGCGGCTCCGGAAGGTCATGGGGGGCGACTGACCGGCCGCCGCGGCCATGACGATCGGGACTGGAGCGGCGCGTGGACGAGCGTCACCCGCATCGACGGACCGAACCGCCGTCGCGTGCGCCTTGTCGCGGTGGGCACGCGGGTTTGCGGCTCCACGGCCCTGCGGATAGCATTGTCGTGCGCCGACGCGGGGCCGCAGCAGCCGGCGGCCGTTGCCCCGAGCAGGGGTTCGCGATGACATCCTTCCGCGACACGAACCATCTCTGGAGGCTCCTCGGGGTGCTCGCCGCGGCCGGGCTCGCGGGTGTCGCGGTGCGGTCGCTGCTCGTGCCTCTCGATTTCGGCGAGCGGGGGCCCTACCGCACGTCGGCGCTGGCCGACGACGCCGCCCGGCCGAGCCTGTTTCCCGCCGACGCCACCTGCCACGCCTGCCACGAGACCGTGCAGCACGAACGGGCGGGCAAGGCGCACGAGGCGGTGCGGTGCGCCCATTGCCACGGCTACGGCGCCGAGCACGTGAGGCTCGCGCTGGCCGCGAAGAGCGACCCCGCGGCGGCCGTCCCGAAGGCCGTCCCGTGGGACGGCGACTTCCTCACGAAGCTCGACCTCTACGTCACCAAGGACCGGCGGGTCTGCCTCTCCTGCCACGAGGCCGCGGTGGGGATGCCGGCCGGCTTCAAGAAGATCGAGGTCGCCGGCCACCTCGAGGAGCAGGGGGCGTCGGAGCCCCTGTCGCGCGAGACCTGCTTCGAGTGCCACGGCGGCCACGACACGGCGCCGTGACCGACGCTTCCAAAGGAGACGATCGATGTTGTCCTCCCTGCTTCCCGTGCTCGGTATCGTCGGCGGCGGCTCCTCCTGTGGCGGCTCCTCCTGTGGCGGCTCGGCCGCCGAGGGCTCGTCATGCGGCGGCGGATCGTCATGCGGCGGCTGCTCGGCCAAGAGCCGGGCCGCCGACGCGGGCCGCCGGGATTTCCTTCGTCACGCCACGACGATGACGCTCGGCGCGATGTCGCTGACGCTGCTGCCCGGTGCGGCGCCGGCCGAGGCGCCGGCCGCCGCGGGGCCGGGCCTCGCCGCGGGCCCCGGCGGCGGCAAGCCCGTCTGGGGCTTCCTCGTCGACACGACGCGGTGCACGGGTGCGGGAAAATGCCTCACGGCCTGCCGCGTCGAGAACGCCGTGCCGGAGGGGCAGTCGCGGACGTGGGTCGAGCGGTACGTCCACTACAAGGACGGCCGCGTCGAGGTCGATCTGGTGCCCGAGACGGGCTACGCGGACTCGGGGGAGCCTCAGCCCGATCCCGACGACATCCTCCGCGCCTACTTCGTGCCCAAGCTCTGCAACCAGTGCGTCGACGCCCCCTGCAACCAGGTCTGCCCGGTGCACGCGTCGATCAAGAGCCCCGAAGGCATCGAACTGGTGGACGCCGACCGCTGCATCGGCTGCGGCTACTGCGTGCAGGCCTGCCCCTACGGCATCCGCTTCATGAACCACGACACCGGCGTGGCCGACAAGTGCAACTGGTGCTACCACCGGATCATGCGCGACGAGCAGCCGGCCTGCGTCGAGGCCTGCCCGACCGGGGCCCGCGTCTTCGGCCGCCTCGACGATCCCGAGAGCGAGATCGCCAAGCGGCTGGCCACGCTGCCCACCGGCGTGCTCAAGCAGCATCTGGGCACGATCCCGCTCACCCGCTACGTCGGCCTCACCGACGAGGTGACCTGATGGAGTTCCACGCCCTCCACGACCGGCCGTTCGTCTTCCCCAACGACAGCCATCCCGCGTGGAGCATCATGATCGTGCTCTACCCCTACATCACCGGGATGGTGGCGGGGTCGTTCGTGGTGTCGGCGCTGTACCACGTGTTCCACAAGCACGAGCTGCGGCCGGTGGCCCGCCTGGCGGTGGTGACGTCGCTGTGCTTCTGCGGCTGCGCCACGCTGCCGCTCCTGCTCCACCTCCACCAGCCCCTGCGGGCCCTCAACGTGGTGGCGACGCCGAGCCCCACGTCGGCGATGGCGGGTTTCGGGTTCATCTACTCCTTCTACATGCTCGTGCTCCTCGTCGACGTGTGGCTGATCTTCCGCCCCAGCATCGTCGCACGGGCGCGGACCGTGCCGTGCCGGCTCGGCACGGTCTACAGGATCCTGGCGCTCGGCGTCCTCGACATCACGCCGCGGGCCGCGGCGATCGACCAGTGGCTCGTCGGCGTGCTCTCGCTCGTCGGCATCCCGGCCGCCTGCATCCTGCACGGCTACGTCGGCTTCCTCTTCGGCGCGATCAAGGCGAATCCGTGGTGGTCGACGTCGCTGATGCCGGTGATCTTCCTCACGTCGGCGATCGTCTCCGGGATCTCCTTGCTCGTCCTGCTCTATCTCTTCCTCTGCCGGCGCAGCGGGTTCGCGGTCGACGACGCCTGCATGAAGGCCCTCGCGCAGCTGCTCTGGCGGTTTCTCGTGCTCGCGGTGACGTTCGAGGCGATCGACCTCCTCCACGTCGCCTACGAGCGCGAGGAGGAGTGGCACGTGATCCGCGAGCTGCTCGTCACGAAGCTGCGATTCTCCTACTTCACGCTCCAGGTGCTGATCGGTTCGGTCGTGCCGCTCCTGCTGCTGCCGATCCCCGCGTTCACGCGCTGGTTCGACGCGCCGTTCCGGCACTCCTGCACCGCCGTGGCGGCCGTGCTCGCGCTCGTGCAGGTGCTGGCGATGCGGTGGAACGTCGTCGTCGGCGGCCAGCTGTTCTCGAAGAGTTTCCGGGGCTTCGTCGAGTATCCGGTGACCTGGTGGGGCCGCGAGGGGCTCGTCGCGGCGGCCATCGTCCTGGCGATGCCGCTGGTGGTTTTTTACGGTGCGTCGAGGCTGCTGCCGGTGTGGCCGCCGGAGGCGAAGGGGAGCGGCCACTGACCGCCGCGGTGCGTGAGACGGTCCGCCCCGCGCCGGTCCATCCGGCGGTTGGGAGCCTGCCGGTAGACGTGCTATCGTGGGCCCACCATGCCCCACCCCCGCACGTTCGTCCCCTGCGCCCTCATCGTCCTGCTCGTCGGCGTCCTTCCGGGCGGCCCGCGTGCGGCCGCGGAGCCGTCGCTGTCGGAGGCCGTCGAGCGGGCGCATGCCGAGCTGTGGGGCAGGTTCGTCGACGTGCATGGCGTCATCCGCGACTACGTCGGCGATCTGCCCACGCCCGAGGATTGCCGGCTCGGCCGGCCGAATGCCATCGGCTGGTGGAGCCCGATCGAGAACGGGCCGATGTTCACGGGGCTCTATCTCCCCGCCGCCTGCGAGCGGGCCCGCCGCAGCGGCGACGCGGCCGACGATGCCCGGGCCCGGCGGCTGGCGCAGGGGCTGGTGCGGTGCGCCTCCGTCTCCGACGTGCCCGGCTTCATCGCCCGCGGTATGGGCAGCGACGGTGTCTGCCACTATCCCCTCAGCTCCGACGATCAGGCGCATCCGTGGTTTTACGGACTGCACGCGTATTGCCGGAGCGGCATTCCGACGCCCGAGGAGCGGACGCGGATCGTGGCGCAGGTGAAAGACGTCGCCGAGGTGTTCGAATCCACGCGCTGGCAGGTGCCCTGCGACGGCGCGTTCAAGGGCCAATTCCGGGGCGGCTTCCAGGGGCACCTCTTCCGCGACGCCGTCCGCTACCTCTACCTGCTCCGGGCGGTCCATGACATGACGGGGGACGACGTCTGGCTCGACCGCTACGAGCGGGCGGTCGCCGAGCGTCCCGCCGGATCCGACAAAACACGGCTGGCGATCTGCGAAGAGGGCTATGCCCTCGACCGCGACGCGATCCGGCACATCGACACCTTCCAGCTCTGGATCTACGTGGGCTCGCAGGGCTCGCTGGCGCGGCTTGCCGCCATGGAGACCGACGAGTCGCGGCGGACGCGGTTCCGCGCGGGGCTGCGTGCCAACGCCGCCGCCGCCCTCCCCGCCGTCGCGGCGCACGCGTCGTTCGACAACGACGACCGCAAGGTCTTCGGCAACGCCGACTGGCGGGCCGTCTACACGACCTGGTATCCGCAGGCCACACAGGAAGACGCGCAGAAGCTCTCCGAGACGGGCGATGCCGCGAAGCGCGGCGAACGGAAATACTACGAGTGCCGGTTCGTGCGAAATCCGCTGGCCGGAGCGGCCATCGTGGCTTTGCTCGGGGACGGCACCGGCCGCGCCGCGATCGAGCGTGCCATCCGGCACTACGACTATGCGCGGCTCAACATGGCGGAGTTTTTCTTGGCCGAATGCGCGTTCTACGCGCTGCCCCCGCCGGACTGACCGCCAGCCGCTGCACGCGGTCCACGCCCGGGCCGGCCACGAGCATCCCGGACGTGGGCCTCTCGTGCGCCTGCTTTCAGTGCATCGCCTGCAGGGCCGCCAGGTCCGCAGCAAGGCCGCGGGGAGCGACCGCCCGGCGTCAAGCAGGCCCACGCGCCGGAGCAACTCGAGATAGCAGGCTGTGGATACACAGCCTGCTCGGTCGCATGGATGCGATCGCGGGAGCGCAGCTCCCGTGAAAACCGGAGGTTTTCGTGCCTGGAAAAAGTCCCGGAGGACTTTTTCC